>Ga0247770_1001441_pt1 | contig 18413 bp, 12 predicted proteins | sample UWRJL136409B6_FD_179943 | JGI IMG/M metagenome (GOLD analysis project Ga0247770, IMG submission 179943) | Plant litter microbial communities from Arlington Agricultural Research Station in Wisconsin, United States - UWRJ-L136-409B-6 | ecosystem: Environmental > Terrestrial > Plant litter >... | reverse complement strand
CGGTTCCCGTGTCGGTAATTGGGCCTGCATATAAGAGGCGATCGCGCGGTCCCAGCGAGTCACGTTGGGTGTGAAAGCCTTCAGGCTAATCGGTGATCTTCGAGAGAGGCAGGTCCAGATGAGCAGAAAGTTCCGATGAGATTGTTGCTTTCGGCGCACGTGGTTGAGACTTAAACTGTCTGCAGTTAATCCTACGAAAAAGCGAATTGTAGAGTTGCTTCTCCATTCGAGTGCAGACGGCTCAGCTGGAGGCGCTGTTCCAGGCTCGGCCGCCGAGTTTGAGATTGTGAGATTTGCCAAGCCAGAATGTGTCCTTATCAAGTGCGAAGACATCGAACCGCCACTTGATCAAGCATTGCCAATGCGACTTCTCAATCCGTTCATCCCCACGTGATCTGGCCAGCAATTAGGAGGAAGGTGCCTGGTCACCCAAACCTGCCACTGGCAGACACACAGCATACGCCCAGTTCCCACACACCTCCACTCACCCCCAACACTGTTTTCTCTCGCTTCCGTCGGCCTAATGTCTTCATGTCCGTTCAACGAGTTAAATCCTGTGACGAAAAATGGCTTGCGATGAGAACTCGGATTGGCGGCAAGCTGTGTCGGGGCTGACACTCGGGTGGGGGGTTCTGCTGAAGAGGGTTGCGTCAGTGAACCAATGGACAACGCTTTGCTGCAGAGCTGCTTGAAGCTATCCCGGAACCGGATGATGCGATGCAGCCAAGCCACGGATAACCGCGAGGCTCTGCCCAATTCTCTCCCGAAAAAGAACAGACATGTCCCACCTGACATTGGCTGCTCGTGGTGGGATCTTGGGGGAATTTCGACTCCGGTCGGCTTCCTGTTCACTTCTGAGTCTACCTACCCACACTGCCCGCATCTTGTTAACTTCACCCGACGAAGAAATCTCGGTCATCGTCCTTGACGCACCATAGACGGTTGACGGTTATTCTCGGAGTTTCAGTGAAAGTAATCACACGCATCAGTCGGAGGAGGACAATGGAGTCCAGCGATCACGAGAACTCGACCCCAGTATCCCCAATCGAAAGCCCTCCATCTTCCAGCGATCATAAGAACTTAAACCCAATATCGTCGAGCGAAAGCTCGCCATCTTCCATTGATCATGAGAACCTGAACCCAATATCGCCGAGCGAAAGCCCGCCGTCTTGCAGCTCACCGCTCCTACCAGCCACCCCAGCAGCAAACCATCAACCTCTCCTGCTTAATGATCGGTTCGGAAAGTATTGCTTCACCGTCATCGTCGCTGGGACGCCGCTCGTCGTTGGCTGCATGGCATTCCTCAGCTTGCTCTGGCTGGGCGACGAAAGAAGCAGCTTGTGGCGACGGATTGTGATGGCAGGTTGGGTAACGCGATCAATCACCGTCACGGCACTGGTGATACGCGTGGTTACGGGTGCGCAAGCAGCAGTTACGACCTCGATGGTGGCGGCCCTGCTGCTTCGCTCGTCCCAGACACGACTCAGCAGCGCTGCCGCCGTCACAACAGCGTTATTCTCTAACAGCGGTCCCCAGTCATTGATACTTCATCTCCCGAGGAGGCGCCAGCTCACAGAAATGGGGACCGCAATGTGGGTTGTTGTCTCCATTACGATGGCCATATCTCTTGCTTTGCAGTTTACATCAACAGCTCTTTTGTCGGACGTGGGAAGGGGGACCATTCAATCCAGTGAGCACTACCTCGATCGCCCCTATGCCGTTACGCGCAGCGCTTCAGGCGCCGAGATTGCGGAAGACGGCGAGTTCGCTGGGTGGATGCAGGAGGGTGTGCGGCCCATACAGTTCCGCGCATTTGCCGAGCATGCTGAGCCAAGGAACTTGACCGACGGTGTATCAGACACCAACCGATCCCTTCGAGCCTTTTTGCCCATCTTCAACCAGTCCAGCCTCGAGTCTACGCTGTCGTACGAAGGATTGGCTGTGGTGGCCGACACTCGTGTCGTGTGCAGAAGACCAGTCTTTGAAAATCTCACCATTTTCGCCAACCCTGACAACACCTTGGCTTGGGGCTCCGCCAGACCCGAGGTATCGGTACCATGGCTAATCGACGAACCCGAAGGGAACGATTCAGAGTCGTTCAGATGGGCCTTCAACTGCAGTTTTGCAGTTGTCGACACAGAAGGCTCCTCTTATCTATCCATGTTCCCAAAAGCCGCCGAGTGGCCGATAACCCTTTGTTCTGATTACCAGTCTAACATTACACTGGATCCCACTTTCCCGCGTCCGACTTTGCCAACACTTACCTTTTTGGTTTTCAACACCACTGGGTTATGGTTTACGAACTCGATTAACCTCGCTGCAAACATTACGATTGTGGATTTCAAACCATCAGGAGACTGGACAACCATGATCACGAACGATAAAAGGTTGACTATCAGCGCATCTCTCTGCTCGACCAGACCAGAAGGGAGAATCATGGACATAACCGCAACAAGAGCTCGAGGATCACCGGAACCATCGGCAACTTGGCTTCCCCTGGAGGCCGCATATGATACCGCGGTTATTCGGAAACAACTCGGGCTGACAAATGCTCCTATTTCACTCGACGACCGAGGTATCTTCGACCTGACCCGTTGGTCACCGTCCACAAGAGCTCAGGATGACCCCTCCCTAAGCAAATGGGTAACGTCTGCGGCACAACACGTGGCGAACGCAACAGCACCATTCTGGCTTGACCAATCGGTAAAATGGAGTCTTTTTCGCGGTGGAGATGGGCGCCCGTTTTGTGGACAATACTGCGTCTTCAGACCTCGGACCACTCTATTTGCAAACGGTACTAGTATAATCCGCCGAGTGAGCAACTTGAGATCCGTGACAGCAACAACTATCCCAATGCACATCTTTCAGCACGTCATCCAGGACACAGGGAGCTTGGCGCTGGCAATGCAGGCGTTCATCACCGTGGTATTAGAAACAGTATACGCTGATTACAGTGGTTCCTTTGACGCTACTGCGCCGGCCTTGATCAAATACGCCGTGGAGGTCGACAAACCGGTGGGGTGGACCTTTGCCATCATCATTTCTGCGCTTCTATTCCTTCATCTGTTCTTCACAATCTTTGTCGCGTTGTTGTTTGGGCTCATAGCTCCGGATTGCGTGCTTGGCGGCGCTTGGGCGGCTGTTTCGATGATCCGTGGAGAGGAGACGGACGAGTGGCTGGCGATCGGTTCCCGGGTTCGGGACAGCGGTATGTCACGAAATATGAAGGAAAAGGGGGACGCCGACGTCTTGTTGGGATTTAGGAGGGAGGGCAACGAACTTCGTCTTCGCAAGATACCCAGTGAGCGAAGGACATCAAGTCAGAATCCAGACTACTGACTATGCAAGTGCACGAAATGAGTTCTCAGATCCAACAGCCGCAGTTCCAGTCAGACAACTCCGTTTTAGAAGTCCCCGCTTATAATTCCCCATGCCTTGGTGATAGTATTAACGTGAAGCGGAGCGCCTAGGACAAGTTAGGCAACGGTCCACACACCGAACCCACACAAGAGGAGTCCGGCTTCCGTAAAAGAGCCCATCGGAAACGCTAAGCTCGCTGCATCCCCGGCATGTTATTCGTAAATAATGCGATGGACGCCACCACGTTCTCCGTTGGTCCTCGTTTGTTCCTCAAGAATCACCTACCTGGCCCCCCACCCTAGTCACTCTTTCAGATTCTCGCTTGGGATTATGTTTTCATTCAAGGTTGCAGTGACGCTCAAACTGCAGGCGGCGTCATTCTTCTCCGGAGGAGCAGCCAAGTGTTTGCGAAAATGTCGGGCCGACGACCCACTTCTCGTTCTCTTCCGCTCGGAGGAGGTTCGCCCCAAGGCTTTGGCGTTCTGCAGCGACTATCTTGGTCTCCCCGTATCGACAGTGGAGGTTACGGTGACCCCAACAGTGTAGGTCCACTGAGTCTTTTGGTCTGTCGGTTTCTAACATGCTGGCTCAGCGTGACAAGCGTAATCGAGACAACGCAGACAACCGAGACAACGACAGCAGTTGAAGTCACCATCGAGACAACCATCGAGACGTCAACTCAGACTGCCACCGAGACGGTCATTGAAACTACCACAGAAGCCCCTGCTATCAATTCATCACAAGCACCCGCTGTTAAGCGTGCCCTTGAGTACCCAGAATGGCTGCCCAGCGCATACATCACTCCCCGCGTTCAATCGGCCTGCTACTGCCTCAGTCCTCCCCAATCTACCACAACAACAACATTCACAGCCGGAGAGGTCACCATCACTGACTCGACTACGACGACGGAACCCACGACCACGACTGATACCTTGACGAGCACACAGATCACCGCCGAAGTCACCACAACCACCGAGACCCCAACAACCACCATTACCGAGACAATCATCGAGACAATCATCCCGGAGCCTATGAAACGCCAGTTCCGAATTGAGATTCTCAGGGCCGACACCGGACTCCCGGTCGGGTACATTTACGACTCCAGCGGTCCTGCTATTACTAACCTCCTCACAGCAGCCACCCGGTTTCATATCAGGCTCCCCATCGGACAGACGTCAGCTACCAGCCTTGATATCCTAGTCGAGGGCATGGGCAACCCCAGTAAGGGACTTGGGTTTAACTACCCAAGCAGTCGAGAGTTGGAAAACTTTTGTGGAAGCTGTAGCTTGGTCAGCACCCAGTACGTTATTATCCACGCTCTTCCAAAAATGATTCCACCGCAAAGACTTAGCAGCTGATACACAATTCTGCACCTAGCCAACGGAATTGTGCCTGGGGGAGTCAATGCCAGGGCCAAACCCAACGTCGTAAGTTTCCGTCTTCTCTCGTGTGAGATCAGTTGCACGAATGGCACTAATACACATTCTAGTGGACCGTCGACACAGTAACCCGCAATATTGGATGGAAATGGGTCTTAGAAAGCACCGGTGACGGTATGTATTATATCACATCTATCCATCAGGCATGTTTAAGTCAAGGCACTTACTTTACACTACCCCCTCTTTTTAATGTTTTTATATATATACACCGCTATTTAACTCCCCGTATACACTTATATCTCCGCCATTTTAATTCCAATCCTTTCTATCTTTTCTACACTTAATTAATATTAATGAATAATAAAGTGGTGAAAATTGATATATAGATAATATATCTAACTATACATATTAGTTACTAACTCTACTGTTAAAAGTATAGGATTTTACTCTTTACTCTTTATAGCCAACTTAACCGCCACTTTCCACACTTAATTAATTATTAAATACTTAAAGGTTTTCTTTAATTTAAAAGGATAAATTACTTAATTAGTTTCTTTTTTAAACCTTTATGGAAGGCTTTTTATGACGACCCTGCAGGCCGTCACTTGGGCTAGGGCGGCCCGACGGATCCCCCGCAGAAGGGACAGTGCAGGAGGACAGTACGCACGGTACTACGCACCAGGCCAGGGGTGCAAAGACCAGAAGCCCCTACGACTAATCAGTGTTTGCTCAGTCTTGGCAAGTGTGCTCATCTACTGAGCAACTTCAGGGTCACTAAGCAGGAGGTGCTCAGCGACAAGGTGCTCAGTCCCCTAATGAGCAAAACCCACTGAGCAAGGTACAGAGGTACCTTGTAATTAGCTAGTATAGATAATTATCATCGTGACCACAATAGCTGTAAGGGACTCCTAGTTCCTCACGCTAGTATTACATTGTTCATTTATGTTCTACTGTTCAGACTTCCCTCTGTGCATTATAGTGACAGCAACCTACAGTGACAGTGTACCCTCGTCTAGGAGTGCTAGCTTAACAAGCCGTCTTTGGATCACCCCTTAAGCTTGGCGTCCTGCTATACGCTCTGTCTTATCTTGTCCAGACCCCTCTCGGGCCCTCGTCAAGAGCAGGTTGTAACACATTTACCTATTAACAAATCAGGGACCTAATATCATAAATATTTATTAAATATAAGGTTAGAGAAAAGATAAAAAAATGCCAAGTTAAGTATTTCCTTAATCACTACTTAATTTTTAAAACTTAAAGGTTAAGGAGGATAAACGTGACATACTTTAAATACGTTATAAAAGGGGTGATTTAACGATAATTTAATTAAGGAGATTCCAATACTAATATAATATAAACGACACTAACTTATAAAACTTACAAAAGGTATTCTGGAATACAATAGAAAATTAATTTATAAACTTAACTTGGTGTTATTAAATATATTTTTATAATAAGGGTATATTTTAATTTCATCAAGGCTAAAATCGGGAGACAGTTGACCAGCAAGGGAAGCATTAAAAGAGCGCTGTACCTTCTGTATAGCCAGCTCCTTCGATGCTCGGGGGGTGAGGTAGAACTCGTTCACCGCACACTATATCGGTATCTCACCACCACAGCCGAGGATCTCCGAGCGATACCCCAGGCTCTAGTAAAAGAAGAGCTTAAGGGCTGGGTGATCACTCACCAACCCGAATTTTACATGCGACCGCAGACATCACATGCGGAACTGGAGCTGCTCTGTGTCAAGTATCTCAACATGGCATGGTTTCCGACCCGGGAGAAAGCTTCTAAGCATCCGAGGAAGGGCGGAACCGATGGGAGCACAAAGTTCGTCAGAGGATAGCAAACCACGACTTCGTTCGATACGCTGCTGTTTGCTGGCTGAAGCACCGAGAAGAGGCTGGCTCGTGCCCAAAAAAAAAAAAGGCACTCACAAAACTCCCTAAGTTTAAACAGCGACGCAAACTACGAGGTTTTGGTTTTAAAATCGATAATAAATCTTGAGTACTCTCTTTAATCTGGCAATTCTACAGGTGTATGTTTTTTATGATTAGCAGAGCTTTGGGAGGGATTCCGGTGCATGAAGCTGCTGTTAGTTTGCAGTTAAGTATTGAATGTATGCTGATTTGCGATTTGTGAGTGCCTTTTTTTTTTGTTGGGCACGAGGCTGGCTCGTCGTCGCAGACTCGGAAACCGAAGAACATGACATCTCTGTTGGAGAACATGCGAAAAGGGCATGCCATCTCTTGGTCCGAGGTATGGTGGCTTGAAGCGGAGTGGCCGAAACGCGATTACCCAACCCGCCCATATCAGCGCAGAGATATCAAGTCTCGAGTGGTGTCGCGACCGGTAACCTCAGAGTCCCATAACGACGACGAGCCACCAGAAATGAACGAGCTTTGCTGTGGCAAAAAATCACGATAGGGCGAGGTTGGTGGGGTAGGAAACTTGACGCAAAATGCATCCTGCCAGCAATGTTCATCCTTGATGGAATTGCTAAGGAAGCGAGCGCAATGGAGAAAAGAGGCGTTGATCGGAAAGATCGACTCCTTCCCACAGTCCGAACCAATTGGGTCGCGGAAAAGGAACCACAGTGGAGCATCGGTTCGACTCTCGACCCCGCCCGAGACGCTTGGTCTAAACTCAAGTAGGTAAAATACGGCGCCCGAGCCAATAGCTGCGAGGGACGCCGTTCGGTCCGACGGCCATCTTCTGCGGCGCCATGCTGCGCCATGGTGAGCTACCAGAGATTCGTCCGAGAACACGACGACGTCGAGAAGTCAGCGAATATCACTGGTGAAGCGGAGATTAGCATCAAAATATAAAGACTCACTCTCTCCTTCGTTTTCGTGGAGGCAAACAGTAGCAGCAGCACACCTCAATCTCAAAGACGATTTGAAGATTTACTTGTCTGAAACCCTATTCTGCTACAACATCCAATATCAGCGCCATTGCCCATAATTCAGACGTCAGATACAAATATGTCCTTCCCAAGCTTGACCAAAACGATTCTCTTCCTCGGCGCAACTGGTGGCTGCGGCCTCTCGGTCCTCCGCCGCAGTCTCGCCGCCGGCCACACCTGCATTGCCCTAGTCCGCAACCCAGCTAAGCTGACGAACCTCCTCCCCGCTGATCTACGGTCTCTCCCTACGCTCCGTCTGCTCAAAGGCAGCGCTACCGATGTCCCCGCCATTGCTGGTGGCCTTGTCCACACCCCTCCTGGCGCGCCCCCTGCGCTCGTCGACACCATCATCTTTGCCGTCGGGGGCGCCTTTGACTGGACCAAGTTTGCCAACGACCAGCCGACCATCTGCGGCGACGCCATGACTGCCCTGCTCTCGGCGCTGGCCTGCGTCCGCGCCGAGAGCCCGAGCCTGGCGGCCGCCGTCCCGCGCATCGCCGCCGTCAGCACGACCGGCATCCCGGCCTCGGGAGTGCGCGACGTGCCGCTCTTGTTCCTCCCCATGTACCAATACATGCTCAAGCAGCCGCACGAGGACAAGAAGGTTCTGGAGAAGGCCCTGATAGAGAGCGAAGGCACCAGGTGGACGCTGGTGAGGCCGAGTTTTTTGACCGACGGGAAGGAGAAAGGGGAGCTTAAAGTAGGTATCGAAGACCCGAAGACGGGGAGGCTGGAGAAGAGCGCCGTCGGGTACACGATTAGCAGGGAGGACGTGGGGAAGTGGATATTTGAAGAGATAATCGAGAAGGATGGGCGGGAGTTTGCGGGGAAGGCGGTCACTATTACCCATTAGGTCTCTCTATGTGGGTACGGGTACTGGATTTCGTTTGATATTGGGAAGTATTGCGATTTTTGCCGTTACGTACCATGCCAAGAAGGGCCTACACAGGTCAGACAAGCAATCTATGTACCGTCCGGGCCGGGATATCGATGGTACCATCTGAGCCATCAGACGAAGGAAGAATGCATCGTCTTCAAGATGTTCGATTCCCAGGAGGAAGTAGCAAAGAAGATTCCATGAATGGATCTAGAATCGCTGTATTCCGGTTCCAGTGTCCTAAGTTTGGATTCATCTTTTCGCCGCCTTCCTACAGGGTTCTGCATTATATCAGCCCTAGCTGATGAGATATAGTGAGAATGACATCCCCAAGTTTCCCCAAACCCCGAGGCCTCCGGCCAAGCCGCTGACATCACAGCCAAAAATTCGTGAACGAGACAAAAAAAGGGTTCTTCAGAGCTTCCAGGGTAATGTAAGATATGCTTGCTCATTCTCCAGCCAGGAGGTCTAAACGGAACATGTGAAGGCTTGATGCAAAAGGTTTCATTCTCCTTTCATCTCCAGCTGTGAAAAAAGGTCCTCCATCGACTTTTTCCGGTCTACGATCCATCCTAGGGATGAAAAGGTCGCTGAGAATCTAATGCTCACAAAAGTTGAATGTTTGCTGTACCCCTGATTAGTCAACAATCTGAATTGGCTAAGTTCGGAGGTCTTACCCCCTCCATATACTCCGAAAATTCCTTCTGGCCATCGCTCCGCTCCTCCATCAACTTGGCGCGATACTCGACCGCCTGCTCCCATGACAAGGGAAAATCATCGATCGAATTCATCATAGAGTCGTAGAGATCTTTATGGAGCAATGCGAGGCCGCCTTCCTCGCGGATCAGGTCCGCCCACCAGTCCTTCTGCTGAGGAGGGACAACGGCTGAGGACAGGATTGGACGGTTAGGGTCGACCAAGAACATAGCGAGGATTTTTCGATGGCCAGGTTGGGATTTATCGCTCAGTTCGAATGGCTGGACTTGGTGCTGCAAGCAGTTGGGGAACACCAGCAGACGACCTTCGCGTGTGAGGACGCGTCCAAGCTCCTGGATAGCAGTACCATACTGCTCGACACCGAGATAGCTCCCCAGGGAGTGGTGGTGGTTCTGCTCGGGCTTCGTGGTAACTTCACTGGTATTCATGGCTTGGCGGAAGCTAAGGAAGCTATCGGTGATGTTCCCCTGGTCGTAGTAGTAGATGGCGGATGCGCAGATCATCTCGTTAAGGGTTCCTTCAACATGCCATGAACCACCCAAGTATTTTGGCTTCTCAGGTGTCAGGACAATGTTGGCAAGCTTGAAGATGATCTGGAGGCCGTTTGGAAAGTCGCTCAGGCGAACAGCGGAGGGCTCGGCCTGAGTTGTATACTCATGAGGCTCGCGCCACTTCAGCATTCGGTTCTGTTCCTTCCACACCTGGTATTCGTGTCCCCACTGCCAGGAACCCATGTCTTCCTCATCTTCATCCCATTCGTTTTGGCCCCCGTCTTCGATCTTGTTACAGTTCTCATCGACGTACTCCCTGGTAGTGGGATCCCACCGCGACTTGCGCCCTTTGCGATTCGGGACTTGGTAATAGAGCCCAGGAGGATACTTGTAGTCGTCGTAACCAGTACGGTCGGTGTCGATGCGGAAGTTATTTTGGAAGCTGCTCAACACGTCCTCGAACAGTGGCAACGTCGCAGTCACGATGCGACTCAGGATGCCGTAAAGAGGTTTGTGCTTGACCGGATGGAGATTGTTGATGTAGCTGGTGATCTTTGCGGCTCTCTCCTTGACTTCGACCTGGGCTGGCAGCCACTGGAAGGATCCGTGCACATTGGGCAATGGCGGCCAAGCCCAACGAATATTCTGGGCTACGGGAGGGTTATAGATGTCCACAGGGATGCCCTTCCCTGTGAATCGGACCCAATCATCGAGCGGAACAGAGCCCTCTTTGAGAGCCCGGGTGACACCCCATACAACCGGGAACAGGGACGGATGGACAAGATCCAGGACAGTCTGATCTGAACCGGGATGCCAGTCTTTGACCCGAGCGGGGACGCCCTCGAGGATCTTGACAGCATCAATAAGCTCCCTCTTGAGATCCTCGGAGATTGCATGGTCGGACTTGACGACGGCGAGCTCTGAATCTAGGATCTTGACACGTCCCGTCTGCTTGAAAGACTCGGCCTTGTCTCGCAACTCGGCAATGCACTTGCGCCTCGTCAACTCTTATCATTAAAAAAAAGGGGGTAAAGGCTCAAACACATACAAAGCCAAACATCTGGTTGCTCAAATAGACAGGGTCTTCTTGTTGTTCGATCTGACCTTCGCTCCAGAAGCGTTCACCCTCCTCCTTCCACTTGGCCACAATGTCATCGTTGAAAACCTTGCTCTCCCATTCAGACTTGTCGGTGATCTGGTTGATAAAGTCAAGCATCCGCTTCTCGCGAAGCGACACGCCGCTACTGGCCCAACCATTGAGCGCAAGTGGAAACAATGGCATTGACAGCCGGTCTTCGTGTGTTGTCGCATGCGGCAACCCGAATCCAGGAAACTCGTTTTTTGGGCGAGCCTGTGTCATTTTGGAGAGGGTCTGATGAAGGAGTCGACTACCTTGGACGTGAAGATGCTGAGGGGTATGTTGTTGAGAATTGGCATCGACGACAGGAGGTCGCGGACGCCCCATTTCATGCACTGAGCTAGCGACTTGTACCGCTGCACTAGAAAGTGTAAGATCCAATCAATCCTGGCTGTGGCATGACTGGCGCCTGCACATGGGGCCACAAAGGGTTGCTGCATGGCTCCGTGGCGAGCGAAGCGACGATAAATCGACTGATGGCTTGGCCATTAAAAACAACCGCAGCCTAGTCACCTCGACAAATGCGTTGGGCAGACTGCACGGGCGGGTCAGGGGCGGGGCAGGCTTGATGGAAAATAAACGAAATTCAGAGCTTCACAGAGGCTGATCATGATACCCGGGGTACTGTTCGGTACGCAATGAGCTGGAAAATCTGAATATCCAGTTGGTTTTTATTTTGGCCCATGATTCGCGGTAATGCAGAGGTTGGAAGTCCTGAACTGTGGAGACTTGGCATTGCCTGCCCCTCCTTGGGCCGAGATACTCCACACCCGACATTGACGACGCAGGCGCAGCCAAAAATTTCCTTTTGCTGATTGTTACCCAGAGGGTCTGGGGGCAGCTTCCTCACATCCCGTCCATAATTTCGTTTTGTCAGAAAGAAAGGGGTTCTGGCCCAGAAAGAAGAGTCTGGAAACCACCAGAACAATAGATTTGTAACCATTGCCATAAACGCGCAATTGAAGCCGCGTGGCTTTGCCGCACGGCTTGCCACTATTCACAGCTATAAAGAAGGTTCTCTGGCTGAGCCAGAGAGCCGAACAAGTAATGCAATCACGCAGTTACAACCCCTTCAATTCCACAGAATCCAGAGTGCAGTGCTTCTAACAGTTTTCCATCTTGAGTAGAGTGCGCGTGACAGGGTGTAGAGCAGACTCTCCCCATGGCTCAATGGTGCCAGCCATCAAATAATTTCCATGTCCGTATAATTTTCAATACTTACCTACATTATCGGCTACTGTGTTCTTACCTATCCGCCCCCAGCACTAGAGAAGTGATCAGAGGATGGGTGGGAGCCTAGCTAGCATACGTCGATCCACACATAATCGATCTTGTCTGTTCTGGCCTGAGGGCATGACCAGGCAATGTTGGGCGATTTTGAATATCCAATCTTGCAGCGCGAGTTCCTCGGCGCACCGGGCATGCGAAACATTTCCCACAAGCTTTGCCGGTATACAGCTATACGCACCGGGTACATTTGCCTGCCGGTGATCTCCGCAGCGGGTCGAGATAAAACGCCAATAGCCGTCCCAGGACGAGATGCATGTCAGATCAGTTAGTTGGGACCTAGCTACTGGGTAAATCTGGTGGTGTCGTACAAATGCCGAGCAATAAAGAGCCGGCAGTTAGTCCTAACAGCCAATAAATACGGTGTGAAAAACGATTCTTGCAGCGGGTATTACAGCGGGACGAGGTGCCAAGAGGCTAATAAATTGCCAGAGCCCCCCCCCCCCACGACATTTATCGCTCGAAGATGAGCAGATTCAACAACAAGGACTCTCAACACCATGGTTAAATCGTTCACCTGTCTAGGTCTGGCGGCTGCCTCCTTGGCAGCCTTCGCAGATGCATGGTCTGGTTGGGGAGGATCACACCTCAACAACCGCTGGGTCTCTTCGTCGAAGGTCTCCTCCTCCAGCATCCAGTCCCTCAGCCAGCACTGCAAGATCACCTACCCCGTTGGCGTGAGCGCGCCTCCGGCCATCTTGGACGGCATTGCCTACTACAGTACCTGGAACGGCTCCGTCGTGGCGCTCGACTTCAAGTCCTGCTCCATCAAATGGCAAATCAATGTGACCTCCCTCATCGAGTCTTTCCGCCCTCTCACCATCTTCCAAACCACTACCACCGTCCCCATCTCCCGCACCAGCCCCCAAATCGACGCCCAGAACTCCATCCTCTACTTCGCCACGCAAACCTGGGCCCTCGTTGTCGCCGCCGACCTCCACACCGGCCACATCCTCGGCACCCACCAAACCAACACCCACCCCATGGCCACCATCACCATGAGCCCCACTCTCTACAACACCACCCTCTTCGTCGGCACCTCCTCCGCCGAAGAAAACGCCGCCTTCCTCCTCAACTCCAACACCACCACCTACCCCTGCTGCTCCTTCACCGGCAACGTCGCCTCCCTGTCCTTCCACCGCCCCACCTCCTCCTTCCTCACCCACTGGGACATCCCCATGATTCCCCCCTCCGCACCCACCAACTCCACCTCTGGCGCCTGGTCCGGCATCGGCGTCTGGGGCTCCCAACCCGCCATCGATGTTAGACGCAACCAAGTCCTCTTCGCCACAGGAAACGTCTACACCGCGCCCGACGCCTTCCTCGCCTGCACCGAGTCCCCGACCGCGGAGGACATCTGCCTCCCACCGGGGATCTGGCAGGAATCTGTCATCGCACTGGACATCACGACAGGGAAAGCGAACTGGGTACGTCGGCTGTCCCCGCTCGACGCGTGGACGCTCGTGTGTGGTGTGCCGGGTGCGATTCCGCGGGATGAGGGGCTGTGTCCGCATGAGCCGGGGCCGGATGCGGATTTCGGGATGGCGCCTTCGTTTGTGCCGGGGGGAGGACCAAATAAGAAGGATGTGGTGACGCTGGGGCAGAAGAATGGGAATTTGTATGCGTTGGATGCGGAGACGGGGAAGGTGGAGTGGGCGACGGCGACGAGCCCTGGGGGCGCGGGGGGTGGGTTGATGTGGGGTGTCGCGGTGGATGGGGAGCGGGTGTATTGGAGTGCGATTAATTACCCGAAGGGGCCGTGGAAATTGGTACCGGAGAATGTGACGACGAATGGGAGTGGGTTTGGCGCGGTGGGACTGAGGGATGGGGGTGTGGTGTGGAGTAAGGCGACGCCGGGGGTGAATATTACGCAGGTGCCGCCGACTGTGGTGGGCGATTTAGTGTTGGTGGGATGGACGGGACCGGAGCCGGAGGGGGTGCCGCCTGTGTCGAGAGGGCCGGGGGGACTGCTCGCGTTGAAGAGGGAGACAGGGGAAGAGGTACTGAGGTATCCGTTGGACGGGCCCTTCTATGGCGGCACGGCAGTCGAAGAGGAGTATGTGTTTGCGGGGACGGGGTATAAAGGGGGGCAAGGGGAAGGGCACTTCTATGTGCTGAGAGTGAATCAATGAATGCCTTACGACAAGTGACACGCTGGACTCTGTGTAAGGTTACTACCTGCGCATTTTTTCGTGCCTCAATTTAAAGGGCCTCTTCTCAGAATGACGTAGATACCACAGATTGAAAATGTATACCATATTGCCGTTCCAGAGTTGATAATGGCACCAGGTTAGACCCCGCAATGGCACAGATTGGTCGCAGCTCTTTGTTGTCTGGCATATTGATTTAGACAACGTCAAGTCAAGCTTGGCGCGCTAAAAAGGGGTGGCCAACTTTCTCACCCTGCTTTGTTGTTTCTCCATTAGGACGGGACGGGCGGGCAATGCTACAAAGCACATGTGGTCGGATATTCTATTGCACTTCACGGCTGTTATTGTCGGCCCAGTCCCCCTTAGTAGTCAAAATTATTGTGACGGAACAAACTCACGGTTTGGCAGAGATCATGTATTTAATATCCTCTGTCTGGGCGCCGCTAACAACTGAAGTGTTGTGCTCCATTTTCGTGAGTCCCTGGCTATTTGTGATGTGAATTTGTTCACACAGGGCCTAAACCTTTCCGGAACACTAAAGAGCTTATAATTGAAACGCCATATATTGTGAGACTGCTTATACATCTTCGCTGTTGAGCGGAAATAGAACTATTGCAATTGATCCAGCTACCTGAGCCCCTCGTCGAGAAACGAAAAGTCGTTTATAGATGTCCATGTACCGACATCCGCAAAGTCCATGCCCCCTCCAACGTCAAAATTGATAGGTAACAGCTCTGAATCCCCATCCCAGACCTGCCCAGTGAGATGCGACGCCTGTTCCAACATGTTCGTCTCCACCATGTTCGCACCCGTAATCCTCTGCACGTGCCAATGATAAGAACGCCTCAGCATCCTTATATGATGCAGCAGACGCCCCAGCTCGGAATGGTCATCCATTTGGTCCCCCAAGCTCCCATACGCCCCTTCCAACTTCTTAGACATTGCGTCAACGCTGGTTAGATACCTTACTACGTCAATGACGCGCTGTGCTTCCGATATCTTCCACGCGGCGTCGTGTGCTCCATCCATGATCTCACGAAGCAGCCTCCCTAGGACCCGTCCAAGCCAGGTAAGGGACCCACAGAGCCACAAGTTGAATAGGAGAGGCATGCAGTACATCTCATCAATCGGCATTTGGAGCAGGTGCTGAAGGGATTCTTGGTTTTTCGTGATCTTCTGCCACAGGAACTGCGTTATTTCTCCTGTCTGTTTCTGTGGTGGCAAAAAAGTAGCCTGCGACACCCAACTTTCGAGGTGAAGGACTTCGAGTTCAATGTAGTTTGCTTCTCATTCAGTGTCAGCAATGAAGATTTCAGGCGCAAACGCATGCAGGCATACCGATTTCTGGACCGATATTAGCATCCTTGATCTTATCCTTTATGTTCTCGAGCTCGACAAGCAAGGGAAACGTTGCGTGCAGTGGTACCTCAGCCTGCTCCAAGCCGGTACCCTCCTCCCTCGGAAGACTGTCGGGGAACGCCTCGATGAACCGAAAGGCAAAGGCTTGCAATAGGATCATGGGCTGGATAGCTGTGTCTGTGGTATGCTCGGGCCCCACGGCAAATCCCAAGCTCCAATCGTCAAGGGCCTTGGTGTGTCTCATTCCTACCGGCTTCTGCAAGATGCGTGACGCACTATATAACGTGAGTACAGTACCTGTGTACATGCCTGGACGGTTATGGGAGAAATATCGTTTACGTACGTAACGGACAGCCAGAAAACCCCCAGAACAGCCCGCTTGCCATTGTCATCACTGACGTCCACTTTGCCGAGATGGCCCTCTGGCAAGCCTAAATCGTACGCCACTGTGACACAGAGCTGCGAGAGCATGAACAGCTGGCCGTGGCCTTGGTGAGCAAAGTATTGATACCAAGCGGAATGGACGAGCAGACCGCGCAAGAGATCCATAGACCGCTCCGCGTTGAAAAGCAGCCGTAGACTCAGCTGTCGACGGACCTCTTCGCCCAGTTTCCTCTGGAGAGGCGGATTGGTGTACAGAGGGATAGCGACGATGCAGAGGAATAAGAACGGTGAGTTTTTTCGCAAGTGGACGGCCGTCTCGCTTGGCCCTAACGTGACGAATGGGAAGCGGGGGATGAAGTTCTGTTTGAACACGGCGACCAGGTGCTCTGCTTCGTCCATTGTTATCCAGCCACGGTCGATAATGTCGGCCTGCCCATAGTGGAGAGGATATCGAAGAATCGGTTCAGAATCCGCAGTGTTCGCATCGCTTCCTGGTGTGATGGAGGCACCCGACTGCGGTGTTGAGCTTGACTCGTTATTTTGCTGCTTCAGGGCAGCGATTTCGGCGGAAAGAGCATCGAGTTTGTTTTCCAAGGCCTTGACATCATGACTGACTTTCCCAGTCGGGGAAACCAGCCGAGTACTTTGCGGGCGTCGTCTCTCGGGGAGGTGGAGGAAGACGCAGTGCTTCCCCAAGCGGTGGCATCGCTCGCAGATAGAATGCGAGGCGGAATGGGGTGCACACTTCGCCTTGGCCGTGGTGCAGGCAACGCAAGCGCGTCGTTTAAGCGGGGAGATGGCGGGATGTTGGTCCATCAGGCCAATGTTTGGAGTTGGAAATGGAAACGGGAAACGGACCGGCCGACGGGTGGTCCGTCGGCCGTTGGGGCGGGGCGGGTGGCTCTAAAGAGTGCTTTGGGTGCTGACAAATGGAGGATTGGCAGTGGGGCTTCGTCATCCCCTTGTCTCTCGGCCAGTCAGCTGCGCGGAAGCTCCGGTAATAGTTCGGGGAGCTGACTTGAACTAACTCAGAGTGCGTACAGGCCGTACATGCGCATGCATAAAAGGAAAGCTTTTGGTTGAGAATGGGAGGAACTGTCCTCTACCTTATTTCACTCTTCATCAGTTCCAGGACTCTCTATCTTCCACAGGAGCTCACATCACAATTTGAATCTACATTTTCAACCTGCAACTATGTCTTCCTACGTCGTCACTGGTACCTCACGGGGCTTAGGGCTGGAGTTCGTGAAACAACTCTCCCAAAACCCACACAACACCGTCTTCGCCATCGCCCGCAACCCCGACGCTGCAACCAAGCTGCAAAAACTCGCCGCGCAACGCACCAACCTCCACGTCATTAAGGCCGACATCACCGACCCCCAGTCCCTCGTCACCGCAGCCACCGACGTCTCCAAAGTCACCAACGGCACCCTCGACGTTCTCATTAACAACGCCGTCTCCATCAACCAGGCCGTGGGCGCTCTGCCGCCCTCCCAGATCCCGCTCGACGTCGAGGCCACCCGCGAGTTCTTCAAGACCGCCTACGAGTCCTCCCTGTACGGCGCCATCTGGACAACCAACGCCTTTCTCCCGTTGATCGAGCGCGGCAATGCCAAGAAGATTATCCACATCTCCACCGGCATGGCCAACCAGCAGTTGATCAAGAAGACGGGCATCCCGAACTTGGTGGACTATTCTGTTGCCAAGGGCGCGTTGAACATCATCGTCGCCAAGTATGCCGCCGAGCTGGAGCCAAAGGGCATCAAGGTTGCGGCGCTTTCCCCGGGATGGGTTGATACCTGGGAGGGGCTGAAGCCGGTGGAGTATGACGGTATTGTGCAATACCTGCTTCAGAGCTTCCAGAAGATGTGGCCGGATCTGAAGGGGATGATTAGACCAGAGGAGAGCGTCAAGATGGTGCTGGAGGTCATTGAGAATCTGACGAGCGAGCAGTCTGGGCTGATGATCAGTCATCATGGAGATGAGAACTGGATTTAGAGTAGACGTTGGGGAGTAGGCCGCCTACCTATTCTCGAACCGCTATATGCAATATGCCGCTAGATAACGCTAGGATAGACGTAAATGCCAAAAAGAGTGTGAATTTTGTTACTGTAGCTGGTGTAAAAGGGGTTGTGATGAGAAGTTTAAGGCAACTCTTAACTTGTGGAGTAAGTCTTGTACCTGCCATATTGGGAAAACTGTGGAACGTTTTACTGAGGAACGAGGGGCTCAGGAGCAACGGAAGTGCAGTTGCAAAGTGACTTGATTTGGTAGAAAAGGGGAGTGCTTCGCACTCCCCAGTTATATACAAATGGAAGCTCCCTGTGTGTGGGGAGAGCACATGATCCAAGGCCCCTGCGCTCCAG
>Ga0247770_1001440_pt1 | contig 18439 bp, 1 predicted proteins | sample UWRJL136409B6_FD_179943 | JGI IMG/M metagenome (GOLD analysis project Ga0247770, IMG submission 179943) | Plant litter microbial communities from Arlington Agricultural Research Station in Wisconsin, United States - UWRJ-L136-409B-6 | ecosystem: Environmental > Terrestrial > Plant litter >... | reverse complement strand
CAACCTCGTATTCAGTCAGCCAACCTCGCTTCGCAGAAGCGAGTGTGGCCAATGCACTCCGTGCACTGGCCACCCTCACGGCTATAATAACACGGCTTCTACTCTCGAAGATAGAAAGAATTAATCACCTTCAACACACACTGCTTTCCAATGCCTTGACCCCTTTTGCTTTTCAACAACTTCCTTCTTACTTTAAAGGTCGAAATTGAAAGTCTTCTTCCCTTAATTAGAATTAGAGAACTTTATCCTGTAACCCTAATAATAGAAAAGAAGGTGGGTACTTTAGCTAGGAGCCTTAAGTAATTAAAGCTAAACCTGTTACATTCCAGCACTAATATCCCTTAATAGCTTAGTGTCCTTTAAGTTAAACTAATCTACGCTTAACACTAACAGAAAGCAGTAAAGTTTATTAAAAGCAAGAAGTTAGCTATAAATTTTACTTAGCAATTAAGAAAGTAAAAAGACACTTATCCATCCTCAGCCTACAGCTAAAGGTCTATAGCAAAATATAAAAATATTTACGAACCGAACGATTAAGAAGCTATAAAACCCCAAAAAACCGTTTGGATAACAGATTCGGAATCAGTGACCTAAACTGCCTCGCGCAGTGATAGCGCACCGATCACACACTGAAGGCGCGGCTGGTGATAGCGCTAAACCCTCTTTTAAGGGTGAAAACGTCTATCTAAACTGACAAGGAAATTTTCAACAGAAAAGTGGGTTAAGCAAGCTGTAACATTTACAGCACGCTTACGGACCGATCGTAAAAGGGAAGTAAAAGAATAATTAAGAGGAAAATCTTTATAAAAACTTCTAAGACGCTATAACAGGTAATGGAGCTAATAAGTGTATGTTTAAAGTAATCCTTAAAGCTGCAAGGGCCTATTTTAAAGCTGTCTTTAAGATAAAGCAGATATATAAATATATTACTAACACCCTGAAGACGCCTATTAATCTAACTACCACTACTAACAGCACTACTAACGTAAGTATCTAAAAGATCCTTAAAAAAGTAATGAAAATTAAAAAAGTGGTTAATTAAAAGACTAGACTTAATAAAACCTATACTTATATAAAGGCGCTTTAATTAAGAAATACAACCACCTTAGCCCTAAACGTAACCTGCGTACATTATATACTTAAAAAGGCCTTTAAAGAGCTTACAATTATAAATATAAACCTAAAGAATAACACCCTTATAAAGATTATATAAAGGATTAATTAAAATACTGAGAAAATAGGTGTAATAGTAATAAAGCTCTTTTAACAATCTGGTAATATAGTAATTACGTTTAAAGAAGATAAATAAAAATAATATAATAACCCTAATAATAAAGGTTAGGTATATTAAGCTTTAGGAGAGGGAGCAGTCTTTAAGTGACACACTTACGTAATGCTAATAAAAGAACTATATACTAAACTTATCAACAGTTATAACTTTACAATAGATAAAGGTTAGATAATAGAAGACTTTAACGCTTATAATAACATGTAGATTAGTAAAATTAATTATAAGTAAGGTTATAAATAACTTAATAGTAAATTAAACTTTATTATATAATTTATTATTAAAGTATATAACTTAAAAGATATTATCAGCCTAATTAAGAAGGGTATAATTATAAAGTATAAGCACTTCCCCTATAAGCGTTATAAAGGTGAAGTGAAAGTAACCTAATGCTTTAATTACGGTAAATAAGGACATAAAGTGAAGTTCTGTAAGGAGATACTACACTACTTACTATATATAAGAGCACTGTATATAAATAGTATAAAAGTTAACAAATAAAAAGTAACTGATTTAATAAAACTAAAGTTAAAGTAACATAAACTAATATATATTAACTGTAACAGTAACTACTTAACTTTCTATAAGGACTACCATGTAGTAAAGGAGCACCGCAGGTGTGCCAAAGCGATCTTCCTTAATAAAGTTATAATATATGAAAAACTGTATAAGGAAAGGAATAAACAGAACCTAAACTTCACCTTTATTACTAAGCATAAGTGCACTATAGCCAACCAGTTTACAGTTATATAGGGATATAGAAACCAGGTGGCTAATAAGAGAAGACAAATCATACAGGCTAAGGTAGGGAGACCTAATCTCCTAAAGAAAGTAGAAATACTTAACAGTAACAGCATTACGTAATATATAAAGTTATTAAGCCCTAGCGGTACTTTAGAGACCACATTAACCCTATCTAGACAGTGGCCCGCAAGAGCTCTAGTAAGATTAATAATAACTATTAATAAAGTTTAATAACCCTTATAACTAACTATATCACTACTTATAAGCAGCCTCTTATAAAACAGTTAATAAAGTTAAAAGTACTATATTAGAATATTAATAATAAGGATGTGAGATTTAATATAGTGTTAGAAATATAAAGCGATTATAACCTAATAGTAATATAAGAACTACCTTAAAGCCAGTTTACCAGCACTTTAAGATGTAGAAAAAGAGGGAAATTTAACATAATTTACTATAATAAAAGGGTAGTGTTATATATTAGTAAACGGCTTATTAACATAATATAAATTATAAACTCTAACTTAAATTAGACGTTAGTAACGTTTAACTATAAAGAGGAAGCTATTACAGTCTACTTAATCTATATACTAAGTAAGAAACTAGATAATTAAGTTATCCCCCTAACTGAAATTAAGGTAAAAGCACCTTAAAGGAGAGTAGTTATAATAGGTAACTTTAACGCACATAACCTAATATAAGATAAGGAGGGACGCAGGAGCCTTAAGGCTAAGCCGCTAGTAAGGTTAGTGGAAGACTAAAACTTAATATTAAGGACCCCTTTTAAGGAATTAACACGATTTAAATATAAAAATAGAGAAAGAGATAGTATAATAAACTACATATAAGTGTCCTATATACTAGGTATTAACTACCTAAGTATGGAGAGTATAATTAGGTTAGATTATATACTGTAAGCAGTTAAGATTAATAACATATTAGTAAAATAAAAAGAAGGAGAGGAAGGTTACAGTTATAAAATAATAAATATTATAATAGTTACAGTAATAGTAAAACACCTTATAATACTAATTAGTATAAATAATATCTATAAACTAGAAGAAGTTTTTAAAACACTATTAAAGGAGCTCTTACGTATTACAAATGTTATAATACTTAGAAGGAAACTGAATATAAGGATTATAATATTATAGTGGGATAATAAAATAAAGAGAGTTATAATAGATATAAGGAGAGTGGAAAGGATATGGAGAACGTAACGCTTTTATACTGTAAAAAAGGAGTTAAGGAAGGTTAAAAAGTATAGAGATAAGGTAATTAGTAAGGTGTAAACAAGGTATTAGTAAGGCTCCCTTAATAAGGTAGTAATTAAAAAGGATTTAAAAGTAATGTGGAATATTAAATGTTAAGCTAGATTACATAGTTACTAACCCTTTAAACCACCAGCCATTCTAGCATTATAAGCTACAAAAGACACCACACCTAACAGACCCTAAATAGTTATTACCCACGCTAAGAAGATAAGAGAACTTAGTAAACGCTTTTTCCCTACACTAGAAGTAGACCTCTTAAAACTTAAAGACCTTAATTAAAAAGCAGGCTCCTTTTTAAAGATTATATAAATAGACTAGAAAGTGAAGGATTTAAATGTAAAAAAGGTTATTTAAAAAGTAAGCGCCTTAAAAGCGCCAGGATTAAATGGGATCTTTAACAGCCTTTTAAAGGCCTGTGATAAGGATGGAAGACTGTTAGCTATCTTAATAAAGATTATATAAGTGAGCTTTAACCTTAATTATTACCTAAAACGCTAATACACTATATACGTTATAATACTGTTAAAACTAAGGAAATTAATTAATAATAAGAAACATATTAAAGTATATTAACCTGTAATCCTATTAAACGTAATAAGGAAGATTATTAAAACTATCCTAATAAAGAGGATCTTTACTATAGTGGAAACGGCCTGTATACCCCTTAACCTCTAGTTTAGATTTAAAAAGAAAAGAGTGACAGATATAGCCATATAAGCTATTAATAACAGCATTTACACGGCATAGTTACGTAAAGCCTACACCTTATTACTACAGCTAGATATTATTAAAGTGTTTAATAAAGTGGATTAAAAGTGGTTATTTACTATATTAAAAGATTTAGGGTTTAAAAGAAAGCTTATCCTTTAACTAATTAACTATATATATAAGAGAACAGTTTAATTATTATTTAATAACAGGTTATTAACATTATAACACATTACCTAAGGGATCCCTTAAGGATCCCCCCTATTAGTAATCCTCTTTATCCTCTTTATTAATACACTGTATAAAAAGCTGAAATATATTAAAGGCTTAATTACATTAGGTTTTACAGACGATATAAACCTTTAAACCTTTATATATAATATATTAATATGTTATAAGATCCTTAAAGTTACGTATAAGACCTATAAGGAATAGGTAAAGGAAAAGGAGATAATGTTTAACTTAAAGAAGAGTAAACTTATTTACTTCTTATAAGTAAAGTGCTTATAAACTAAAAGAGTAAAGATTTTAAGAGAAGATTACTTAAGATTAACGCTAATAAAGTTAACTAAGTTTTTAAAAGTCTAGCTTAATAAAAAGCTTAACTAGAAAGCTTATTAAAAGAGGATTATTAGAAACATAGAAATTTAAACCCTTATATTAGCTTAATTTATAAGGAAATCGTGGGGAGTGTAGGCTGTCTGTATTTAAGAAATTTACATTAAAGTTATTAAAAGCGTCCTTATTTATAAAGTAAATATATAGTATATGTTAATAAAGTTAAAAGGATTAGTAAAAGGGATAGTTAAAAAGCTAGAAACTATTTAAATATAATACCTATAGGTTATATTTAAAGTGTATAAAGTAACTTTAATAAGGAACCTAAAGTTAAAAGCTTAAGTCTTATTATTTAATATTTACCTAAACTAATAAATAGTAAAAGTTAAATAGTAACTTAAATATATAAGGATTATAAAACTATTATATAATATTAATAAGAAGATAGTTAAATAAGTGAAATAAAGATAAGGTGTAACTATATATACCCTTTTAATAAATAACAGTCTAACAAAAACTATATAAGTAAAAGACTAACTGGGGCTTACATTAAGAAAAGCAGTAAACCTGGATTAAGAGAAGTGGACAGACTGTAACCCTAATATCTCTACCCTTTATAACTAGAAGGAAAAAAGATAAAAAAAAAGGTATAAGGCACTTATATACTGTAATTATATCGTTACTGTAATAGATATATACGACCTTAATAAGAGGAAGATACTACTTTAACTTTATTAAAAACTTATAAAGGCTTAAAACTTTATCCTTATATAGGTTAAAATAAAGAAGATTAGCCTAAACGCTTTCCTTTACTAGAGAAAGGTCCTTAAGGTAGTGTTACCTTAATGTTAATATAGTATTACCTTGGAAATGGCAGTATATATAATCTTAAGATGCTTAAAGTATAATAAAAGCAGATTATACAGTATTTAGCTTTATAACTGGTAAGATTTAAAAGTAAGGCTTTTACACTTAATAAACGTAACGATTATCACTAACTAGATTATAAAAACTAAAAAGCTAGAAAAATATAACTTGGCTAAAATACTTAATAATAACAGGAAAGGTTTAAGCAGACTGTTATTAAATTACATTAACCTTAATAATATATAAAGTATAAAAAAGAAAAAGATGTTAAGATATCAGCTTAGATTTTAAGGTAATATAACAGAGACTTAATCTAAAAGATAAGATAGCGAATAATATTAAGGGATAATTATATAAATAAAAACTTAAACTGTAAATATACTGTAAACGTACTATAAATATACTGTGAATAACTTTTACATTATTATACATAGATTAAATATAACTATTATTACTAACTTAAAGACTGTTAAGAGGAGGATAGTTCTAATCCCAGGTGTTATTAATAACAGCTTATAATAACAGTTAGTAGTAAATAAACTGCAGATAGATTATAATTAACGTATACTTATATCCTATCTGGTTTATTATTAAGTAATTTAGCTTTCTAAACTAATAAGACTACTAAGTATAATTAAATAACGTTAAATAAGGTTTAAATATGTCTTAAGATACTAAGCTTAAGAAGGTAGAGTGATATTAGCTAGTAAGCTACCTGTAAAAGTAACAGGTAAAGGCATCTAAGTAGCTTAAGCTAGTGTTACAGGACTGCTATTAAGATTACTGTAAATTATAACAGATAAACTTAAACTTAAGGAAGTAAACAGGACGCTTTAATTATGGCTTAAACGTTTAGCAGCTTATTATTTAGCCATCCTAACATTAAGGTAAAAAGATAACTAGATTTACTAAACTGTATTAAACTAACCGATTAACTATTACACTATTAATAACCTGTATATAATTTAATAAAAGAAATTACTTATATTTTAATAAGCTAAAGCAGTAGCTAGCTTATAAGATATACAGATTACCATAACGGTAATATAATATTTTAAGGTATAGGTAAAGCCTAGACTCTAGACAGTTTAACGGACAGTAAACGGACTGTAAACGATATAAGAATTTACTATATAAAGATAATTATTATAACTGTCACCACACTTTTAATAATAAGTTAAGTTTATAATTAATTAATAAGTGCCCTGTAAATAAAAGGAGTAATTACTTACTTTAAATAAGATAACACTTATAATAGTTTAAGGGAGAGTCTGGATAAGTATAGTTATTTAGTAAGTTAATATAAGCCAGGTAGGGTAACTTATTAGCGTTATTACTAGTAATATATTAATAATATAATAAAGAGAGGATAATGTAAATAATTAATAAGGTGTTAATAAGGTAGTTATAGGTAGTGGTAATAAGAGGGTTATAATTAAAGCTGTTAAAGTTACGTTTATAACGGTTTAAGATAGATATAATAATAGTAGAAGTAAGTAAGTAAAGGTATAAAGATGTAATTATAAAGTGTGTAAAGCTTAAAGTTTAAGAGGGGGAAGTTAGTAATTAAAGGAAGAAAAGTTTTAAAGGAAGGTTAGAGAGGAAGGAAGAATTTATAAAGGTTAAAAAGTAAAGCTGTAAGAACTGTAAAGGTTAGCCAGCCTTAATAAAAAGGTTAGATAAAAACTATAAAGCTATTAAAGGAGGTATATAGAGGTTAGCTAGCTACGTTAGTAACCTTAGATAGAAGGAACGAAGTGATAATAACTTAAAGGAAGCGAGCTAGTAGAGTGCAGAACTGAAAGTTATAACGAATAAAGAATAATAAACCAGTAATAGCTAGAGTGGTGTAAAGAAGACCGGATTAAAAGGGGGAGACATTATAAATTTACCCTAAGCCGTTAGTGCCTTAGTCCTAGTTAAACCCCGGGGAGCTGCTCTGGGCTAAAGGGGTCTTCCTTTTTACCCTAGATGAAAAAGGAGGTGACGTAAGACCTTTAAGCCATCACAGTTAAAGGGCGTAAGTATAGTAGGACTAAGAATAACCTGCTTACATCCCTATCTTACTTATAATATATACTAGTATAAGGTATTAACCTTATAACCTATCACTGCGTTTAATAATTAAGATTAAACCATATGTATTTCAGTAGGATAAACAGAAGAGTAGGTGGGGTGGAAACGCCCCAACCACGCCCTGACAGTAGATAGTTAGCAGTAGAGGGACCGCTTGCCCTTACGGGCGGAGCTTTCAGCTCTTATGGTGTAAGACAAATAATAATAAAGGTCTATAGCTCCTGTATATTATTAATATTTATATCCTAATTACGTTATAACTACTTATTATATTATAAACTACTTATTACAGTTAAGACTAGTCTAGTATACTTATAGTAATCTGTATTTAAGCTTAGTTACAGGTAAGTAAGGGAGATTTAATTAAGATAATAGACTTTTAAGAGATAAGGGTATAAAGATAAAGGAAAGGTTAATTTTTGAACCCTACATTATTATAACATTAATATCACAACTTTAAAAGCTCTACTATATTAATTTTAAGGAATAGTACAGGTAACTTAAAGATATAAAGTTAGGATTTTAAATTTAATAAAATTTAATTAAAATAATAAGCAGGCCGGAGCTTAATTATAAGGATGTCCCTAATCCTTTAATTAAAGGAGAATTAAGGCCTAGCGTTACCTATACAGGTGTTAACTGCTTCTTTAATCTTAACAGGAGACTAATTATTAACTACCTTAAGTTATATAAAGTTAAGATAGCGGTAAAGTATTAGTAAAGTGCTTAAATCTACATTCAAGCCTTAGAGTTTCCTAACTCTAATTCTAAACCTAATAGTAATTTAGGATCAGATGTAAACCTAAGTGTGTGGTGTGCCTTAATAGCTCTTATTAAAAGAAAGAGAGTTGAGGAAATTAAGGATAGTGAAAGTTAAGGGAAAGGAATAATTAACACCACTCCTTCTACACTACGAAATATACAGCTATTAAAGATTAGATTAAATCTTAAGGTCGCTTTTACCTCTAATTGTAAGAAACTGGCTTTAGATATATAAGAGATAAGTGAAAAAGCTAAGGAAATGTTAATAACTTCTTTAAGGATTAAGGAATAAAGGGTATTAATATAAATTATCCCCTTATAAAGTTTAGCTTATAGGTAACTTCCAGATAAGGTTATTAATAAGTAAATTCATTAATTATTAAGTAGTAAAATAAAAGAGTTACTTTTAAAACTGTTAGAACTCTTACCGCCTTTAAAAGTTATACTTATATCTTACCTTAAAGACGACGGAAACTGGCTAATTCTTATGTATTTAAGATCTGCGAAACTAGATAATAATGTCTTAGGCAAGCTCCTAGCTAAAGTAAGCTATTAAAAGCTCTTTAATTAAAGAAAGCTTAAGGAGAATATAGTTATAATAATAATTAATATTAACAGTAATAGTAAGTTACACTTACATTACAACAGGTTATAAAGAGATCTTAAGAAAGGGAAAGTTACTGTTAACACTTTTTAAGACCTTAGTAGAGATATTATAAGGACTTTTACCTAACGGATTACTTGAATTAAAGTAATAAAAGTTAAGGAGAAGTTTATAAAGTTTCATTTACTTCCTAATCTTTACTTTAATATTAAGTCTTTTAAGTTAAAGAAGGTATTAGATTATTACGACCTGCACCCGACACAGGCCTCGAGAGGACTGGCGCGGGTTAAGACAGAACGTATGGCAGGACGCCAACAAGTAAGGGGCGTTCCGAAGACGGCTTGTTAAGCTAACACTCCTAGACGGGGGTTTAATATCACTGTAGGTCGCTGTCATTATAATGCACAGAGGTGAGTCTGAACAGTAGGACATAAATGAATAATTAAATATTAGCGTGAGGAACCAGAGTCCCTTACGGTGGTTGTGGGCATAACTATAACTATCTATACTAACTAATTAAGAGGTACCTTATACCTTGATCACTGTGCTCTTATTAAGAGGTAGTAAGTAGAGTGATTACCTTTCGGGGTTACTTACCTTAATCACTGGGTCTTAGCGAGATTAGAGTAAGCAAATAACGATTAGTTATAAGGGCTTCAGGTCTTTACACCCCTAGCCCAGTGTACAGTACCGTGCGTACTACCTTTTTACACTGTTCCTTCTATAGGGGATTTATCAGGCTACCCTGGCCTAAGTGACGGCCTACAAGGTCGTCACACGATTCCCCCTCTTTAACATTCTTTTTTTATAAAGAATTCCAGTAGGCTCCTTCTTTCCATAACGCGACGATACCTGCTAATAGAGTAAAGAAGAACAAGAAAAGCACTGCCCCCTTATCCACCGTTCACCGTACTGCTTTTATAGAATTTATTTTAACTTTTAGCATTATAATGCCTGTAAAGTGCAGTTATTATTAACGCTTAGAACTGGCCGACTGTAAAGTGGCTAGTAAGAGTAAGTCGTGTGGCCACTATATGGTAGCTGGTAAGACTGTATACTTGTTTTATAACGTTTACAGAAACGACTTATCTGTCCTCTACCAGGTTTTAGACGAAAAGTATCATCTTAACTCTAAGGAACGTAACACCTTTACAAAGCTCCTTCACATTAAGGACCAGCAGAAGTCCTTAGCCGCTTATACTAACGAGCTTTTCGGCCATAAGTTGGAGATTATTACTAAAGAGGAGCGCTTAGCGTAGGAGGTAACTGTACTAGTTCCTAAGTTTAACTGGGGAGGTTTCCTGGCGGAGTTAGCACGTGGTCCTCTTTTTAGGGGGTTGCCATAGCTGGTAACTTCTTCTTAACTTAATCCGTTACTCTTTTCTTTTAACAAACGAAAACGGCCTTTCCTAACGTAGCGGTAACGCACCTGCTTATTCTCTTTTTATTAACTTTTTTTTTTAACAGTACTTATTTTTATACGGAACGTGCCGGGAACTCTAAAGGAGGCTTAGCCTCCTTATTAGGTTTAAGGTCCTTATAACCCTGGTTAAGGCTTCTGATAAATGTCCTTCCATACCTACTAAGGAGTTTCTTACCGCTTCTTAGGCTCTAGGTCCCATAGTGGTCTTACTCTTTAGTATAGTAATTTAAATGTTAGATCTTATCTTATTCCTGGTTTTTATTGTTAGTTTTAATCTGTTAAGATTCTTTTAGTGGAACTCTGTAATTAAATCTAAACACTTAAGGTTTTTAACCAGTTCCTATAAGTTACTTTCAGGGTTGTAATCTAACCACTTAATAAAATACTTAAATGTGTTCTTTCCCTTTTATAAATCTATAACTTCCTTAACGTCGTACTTATCTTTATTAACGTTAACCTTAATCTTCTTTTCTAAAGGAACTCCTTTTAAGGCAGGTTTTAAAAGTGAGATGTGAAAAACCTTAATTTACACTTTTATACTAATAGGTAAGTCTAATTTATAATTAAAGGTAGTGACCTTTTTCTTAATCTGGAACGGTCTGTACCTTTTAAAGTTAAGCTTCTTATTAAGTCGTTTTAAATGTAGGTTTTATGAAAAAAGGTAGATATAGTCCCCCTCTTGAAAAGTCAGTCCCTTAACTTATTTACCATTATAATAAAGTCCTTTTTTAAGCACTAGTTACTTAGTTTAATATTTATTAGTAAACTTCTTTATTTATTCACGTGTAAACTTAAGTTTAGCTTATAAGTGGTTATGCAGTTCTTACATTTAGTCTACACAGACTACGGCTTAGGGGGTGCTAGTAGGCGGGCCTTAACAGAGCTTAGGCTCCTTATTATAATTAGTGAAGAATGGTGACACACCTATTAACTTAATTAGCATTATGTTATAAGTTATTTATACTGTTAGTAATAACTTAAGCTAATTATCTTATTTAAAGTTAATATAAGCTTAAAGATACGTTATAAGTATCTAGTTAACTTACATTATTTAGCCGTCTGTTTATAGGTGGAATGTTATTAAAAGTTTACTCTTTACACCTATTCTTTACATTAGTCCTTACCAGAATTTTAATATAATCAGCTTATCTCGATCTGTGACGATATTATTTAACTAAAAGTGTTATAAAACCACCTTTTTCTTAAAGATATAAATAAGTTACTTTATTATTATATTCTTTAAGGTTAGTAAAAAGTAGGCCTATTTTATTAATCTGTTAACTACCATAAGGATCTGGTTATAAGTGACTCTTATAACAGGGTCCCTAGACTTTAAGATCCTAGTAATAAAATTAAGTAAGATTAAACTTTATAACACCTGTGGTACAGGGAGTGGTTTAAGAAGCCTATAAGGCTTATAACGTTAATTCTGCTTCCAGTGGCAGATGTTACAGTTATTAACCACTTCCTTAATTAACTTCTTCATTCCCAGGAAGGTATACGCTTATTAGGCTTATACAAGAGTCTTAACTTGGCCTATATATCCTCTAAGTCAAGACTTATAAACCTATTAAATATACTCCTTCTATTTATCCAGGTCATAAACGTACAGTTTCTCTTAATACTAAAGCCTTACTCCTAGTTCAGGCACACCGTCTACACCTTTTAATAGCTATTCCAGCTAATAACCAGTTTCGTTATAGTTTAGATATATTAGGCACTCCTTCCCACAGTCTTACATATACCTTAAAAAGTCTCCTAAAGGGCACTTATACTTACAGGTGCCTTCCACTAACCTTCTTACTTAAAAGTCCTATTATTACTAATAGATATTATACTCTGTTTATAAGTTTATACAGACTTTAATAATTTATTCTAACATCCAGTTATTTAACACTTATAACGTATACTTTAATATGCTGTTTTTAACTTTATTAAACATAGTAATAGGGATTAAAATTAGATTAGCATCCTTATAATCCTATCTCCAGCTAAAAACATCAACTCACCTATTATCTTTTCCTTTAATATAGTAAATTTAAAAGTGGAATAGGGCCATTAATTCTACTTATTATACTTACTATAGGTTAAGTTCCTTTATTAAGAAGTATTAAAGGTTATTATAATCTGAAAAGACTTAAACTGGCTTTTCCATACCGCTTAAATACAGTGCCTACTTAGTAAAATACTAAATAATCGCTATTAATTCCTTATTATAAATTAGGTATTATAAGGCTAGGCTGTGGATTCCTTTTAATAAGAAGGTAACTAGGTAGTGTTTCCTATCATCCTGGACTTAACTAAGTTCTCCACTAATTACAAACTTTAAAAAGTCAGTCTCGACTTAAAAAGGCTTTAAGAAATTAGGGAGGGTTAAGACTAGTGCTATAATAAAGGCGTGCTTAAGGTCTTTAAACGCCTTTTGCTATTTATTAATCCACTTAAACGGCTTTCCCTCACTTATAAGTTCGTAAAGTGGTCTTACGATTTTCGCAAAGTACCTGATAAAACAGCGATAAAAGTTTGTAAAGCTAATAAAGGCTTATAACTCTTTTTAGTTCTTCAGAGTAGGCCAGTCCCTAACTACCTTTATCTTCTCCAGTTACATTTTAAGCTTTTTAAGGGTTACTTTAAACCTTAAATAGTTTAATTCCTAAATGTGGAAGTAGCTCTTCTCTAAGTTTATTATCAGTTTCACTTTTTTAAAAGCTGTTAAAACCTATTACATATATTTTTAATATTTTTTTAAAGTTTTAGAATAAATTAAGACGTTATTTAAATATATAAAGATAAACTTATTAAGGAAGGGGTAAAGAACGCTATTAATAAGGCCTTAGAAAGTCGCAGGGATATTTATTAATCCTATTAATATAATATAATACTGGTAATACCTGTTATAAGTTTAAAAAGCTGTTTTATACTTATCCTCTTCCTTTACTCTAATATGGTTAAACCCTATAAGGAAGTTAAGATTAAAAAACTAGTTTACCTTAATAATCCGTTCTTATATTTCCATAATAAGTGGTAATAAGTAACGATTCTTAATTATATCCTTATTTAATATTTAGTAATTAACAACCATACGTAACTTACCGTCTCCCTTCCTTAAGATAAATAGCATTAGGTACCCTGCTAGGGATTAGGACTCTATAATAAACCTGTTTTTTAAGTTTTTATTAACATACTCCCACAGGGCCTTAACCTGCTGGGGATTCAAGTGGTAAGGCTGGAAGCTACAAAGCTTCGCTCCCAGCTTTAACTTAATCTTATAGTCTTATAATTTATAATCTGGTAATCACGGTATCTTTTTTCTAAACAGGGTAAACTTCCTGTACTTTACAGGTACCTTAAATAAATCGACTTTTTCACTTATCTGTAGGTTAGCTCCTTACTTTTCTCCACCTTTTAAGTCGTCACTTAGGTAATACGGTAGACTCTTTAATCCTTTAACCGTCTTTATAAACCTGACTTAAACCGTGCTTAGTTTTAAGGGTTTAGTATGCTTTTAAGTACTTTATATATCTTTAAAGCGGTTTAAAGCCTTCTTAACTTTCTTTAAACGGTAATCACAATTAGGGGACTTGCCGAAGGCAAGGTAGCCACTCCTTTAGTTAATCACAGGATTATACTTAGAATCATATCATAACCTGTAACTAGTGTAACGTTAAAGTCCACTTATTATTTATCCCCGTCCACTTTAATTAAAAGTGGTAAGTGGTAGGTGACCTTACTATTATTATATTAATACAGGCCTCCTTCTCCATTTTAAATAGAAATAACCTCTTTATACTCTTTATTAAGGAGTTTCCTTCAGTTAACTAATAAGGGGTACACTAGGTTAAAAACACTCCCGCTATTAATCACTGCTTTTACCTTAAATAACCTCCCTTTTCCATCTATTATATTAACACTAATAGAATAATGCTTATACTTTTTTAACATTTAAGTTATAGTAACCATTTATCTTTAAGGTCTTATCTAACTTAACCTTTAAATGCCTCTCCTTCTTCTTAAAGTTTTTACTAACCAGTAAACTACTAGTTTCCGGCCCTTTTAAAGGGCTTATAACCTTTTCCCAATTCCTTCTAGAAAAATAAGCAGCTTTAATAAACCTAGCAGTTAACCTTTCTTAAGTTCTTACACCTTAACGTCTAGTCGACTTTAAATGGTATAATGTTCTTAAAGTCCTTAATAAGTCAATAATACACTTTACAGGCTTAAATCACAGTAATATCTTTTTACTCTTAAATCCGTTAATAATCTTCCCACTTTTACCATTCCCTAACTTTTCCGTTAAAATATAATAAACATATCATAACTAAGCAGTTATTAATTACCCCTCCTCACCAGCACGTAACGGGGGCTTAATTAACCACAGTAACCTTCCACTTATTACCAGATTCCCTTATTAGGGAGTAGGAAACTTAATAATAGGCTGGTTCTAACTCCACTTTTATAACGGTATAATCCCATCTTTATACATTAGGGAAGTAGTTATAAAGGGCCTTAAGTCTATAATACTAGTTAAAAATGCAATTATTATACACACAGTTAATCTATAATATATCCTTATAACTAAGGTAATCAACGTTAACTACAGGTGTTACAATAATGGAGTACGGAACGGGGGAAGTGGCACCTTATTCTTTTTCTTCTTCCACTTACCTTTATATATATTATTTCTCCTAAACCTCTTCTTAAAACTTAAATAATAATAACCTAGCTTATTCTTCCATAAAATAGCCTTCCTTAATAAATTAATACTTAAGTTAATTAGTAAAACAGACTTTATTATAAAGTTATAACTTAATTTCCACTACTTTATCTTTAAACATTATAGTAAAACCTTTAACTTATAAGTCCTCCACTTTATCCACTAACTCTTAATGTTTTCCCTTCAGCTCCTAAACTCTTTACTAATATACTTACTTTATACCTTCTCGTAAGACCTTTAAAGTACTAGTTTAAAACACACCAGCTTTAATACAGGGTAGCCATTTAAGCTATCCTTCTTTTAGGGAGGTAAGGGTGCTGATCTACTTAGTATACTTAAAGTGTTTAAAAGTCTTAAAGGGTATTATTAAAAAAAACTTCCGTTTCTTTAGTTTAATTCTCTTAACTTACTCTTTTTTACCTTTTAAGGCTTACTTTACTGTTTAAGTAGCCTAAAAGGCTAATTCTTTAACTCTTTCTACCATCTTAATAATTTTTAAGTTAGGGTCCTTTTTAAATTTCCTTAATTCCTAAATTTACAGGGTAAGGTTTTTAAGGCCTATAACAGCTAATTAAAACATCTTTTCTTAAAGTCGGTCTTCTATAACCTATACCTTTAATAGTTTTAAGTTTCCACCTTAAAGTCGGTCTTCTATAACCTACACCTTTATAGCTAACTCTTTTAAAACACCCTTAAAGACTAAATACACCACGTCTTAAGGTTCCTCTTCTTCTTCCTTATCTTTTAAGTTACACTTATCTATCTAAATATAATCCTCTTTATTACCTGTTATCTTAATATAGACATCTCTTAAGTTAAACTTAATATACTTTCCTCCTTTTAAGACAGGTCTTTAACTAACTTACTTTAATAACGGGCATTATTATACCATATGTCCTTTCTTATCATAGTTAAAATATTAAACCTGTAACAGGTCCCTAAGTTATTTTTATTACTATTATCACTAAGGCTTATCACAGTTAAGTTAATTCTGGCAGTTTACTATACTAATATCTATTAGCCTGGGATAATAACCTGTCACGGTTAACTAATTCCCCTTCTTTAATTTACTTAACTAAGGGACTTAATCTTTCTAAAAGTTCTTCTAATAATAGTGATTATAATACCAATTATCAGCCTTAATAGCCATTTTAACCAGTTCTTATAAGCGGTCTAGTCAGTCTTCTCAATAAAGGTCTCTAATAACGTGTTCCTTTAGGCTACTCCAGAACAGCATTACTAAGGCCTTTTAGCTAAGTTTAATCTTTATTACTTTTAATTTAAAGCGTGTGGAGAACTTAAGGATTAAAGACGTCTGCTTTAAAGTTATAAGGTGTTACTTAGCCTGCCAGAAGGCGTCTAGTTCTTTAAACTTAGTCTGGAGTTAGTTAATAAATACATTAAAGTCGTTAAAAAGAGCTTAAGTCTCAGGGGCCTCCTTACACGCTCTATTTACAGAGAGGTCATTAATTATCTTTATATAAGGTTTATACCAGTAAGCAGCTACTCTGTCTAATAAAGCTCTGGTAAACCTAACCTTTCCTTCTTCTTTAAAAAACTACTTATCATAATAGGTAATATAACTCTAAAGCTAGGCTATCTAGGACTTTAGTTACGTAAAGTCTCCCTTAAAGCGTAAGGGTGGAGGGAGCTTCACTTATTTCTTTTATAAGCCTTTAAGGTTATTATTCTCTAGCTTAACAGCATTAAGTTAAGTTTAGAGTTTCTTAATAAGACTAATACGACTTTTAATATCTCTAGGGAAGGCTTTGTTAAGTTCCTTAACCAGTCCTTACTAATTAAAGTTTAAATCTTTAAGGCGTGTAACTAACTTGTTAATAGTAAGGAGTTAAGGCTAAACTTACACTTCCTTAATCTCCTTACCTTTTCTAAAGGTTAATATGTTAATAAAAGAAGGGTAATGTCTGGGAGTTTAATAAACAGCATTTAAAACTTTAACGCTAATATTATATTACAACCTACACTTAACACAGGCCTTAAAAGGACTGGCGCGGGTTAAGATAGAACGTATAATAGGATGCTAATAAGTAAGGGGCGTTTTAAAGACAGCTTATTAAGCTAACACTTCTAGACGGGGGTTTAATGTTACTGTAAGTCACTATCACTATAATATACAGAGGTGAGTCTAAACAGTAGGATATAAATGAATAATTAAATACTAGTATAAGGAACTAAAGTCCCTTATAGTAGTTATAGGTATAATTATGACTATTTATACTAACTAATTAAGAGGTACCTTATACCTTGATCACTATACTCTCGTTAAGAGGCAGTGAGCAGAGTGATCACCTTTTAGGGTTGCTCACCTTAATCATTAGGTTTTGGCGAGATCAGAGTGAGCAAACAACGATTGGTCGTAGGGGCTTCGGGTCTTTGCACCCCTGGCCCAGTGCGCAGTACTGTGCGTACTGCCTTTCTACACTGTTCCTTCTGCGGGGGATTTGTCGGGCCGCCCCGGCCCAAGTGACGGCCTGCAGGGTCGTCACATAGATCTCCTAAACTGTAGGTTAAAATGTAATATAATTATATATATATTTATAAAAGCACTTAACATTCTTATTTTCAATATAACTATACAGTTATAAAGGCTTAATAATATAAATTCTATTCCTTTTAATAAAAAGATAAAGATATTACTATTCTTTTATAAAAAGCTATATCTACTTTACTTCTTTATCTTTAAACATAAGGTTAAAATTGCTGGCGTCGCTTCGTTCGTCATTACGCGACGGCCCTTCGCTACACTACGGGGCGCTCCATTCCTCACTTTCACTCCTGGCAATTTTGGCGTGGGGTATTAAGCTTATTTAAATAAGTATAGCGAACAAAGCGACAGAAACCTGTCCGGAGGCTAATACATCTATTTAAAGAGATAAAAGAGTAATTAAAAATAAATCTTACTTTTTAATGCTTTATTTTTTAAGATTTAAAGATTTTATTTTACAGAGTTTATAGGCTTTCTTTTATAAGGTTTACAGGCTCTCTTCTATAAAGTTTACAGACATTATTCTACAGGGTTTACAGGCTTTATTTTACAATTTACAGTTTACAATGTTTTTTTTCACTTTCACAAATGCAATTCGAACTGGGAACCTCTTTAATTTATATTACGCTGTTTACCACTACACTATTTCTATTTCTATCTGTGGAAAACTAAAGGTTTTTTTAGCCTAACTGAGTAAATTGGAGTAATAATTTAATAATTATTAATTATTAGCTTACATAATCAAATGATACGTTTTAATATGCATTACGTGATGTAGAGTCCGATTTTCACTCTATTTTCAGGGTTAGGGTTCAGTAAAAGGAGATATTCAGGTTTAAAGTGAAAAAACCATGACTTTCACAAGTATTATTTTAGTTTATAATATAGAATAAGGTAGTATCATACGTAGATTTT
>Ga0247770_1001436_pt1 | contig 18474 bp, 27 predicted proteins | sample UWRJL136409B6_FD_179943 | JGI IMG/M metagenome (GOLD analysis project Ga0247770, IMG submission 179943) | Plant litter microbial communities from Arlington Agricultural Research Station in Wisconsin, United States - UWRJ-L136-409B-6 | ecosystem: Environmental > Terrestrial > Plant litter >... | reverse complement strand
ATACGTGAAGTTGCATTAGTTTTGGTGTAGTGGTGGTTGAATGGTGATGTTGTGGAATCTAGTGGTTTTGGTGGGTTTTGTGGTCGAAAGGGGGGGCGGTCAAAAAGCTGGTCACCCAACTTACACAAAGAACAATCAACCTTTGAGTCGCGTACCTATTGTTGTAAACATTCACCTGTCCTTGTCCTCGGACAGTCGAGATAACAATGCAGTGTCGTCTGCTTTGTTTTCTCTCAATGGATTTTGACTCGATTCAATGAGCCCAAGTCAACACCAGGGCCACTGCCATCCGATACTGGTACTTTCCAGGTGAACAGCACCAAAACACCACCTGAACATGGAGTTCATCCACCAACTGCATTGTTCACGATTGAATGAACAGCCTTTCATTCTCAACTTCATCTATATAAAATGAATGAATCCCCCTGACTTCTGCTTCTCAATATTTTCAAAACCATCAGTGCCTTGAGCTATCTGAGAAACCCAGCCTCGAGAAAGACCAGAAACACCTGTGAGATCACACTTGTACCTAGGAAGACTAACGCTCTTGACTTCAGCCTCTCCCATACTCCCAACCATGGAGACATCCATCCGGATGAGGGGGCTTTTTAATGCCTCTGCATTGGCCCTTACAGCCTTCCTGGTCCACCTGGTCAGCGCCTACATTTCCGGCCCTGACACAGCGCTGTACTACTTCCTCCTCCTCTTTGTGTGGCGGTATGCGCGCTTTCTCATCAACCTCGTCGCTTTCTGGCTCTACACCCCGGCTGCCCTCGACGCTAGCCAGCAGCCCACTTACCAGCCCAGCCGCGACGTCACCGTCATCCTGCCCACCGTCGACCCCACCGGCCCCGACTTCATGGAGTGCCTGCTCACCTGCGCAGCTAACTCGCCCGCCGAGATCCACATCGTCACGGCCGGCGACGCCCTCTACCGCACCACCAAGTCCGTGATCGCCCCGCTGCGCCACCGCTTCCCAACCATCCGCCTGCGCGTGTCCCGCACGCAAGTGGCCTCGAAGCGCGCTCAGGTCGCCCACGCAATCCCTTTAGTCACGACCGCTTTCACTGTCCTCCTCGACGACCATGTCTTCTGGAAGCCCAACTTCCTGACCTCGCTGCTCCTCCCCTTCGAGGACGCCAACATCGGCCTCGTGGGCACCAACAAGGCGGTCCGCCGTCTCGACAACCTCTCCCTGCGCGCCCGCTTCTGGAACATGATCGGGGCCATCTACCTGCTCCGTCACAACTTCGAGATCCGCGCGTCCAACACCGTTGACGGCGGAGTGTTCGTCGTGTCCGCCCGCACCTGCGCCCTCCGCACGGAAATCATCCAGGACCCAGCCTTCTTGGCCGGCTATACACGTGAGATGTTCTTCTTTGGTCTTTTGGGCCCGTTGAATGCTTCGGATGATAACTTTGTCACGCGCTGGGTTGTCCAGCGTGGGTGGGGGATTAAGATCCAGTACACGGCTGACGCGGAGATTGAGACGACGATTGGGGTTGCAGAGCCGATTGAGAAGAAGTTCCTGGGGCAGTGTCGCCGGTGGGCGCGCAGCACGTGGAAGTCGAACGTCACGAGCTTGGTTCGCGATGGTAGGGTTTGGGCTACCCAGCCGTACTGTGTGTATGCTGTCTTTTTGACGAGCTTTACTAACTTTGCGGCGGTGGTGGATCCGGCGCTGGTGTACTTCCTGCGGAGCAGCGAGTCCTTTGGTAACTCTGGCAATGCCACGGCGGTTCTGATCGCGTGGATTTTCTTCACCAAGATCTTCAAGGTGTTTTCGTACTTCCGGAAGCACCCGCAGGACATCTGGATGTTCCCTGGGTATTTGGCTTTTGCGTATGCCCATAGCTTCAAGTTCTGGGCCCTCCTGACCTTCTGGGATGTCAAGTGGAGTGGGAGGAACCTAGACGCCATCGCGGTTGATACCACGGGTGAGTCGTCTGATAATGAGATGGTGGCTAATGAGTAGCCTCTAAAAGTTGAGTCACGAACGTAGGTCTTTGTCGGAGTCGGTCGGAGCTCATGTTGAATGGGTACGATAGTAACGATACTGCGACGAGACTTGGAAAGTTTCGCCCTTCGACCATTGTGAGGGTTGACAAGACACCTGAACAAAGTGAAGGAAAGGCGTTGGTGGGAATGGTCTCGGCATTTGCCTCAAATATGGTGGCCAACTCACAAAAAATATCATGGAGCGTTTGGCGTTCTGGTAGATAGACAAAATAGAGGTTCTTGGAGAACAACTAAGATAATTTCGGTCCGTAAACATTGCAATTTGAGTGAGATGTGAAGCAATCGTGTGAAAGTACGCGTCTAATACAAGATAGGTATGCAAGGATCTTGCAGAGGTAGAAAGTAACTGTTCAAGTTCCGGTTATGTCAGATGTTAATAAGACAAGGTGTGTGCTGGGAGCTCAGGGTGACTTACCATCACTTTGAGCCGCAAGTGGGCCGCCACAAGCTACTAGCGATCCATCAGGGCACCATCCATCACCAGACAGAAGAGAACGCAGCTCAGTAAGAGTATAAAGACATGTCTCCGTCAGACAAGTATGAATGTCGGCCTCCTCATACTCTCTCTTACCACGTCATCCATCGCCCCATGCATATACGCCTCCCCGACAAAGCTATACCTCTCCGGAAACCACCCCGCCTGCCTCACCACATACAGCACCATCCCTCCCGCCAACGCAAGTATGCAGTCCTCTTCTTCCGCATGGTTGGGCACCATACAAATGAACCCATACTGCGTCACAGCCGGCCTGCGTCCTCGCATTAGAATCTGGCGATTAGAATGCCGTGCCCTATCCTCGTAGGTCTCATCTGATTCTGTTGGAGGTCCTTTGATAAATCTACGGACTGCTTCCTCGAAGGGGAGAGAAGCAAGCTCCTCTAGACCTTTAGGGGGGCGTATGTACTCCCCCGGTGTCAGGGTCTCGACGTCAAGGGCGAGGGTGCGTAACACGGCGAGGAGCATTGGCTCTTTTGTGGCTGGGTATGTGGATTGGTCGCTACATAGCTGCTCTGTCCAGCGCGTGATGAGGCTGATATCGGGGACGCCGTCGTCGGGAGATGGGTCGCATAGGGAGACGATCATGTCGAGGTATATTCCTTCGATGTGCAGCTGGGCGCCGGAGGGGGCCTGGACGATTTTGGGGATTTCTTTGCCGAAGGGGATGGGGTACTCAGATGGCCAGGGCGAATATGCTGGGCAGCTTGTATCTGACAGATTCAAGAACCAACTCTGGGGTGTTTGTTAGGAGTTGTGTGGATGGAAGCTTGGGTGCCTTTGCAAGGCTCTCGGCAAAGACAGCGGCTCTGAATCGGCGGACAGAACCTTGCGTTAGGGATGGGAACGTAAGAGATCAACTTACCCCATTGGGAGTAACACCCGGGATGTGCTGTACTGTTTTGGGCATATTATACAAGGACGCCGCCCCGGAATTACTCCAATCTGGAACCCAAGACGCGCACTGCGGCCCTGTAGGGTTCGGCGGCGCCACAGCACCGAGCCAGTTCAGGCGTTTGCTCGTCTTCAACATGTATTCAGCGACGTTGGTAAAGACCGAGCTAGTCGGCAACGAGCAGTCAATGGAAAGAAGTAGGTCGTTGCGAAGAGTTTCTTCCATGAATCCCAGCAACGCAAACACTTTGTCTCGGGGATCTGAGGCTGATCGGAACCTCCATGCTGACAGTATCCTTTTCAGCGGCATAGGATCTCGGACGAACTCGTAACCGTTCCACCGCTCGTACAGAGTTAAACCGTGCTGCCTTTTCTCGTGGTATTCGCGCCGAAACGTTTCAGTGACCATCACGGCGTCGATCGGATTGGTTGAGAAAAGACCGTCTCGAGTTCCGCTGCCTAGAATCAGCTTGACGAGGAACACAGCTTCATACAGGCAGCGGCGAGTGAACGTCGAATCCCCACACAAGAATATTGTGTCCACTTCCGTACAATACTCCTGGACAGTCCAGATGCGATGCCACCATTGGCGAGTTTCGAAGAACTGGAAAAATTCCACCCAGGCATCCCGGTCTGCCAACTTGCCATCCGAGTCGAAAACACCGACCTCGTGCAGCCAGTCTCGACTGGTTTTGCTCATTTCGTCCCAGGTTGGGTACCGAGCGATGAAGTCCAGTGACAACGTGTGCCATCTCTCCATATTTTCGATACATCTTCTGCTTGTGTCGTCGTGCTTCCCGAGCCAGATAACGATGCGCGATGCATTCTCATAGATCTCGCGCATGCTCTGGAGTTGTATGCTTTTTTCGGCAGCGTCGTTTTGATTGATGCAGATCGCATCGACCCAAAATGCCGGAACCGTCGTCCACAATTGGGTGATGGTATCGATGAAGTCCGCCAGGTTAGCGCCAACATGGACCTTCCGCCCGTCGACGAAGATGGGCCTGCTGGCATTTTCGTCGCTCTCCTGTGAGCTACTGGTTTTCGGTCTCCAGCGCCAGACGTACGACAGTGCGTGATAACTCGGCTTCTGCGATATCGCGACGTGCTCGAGTCGACAGTGCAGCTGACTTCCGATGCGGGAAAAATGGGCAAGGCGGATGCTGTCGCGTTCGCTGAGCGGTTGGTAACTGGGCGCCTTGCGCCCTAGGTGGGAGATCAATCTGCGAATCTCTCGATTGAGGTCATCGAGCATCCTGCATTTGTTGCCACGGTTCGTGTCCATTGCGTCGCACTGGTCTAGGGCCGATTCCGAGTCCAGGCATGGCGAGGGCTTGTGTGTCGGAGGGAAGGTGCGGCAGTGACAGTGCGACCTGGAATTTCCCCGCTTTCCGGGTTTTATTCGGGGACTCGGATCCCCAAGGCAACAAACAACCTGGAATACCCCATCCCGTCCACTTCGTCGCTGGTCGCCCAACTGTAGCAGTTAGAAAGAATAGAAAACTAAAAGAGAATGTCTCTTTGCACTGTGGCCTCTGTCTCACTTGTACTATGACTATACGACGTAGCCCTTTGATCAGGCCAGCAAGGCCTAAGCAGTTATTCAACCAGCCTTACCTGCATGAGAGACTTTGACTGTATCATGGAAGGCCTATAGCTGTACTAGAATAGGCCTTTCTGGAATGCAGGAAGGTCTTGTAAGAATGCGATAAGGCTTATGCCATTAACTTCTAAGCCTTGCGTGCAGTTAGTGATTGCTTCTTGCTCAATTGTGTCCCCGACCATGCGAAGACCAATTTGGGAGTGGCTGTGTCCACCTCAAAGGACCGGAAGTGGTCAAGGCGAGGCCTAGGAAGAGGGATGGAAAGATTTTTAGCTCACTGTCTCCTAGACTCTTTCTTCAATTTTCGTTCAAGTATTTGTTGCACTCCGTCGTTCCAAACTGTTACGCCTTCAAGTTCTATCCCTTGACATCCCCGTGACATCTGACTGAAGGCGACCGGTCGCAATTGCATCTAACTCGACTTATACAATAACACCCGAGGTGGTGCGCCTGGACTCGTAACTCATAAGATTCTGGTACTCCTTCAAGAACCTCTACCGGACTCTGACATTGAGGAAACTGGAGACAGTGGCTTCTCGTCACCGACTTACTATTCTAGAATTCGGCACGGGACTGTATGCCCGAGCCTTCGGCCGTCACACGCTGAGGTACCTAGTTACCTTAGTACACCACAATCCGCTCACACAAATACTCAACTCATCCCTCCTTCCCCTCCTTCCCTTCCCACTCCTCCTCCCCTCCCAAATACCGATAAACCACCCTCGAATCCCTCCCCGCACACCTCGGATCGCCACTCGCCCCCTCATAAGCCCCCATCACCGCCTCTCCCAACACCAACCTCGCCCCCACCCTCTCCGCCATCTCCGTCGCCAGCCCCACATCCTTGCGCATCAACTCCACCCGAAAACCCCCTTGATACCCTCTCGAGCTCGGCGCGGCCGGACAAATCCCCGGCACCGGATTGAACTTGTCCGCGATATGGTTCTTCCCCGAGCCAGCGGAAATCACCCTCGCCAAGACACGCGCATCAACCCCCGCGCGCATGCCCATGTTCATGGCCTCGGCGGTGGCGATGGCGATGGTGCCGGAGAGGTAGTTGTTTGCCAGCTTGGCGACGAGGCCGAGCGAGGGCCCGCCACAGGGGATGACGGAGGAGGCTACGGTAGATAGGAGGAGGGCATTGAGCGGGGGGAAGTTGGGGTCTGACTCTGTGCAGCCGATGAAGATTCCGAGAGTGGCGTCGCGCGCGCCGAGGACGCCGCCGGAGACGGGGGTGTCGTAGAAGGATGTGGAAGGGTGGAGGCGGCGGAGGGCGGCGGAGATGTCGAGGCTGGTGGCGGTGTCGATGGTGGAGCAGTCAAGGAGGAGTTTGTGGGCGAGTTTGGAGGGGGAGGACGAGGCGATGCAGTTTGGGCCGTCGAGGTAAACGAGGCGAACGTGGTGGCCTTCGGGGAGCATGGTGAAGGTGAGGGAGGACTGCTCGGCCACCTCGCGGGCGGTGGCGCATGCGACGAGGGAGGGTCGGGCGGCGATGAGGGTGTTGATGGCGTCTTGGTTGACGTCGTGGATGAAGATTTGGGTTGAGGGCAGCTTGCGCGCGAGGTTGTCTACCATCTCCTTCCCCATTGCGCCTACACCGATGAAGCCGATTGAGTTGTACGAGTCCATGGTACTCGCGGAATGTGAGTTGGATGGTTGTTGTTGGGTTGGGCTGATTCCGTTACGGTCATCAGCCAGCAGCGTCAAGTTCTACGGTGGACATGGAATGTACAAACAATAGAACGGGATCAGTTGATTGTGGGGTAATCGGCCTGACATCTAAGACCGAGGCCAATCGGGCAGCTGTGCAGGTTGATGCATGCCGGAAGCAGACGATTGCCGAGTGCCATGTGCCGTGATTTGCCAATCGGTACTTGGTACATGCACTGCAGCCGGGCCAAAACCAATGATGGATGCATGGGGAAAGATCACCGGGTGAGAGAACCTCTCGCAGCCTTCGTATTAATAAATCCATCTTGGTACCATCCAACTATTGGAGCCCAGTAGCATTGACCCCCCCAGACAATCACCGCCACTGGAACTAGGGGAGCGAGGGGGTTATATGTGGGAGAATCGTGTCAGTGAGACGGGGACAACAGTTCAAAGCAACTTTCTAGTCGTATATTCTCCTTCGTAGTAGAAACCACCAACCCCCCCCCCCCCAACTACCCATCCCCACCTTCATCTCTCCCGCCCATTCCCCCAAGTAGTCCTCTTCACGTCCGAATCCACCACCTCATAAACCAAACACCCTATCTGCACCGACCCCCCCACCTTCTCATCCTCCGCAGCACACTGATTAGCCAACCCCCCAAAAATTGACGAACACCACGGCTTCCCCTCCCCCTCCCCAATCGGAAGCAAATACGTTGACTCGCTCGGCCCATTCTTCTCCAAAACACACCCCTCCCTCCACCAGACATTGTACTGAATCCACACCAGCGTCTTAGTCGTATAGTCCCCAATCATCTTCTGCACGAATGTGCTTTGATCCCCCTTCTTGATCAGGGTTTTCCTGGCATCTAGGCAGGGAAGGGACTGTGCCCAGGATTTGACGATGCCTTCTTGTAGGGTTCCGTTGACGGGGGGCAGTTGAGCGCGCTTGTAGCAGATGGGCGGGTAGGCTTCGAGCGAGGCGGGTTGGACGATTTGGTAGGTGAATGTGCCGCAGCCGACGTCGTAGGAGCCTTTTTCGTACATGTAGATGCCGGCTGGCGAAGAGGTTAGCTATTCTATTTTCATTGTTGGGGGGGTCTTTTTCTTTTGGGTGACCGGGATGAAGGGACAGACTCACGAGAACTGGCCGCACAAGTGCTTGCGAACTGGGCATATGCCGCGTTGCAATCCATGCTGCACGCGCCGCCCCGGTCGGAAGGGGTGAAACTGAGATCGAAGCGGAACTCCGAGTAGCTGCCGGCGTTGGGCGGCGGGGTGCGTTTTATCCGGGATGATGAGACGGCCTTGAGTTGGGGTTCTGGAAGCAGGTTTGCGCCTTTCGAATCCACTGTCATGGATTGTTTGGCCTCCTTGCGCCAGCCTTGACAAAAGTGGTTGTGGATATTCATGTTGGCGGTTTTCCGAGAGCTGAAGACTTCTGCGGGGATGGCGGTGACGACGTTGGGACAGGTTGGCAAGGTTTCTGGCGTTGCTGGTGGGGCTGGTGGAGCGACGTTCTTGAAAAGCTGGGTGAAGAGCATGAGTGTCTTTTGCCGTTCTGGGGGCGTCATTTCAATGGAAAGGAGCGCTGGTCCTGTGCATGGGCAGTCTTTCCACTTTCCCTGTGGTGAAAGGGGCGGTTAGTGCGTGTAAATCGGGGGTATTGGATGGGCCAACTCACATCTTCGCACATGACCGTTTTCTTATCCCCCTCTCCCGCAATTTTGATGTTGCAGTCTTGGTTGGTGGGTATGCCGCAGACAATCTAGCAGGGTGCCTGTCAGCTTCTTCACTTGGATATTGTTTTCTCTGGGGTTTGGAACCAACGTACCGACTTCTTGTCTGGACAGCCTGTGCCAGTAGGACTGCTAGCACTGGTCGTGACCATGGTGGCCTGGATGCGGTTTTTCTCGCCCAGGGGAAGTTCCTGGACAACTGCATCGACAGCCAACGCAAAGATGTACGAGCTCAGCTGATCGGCACGCTCGGGCGTCACGCCCATCAGGGGCCTGTAGGCGCCAGCAAACTCGGAAAACTGACTTGCAGCTGCCGATGCAGTGCCAGACGCTTCCGAAAACTTGAACTGAACCCCTTTCGGGTCGAGAAGAAGAAAATCGTTCCAGATGCCACCGGCCTGAATACCGCCAATGACAGCCTCCGATGCACAGAGTGCCTGGCCATATGTGCCACCGGCTCGTTTCCTCGCGGGCGAGGGATGTTGCTTGTCAAAGTCATCGCCGGCTTTGCATGCCTTGGAGCGCTGCATGTACTCGCCCAGGCGGCCAGCCAGGTCCTTGTCGAGAACCCCCACAAGGTCGCCAGTCTGGAAGCCATCAACGGCGGTAGTCACAGCTGTTACGATTGGCGTGACAGACCTTCAATCCGTTAGCGATTGCCACACTCTAACAGCACGACCGGAAAAGAAAGAAAGAAAAAGAAAGAGAAAGAGAAAGAGAAGAAAAAGCAACCCACCCTTCCAAAGTTGGCTCCGCACTAGGCGCTTGCGTGATGGTAACCACAGCCGTGCCCCCCGCCGAAACAGTAACAGCGCCCTGCGGAAGGTTCCCAGCAGGTTTTGCCTGAGCCTCCGGGAAGAACATCCCAAACGGAAAGCCCATCTGCTTCAGCACAGCAAACTGAACCGTATGAATGATCCCGACAGCTGCCACGAGAGTGTCCAACGTGAAGAACTCGGCGACGACGGCAAGAGCGGCCACTAATTGGCGTCTCTCGAGGTTATGATCGGTTCGCACGACACCATCTTCAAGGGCGTTGAGGACGTCGTGGTAGCATTTGTCGTTGGGCTCGCCGCAGGCTTGGAGCACGCCGTCGACTTTTGCTCTGATGTCTTGCCCGAGGACGATGTGAAACCCGCCTCCGTCGGCTGGACCAACCCAGATTGAATCGGCTTGGATGCCATCTGGTAATGCAGTCTAGAGTTCGTAGTTAGAGACAATCAGGCTTGTTGGAGTGGGTCAGGGTTGGGAAAGAAAAATATCCTCACCAGTTTCGGTGCATATTGAGTGATGTCCCCGAGGTCTAAGTCCGCGGCATAGACAACAGCGGCGAGGGTTGCCACGAGAGACAAAGGATACCACAGCTTCATTTGAAAGGTGAGAATAGAAGGATAAGTTCAATTAAGATTGTTGTTGCCAATAGATACAGATCCGGCTTATTACACGGAGACAGATGGGCAACTGCCACTCTTTAATACAGCAGTTGATCTCGACGGCCAGCCCTTGTAAGCCTTTGACATCAGTTGTTGGGCAAACCTACACCTTGAATTATTCACAACTCAACTGCCCGGGGACCGTAAAATGCTCACAGCCCGCATCCCTCATTCATTCAGCCTTGGGCCATGGTCGACAGGAGCTGACCGATGTTTGTGTTGTCGGCCCCCAACGAGGCCCAACAGCCCCAACTGATGAAAGCCCCCCGTCGTGTAGGGACTTTTCGAGGGGTTGCACGTAGATTAAGGTTGTGTTCACTTGAGTCAGCCTTAGATGGACGCATCAACGAAACGGGGATGGAAATGGGCCAACCGGGGGCTGCCAAGGTCGACAGCCGCCGGATGCAACATCTGTGAAGGCAAACATCACCCGCAATCCAGGGAAGAACTAGAGGCGCAGGACAGCTGTTGGAACACAGGTTCTAGCGTTTACAGTCTCCTAGGTATGGTACCAGAACGCTCCTATTGGCTGGACTTGTATGATCACTGCTCGGGGGGCTTAGGCTAAAGTCTAGTATGGATCGAGACCGCTGATAACTGAGTGAGTCAAATGCAACCAACAAGCGCCCTACCCGCCATAGCCGCCTGTGCCGCACCTTGTAATATAAACTGGGCCTTCGCAGTAGCCATTGTTTGTCTCTTGGCCCAGGCCGTCGGGAACGCCAACGGCTTTTGCCTCGTCTCCGCCAGAGATGGTGGTTTAGATTATATTCCGATTTCGTCCTCACCAACAACTAGGAATGATTCAAGTGTTGGCCGAGCTGCTGTCATGTGCCGCACTAGGGGCCAGCCGGACTGTTTGTATTTACCGAATGATGCCGACGGGGCACACATTCATCGCACAGTTTGTTTGAAACACTAAAACGGGCCACATCGAGGCCAACAATGTCCACACCGAGGTCAAAGAGGTCTCTTGAAGGGCCTCCATGTGGGTAGGGTTTCAATGGGGGTTATCTTGACTCTCAGCTGCGCCCTGCGTTGCGAGCAAACATTTTCAACGTCGACCCTCGACGAGGCCACGAGGCACAACTTTGGTGACTTCGCCTGGGTTAGTTGCGGGATAGGGGTCAAGTTGACTAATGGCTCGTATTTTTCGGGGCTAGCGTTTACCAGGTGCTGGGGGTATCTATTACCATAGAAATCATCGTGAACGGTCCAGAACACATAAAAGGGGACGAGTCATGGGGAATACTCATCGCTGGGGTTGAAGTCGTCTCCTGCTTAAATCAAGCACCGACTCTACCATCGCTACCCCATCTGTTTTACCTACTTCCTACTTCGCCTTACCTGCCACGTTGTCCCATCCCACCATGTTCCACCCATACATCCTTCTTTCCCTCCTAGGGGCTTCCATGGCCTCTAAATGGATTCTCGATTCAGTGTGCAGTGCGTTGGCCTCCTTCCCTCCCTCGAGTACCCACAGTTTGCTGACAGGCCCTGGGTGGCGCGCTTTACAGACGACGATGCTGTGTTGGAAAAGGCGCTGATAGCATCGTTCCAAGAGGCAGTCAAGATATCTGGGATCGCCGCCGATGTCCTCGAAAGAGATCTTCAAAACCCAAGGGTCCAGAGCATGGTCAATCACGTCCTCGGCCCAAGCGACGGCCCAAACTTCCAGGAGAACATCGAGACGGCAAAGTGTGAGTCTGTGTCCCGTTTCGTTCACTTCGCCGCTGACCAAGCCGGATATAAGTCTACTTCAGGAACGTGGCCAAATATGACAAGGAGGAAACTGGTGAACTTGACACTATTGGCGGTCTGACGAACGAGGACGTGGTGAGTGATTCCCCTGGGGCGACCGTGCTTCCGCGGATGACTGGTGTCACGGTGGACACCTACCTTACTCCCAACTCGAAGCTGACTTCAGTCGCTTGTAGCGCATCTATTGTGACAGATCTAACTGGGGGCCCGGCCCTCGTGTTGGAACGCTGAGAAATATACACACCGAGACCGTCAAGGCAGAAAACGAAGTGAGGCTCGCGATGGAACCGTGCTTTAACAAAAAGACACCTGACCCGGGCACCTCTATCGCCGTCGCCATCACCACATCCTCCAATATAATCGATTGGGCCAAATACCTCCCTGAATACAACAACTGGGACAACGGGGGCAGGGTAAGCGCACAGCCGAGTGTCCAGCCGTTTAGTGCTGCACAGCCGGGCAAAGAAAACACGATGAACATCTGCCTCTGGTATCTCGAGGCAATCAAGGACGCAAAGAACAAGGACGTCTTCTATGGCATTGATGATTCGTCGATCGCAAGGGTCCGAGAGCCAGGATACATTGCAAGTCTACCATCCAACACCAAGCCCTTCGACGTCCTAAAGGAATCCATGGGGGGGCTCCTTATCCACGAGCTAACGCACACTAATTTTGGCGGTTTGTCCATTGACGATGGAAGGGCCGGATCTGGTGGTTGCTACGGCTGGGATTGTGTTGGCAAGCTGCACAATATCCACAACGCAGATTCTGTCAGTGTCCTCGCTGTCTGCATGTATTTGTTCACGAAGGGGTTTTGGGTTGACACGGATGGAATGCTCCAGACAGTATAAGGTAACTTAGGTACCAAGATAGGTGCTGAGGTGATGTTCACAGCTCTTGTGTTTCTCGCATTAGAAGTTCAGTGCAGACTTACCAGTAACACCGGCATCAGAAACCAGGGTGTAGGCGGTGATAACAGACGGGCAGTAAGGTGCTGGAACTGTAGGGAGTGAGGATATAGATTGACGAACGCGAATGAATCGTTGTGCCTCACTCACGTCTACTAATAATAATCAGATAACCCCACACGCCCGGAACGAGGTCGATTGTTTTGCGGCCAGGGCAGAAAGCGCGGGAATCCGTCCCCTTGATGTATCCATAAGCCCGAGCCGAACATGCGCCTCTCCATCTCCTCCTTGTCCGCCATGGACTTGTGTTCGAAGTACATACTGTCCACAAGCTCGGGAAAATCGTTGACATATGTGGTTTCCAGCTCGTTCGATTTCACCTCAGCGCGGAACCGCTCGCGTACGAAGCGATGTATCCCAAGGCGAGACGCAGGCCACCCCTGGTCCCCATCTCCAAAGTCTGGCAAGTAGTGTCTTTCCACGTTTTCCAATCGAGGGTGCAGTTTTGGAAGGGCGCAAGTCAGCTCGAGTTCGGGGTTGCTTGTTTTCAGGGCCTGTACAGGAGCGAGGAACGCTCGCTCGTTGACCACCCCCCAACGAGCCTTCATGTTGGTTGTTGTGAGGTCCAGCCAAATGCCGAGTCTGCGAATCTGCGGTAGCTGGCTGAACAGGCGTGAGGGTAGTAGGCAAGCCCAAATCTCGGCTTCATCGTTCCGGGGGTTTTCGACTTGGTCGTCCCGGGAAATGGAGAAGTCTTCGACAGCATGAAAGAGTGCCAACGGTGCGTTTAGCATGAGCGATAGTTTGTCGATTCGCGGGCAGATGGAAACCTCGAAGCTAAATGGGGCAGTAACGAACCCCCCGTTCAGCATGGCTGCAAGTGTTCGAAGGTCCGTGACGTGGAACCTCGTCGCTGGTGCCGCAACCGTGATAATATCGAGATAGCTGAACGAGAAGCTTTGAGCACGCAGGACTTATAGGTGGGCGGGATCGATATAACTAACATCTTTTTGCAAACCCTCAATGCAGAACAGAGGTTGCGCGCATTCTCTTCTCTCTGTTGGTCAATGTACCAAAGGTTGAGCGCCAGTTCTTCGCATGCCCAGTGCGGACCCCAGCTCGACGCAAGCCTTCGCTGGAAGATGGGGTCTTGCCACTCATTGCTAGGGTTGCGTTCCCATCCATTTGTTGCCGCGTCCGCCGATGGCATCACCGGCTCGGTGCACGGCGTGAGTCGGAAGCAACGGGATCCGTCCTTCTCTGTGACGCACCGAAGGTGTCGCTCTGCGAATTGAAAGGCGTTCGAGTAAATGGCATGGCGTAGCTCAATTGGAATCGAAAAGAAGCGGCTGCCTTCCTGCGCGTTCATCGTGCGCGCTTCGTCTTTTGAGATGATGAGCGGCATGATGGGTGATGGTGAGCTACAATTCAAAAAGGGCCCTTCGAGTTGAAGTTGGCAATGCGGGGATTATGTAGAACTGAAGGTGGTGCTCCAAGTTTGGTTGGTGGGGAAGCTGCGGCCGTCCAGAGCCATCGATGACCTCGCCTCTTTTCAGCATTCTGCCGTTGGCGCTTGCCTTGGTGAGTCCGGTTTCAGTTGGGCCAACTGTTTGCTTACCGCGCCACCTTCCGTCCCGCCGCTACAACCCCAGGAGAGTTCGATTGAAGTCGGGCAGTCGAAAAATTGATCTCCGCCTCTTGCCCTTCCTCATTGGCCAATACACCGTCTCATTAATCAATACCTTGGTAATTTTTTATTTAATTTCAATTATGTCTTTAAATATTTATCTCTTTCTCGTATTGTAATTATAATACTTAGCTCTAGCTAATAACTGTACAAGAATCGGGTCAAGGACAATGCTAGGAGGAAGACGCTCTGGAGCAATGATATTGATCTGAGCGGAAAACATCATACTCCGGCGTGCATGGGCGGCTTCGGATGCGTTACACCCTCAGCTGCGGTGTCGCCACGCGCCGCAATGATCACAGCGCTCATTGCCTCTATCCAACTTGCTTCTGGCTTGAATGGAATTCCCTGGTGGGATATGCGCACTGAGCCGCCGCCAAACGACCGAGATGGATTGTCAAGCCGGTCAAGAAAGGCGTCGGAGACACGGGCCGTATATAAATAGAGGCTTAATTTGTTTGTTGTTGTATGGAGAGCTAATAGATGAACCTTTGTTCCCTGCCAATCATCATTATCAGACGACATGGGAAACCTCCAAGGGGCATACCATCGGGCTCCGTGAGACCTCCCCAGGGTTCTTGGTCTCCTCCTGACCGGAAGATTCAACTTTCACCGGAGTCGCATGCTCGACGACCCCCGCGAGTGTAGTTCGCTGTCAGCGTGATTGAGCCATGGCGATCAAAACAGCTGCGATATACGGGTCCTCTACCGCATTCGTTGGTCGAAGACGGCGTTGTTGCTTCTGTCGTAGACGATTGACAGGGAGACTCGTTTTCCCCGAAAGCAGAGAAACAACCGACAATTGCGGCGCGATTCCAGTGCCCTGAGATCCAGGTAGACAAATGTAGGTGGATCCAAGCGGGAGGAGGAGGTTGAGAAGACGCCGTCGGCGCGTAAGGTGGTCACACACCGTTGACCGAAGTGGAAGGGCAGCTCGGAGTTGAAGAGATGGCTTAATTAGCAGGGATGGGCAGAGACATCAGGATGGGCTAACCTGACGCGGTGGATGCCGTGGCGTTTGAAGAGGGTTTCGATCGTTGAGCTCTTGGACTCGGCCGTGCATCGCTGGAGTAGGGCAGTTGCTGCAGAGTCAACCTACATTCTGAAGATCGTCACTTCTTTTGAGGATGGAGTTTACTGCCCAAACTGCTCAAGACCTTCGGGCGAGATCTAAGGAGCACGGCGGCATAGAAGTTGTGCTGCAGCTCAACGAGAAGGAACAAATTCGGCCAGCTAGCGAATGGACAGTCCGTCATCTGATCGCATATCGACTACTCACCACAGACACCGACACTGCCTTCCTGCCAACTCTTAAGCAAACCCACGACGAAGAATGTTCACTGTGCATTGAAGAAAGCCAGTGCTCCCAGAAGCTCTATTCTTCCACCTCGGACCTTATTGAAGAACCCGGCAAGAATATCTACCAAATTTCCGAATGTGAGCTTATGAGGTTGCCGTTTGGTTCTTTTTGGGCTGCACTTGCACAGGCAGCCGCGTTAGAGCCGACAGGCCAGATAAGACAGTACCCCCAACGAGACAGGAGGCTGGTCCTACACGAAGGCTACAGGAACTCTGCGATGGAGATTGATGGCTCCTCGCCAGTTATGCTTTCTTCCTCGGAGTTTGAGGCGGATATGAACGATGTTGGCGAGGACGAGCATGAAGGGCGGCGCACGAAGCCCGAGGAAGTAACCGTTCATCTTGCTACTCAGTTTCTGCAGTACACACTGAGTGTTTGCCTTCTGCAGCCTTCTGCCGAAGGCCAGGGAGGACTGGAGGTGCGGGCGCGAGTTGGGCACAGGACTTCGAAGGCTATCATTGCCGGGTCAGTTCTTGTGACTGCCGAGGATGATGGCGGGATTTGCTAAATGCGTCGACGACATCTTGGTTGGGAGATGCACCACCCCTGCATAGCCTTGATTGAGGCAAAACGGGCATTTGCGCATGGAAGCTTCGACAAAGCAGGTAATTACATCCCCCTGACTTCAAACGAAAACCTGGCCCAGTACCTCGGCGAGGCGGTGATCACATGGAAGGCAGACCAGGATTTGTATCAAGACCAGTACGTCCCGCTGCTTGCACCGCACAATAGATGACCCGTTAACGTACACGCCCACATAGTCAAGATATTCGTCGTTGCAGCGACCAGTACTTTTGTCCGCTTCATTCGCTTCGCATTCGGCCGCGACTACCTAGACTATCTCGACACTACAGATATCGATTCCCAGAAGGCTTTCGCCAACCACGGAAAGGATGCTTTCGTACAGATGCAAGTACAAAAATTTTCAACCTCCAGTCGCGTGAGGGGAGACGGGGTGCCCTCTGCCACATTTTTGCAATCCTCAGGTGGCATGACAGACACAACCAACATCAACTCGCCAGTGAGAGCGAGGCCTACAGTTCAGACTCGAGTGGATCTGAAGGGGATGATGACCCTATGGAAACAGGGAATAGGTGATATAGTGCTAAATTATGAGATGCTCGGTTACATAGGTAGCTGCAAAAGCGATGCTCGTGACTGAATGTAATGCTAGCCCCTTGGCGGTCCCGGCGAACATGGGGTCCTCGGCAACCAGTTCGCTACGCTACTGCCCGGCCGAGATGCATTGGCACGCCGACGCCAGGCAGTGCGGGAAAGGACAGGTCGCTCGGCCTGGCGCTTCAACTAGAAGTCATGATACGCCCCCTAGATGCGGTGTTTGCTTTGCCCCTGAGTTAGTTCAGCTCCTCCTACCGGCAAATGCTCAGGCGGTTCTCAATGCGAGAATCTCCCGCCTCCACCATCTCCGCCGCATTTTTATTGCGATACATTCAAGGGGATGCGAACTTCCCAATTCTCGCTTTTTCAACATACGATTCTCGTTCGAACCGATGGAACGTGTAGGGGTTGTACTAGCTAACTCACTCCCTATTCGGCTGTCGGTATTACACCTCCCCTTTAACAACTCAATGAGACGGTTAAACACTTATTTCTTGACCCCCACACCCCTATCCACACCCCCTGTTTTATTGCAGTACCAAAAGATCATCTTTCACTAGAGCGTTAGTTGGTTAGACCAAAGGAAACAAACAACATTTCTACCCAGCTCCCCATTTCTTTCCATATACCTATTTTTCGTTTCGTCATTCCAAACTGTTTGCGCACTCGATTCCTCGGCATCGCTCCGACATGTGGCTGAGGGCGAGTGGTCACAACTGCAGCAAACTCAAACGGCGCAGCGGCAGCTGAGGTGGTGCGCCAAGACTCGTAACCTGGCAGATGAAACGATCAGCGCACTCCCGCCTGTCCCGCCATCTGTCCGGGGAAAATAGCCGAAACACCGTTTCGGTGCCAGGGTGTCGCCACAGTCGCATCAGGATGTGCCACAGGGGTCAAGGCTCGAGAGCTGCCACGCTTTGAAACAGTCGCACGGCCGACCCGGCCCCCTGGAATCAGATGAGCTTCCGTCGGGGTCGTGCCATGGAATTATTTTGTTCTGAGAGCTGCGAGCTCGTCATTGTTTCCCTACCTCATTTTTTTCTTCTTGGTCTGACGTCGACAGCCAGGTGCTGTGATGATCAATTGAACTTCTTTTTGTTCGAGTCATTCGGCAGGTCCGCCACTTGCGTTTCTTCAGATTTCGTCACACTGGACTGAGTTCAGCAGCCAGGGGTTTCCCCCCCATTTTTTGGTGCCATGTTTCGTCAAAGAGGAAGGCATCTCAGGCGGAGGGAAATCTACAGTGAAGAGGCGCTTGCACTGCTTGCGCGGGACGATGACAACGGAGTGGAAAGCGGCAGCGAATCCGATGTTGAAGACAAGCCTGAGGCCCCGAAGGTACCGCCGGGAAGGCCGACGAGACTTCCGCTGCCTCCGGGACTGAGGCCGGGTCCGGTGGATGCAATTCTCCCCACCGGCGAGCCCGTCCCAGAAGCACCCGAGACATCACCAAGTGAGGTGTCATCGGTGACCTCGACATCAGAGACCATCTCGACCTCAAGCTCACCTCCACCTACACCTCCGCCTCCGCCTCCTGGAATCATCCCGATTGAGAACCCCGGCACGCCCATCCCTCCATCGACAACATCCGGGTCATCATCAACAACATCAACCACCACCTCCACCACAACCACCGCCCCCAAAACCATCACCGGCGCTCCCAACCTGCCAATCTCATTCCCAACCACATTCCGCACCTCAAGCACTCCCCCCTCCTCCTACTCCATCTCCATCGTCCCCCTTCCCAGCTCAACCACCTCCACCATCCCCGCGGCCAGCGAATCCCCCACCCCCGGCCCCGC
>Ga0247770_1001435_pt1 | contig 18478 bp, 11 predicted proteins | sample UWRJL136409B6_FD_179943 | JGI IMG/M metagenome (GOLD analysis project Ga0247770, IMG submission 179943) | Plant litter microbial communities from Arlington Agricultural Research Station in Wisconsin, United States - UWRJ-L136-409B-6 | ecosystem: Environmental > Terrestrial > Plant litter >... | reverse complement strand
AAACACAAAATTTTTTTTTTTTTTAAAAAAAAAAAAAAAAAGGTTACAGATATCCTCAACATTGAAGCTGTAACCTCCACCACCCAACTGAAAAGAATCTCAGGCGAAGCTGTCCTCCGCGGGCCACTGTCGGCTTCGCTCCTCCTCTTCACTCTCCACAGGCGAAACAAAGCCCTTCTCCCTCAACGCGCGCCAGACAGAATCCCTCCTCTCCGTGTCTTTTCTAGCGCTGAGCTGCAGTCCATCCAGCTTCTTAACTCTGTCGCAACCCCCCGCAACCATCTGCTCGTACAACCTGCGCCGCATACGCGTGTCCATGTCCAGCCTACCGCAGTACGCCTCATCCCGCTCGGCTTCCTGGTCCGGCAGCACAAACGGCTCCTGACCCGCAGCATCTGCGCTCTGGTTGCCCATTCGCACGACGACCTGTACAGGGGCGTAGAAGCCCTGCGTAACGGGATTGTCTCTCACGTCAACCTCTTTAAGATGAGTAAACCCATTCAGAACGCCGACTAGCCCCGCGGCATCGGCGATACGGTTCCCGGATACCAGGATGCGCTTGAGGCGGGGGATGCCGGCCAGCGGTGCCAGGTCCGAGATGGCGTTCATGTTGAGGTTGATTGTCCTGAGATTGGGCAGCATGAAGCCAACGTCGGCCGGGAGCGCCTGCAAGCCGCAGTTGGCTAGCTCGAGAAGTTGGAGGTTGAGTAGATCGACCGGGGGCGCGAATGTGCCGATAAAGTTCCCTGAGAGGAATAGCTTGCGAACCTCGTACGCGCGGGCGAGGAGGTTAGGCAGGTTGAGCGGCGCATCACCATGCTGCTCGCGGAGTGAGAGAGAATCTATCCGACGTGCGCGGGAGAAGCCAGTAATCTGGCTCAGACAGTTGCGATCGGCATGGAGAAGACGGAGGTGTGGAATGAGCTTGAGGTCGAGGGAAGTGAGCTTGTTGTCATCAAGACGGAGGTATCGCAGCGATGATAGAGGTATCTCAGCCCCAATGCCAAAGCTCTCGAGTTGATTTCCCTCAAGGTTAAGAGAGTCGAGAGCGGGAAGCTGTTCAAGGTTGGTGATGCGCTGGATTCTGTTGTTCTTGAGATCCAGGTCGGTGAGGCAGTCTAGCCTGTTTCCGTTAAAATCAAGCTCCTCAATGGCGTTGCCCCTAGCGCGCAATGACTGAAGCCCGTCGTGAAATTTGATGCCATCCAGGCTGGTGAGCTGGTTGTTATCTACCCTGAGGCTACGAAGATGGACGAGGCTCTTGAATGCGGCGAGGCTCGTGAGCCCGTTGTTAGAGACATCGACATACTGCAAATTCAGCAGGTGCCCCCAGTCGGTCAGACTCGAGAGTTGATTGTCGGTCATCTTCAGATGTCTAACGGTGCCAGGAATGCCATTGAGGTTCCTTATTTCGTTGTTGGAGACATCGAGCTTTTCAAGGCCGGCGCAGAATTCGTTGAGCGCATGAAGGCTTTCCAGCCGCTTGTTGCGGAGTTCAAGATCTCTCATGTCTTCCCAGTAAGGCTCGAAAGGTTCCACCTCGGCGAGTTTTCCGACAAGCTCCCGCGTGTTCATGGACATGACCCTATTAGAGTGATCGCCCGTGACAAGACGGTGGTCCCCAACCACATAGCTTGCCTCGAGAGGCATCGTCTCCTCCCCGTGATGGATAGTGAATTCCGAAAGAGGACTCAATGAGAGTGTACCGACATATTGGCTGATGATCGGCGCTGCATCAGCTCCTAGGACCGCGCAGCCGCGAGGACGGGCCGGCGTAGTGACAACGAAACTGAGGCTTGTCTGGCGTCCGCCGTCCACATCATGACTGAGAATACTATTTTCAGCCACTATGCTGAGCTCCATGTTCGCGCCCGGATTTTGGTTCTTAATCCTATCAACGACAGACTCCTCATCGCGCTCATCAATCCTCGAAATTGGCCGTGCCACAAACGTCTGACCCCTAACAGAAAGGTGACGGGCCGGGCGTTGGGATCTGCTCCGTGACCGGGACGAACTGTTTAGTGGTTTGGCGCGCGCCAGCGATACCTTGCGACCACGCTTCATTGAGTCTCGGGAAAAGGACTCTATGTGCTCTGACAGGTCTTCTTCTTTGGCCGTTAAGCCCAGACCTTGAGGCAGATCCTGAATGACGGACGCTATCGGAGAGGAGAAGCTGATAGTCATATTCCGCCGCTTGCGGGTCTCAATCCGATCTTCGGTGATACTTATTTCATGTTCGACTTCTTCTTGATCGTCATCCAAAGTTGCATCAGTCTGATTAACGGACTGGTCTGGACTTTGGTCGAACTCCTCTTCCAGCTTTGACATCCGAAGAGAGTTCAGCTTTGTTGGTCGACTTGCCGTCAAGGGTGTAGAAACATTGAAGATGTCGCTTTCAGCAGCAGCCTGCTTCTGGGCGGTCAACAGCCTGAGATTTTGCATTTCCATAGTCATATCGACGGTGAGATCAGGGATGTCTGCAAAGGGATCGTCTTCGCTGGCCTCGGATGGGAGGTAGTTGCTTCTGGGCTTCTTTGGTGCAGACCCCGGCCTCCGCCTGATCCAAATATTCCGCTGCCTGTCCAGGACCATGTTTCCGACCTGATCCGGAATCAAGTGCAGCACGCTTTCTGGGGCAATCACCTTCCTATTTTCTGACCCTCTCGAGGAGCCCGTTGGGATTGACCTTCCCGTGGAATGGGATGAGTTGCTCGAGACGTGCGATGGCACACCGGAGTTGGCCCCGTCAACGGTTTGCCAATTTTGATTGTGGGAAATGCGAATATTGGGGGGGTCGCTTATTACGTCGTCGTCCATGAGGAACGGGCGGCTGCCTTTAGTATTCATGGTGTCCCTACTCCCATCGCTTCTTTCTCTCGCAGAGTGAAGGGGGTCCTGGGCAAGGGCCAGAGAACGGACAGAGGAGCCAATGATATCTCCCATTTCGCTGGGCTCCTCGTACTTCTTCAATCGTTCCATAAGTTCGGGATCCTCCTGTCTGGTGGATATCCTTGTCAATGGTGGGCGTCCATCTCGACTTGGGGGTCGCGAAAATGGCTCCTGTGTCGACTCCTGATAGGAGCTGTCTATATTAGGCTGTTGCTGCTGTATGTTCTCCGCGTCGGACTCCTCTAAGCTCGCGAGCCCGCTTGCTATACCGGCTTTACTGCGAATCATGGCCATGATTTTGTTGGCCTCGTTGATAAAATCCTCCGTCTTAATCGATGGCTTCCTGCCTGCATCCAAGGCTGTCCCGTGTGGCTGAGGAACAGAAGGTAGCGGCTTCCTAGTTGAACGGGCTGGCGATTTTTCGATTTCAGCTAGGGGCGGTCTGTCTCGTTGTAGAGATGGTCGTTGAGTTGGAGTTGGGGTCCGTGGTCGCAGCAGTTCGCGATTGGCGAGCACCTCGGCGTCGGCCAGCTCGATCTGCTCACCTTGTCGTGCGTCTTTCCTTTTTCTGCCAATAATTGACTGCATCTGCTGGTGCGACAGCTGGACGGAGTCGATTGCCTGGGAATGACCTTCAACCCCATATGCGACATCAGACTTGTGAAGGGTCCTACGACGTTTGGGGGTAGGATCTTTGGACGGAGAGGTCCGTGGCCGCTTGATCTCTGACGCTCTATCTCTTCGCCTCGGCGTGGACGCGACATCTGTGGCATTGGGGAAAGGGGCATGGAGTTCCCTTCTCTTATCCCCCAGTTCTGCTCTACTAGAGCGCCGTGATGATGTGGAAGTAACAGACTTTTGGCGTTTCCTCTGTACCAACAACTCGTCCGCCTCTTCAGAGGGCGAAGAGTTATGGCTTACATCAAAGATACGAGGCTGGTGCATAGAATCTTCTTCGGGGCCATAGTTCTCTTTGTCTCCATCCGAGCCCGACACCTCGTTGGACTGGTACGAATACTCATCGTTGAACTCGTACCCATCAAACTTCCCAGTTCCAAACTCGTTGTATGACGCGGAAGAGTGATGCTTGTTAAGTTCCTCCTCTTCCTCCCACCCTTGTTGCGCCCGAGAGCGTGCGGCTACGTCGGCGAAGTCCCCTTGGTCAAACTCTGCCGAGTAATCTTCCACTCTCTCTCGCTGACCATCCAAGCGAGACTCGTCTTCTGCGCTGCCTTGAAACTGGCTAAGCCGTCGCAAGAGGGTTTGATTTGTGAAGGTATCATAGGGCTGGAACAACTTTAGGGGACTGCCAGACTTTCCCTGGGCCTGGACAGGCCGCTTTTGCGGACTGGGGTTTGGGGGTCGGGGAAGGTCTGGACTGGCGGCAGAAAAGCGTCTTGTTTCCTCAAATGCCTCCATCCTCACAGTAGGGAATTGTTTTGGCGTACTAGCCTGGAGCGATTCCTCGGGATTGAGTTCCGAGGTGTCGTTGATGCCAGAGCTCAGCACGTGATGCCGAAATGATCCATCTGCTGACCGCCCACCTCGGCGGAAATTAATAAACATGCCCAGTTGCTCAAAGTCGGCAGAGGTTGCCGTGTTACCCTGTGCACCGGATGCCTCGTAGTCGCCGGCGAGAATCATTTGATTTTGGCGGAGCTTTTCGAGCCGTTTGCGCAGTTCATCCGGAGGAAGATCCGCGGGACCAAAGGTCTCTTTCCCATTACTGGCCTGGCGCCGCTCGAGGAGGATTGGGCTAAAGTCCTCATAGCGACCGTCGCTTCGGCCACTCACCTTTCGGGAGTCAAGAACAAGCCGGTCCGGCTGGTGGGCCGAAAAAGCAGTCTGTTCTGTTGTAGAGCCAGGCTGGGAACCGCTCTCTCGAGCCATGCTTGGCTCCGAGTCCAAGCTGTGTTCCAGGTCGTCCTCGCTCCGCCTGTACCGCATCGACGTGGGGGCTCTCCTATCGAGAGACTCTGGCAGTTCCTGAATAGACTCATCCATGTGTATCTCTACTGTCGAAGGATTCCTGGTATAGAGTGGAGGGCTTGATGAGAGGGTGACTTCGTGCTGCACGACGCTTCCCTCCTCATATGATTCGTCGTTGGGGGCACCTGGTACCGCTGGAGGAGGTTTGAACATTTTCTCTAGCCCTGTAGCGGCTGAGGTGAACAGGTCGGGCTGCTCTCCATAGGAAAGATCGCCGTAGATCAGCCGCCTCTTCCATTCGGGAGTCTCGCCCCGCCGCTTGATTGGGGAGGCGCTTTGGCTCTTATGGTGGACCGTATTATGGACCACGGAGCCGGATGTTGAGGCCGATACAGAGCGACTGGAATATCTTCCGCGCTCGCGGATCTTGATCTCCTGGGAGAGTTTGGAAGGGGTTTTCGAGGGGGTTCGACGAGCGGCTGAAGAGAAGATTTCGTTTATGCTGCGTTCGCTCAGGATACCGCTGCTATTTTCGTTGGCGGTGGCCTGCGGCTTCTTGAGGTCAGGGTTCAGCCGTGGTATCCGGCTGGCAGCAGCCGCGTCTCGGTTCGCCTTGGATGGTGTTGTCGCGTCGAGAGAGGGCGCAGATGGAGCTGCCGAGCCGGCGATGGAGGCATCTGATCCGTGTTGCGACACCCAGTCCTCCGAGAGGGAGTCCAGCCAGGCGTGCCCCATTATGCGCGTGTGGCGAAGGTTATGCGCTGTGTGCCTGAGACGCCTGCTACCTTGTTGCCATCAAGCTATGGGGAAGAGCACGTTCAGTTCTGGGATTTTTCTGTTTGGCGTGGCGGGGTATTTCGGTCTGCTGTTTCTGCTGTGCAGGCTGCTTTGTCGCCAAAATATCGGTTGGGAAGATCGTAGCTATGCTAAGTACAGAGAACACGATTTAACAAAGAGTATTAGACAATTCTGGCATTCGCCGTTGACATCCGCCGTCAATGGATCAGTGTCGAGGGGCTGAGCGGTCGCACACATCCATCGCGTTTTTGGTAAACACTGACCGGGTTGACGATTGGCTGGCGCTGCTCCCCCACTCCCTTCCTCCCTTGTTGCCCTGGCAACGCTGTAGTGGCCGTTTCACTAGCGTCGACCCCTGTAGCGCCCGTACTAAGGCTGCCCCCCACCTTTCGTAAATGGCTTGCAGGCGCTCACCTGACCCCGCGTTAATTGAATTGGACGCGAAGCGCGTTTAATGCTAGCCATTTTGGGGCGCGCCCTAGCAGCCCGAATGAATACCCAGCGCACAGCCCAACTGCACCAACGATCGCCAATCGTCGGTGTTGACGCCCAGGACGACTCAGGACGACTCACGACACCAATGCTCACAAGCGACACACCAAACGTCAAAGATGAAGCCCGCAAGGCGCGTGCGCATAGATGCGGACCGCGCATGGCTCCGGCCAGAGCAATTTGGGCACGAGCCAATCTACTGCGACGCTCAGGGCGGCAGAGACAACGACGATAACGACGTCCTCGTTTCCGGATCCGACGATGAGGCGTACAACAGCCCCGCCGAGCGCTGTATGCGGTTCGAAGATCAGGCCCACCGCTTCATCGAGGGGAAACCCATGGTTATTATCTCGGCATCTCTCCATGGCCCCTTCGACAAAGCGTCTGGCTGGACAAACCCCTGGCGCTCGCGCTCTGCTTTTACGACAGACGGCCTAGAGCCTAAAAAGAGAAAACGCACAGCCGGGGAATCAGCAGGTCCGGAGAAGAGAACGCGAGTGGAAGTGCCCAAAATACAGCCCGTAAAGGACAAAGGACGGAACGAGACGGCCGCCAAGCGAAACCGCCATCCCCGCGATCCAGACAGCTCCATGGCAGTGCCGTGCAGTAGCTTTCAGTACTTGGACGATGAAGTTGCCACCCGCGTCATGGATTGGGCGGAGAGCATTCTGGTTGAATCTCAAGGCGATACCCAAATCCCCGAGAACGGACGTGGGGAACAAACCCCAACACCTCGCAGGCAAAACCCCGAGAGACCAGCTCTATCCTCACCTTTGGTCAACATGGACAACGAAAGAAGGGAACTTATCCCCAGCCAAGGTGCATCGAATATCGCTAGCGGCTCTCCGACTTTAAGGTCTATACAGGTTCCATGCGAGCATCCCGAATCGAGTCAACTCGGCCGACCACCCGCAGAACCAAGCGCCCAGAGGCTACCAAGTGTTCCACGGGGAGAATATCATACGAAACCAGACGCGACTGGCGGAACCCCTAGGGAATCAGACATCGTGAATTTGCTTCCTTTGGACGTTGTTGACCTCTCTCCACGGGCCGTCAAGGCATATGAGGAGCATACCCTCCGTCTTGCCAGCGGCAACAAGACCCCAATGCCAGAGAAAGACACACGGGCCGAAATGACCCCCGCTGCAGCGATGGCGGCAATAGCCAGCCCTGCGCGACAAGTCGGTGATATCAACTATCACACTTGCTCCGACCGAAGCTTTCGATTCAGGAGTAAAAAGCCACTTCGGAAGAAGTCCACCCGACAATCTAAGAGTATCGTGGCAAACACGGATCCACCTAACACCTGGCATAAGGTTAGCGGGGATTTGGCTAAGGGTGGACTTGACGATACAGTACCTTCCACTTCCATGCAGGTAGATGGGCGCACATCTGAGCCTGTCATGAGCAGCAATAATCCGGGACTTGTCGATGTCCGTGAGCCTGAGGGGCCCCAACACCCCGCTGCTCCTGTTGGTGGTGGTAGTGAACACGGACAGACACCTGACGTCAAAAATAACGAACCGCTGGATGTGAAGCAGCCTGAGGTAGTCCAACGCGATGCTGCTTCTGTGATCGACTGTAGACACACCCCTATCGATATGAGTATTCTTCAGCCGGACACGATCACAGACATCCCGAAACTGGGTGGGCCCGAACCCGACGAGACTGACGAGAGTGATACTTCAACGATATCATCAGCCCAAAGCCACAAAATTGCTGCGCTAAAGCCCCCTTCCAAATCGGGAGCTTCGATCATGATGAGCTTGGGCACGTTCTCGTTTGAAAAACAGCAATCGCAGACGTTGCTGGCAGATTTCCCTAGGATGCCTAGAAAGCTTCTCTGGCCACGATCACAACGGCAGGCTGAAGACGACGACACCCCATCCGATCCGATCTCATTGCCGCCATTCGAGTGGGCTGGACCTCGTTCAAACTCCAGCGGGATACCGGTTCCCCCTAAACCAGAACAGTCGCATTTCGAAGAATCGGAAAACACAGCCGCAGAAACCCCTCTGTTTAACACTAACAATTGCTCTAACACATTAATTGTGCCACCTGAGGAGAGTGCTGTAACTTCACAGAAAGATAATGAGCTGTTACTGGAAGAGGATAGGCTGGGAGAATTAGACGATCCGGTGGTTGAATTAGGCAGCCCCGCAGAGCCTGGCGGTCATCATTCTGGAAACCCGAGTCCAAGGCTTGAACTTGGAAGCCCTATCAAGCCAGTGGGTCACGCTTTCGAAGGTGGCTGCTCTGTCACGACGAGTGATGATAGCTCTGAACACCGGCAAATTCCTTGGTCGAAGGATGCAGCCGCCGAACTGCGGTTAGCAGAAGAGGCTACAAGCATTGCACCCGAGGGCGATGCACCTATGATTGAATATGACGAACCGTCCGAACTTCAAAGCCCTTGGGCAGGAAATGCGAAGATACCCCCGTTGGCTGTGGGCACAACCGAGCAAGCAACTACGCCCGACACCAAGCCTCCAAAGTTGTCTTTCATCACAAGCCAGGCTCTTCAAAACTTGGACGAGCAAAGCCCGTGGGCGAGAGGCGACTCGCAGGTGACGGCAGTCGTTCAGCCGCGTCTCTTCAATCCCATAACCTCTCCCGATATCAGCCCTCATCTCCCTGAGGCCATGGATCTCGGCTTCCCGTCACCGCGACCTTTGCCAGACGAAGACACGGAGATGGCCAACTCACCTTGTCTCCCTTCAACCCCTTCAAGGTACAACTCAAGTCTCCCGACACCTGAGTTTACCTTGTCAATCAAGTCCTTCCGGGAATTTATGACACCGTCCCCAATCAGGCGTACCCCACTGGGCCCAGCAGACAGCAATGGTCGCCTCCCCAGTACCCAGCTCCTTGCCGACGCCGCGGCCTCCAATCCCTGGATTCGACCCTCATCCAAGAAAAGGATGCGAAAGAAGGCCAAGAAAGCCAAACGTGTCTCATGGGCCCTGCTCCCCGACGGGGAACCTGCTCAGTCTCAAACTAGCGCTGAGTTTCCTGCTTGCCCTTCGTCCTCCAATCGGTTCCGTCCAGCCTCACCGCCACCGACGAGTTTACTTGCGCCTGACGAGCTTCCGGCCGAAAATCAGAAATTTGGCAAACATTTCGCCGCCGTCGTAGCAAATCGACGCCGGCACAGCGGCCTCGCGAGGCGGAGGAGTAGCGGCGGTGTTGGCACACCCTTAGCAAGGCTACCAAGGAGGGGCGTGGCGTTACTCCCGAGCGCGTCGCAACAAGTGTGTGAGAGCCCAGCAGCTGATGCGATGGCGGAGGCATTTATCCAAGCGGACGCAGGAGTGAGAGCGTATTCGGAGGGGTTAGAGGAGGCAAGAGGGGAATTGGCATCGGAAGGGGTGGAGGTTTTGGGGTACCTGGAGGGCGTGGAAGAAGAAATGGGAGAGGAGTTGTCGGAACCAGAGGATGAGTCGCAGAGGACGGTTGACGATGTGACCGAAGTGCTCGAAAATCTTGATGATTTTCTAGAGCGGTGGGATGTCGATGCTGAGCTGGCAAAGGCAAGGGCGGAGAGTGAGAGGAAAGAGAAGGAACGGAAGGAACGGAATGGTGGCGCAATTGCTGAGGTGGCTGGGCTTATGGATGTCGGTGTTTGGGATTGATTTTTAAAATAGCGTATATAACTCGCTTTTCTTGGATGATGGGTCTGCATGATTATGATGGAGGGAAAAGGGGCGCTGTTTACTCTAGTAACGGAAAGCGGGGGCATCAGGTTGGCCACATTTTTGGGCTTGGCTTCAGCGTTAAGAGACTGGGACAAGGAGAGAATTTACAGTGAAGAGAGGTGTTGATCGATGGGATCAGGAATTTATAATATCTGTAGAGGTCTCTATCTGTATCCGTTTGTTGGTGACCTGCCCGACTAGAACTGTACGGGCATTCTGCTACAAGTCTGTCACACAAGTAAGGAAGAAATCAGCCTTGAAACGAACCGTTTCTTCAGCGAGTGATGTCTATGTAATCCTAGATAGAATAAAAAAGCTGCCCAGAATGATTGATATCTCAAAGGGATTATGAAGGTAGTTGTCGTAATGCCTATACCATAGATACTCACTACAGATTCTAAACTGCAAATATACGAAGACACCAGCGAAAAGAAAGGGCCTCTTCCCTGTGTAAAAATACCTTCCTCACATAGCTCTGTGCCGACAGCAAGGCCTATGACTACCCTATGGCTTAGACTGCGTTGTGAAAGGCATTTTCAGCACACAGGAAAGCCTTCTCGGAATGCAGATTGACCTGTTCGGAATGTGAGATGGCAAGACAATTCAACAGAAGGCACCTTCCGCACTGGCTGAGGGGACACTTTCTTTTGGCCCGAGCCTTCATATCCCTCGCACTATTTCCTGGTGGTATTCTATGGATTCGGGATCGACCAAGCTGGGAGACAGAATAGTATCGAGGCCACAGCTGCTAGTTGAAACCCCGAAAGCACAAGTTAAACAACCCTTCTCCAGACACAGCATGCCGGGGCTCCGACTCGGAAGTTGGGTGTCGTGTTGTTTGCAGGTGCTGGGGTTGAATATCAATGTTAGGCACCCACGCGGTCGGATCTACATGAAATCATAACAATGGTACGGATTATTACCAGTCCAACCCCCAAGCAGTTTGTACAACAAACGGCTCCCTCAGCTCGCCAGCCAAAAGCTGTCTTGGAGCAAAGCACGTTCTTTACCAGTCGAACACATGGGGGAACCATTGGACATCCCAGAAACATGAGAAGGGGCGGTCAGAGGGAACAGTATTGTTGTCCTCTCTGCAGTGCTACAACATGGGAAAGTCATAGAGCACAGAGAAAACTCAATGCTGCCGAAGTGGGCATCCCTGGCAGTGGCGTGCGGGATGAAACCGCAATCTCACCGGCATGTACTATCTGCAGTTGCAGTCTGACGGTGGTTTCCTCCGCCTAGGGGGCCAAAGATGGCTATCGCGGTCACCGCGGAAGAGCCTCATCAGCCACCAATGGCAAGCGCTCCATGTGCTACCTCCACTTGTTTGGATAAGTCGTAAGGAGGAGGGGAAGGGGAAACGTGCTCAGATTCCTTCTCCTAAGCGGCTGGACGATGACTGTGGGAACCGATTACACCGCAGGGCGGAAACTCTACTAGGAGCGACTCATAAGTTTCAGCTGGAATACTCAGAGCCCAACCAAGGAGGTTTGCCGACGGATTGGGAGGACGGCTCCCATTCCGACGAGAAAATAACTGCAGCTACTCAAGACAGTGGAATTGTGCGTTGTGGGGTGATTTGCGGAAGCCAGAGAGGCATCTTGACTTCCAACACCGTCTCCTCCCTCTTCGATCTGCTCCGTCTCGTGGTGTGGGGATGAGATGCCGAATCGCTTCCCAAGGTTCGAGAACGAGCAAGTTGAACTCGAGTGCATCGCTAGCCCGAAATTTCGTAAGGGTCTGAACACGTTGCCGCCCTTTTAGATTTGGAGGGATAGCATAATTCGGTAGATGAAGAGCTCGTTAGATGTAACGATGGTGATGTCTGGATCCAAAACCAAGGGCCTCTTGGTGGTCTGTGAGGAGCACGTTCCGGCATGATTGGCGGTCGACAGCTCGGGCTGCGAGGCACTGCAGGAACCGGTCTGCTTCGCACGCACCCGTCCGGCGGTCCATTTGAAGCGAGACTTGTCAAAGGCTGGGGAGAGTTGCGCGGTGCTGGTGAGACCATGGACTGATCAGCAGGTGGATAATTGAAGTGGTTGAAGTGAGAGCCGAGCGTGCCGTGCCGTTGACTTTCTGGGGTAGTTCGCTGATCCGTCCGCATCCGCACCGAGGTGGAAGGGTTGCATCGGGATTGGTGGCACAAGAAAGACAAACAGCATCGTCGTGATAACAAAAGTGCGAACTCGGACGACGCCAAGAGCAGAAGGCCTCGCTGACCAAGTCAAAACATGCTGCGAACCCATAAATCCTCTGCTCTTCGTCATGTGGCTTGCAAACTCAACAATTCCCCCAATGGGGTTGCTTCCAAGGAACGGAAAGAGCGCCAACACCCAGAGCAGCGTAACGTGATCTCGTCCTAGGTGAAATCGGTTGCGTAACCGTAACTCTGGCTGTTGACCGCCCCAGAGAGCGCACCGAAAGTTCGATCAAGACAAGATCAGGAAGTCGCACGATTGGAGGTCGGTTGGGGACAGACGAGCCTTGGTGAGAGCGGCCTCCGACGACGGACCTCAACTCCGACGCTGTTATCAAACGGAATGTAGAGAACTTGGAAGCGATGTGGATCATCGACAAGGCGGCCGCACTGCATTGGGTAGAGGCCAGGTTCCCGACCGCCAGGGCGCCTTTGGGAAGCTGCGGCTATCTCTCAACAATGATAAAGAGCCAGCCGATGCCCGACGAGCTCGTCTCACCCGCAGGAGGAACACTCTATCAGGGTCCCTGAGCTGACCTCGTCATGGGTGCTACCTGAGGTACATCGGGCAAGTGAACATTCCGCTCCCTTGAATTGGGGAAGGGTGAGGAAAGGGACCAGCTTTGAGCTTAAATCGAGCTAAGGATTATCCAGGAATGGTACAGGTACAAGTCCTGACGTGCCCCAGACTAAGGAAACCCGACCCCTCTTGACCCGGCGGGCCCCACCACCCAAGGTGCCACTTTTCCCGTGTTGGCGTCAGAGGACCTACATCATTACTCACAGCTACACTGCTCACCTACTTTCTTATCTCATGCTCCAACCAGCTTTAGGTACCTTTACTTCCATGTTGTGCTCCTTTTGCAATCCTTCCCGACCGCCCACAAACCAGGCTGCATGAGCAAGAGGTAGCTAGCTTACTCGGGCCCTGCCCACTTTCTGCAAAGTTTCGAAAAATACACGGGAAAATTAGAGGCCTCGGTTGCATTGGGGAAAGAAACCATCTGGAGCTCCCGAAGCCGGTCCCCTTATTCCCAACCGCGACGGCTCCCCCCTCGCACGCTTCCAGAATCCAATTCCGCAGCGTGCGCCAGATGTTTACCTCATGTCCAACTCGTCTTATACATCCGAAAATGCCGCATCCGATGCACCGGTGAGCCTTGCGAGCCCATGTCGGGCGGCTGGGAGTGCCGCGCCAGCGACTCCCGCTCCCTCCTCCACGCAGCCGCATCCACGCCCAGATGCGCCACCTCTTCCTCTTCCTCCTCCCCAATCCGCAGGGACACAGGGCTTGTCTGATGTGCCTGTCCCGACGGTAGCACCAGCACCTGCACCCCCACCAGCACCAGAGCAGCAGGGCCCTCCCACCTCTGCCGCCTCCGTCACATCTGTCACCCAGGCCTCTCCGTCTCCGTCTTCGGGGGAACAGATTAAATACCACCGCGGCCCCGCCATTCTGACTCGGCCCCATGGTCCTTCACTGCTGACACAGGCTCTTGCTACAGCCCGTGGCATCCAAACCCCTCCGCTCGCCGCTCGCCCAGAGCCAACACACCACACCAAGTCACAACCGGGTGTGCCGCCTCTAGGCGAGCCTGAAACCCCAACGCCATCCGAGCCTCAGCAGCTCCCAAGCCGGGAAGTTGACGAGCAGTCAGACTTGCAAAATGCCACGCCCGCTCAGAGCGACGGCGACTCCTTGACGCTGCGGGCCTCCCCTCGAGCAGCTTCCGCCACCATGCCCTCCTCAACTGCTGTCGCCACGGCGGTGGCATACAACTACGGTCCCGTCGAGCCATCGCCTTCCATACCCTACAACATGCTTGATCTCGGAGAGGTGAACTCCATGCTCAGCGGTCATCGCGAATTCCTCACCAAGAGCAAAGGAAGGTGTACATCCCTCGAGAGAACCGAGCTGGAGCGCAGAGCCCAAGAAAGACCCAGTCGATCTGGTGCATTACCACACATCTCTGCGTGCAGCAATGCGCTTGTCACGCCTCCCTTTACCGAGTCGCCGTCTACTATGTACCCTGGCGGCACCGACGCCCCCATGATCCCGGAGGTCGCCCACGACCCAAGGGCGCGAAAGCCCGATCACCGCGTGTCAATGGGCCCCGAGAAGGCCTGGTCGATCAGCGCCAGAGAAGTTGCCGGCTGTGAAGATGGCCAAGTCGAGAAGTCGATCACCGAGGCTATCACAGGGACCGAGCCTAACGCACGAGCTAGCCGAAAGGCTAGTCACAGTCTGCGCTTCTTCAAAGAGGGAAATCCCGACGACAAAGCAAAGAAAAAGGACACGCGGCTTGGCACGGCCCAGCGTGAGAAGCTACCACCAACTGTAGAGGCGGCCGAGGATGGGAGGGGCCCTCGAGGTGACGAGAGTACACCCACACGGATGTTACCAACGGCCGAAAAAAGGGCGCTACAAGGCGAGAAGGCTACCGGACCACGGCCCATCCCCGCGCGACCTTCTGAAACGCACGTTGTAACGATATCTCCGGAAGACTATCACCTGGACAAGGGCGGCAAGACCCCAGCGCAAACGGGAGAATCAGAAAAACTTGTGTCCAGTCGCGTGTTGGTTAGCTCGGACCGCCAAGTGGCGGATTCAGGAGAGATCGTTGCGGACTCCGCGCTGACAACGGATCAAGGGCTGGGTGTTGATGCGGGAATTTGCGAGGTCGCTGAAGATGGTGAAGAATCCGGAGAAGAGAAGATATCCTCAGCAGTGTTCTTGCCTCATCAAGGCCCTGAGCAATCGGAAGAAGAGGCACCATCACCGAGTGCACCCCCACGAACTGTTCCCACGTCGAGAACCGTTCCTCGGACTGATGACTTCCACCCATGGCTTGTTAAGGCTGGTGAGCCCGAAGGTGATGACAAGTTGGAGAGGGCCGACTTTGAAAGAAAGCAGCGGCCAGAGCCTGCCGATATCCCTACCGTAGCTCCAGAGGTAGACTTCAGTCACGTCGATGGTTCTGCAATTGCCGATGAGAGTGAAGCCGGCGCCCGTCCCAAGCCGTCGCGTCCCGTTTCCCAATATCAAGAAGAATACGTTCATGAACACCAGTGGATGCCGAAGCAGCCTCTGGAAGCGATTGAGCTCATCCCCTACAAGCATCAGGTAGGAGGGCACACCACATTGTGGCGGTTCTCCCGACGAGCTGTCTGCAAACAGTTGAACAACCGAGAGAACGAATTTTACGAGAAGATAGAGAAATACCATCGCGACCTGTTGGCCTTTTTGCCAAGGTATGTATACCTGGGGTTTCCATCTTACGTTCGTCGTGTTAATCTCGCGCTTTTAGGTATATTGGCGTTTTGAATGTTACTTTTCAAAAGAAGCCAAGGCGCAAATCAACGCTCAAGCGAGACGAAGCAGCCTCGTTGGAACGAAGGGTTTCCGAGCTTGTGTCCGATTCTGGGGTTAAGTCCAACGGAACGACCGGCGACGAAGATGCCCAGAACTCTGCAGAGGCCCAGGCCTCAGCTGGTCATCAACGGGTTGTAAGCCAGTCCCTCCAGGCGCCCCAAAACTCTGTTCCGACGGTCAATTTTGTCGACAATCAGCATATCCTCCCGCGAAGTCTTCTTCAGCCACCCCAGAACGGCTCTGTCACGGCCGGACGTGTTAGAAGCGTGTCTGCCACAGTTCAGGGCGTCGACCGTAACGGTCATTTCGACACCGAAACAAATGGCAAGGGTCCGTTGACACGCCCGAGCCTCCAGGACTATCATGCCAACAGCTGGGGTGCCACGACAGTCAACAAAAAGTTGCGCAACGAGGTGTTCAACGATGCCTTCCTCAAGCAGCCAATCGCCGTTCGCAGACATCGTAAAGCCCACCAGCGAGCAACTCCTCGGCGAAGTCTTCAACAAGTGCTCCGACCCACCGGATCCGATCCAAGCTTGACCGCCTCCCACGATGAAGCGGGTAGGGAAGCTCAAGACATGCCCCGCGCTAATGAGCAAGCCATCCCGTACCCTGTTCGGCGCCTGGTGCAGAGCCAGAGCGACATTGGTCAGCTTAGTCTTTGCTCTGAAGACGAGGAGGCGCCGAAGGATGTGACGGGCACGAGTGCCCCGGAACCTGAAATCCTTGGGGACTCTCCTGCGCAGAAGAAAAAGCGACGATACTCCGGGACTGGTCTTCGTCGGAAGCCGAAGGATGTCGCAGATGCTCGGGGCGATCTCAAGTACTTTGAAGAGGCAGATGATATTGGCTACAAAGGTAACAAGAGTAAGCCTCTTGAATTTGTGGCCCCCAACGAGCCCAGCGATAGGCCAAAAACTCCAACGCCGGACCCCGCACACCTAGATGACTTTCAAGGGACGGTCTTGTCCACTATTCCCTCGTCTACGGCGTCGGAGCTCCCGAGTCCTACGGCGGAGTTCAAGAGGATTCCACGCCCAGTCAACCCGAAGGAGGCTCAAACCCAGCGAGATTCGCGTGTTGAGTACTTTTTGCTCCTTGAGGATCTTACCGCTGGCATGAAAAGACCTTGCATCATGGATCTGAAGATGGGTACCAGGCAATACGGTGTGGATGCCAACGCGAAGAAGCAACAGTCTCAGAAGGGAAAATGTGCCAAAACGACGTCACGCGAGCTAGGTGTACGAGTATGTGGTCTTCAGGTCTGGGACGTCAAGACGCAGGCCTACGTCTTCAAGAATAAATACTACGGCCGTGACCTTAAGAAAGGTCAAGAGTTCCAGGGTGCGCTCACGCGGTTCTTATACGACGGTGTTGACCGGGCCAGCATTCTCCGTCATATCCCAACTGTCCTACAGAAGCTCGACCAACTTGAGGTGATCATCGGGCGGCTGCGTGGATACCGCTTTTACGCGGCCAGTCTCCTCATGTTCTACGATGGGGGTCCGTCAGAGGACTATGACACGGCGGTTGAGGACTCAACGACGGACTTCGCGACGGATACAGAGGACGCGCCGCGGCGCACGAAAAAGAACCCACGCGAGATTGACTTCAAAATTGCGGACTTTGCAAACTGCGTTACTCCTGGAGATTTGGAGAAGGATAGACCGTGCCCGCCCAAGCATCCGAATGAGCCGGACCGTGGTTTCCTTCGAGGTTTGAGGAGCCTTCGAAAGTATTTCCTCAAAATACAACAAGACACAAGGGCCGACATGGGACTTATTGCCGCGCTGGCAAGGGGGCCGGACGGGGAGTTGGGCTTGGAGGGTGTGGAGGAAGACGGGTCTGTCAGCGAATAGATGGTCATGTTTGCCTTGTTTTCGCGTTCCTTGTTTCTTCGGTTCGTGGGTTTACACGCTTATTTCTTTTGCGCGTTGGCGAAACGGGACAACGACAGGTTTGCGCTTTGTTTCATGTCCCTGTTTGTTAGTCTTCGCGGGTCCGATGTTGAACATACCCTGCATCACTCACGGCGCCCATCGTTGATGGTTTTTTGTTCTCGACATGCTTGCTTTCCTGTTGCTGGTGTGGGCTTGGATTCGAATGAGGATATCGCTGTTATACTGAAGGATGGCACAGTCTGGCGTGCATTGATCAGATTGTGATACACAATGAGCGAGGCTAGTGGAGAAGAGGTTTCCGTAGGTTTACTTTACTCGGAACACGGATGGGAGTTGTTGGGCTGGTCGGACATTCGGAAATGTAATAGATTAGTAGATAAAAATAAAAGAATACGGAAACACAATTAGCGATGCAGCATAACTAGCATACGAAATCCGATGGGAGATGGGTATACACAAGCTGTTGCGTCTGCCCGCCGCTACGAAATATCAACACATGACACTACACCCTTTGAAAGCACTATAACTTGGACTTCCCTTCCCCCCTCCTCTTCTCATCCGCCTCCAGCATCCTCAACACCCTGCCTTCCTCCCGCACATGGCCGTCCTCACTCAGCATATTTACACTCTCCTGATACATCTCAGCCTTCATCAGCCCATAAATCCCCGTCTTCCCTTTCTCCGTCAGCTTTCTCGCCGCCACAAGCCCCAGTGCTTCATCCAGCCCTCCGAGCCCATCCACAATCCCCGCCGCAAGCGCGGCCTTGCCATCGAACCGATGCGCCTCCAGAACCAACGACCTGTACGTCGCCGGCGACGTCTTGATCCTGAAAATCGAGCTCATCGCCGGCTTCAGCGGGACTCCAAAATCAAGCTCGTTCACACACACGAACCCCCGGCTGGGATTCATGACGCGGTAGTCATGGTGCATCGCCAACATGAGACCGCCCGCAAAGGCATGGCCGTTGAGCAGCGCGATGGTCGGCATCGGGTAGGTCAGCAGGCGGTTGAACATCTTGTACAGCTGCTGCGGCAGGAAGGTCTCGGTGGACAGGGCATGCTCGAGATCGAGGCCGTTGGAGTAGAATTTGGGGAGGGCGCTGGTGGTGATGACTGCGCCGGAGGGGTAGGCATCGTCGAACTCAAGGCGGTCTAGGGCAGCCATGAAGGCTGTGCAGAAGGCGGTTGTGAGGCGGTT
>Ga0247770_1001434_pt1 | contig 18481 bp, 21 predicted proteins | sample UWRJL136409B6_FD_179943 | JGI IMG/M metagenome (GOLD analysis project Ga0247770, IMG submission 179943) | Plant litter microbial communities from Arlington Agricultural Research Station in Wisconsin, United States - UWRJ-L136-409B-6 | ecosystem: Environmental > Terrestrial > Plant litter >... | reverse complement strand
CAAGTTTTGCTGCCACACAAATTCTCGAAATTCGAGAGTAGCCCGCAGCAAACCACGACGACCTCACCTTTCCGATTCACGACGCCAAACCTCGAAATTAGGCAAGATGGGTCACCCCGCAGGTCTCCGTGCTGGTACTAGATATGCTTTCTCCCGGAATTTCCGGGAGAAGGGTATGATCAGGCTCTCGACCTATCTCCAGCAGTACAAGTACGTTTGTGTTCGGGGTTCTGGGCGATGCGCAATTGAGAGCCGTCAACTAACAAAACTGCAGGGTTGGCGACATCGTCGATATCAAGGTCAACGGTGCCGTTCAGAAGGGGTAAGCGACAAATCAAATATGGTTCTGCTGCTTCAGGGGCGTGGGAGCGCTGTGTTTGGCCTCGTCGAGGGCAGTCTGCGAGCGCGTCCCTGAGCAGCATAGCAGCAAAGGAACGGAAAGCTGACCCTATGTGTCAACAGTATGGCCCACAAGGTCTACCACGGCAAGACCGGCGTTATCTACAATGTCACCAAGTCCGCGGTCGGCATCATCATCTACAAGAAGGTCAAGCACAGATATATCGAGAAGCGCATCAACGTCCGCATCGAGCACATTTCGCTCTCGCGATCCCGGGACGACTTCCTTCGCCGCGTGAAGGAGAACGCCGCTCTCAAGAAGCAGGCCAAAGTTGAGGGCAAGCCCGTTCAGCTCAAGAGACAGCCCGTTATGCCCAGGGAGGCGCGCACAGTTTCGGTCTCCGGCGAGGCCAAGCCCGCGACGGTGGCACCGGCTGCCTACGAGACCACGATCTAGAGAGGATATGGTGTCAGATGGGTGGTAGAGATGGGTTGCTTGATTTCTCTTTGCATGGGGTTCATCGCGTTCGGGACGGAAAGATCTCCTGCATGGGTTTGGTCTGGGATGCGGGAGTGCTCATAGGGAAAGCAAAAATACCAATGGCATGACCAACAGCAGCTCGCGGCGTACATTTTTTTCAGGTTGCTGGGTGTGATATTATGGCCCATTTTGATGACGGCAAGCAAGTTTGTGTCTTCTGTCCCACCGGTACTGGAAGGTCGCTGAATACACGCCCGGCGTGTCAAACCGCCGTGCCCATCTCCCACCATCTTGATGTCGATGCACCCGTCAGGGTTGCTTCGGGTAAGGACGACGTATAATCGTCAATCAAAGCCTTTCCCACTTGCAATTACAAACTTTCAGTAGCTAGAGCTCCGTTTCCTCAACTGAGTAGCAAATGTCAGTGCTGGCCATCATGAGTGATAAACTAGGCTTGGCCATGCGAAACAATTGTTTGCTTTTACAACACAGACCATTTCAATGTTACGGGATATGATGCTGTGCTTCGGTTTGAAGTTATCCATATGGCGGGGTATTCAGCTATCGAGTGCTATGCTGTTGTGCGACAAGCGAGCTGTCTGTTTGGGTTGTGGCCCGTGGGGCAACGCTGGCCTGGGGAAGCTCGGGAGTTCAGCCAGATGACCTCATTCATTGGCGGGACACGTTGAGACGAGGCACACACCACCCCAGAACCTTTCTCACCGAAACATATTCCGTGCATTGAGTTTGAACAGCTCGGATCAATGCGACCGCGAGCTTTCAATTTGAGCAGGTAGCAGCAGGTGGACAGAGACGAGCTCTGTTGCCGTGGCCTTGCACAAACAAGTTGGTCAGTCATGGGTTGGACCTCATTTCTGTTCGCCTATTTGCTAGGCGGCATCACGTTCCTACCCCTGGTAGTTGCCGCCGTCTTCGCCCACGCCTACTTCACCCTTCCGTACCGCGACGATGCGACTCCAGGGCCCACGTTGGTGGCCGACGACCTCGTGCAGCCGGGCGATGACCTCGACGCCCTCAAAGCCGCCAAGGGAGATGCCAAGTTGAAGGCTACCCCTTCCCACCATGAGTCGGACGTAGCGGCTGGATACTTCGCCGTATGTCGCGAGTACACGCCCATGGGAATCAACGCGAAGCCGATAGAGCGGTCGACACCGGTTGGCTCTGCCACCGTGGCATCGCCGAGCCCCAGTGTCTACCAGACCATGTACCGAAGCATCTTCGACCGGAAGTCCGGGCCCGGGCCCCTGGACAACAACGGCGGTGCTAGCCAGCGTCCGCGGAGGGCTGGGAATGTCTTCTATGTAGTCCTGAGGTACGCAAACTTTTTCTCTGAGTGCTGCCGCAACAACAGTTGGCTAACGCGCCCTAAGACACGGACACTTGATGCTCTTTGACGACGATGAGCAGCTCGAGGTGCGCCATGTTGTGTCTCTTACGCACCATGACATCAGTATATACTCTGGAGAGGCCATAATACCCGAGGGCGAGTTGTTCATCAAGAGGAATGCGATATGTCTCTCGCGGAAGATCGATGGGTCTGAAATAGGGCCTGATGGCCGGGTCTCGAAACCTTTCTACCTGTTTTCCGAGAACTGCTCAGCGAAGGAGGACTTCTACTTCGCGCTTCTGCGGAATCAGGAGCAGAGCTATGCGCTCAACAAGACATCGCCATCACCCATCCAGTTTGATGTGAAAAACATCATAGCACTGGTGCAAAAGCTTCACTCGTCCGAAGACCACATGCACACAAGATGGCTCAATGCTATGATCGGCAGAGTCTTTCTGGGAGTGCACAAAACCAAGGATATGGAGAACTTGATTCGGGAGAAGCTCACGAAGAAGATTGCTCGGGTCAAGAGGCCGGCCTTCTTGTCCAACATTGCCATCAGGGGGATCGACACTGGAGAGTCCGCACCTTATATCACCAACCCACGCCTTAAAGATTTGACGGTCGAAGGAGAGTGTGGGATCGAGGCGGACATGCGGTATACCGGCAATTTTCGTCTCGAAGTTGCTGCAACTGCTCGAATCGACTTGGGCTCCCGTTTCAAAGTGCGAGAAGTGAACCTGGTTCTTGCGGTCGTCATCCGTAAATTAGAGGGGCATATGCTCTTCAAGATCAAACCCCCACCCAGCAATCGGCTATGGCTTTCTTTTCAGCAGGCCCCCAAAATTGAGATGACTATTGAGCCCATCGTCAGCTCTCGCCAGATCACGTACACCGTTATTCTCCGGCAAATTGAGAGCCGGATCAAGGAGGTCATTGCCGAAACGCTTGTCCTACCTTTCTGGGATGACATGCCCTTTTTTAACACGGAACACAAGAAATGGCGAGGCGGCATATTCCAGGATGACACGGTTCAAACATCGGCAGACTTAGAAACCGTTCTTGCACAAGAAGGTGATCTAGAAGACCTCGAGCGTTTGGAAGACTCCAACGGCATCCAAGACCACGATCCGCCGACCATTGAGAAGAGCCACAGTGTGCCAATTCTTCAAAAGAAGTCGTCTGTTGGCCTGTTTGGAAGACGAATGTCACATAAGAGCAAAACGGACTCGGTATCGTCTCCTTCGGCGTCGACGACGAGCGTCGACGTTAGAAACGATAACAACGATCTAAAGTCCGACGCGAAGAGTGAAGCAACAACGTCGCGCTCAGTCCCTTCCGCAACGTTTGTTCAGCCACCTGCTCCCACCGTTGGGACGGATGCCACTAATGCTGACACCTTCAAACCCTCGTCTTCACCACCCAATGAGAGCTCCGCCGCGTCAGCCATGGCGACATTGACAGCAAAGACACAAGTCCCATCGTCTCAAGCTCCGAACCCTTTCAAACCTTACGTGACCTCGAGGTCAAGTCACTCCTCCAGCTCTTCTCATGAAGCGACAGAGGCAGAGAAGGACGCGGATGTTACTCCACAAGCGCGGCGAAACACCGCCTCCTCAGCTGGAGACGATAGTGGGTCGAAATCACCCACTTTATCGACCAGGAGCTCCATCAAGAGCCACACAGGGTCACTTGCAAGAGGGTTCTTTGGCCGCCGTGACACCACACCAACGCCCCCCACTCCGGGGTCGCCAGTTGGCAGCGATGCGCAGAGAAGGACAGCTCTAGGGACCGTTTCAGACGTTGCAGCGTCGGCCAAGCAATGGGGTCTGAACGCGCTACAGCGGCACCAAGCTAGGGTAGCACAAGAGAGGGATGGCCATTCTACGGCCAGTGAGTCGACTGTAGACCTTAACCAGCCGATGGGAAGAGGCAGACCATTACCGCCGCCAGGAACACCGCTTCCTGGGCCTGAGAGAAGCACAAAAATCGCCCCTATTCCAGTACCCAAGCGGAAGCTGGTACCTCCACCCCCGCCACCACAACGCAAAGAACACACAGAACCTGAGCGTCGTCGCCCTATGCCACCACCTCCTCTTCCGAAAAGACGCCAAATCCAAGGCCAGGAGCCAGACGAGGATAATATGCTTGTGGTCGCTGCTCCCGCGGATAGTGAACCGACTACCCCCCTGTCGAATAGTCCAGGGTATGCACAACCGTTTGTCGAGGATGCCGAGGAACTCTCTCACGACACGGCAACCCCGGCGAATGTGGGCCATACGGGAGAGCATCGCGGGAGCGGGAGTGTTCTATCAGTTGAGCCTACAGTGGGCGACGACGACGACGATTTTTCAGCTTGGATGGATAATGCAGGGCCAGAAGAGCCCGAGGTAGATGATGCTGTAGATCCGGTGAAGGGTTGATTTACTATAAACAATTATTACATTGCTAACCCCAGTTGGCACTGAAGTTGGGCACCTCGTTTTGCCGTGATCTTGGTTTTGACATGGAGCCGGGAAGCGAACATATCTTGGTAGAACCACTGGAGCAGCGCAGGCTGAGTTGTATACACGAAAGGAAGAAACCGCACGGATACAGATGCCTTGATCATCATGTGTATATCTATTTATATGGCTACGGCCCGAGCGATGGAGTTTTGGCTTTGGGAGGGAGGGACCGACTGAAATACATACCCATTTTCTTCTCGCGGAAGGATTCTTTGGGTATTGCGGCGTAGTACCTGGACAGATTTGAAGTTGACTTGTGTGCCTTGGCTTGTGTTGAAATCCCCTGAAACGCGTCCCTCCCATTCCCGTGTCTGTCCCTCTAGCCGCGGACAACACCGCCTCTTTGTTACGCCAACGTGAGCTAGTCGATTGCATTTAGACGATGCCAGCAGCGTTCGATGGCTTGATGGACAAGATTCGTTCTGGGGAGGAGGTCGGCAGCTGAATGCGCAACGCGCTCCTTGCCGCATCTCGGGAGCTTGAAGACAACAGAAGTGTTGGTTAGATGCAAACCTTGTACAACCCTCGACGAAAGGCACTTTGCGTATTGCACACAAACCCCTGAGGTTTACGACAAGTGCCTGCCCGGAATGCATCCGCCTAGGTATCCCCTGCGCCAGGTCTGCCGCCGTGGAAGGCAAGTTCAAACCGTTTCCCTCTACTCGCTAACCTGTCTCCATCTCCATCTAGGCCTGACTGACGACTGTATGGGCAGGTTCGGCAGTGGGCTCACGGGTGGGCTCGGGCGGGTTTCTCCGATGTGGCACGCAGGCGGGACAATCTTGGGCTCTAGGGTGCAACGATACAAGCTGTCTGACGCTGCGTTGTCGGACAGCCAAAAGTGACACGCCATCGCAACATTCAAAAGCTTAGGCCACAGACTCTGCGTGCCGTCACCTAACTTCATGCACCAGGCTGCCGTCGCCGGCTGGCTGCGCGTTAGAATCAGTTAAAGCCCTATGCCGTCCAGTCTGTCGATTTGGGTGGGAACTCATAGGGTTCATGCCGACCATGAGTCCATCTTGGAACGTGTCACGAAAGAGAGGAGGGATGGTCAAGTCGTGGGAGCAACTTCTGGCGCTTGACGGTGGCGCTGTAGCGCGACAGCAGGCCCAAAACCAGGCCCCTGACACTTTACCGAGGCCTCAGTTTAAGCCGTCCACTGCCCGGATATCTGCCTGCTATACTCGCCGCTAATGCGTCTACGATCGAGACGTCTGACCAAAGTACCAAGTACCACGTTCAGGATGCCATTCGTGGTGAGGATGCCCTCAGTACTGCCGTGGAAGCTCCAGGTCACTGTGTCGACAATGTTGCGGAGTCCGCGTGCTTTATCACCTAGGCTGTCGTCGAGCTTCTATAAAGCCTCGGCCGCACCGCGCTCATTGCCGACCTGCAATACAAGCCTCTTCGCAATGCTGACAATGACGCTCTCTGGGTCATTAGTCGGGACGCTAACCCTGCTGGTAGAAGACGAGGACATAATGCTGAAGGAGGAACGGGACAATCTGGTGGCAATGCTGTTGATGCTCATCGACGATGCGAGGAGCAAGGAGGCGGCAGGTCGTGGCCCTACCACCATCGACTGGCTGTTTGAACTTGCCGGGCGTTCCGAGTCGGAAGGCTTCCTCGTCCCGATGCTGGATGCCAGGCTGGATCCGTTCCTCACCATGAAGAACAGGACAACCCTGCTTCACAAGGCCGTCGACAACACCTTTGTTCTCGGGGAGTCGCTGGTAGACCGACTCCTCACTGCCGGGGTGCCTGCCTCGAGCGCCGACCACGACGGGTGGACCGTGCTGCACCAGGCCGTCTCCATCCACCGCGGCCCAAACGCCGCCGTCCAGCTGGTCCGCACACTGGTCCAGCACGGCGCCCTGGTATCGGCCAAGGGCAAGGACGGCTGGAGCGTCCTCCACGCGGCCGTTGGCCAGGGCGACGAGCCTATTGTGCGGCTGCTGCTCAACCTCGGTGCCTCGGCCCGCGGGCCATTACCACCAACGACAACACATCCGTCCTGCACGAAGCCTGCTCGACGGGCGACTGGGACGCCGCCAACGCGCTCTTCCTCGTCGGCGTCCACGACGCACCACCCAAAACAACGGGCGCGGCAGTGCTCATGTATGCCATCCTCGGTGGCGATACTGACACGGTACACTTCTTACTCTCCCACAACGCTAATGTCTCGCGGCTTAACTGACGCGGCAAGACGGCGCTGGGATGGGCAGCATGGTAACCTAACCCGTCCATCTTCGACATAATCCTCGACAGTGCAGACCGCAACACAACAACCCGCCCCGAAGTCACCGGCACCACCCCGCTCCACTACGCCGTCGCGCGCAACTCGCCCCACAAGTGCCGGCGCCTCCTCGCCCGCGGCGCCGACCCCAACGCCTACAACGCCCTCTGGGGCACCCCCTCGAGCAGGCCTGCCGCTTCCACAAGGGCGACTGCATCCCGCTCCTTGTTGCGGGTGGCGCCGACCCGACCATCCCCGAGCCCCTCGACCGCAACGCGCGGGACTGGGCCGTGGCCTATCCGCCGTATCTCGACGCCATCACGGGGACTACCACCGGCGCTGCTACCCCCCGGGACTCTCTCGGGTTCGGAACCATCGCCGTCGGCCTCCTCCGCCGTCGCGGCATCTACGTGTACCTCGGTCCCGTCGCGCGCATGCTGCTGGACGCTGGCGACGCTGAGGCGTGCTGCGTCCTGCTGGAGGAGTCGCTCGGGGCTGAGGGATGTGCCAAGGAGTGCGGTGTGTGCGGGGCCAAGATTGGACGGCGGCCGAGGCTTGTGTGTCGGAGGTGTGCGGATGTTGACTTGTGCGCAGAGTGTGTGGACAAGTATAGGGAGGACTGGGGACGGGATGGCACTAGCTCCTTGCCCTTGGGGCGCATTGTCAAGTATCGAGGATGGCCCTGGCAGGGGCAGGGCGGTAAGACATGGCAGAACCTGTTCAGGTGGCGCCTCTCTTATCCTTATCACTGTACCGCGTCGGTAAAATTCAGGCTAGCAGGTTGCTCGCCCATCAACCCAACACCATCGTGCTGCTCACCGAATCCCTCCATCGCGTATCGCTTGCGCGACGCTGACAAGATCAAAGGCTCGACTCCACACCTTCAACCACCCCGCCCCCAAGCGAAGGCCGCTGGCATCCCGCCGATTACCTTCGAGACGGTCCGAGACGCCGCCTCAGAAAACCAGCTCGAGAACCAGCGACCGAACCTGCCCCGTGGGGCCCGCCCGTAAGCCCGTCGCCGAACGAAGCGAAGTTATCGATGCGAAGAGATATAGTTGGCTGCATTCCTTGCGCTCCTACTCCAGCCCTTAGTATTCCTGGTTTGTCACGGATCGACGATGCTCGCCGTCGTCCCCGGTCAGCGCCGCTGATCTGGAGAAGAGCCTCCGAGAAAGAGCGACTTGGTCATAACGGCGCTGGTCCATGTAACCCGTACACCATGCGCTCGACCGCACGGCTCAAGCGGCATGTTCGTTGGAGTGTGCCACATCGCGGAAAACTAGACACCCACAAGCGACAGTACAGTGTCGCTGTCGCTAAACGCACCTCCTCTGTGGATAAGACGTAACTGAGCTGTGTGGCCGAGCGAAAAAGGACTTAACACGCCGGTGTTATAACTCGCTGGGTAGGTAGACGAGCTCCAGGACTGAGTGACTGACTGGCTGACTAGCCGACTGGGATCGGATCGAGCGAACCATCCATCGTATGCCGCACCGCACCGCACTGCACGCCCCTGCCCTGAGGAGCAGCTATAAGACAAGCCTCGTCAGCAATGTATGGCTTGTGATTGTGATTCTGGGGAAGGGGGGGGAGGGGCGTGGATTTAGATATTGACCAAGGAACTGGGAAGGGAATGGCTCTGCCGTAGATTCTCCGAGCCTTGTTGTTCGCGAATGCTGCTTATATGCAGCGTGTTCCAAAATAGGAGGCGGCACGGTGGAAAGGTTTAGTGTTTTTTGGTTAGCTTTTAGATTGGTGGCGGGAACTGGGGATTATAGGAGAGGATGTTATATCCTTTTGGGTAAGTCAGGGAGGGGAGGTATATGTGTACGACGACAGGTGAGTCTTGCTTCAGGTCGTCGTCTCATGTTTTTTTTTCTGGCTGTGTAGTGGACTTGTTTGGGATGTGTGATTGGGCTGTTCCAGGTTTGGACGGGGCGTGTTTGTGCCTTGTGTGTGGTATAGGGTGTTGCCGACGGTGTATATACACTTCCAGGCTAAAATGGAGGCTGAAGTCCAGATGCTCATCCTTCGTCATGCCATCCGACACGGTGGGTATCGAAGCAAAGTCTGCGGGTGGCTGGGCGGGCTCATTGCCCGCCGTGCTTCGCCTGTGGTGTGTCCTCCAATGTGACGCTGGACACGTGTGGGTGGCTGCCAGCGGTAGATAGGTGCGGTATGTACCTGCTTCTATCCTCTCGTGTGTGTGTGAGTGTGAGTGCAGCGGGAGGGAAGGTTCAGAAGGATGGTGAGGCAATCTATCGTGCGATTTATTCCGATTTAGGAGAAACCGAAAAGGGAAAAAGAATAAAACAATTCTCTCATTGGATATGGAACGGCTCGCTCGCTTCGATGTTTTTGTGATGTCGGTAGCTATATGTCGGTAGCTATTGTCGTATTGCATTCTTCCTCCGACGTTCCTGCCCAAGGTTTGACCACAGCAGAGACGGTGCTGGTTCCGCACGGTCCGATCACATCGTTTTCCGAGCTATAGCATCGACTGTATCCTATATCCCCCCCTTCCCCCATAGCCATGGGACGATTGCACTCGACTTGCCGGATTTCAGACAAGTGTCGTGTTTCCCGCAGTTGCCCTTCTTCCAGCTCCAGCATGTTCCCGGCCCTGCCAAGACACGGCTCCTGAATGCGCTCCAATATGCAGGAACGTAAACGGCTCGCCTGGTGTGGCCGCATTCTTTCCTCTCCATATTTTCCATCTTTGTTCTATTCCACACGAAGCAGAATAGCGGACCAAGACGGAACGGCGTGTCTTACTCAAAGGACAGCATTGCTGTCGAAGGGACTCTTTCCTTTCGAGGGAGTTCCAGTGCAACATAATAGAATACCGCAGATATATGGGGCGGGGCTTCGCCAGACACCGCTTGCCAACCGAGCCCCCGGGAGAAATGAGCTGAGCCACCGAGGCCACACCAGTCGCCCGCCTGACTGGCTTGACGTCCGTTGTCGCCAGGCACCAACATCGCTCTATACCCTCCGCCCAAGTATTGCTTATGGGCGAGTGGCTACAGCGATGGCTCCCGCAGCTTTCCTTCCGCGATCTCTGTTCCGTGTGCCAATTTCAACCCAGGTACGGTTCGGGACAGACGTGGCGTACCTTATGCAGAACATCCTACATGTCGCGGCTAGCGCCAGATCTCCAGTTCTTACCCGACGGTTATCCCGTTGCTTCCCAGAACTGCGTGACTGACGTACCTATGCATAGATCGACGGAGCTTTCGATCAAGACCTATGCAGGGAAGATCACCTCCGCTGGTCTTAAAGTAAGCCCCATAATCATGGGAGGGCGATAAATTACCCATCGCCGTCCGTCAAGCCAGCCGCAACCATGGCTTTCAGATATTGGCCAAGAGGATGGGCCTCGGCGAACTTATGGAGGGGTGGAGATCGAGCAAGGTGTGCAACAATAATTCTGGAGAACCCCCCCCCCCCTGGTGTGATACGTAGCGAGCCCACCGAATCCAAGGGACATGAGCAACGAACTTCCGCCGCCGTGCCTCAGCTCGTCCCTCCTGCCATACCGGGACATGGAGCTTTTCTCCACGAATTAGCAGGCAATCAAAGCTTACTTGCGCCTCGTTAAACCTGCCAGGCTCCATCCTAGCCCTGGGGTTGATATCCCTGTGGCGAAGGGACTGCCCCAAGGTAAACAATAACGAGGGGTAGTTCATCCGGTGATCCCATACGGGTTAGATGAGGCCGCATAAGAGGGTGTGCGTGTTTGTGTTGTTAATCGGTTGATGGGAGCTGGCGCGGTGCCAAGATTGGGTCGATGGGTCGTGTTCGACTTCCAGCAGCTGGGTCTTCTCGAGCATATAACAAGGCTGCTTATTCCACTTAGAATATCACCGGGGAAGCGCAGCCACAGCAATCTGGTTCCGTCAAGCTAGTCAGATCTCCGCCAACTCCCTAGATATTTCCCGATCGATCTCCTTGACACTAGTCAAAAAACGAGCACGATCCGCCGTTCTTCGTTCCAGGTAAGCTACCCCCGGACAACTAGCTTCAGATACCACAGTCGGCTAATTACCTCTTCCCCAGGAATATATCAAGTCAAGCAACCATGAAGTTCCTCACAGCATCATCCTTCCTCGCGCTTGCGAGCGTCGTCTTGGCCCAGGCCCAGAACAACTGCCCAACAGCGACGCGAACGGTCCAGAGCAGGGCGTGTAATAAGGAATGTCCATTCAGCGACTGCAACTTCACGACAACCCTCAAGCAGTCTTGCGGTTGCCCGGCAGCGATCCCAACAGCAACGCTCGTGGCGCCGTGTGCGGCTGCGTGCCCTTATCAGGGGTGCGGAATCGAGTTCCGCACGACCACCGTCCAGTGCACGACGACGCGACGACAGACCCCTACTCCCACGCCACGGCCGACGAGCACAACGCAGACGCGCGTTGTAACCAGTCTCGTCACGTTGCCGCCTGTGCGCACGTCGACCAGCACGCCGTGTCCTGTCATCACGAAGACGACGAGTCCGGCCGACTGCCCCGGTATCCGTTGCCCGATCCCAACCTGCCAGATCCGCTCGACACTGGCTATTCCATGCAACTGCACGCCCAAGACACTGCTCTTCGTTCAGGGATGCCAGACCGAATGTGCTGGCGGATGTCTCACGAGGACTGAGACTGTCAGCGCCGATCGGTGTTGACAAAAAAAAAGCAATCGAGAATGTCTGCTTCGTGTACATATGATTTTGTTGTCGACCGCTTGCTGTTGAGACGAGAGTTACGACCTGTTGAACGAGTAATGCCCGGTATCATTTTTTTTTCCCCTTGATGCACATCATGTTATCCTGTCCGGTCATGTAGATGGTTCGCATATAGCAAGAGCTCGGTCTCGCTGGTTCGGTACAATGTTATTGTCATAGATCTCCGTCAGTTGGCAGTCCCTCCCCCGTCGTAGCCATATGCGTGAATGTCCGATATCTGGGAGGGCGGGTAGGAGGGGATTCCCCCCAAGCCTTGGTGCCCCGGAATGCCCCCGTTGAGGCCTGTACTATGAGCAAAACGTCAAGCATACCTATATATCCCCGCGCCGATGGGAATGGGGTGGAGGTTGGGACAACTGAAAACGTGAGGCGTCCCATCACTGACTACCGCGGTTACCACCATGCGATGGAAAGTATAGGAGGTCAGCTGCGAAGAATTAATGTCGGACTCGTCGTGAAAGTGGTCGCACAAACGTAGCATGAGTTACACCGACTTGATGGTCGCTGCCTTGGAATGTCATCGAAGTCAAAAGACGCCAATGTCCTTAATTGGACAAGACAAAACGGAGACCGAGGACATGCGCGCCATGCAGCTGGCGATGCAAAAGCTGGAGCAGGCGAACAAAAAAGTCGAGCAAAAGTTACGCGAGTTAAAGTGCAGAAATGCGGCTGACGTTACCAAAGCTAAGCCTGTTAAAGGCTAACCACACTGCTATGATGTATAAGTGAGGGATTTAAAAGTGTATAAGTTAGAGATTGGGATTTAGATTAGGATTATAAGATTAAAAGTCCTTAAGTTATAAGATTAAGATTTAGATTAATATAATAAAGCAATTTAATTAATATAAGAGCACTTTAGTATAATTTACTTTATATAATAGTAAAGAAATTCAATTTTATAATTTATTATATATAAGATATAAATTCTCTTCTATTATATAACACCATTCCCTATTCCTTTACTTCTTCTTATTAATAACTAACCTCCTTTAGTTAATATAGAAACCTATATTAATAATAATAATAAATATTTTCTAATATGTTAAAGGGCCCTTTATAAGCCTTCTTCTTACTATATCTTTATATTTAACCTTATCCTTATATTTATATTACGACCTGTATCTAGCATAGACTTAAAGGATTAATTAGGTTAAACCAGAGCGTATAGCAGGATGCTAAAGACTAAGTGGGAGTTCTGAAGACGGCTTATTAAGCTACCACTCCTAAACGGGGGTATAATATCACTGTAAGTCGCTATCAGTATAATGTATAAAGGTAAGTCTAAATAGTAACTCGGGGCGCCGGCCTACCCTTTCAACAACGCACACCGCCTCCTCCGCATCCGCCTCGGGCGGCCGCAAGAGAAAGAGGATCTCTATAGATTCCCCGCTTGTTCCTAGAGAGATTGAAAAGACTTTTTATGGCACCATGACGGTTTGACCTTTTTTGGGAGGTGGTTATTGTACAGTTCACAGCGCAGTCGATCCTCAATCGCCGCACTTGCTAGGCGTCAGTCGCGAGAGGTCCCCATCGCTGTTAGGGTGCTGGTGCTGTTTGGCTGGGGTACGTGATCACCCCACGGGTGATGCGGCGTTGCATTGAATGTCGCGTTGTTACTATTACTATAGCCTACTCTACCGGAGTGGTCAAGCAGATATGCTGCTCTCTGGATGCCCTGCTTTCCCTCAACGTTAAGAGCATCCCAGCATATAAGATTTGCCACGGAGCACCCTTGCTCCTTACGGTATCTGTCTGGCCACAGCTCAGCTTTGGAGAAGCTGATGCTAAGCCGACAAGTGCCTCATCAGACCATCCAATATCGCCATCCTCGGTGGTTTTCTCACGAGATCCCTCCATCTCGGCGTCCGACGTCCGAATCCAACTCCTGCTTCCATTCGCCCGGGTCGTGCTTGTAAACAGCCTCGATTTCGGCGGCCTGGTTCTCGATGGTCATGTCCTTGACCGAGTGCATTTCGAGCTCACGGTAGTGCCGAAAGGCCTCCCAGTCGCCCTTTTCCACAGCGCGGTGCGCTTGATCGATGTGCTCGCTGTGCAGCCACTTAATGTCGACGCTCGGCTCGCCACAAAGGAAGAGCTTCCATCGATAGTGTGTCAAAGATCGGAACATGGACAGCAGCGCGCTTGTTGGTTTGGAGCCTACCAACTCGCGCCGGAGGACGCTGGCGTACACCTCGGGAATGTTGTGGGTTTGAATGACGCCGACACCGCGGACGCTTCCACCCACGTAAGCACATAACCGTTCGCCAAGCTCTTCGCCGGCACTCGTGCTCCAGAAGCCGGCTGGTGCGTTCTCGCACGAAATAGCAAGAGAGTGGATGCGAGGGATGTGTTGGAGGCTCTGGGCTAGCAGCTCGAGTTTGTATCGGTGTCCATCGTAGCCCTTGCATTGAATCGTAATCACCAGGCGGCAGGGAAGCTTCTGGTGCTCGTAGTTATGTTGGCGACGAGCAAAAAACCGACTGTTGACGTGCAGATTCATCGTTAGGCAGCCAGACCCAAAGGAACCCTGCAGAAATTGCGGAAAGACGTCGTTCAGGTAGCTGTGGTATAAGCCTCGGCTGGCAGGGCTCTCAGCGTCCGAAAGACAACGGTTCCATTCCTCAGCTGAGTAAGAGCCTGGTCTGGGTGGTGTTGTGGGAGGCGTAATGGGCACAGCGGTCATTAGCTCTGCCGGAATGCCGAGGCGCAGCCAGAAGGTATTCTCGTCGTAGAGTACAGGATGGGACTCGCGGAAGATTGCCTTGCACGTCCGCATGATGTTGGGGTGCAAACCGACTTTCTTCCAGTCGATGTCGATGACCTCGGGCGAAACAAGCAGCTCGCGGTAGATCTGCAGGCGGAGCTCTGCTGGTATGGTCTCTAGATACGGGCGCGCTGGGGCGGCGATCATTGCAGCTTTGGAATCGGGAGGGAGGTCTTGGAGTCTCCGCGAGGCCCTCACTCCCTCCCGACGCTTCGTCGCCTTGGGGCCGAACTTATTCATTGCTGACGAAAAAATGCGTCTTGTCTTGCCGTATCTGGAATTCGTTTCCGAGCCTCGTGTGGCGGCACCACACTTGTCGACGAGCAATACGTTGTCGAAGATGAGAAGATGAAGGTTCTTGGTCAGTGTTTCCTATTTAATGTTTTGCCGCGAGGGGGGGTGGGGGGGAATGATGAAATGTCGCGCTAAAATCCGCGTGATAAATTCACTTTTTCATGTGAATGTCAAATTGAAAATTAATAAAAAAAAACTAAAATTGAAAAATTAAAATAATGTTGTATGCATCAAGGCGCGAGAGCCGGAAAGCGGGCCGCGCGGCATCCAGTCGAGAAGGCAGATCAGAAGCGCAAGCCATCGATCGCCCGTCCCGCTGATGAGCCGAGGCCAGAAGACGAGGCAAGGTATTGTAGTGGTGTTACACCGGGCCATAGCACTATTCCCACAAGCTATCACCACTCACCCAGCCGCGATCGATAGCATAAAAGAGGGTGGAGCTGCGGACGCAAAGGAGTGCCAGCAGGTTTGGGTGAGCCTACTCGACGAAGGAGACGACGTTCATGTGTCATAACCTCAACGCCCACCCTTGGAAGAGTGAGGACGTTTGTAGAGGAAATCAATGACGGAATGCCGAGGAGCCTAAGCTGCCCCGACGGTCACCTCTTCATCAACACAGAGATAGCGAATCCCAACGCTATATCCACCAGGAGCCGCTACGATCTGAGTATAGACGTACTGGGGCCGGGTGGAGGAAATTAAGGTTGCTCGTGTAAAAAGGTTTTTTTTTGGGGGGGGGGTTGTTAAGGGGAAAGGAAGGGGGGCACTAGAGGCTTGAATTTGATCTCGTCCAGTTGGATAGAGTTGCACGCTGCGGATCAAAGGCTCTTCGATGAAAAACGAGTGTGTTGATTGCTTCAATCGGTTGGAAGCCGAGGGCTTCCAACCGCTAAATACTGCGTACAATGGGATAGCTCCATTCCTCCGGTGTTGTGGCCTGGAATGGACCACGCAGTAATTTGACAGAATACCAGCGGTCGGTCCGATCGCTGATATGGAGGCTGTTGGCTGGTATGGAGGCTATTCAGGGATTGGATTCGTGTGACAGATAGAGGGGGCCTGCAGACCAAATTATTTTTATGGCTCTTCATCTTCTTCTTCCCCCCATTCTCTTACGTAGATTGGAATTGTGACTGTCCTAGCCGCCATTCGCTTTCGGGTACGAGCTCTTTCCACGAGCTTTTACCCTCCTGCTTCACCTGCTCATCTAGCTCTCTCCATGAAAACTTATGTTGGGATGGGGCGTAACGACGCAGCCATGGGATACGGTGAGGGTCGATCTTCTCAAAGCCCCGGGCAGCTAGCTCATCTGACAGCAGATTCGGCCACGTGAGCAGGATGGATGGGTCTAACTCGCAATATGCTGAGTCTCGGACAACAATTCCAGCTTCCTCGCAGGCAGCTGGGGTGAGTAGTTTCAGCTGAACCCAGTTCCGAGGTGCGAAACCAGAGAAACTAAGATCACGAAACCCTACAAAATCATCATTTTCGTCGATGATGATATTACGAGGTGCGGGGTCTCCAGGGCTGAACACGGTATCCTGATGGTTAAGCCCTGCGTAATCGCAATTCCTCTCGAGTTCTTCTTGCGAGCAAACTTGCTCAAATTTCTCGGCAAAATTCAGATCCGGTGTATGCATTCCGTCAACACCCTGAACTCGTTGGGATTTCCATGTAGACATTTCCACAATGGCATCTACTACCTGCGAGGCGACCTTAGTACAGATCTCCATCACCTTGACGGCTTCAGGAGTATCAGGGGCAACAACATCCTTATTATACCCAGTAATGCAACGAAGCACAGAATACAACAAACGCCCTGTCAAGCCCAACTCAATCGTAAGTCGGCTGTTATGACGCTCCGTGTGATAGATGATCTTGCGGGCCTGGAAAGATCTGGGCTTCATGGTCTGGACCTAATCGTGGGTTATGTGGCCCGGGGTAATCTGGCCGGAATAGGTGTCGGCAGGGTATATCTCGGACACGCTCGGGATTAGTGGCGATCCTTGTAGTATCGCGAAGAAGTGCCGGAATACCTTCGGTCGCTCGGTCAACCAGTGTGCAAACGCCTTTAGAGCGTCAATACCCTCCACTATCAACTTGGAGTTCTCGGACGGGGGGGTTTCCGACTCTGAATCGATCCCCTCCCGCTCCCAGACGCAAAAGAAGTAGCCGGCATGCTTCCAGGATGTTTTAAACACATGAGACTCCAGCGGTTTTCCAGCAGCACGTTCACAGCATATCTCCATCCCTGTGTAGGAATCTGGCTGTTTTCGAGCAACATCCCATTGACGAGATCGTGTAAAGCACCAGAGATCGCGACTGTAAAATTCGACCTCGGCCAAAGTAGCAGCAGCCTCGTTTGAAGACATGGTTTGGTGTGTCTGAATTGGAGAATATGCTTGCTCTGTTTGTGAGACAACAGAGGGTGTTGGTGCAAAATTAGTGATATGCGGGCGTGGAGTGGTACCTTTAGGGTGTTGGTGTTGTTTGGAGGTATGGATCGACGGAAGGGTGTTTCGGTTTTTATTGAAAACGTAGAGGAAAAGAAGTTTGTCGGATAAGGGCAAAGATCTAGAACACATCTTTGTCCAACCAAGTTTGCTGTCCAAGGAAGATGTTTCAGACAAGAAGGACCGAGATCTGCAAACGCCCTTCTTTTCGTAAAAGGTGCCTTTTTTGTGCAAGAGCTCCCCATATTCGCAGGGTCAAAGAACTAGTGTTGCCGCACGCGCCTTGACCAGGCTTGGCCGCGTGCATGACACAATGCAACCGTGGTGGTCAACAAAGGAGCTATCCTATCCAGCCTCGTCTCTCTAAAGACATCTCAAAAGAGCCGTTCAAAGGAATCATACTACCTGCACTACCATCACCGCAAGCAGCCTTTGCCGGACGACGACGCGGACACGCACCCCGTGTCGGCTGAGCATACACTAAAACCGTGATTTCCCCCCGGGGCGTCTAGAAAATAAAGACATTTCCCAATCAACCTTTTGCAAGGCAGCACAGGGGACCTCTTTGCTAGCCGTGTAACCCAAGTCCTTAAACTCGACGGAATGCTTCAAGTCGAAGTGCTCCGCGATGGTTTCCCCTGACTGCGGGGCATTCCGAGAAGTTAAGCCTTCCCTTGTTGGCCCACTTGGTCGCGCCATTTCGCCTATCCGAACCTTTTCCTCGACATTATGTCATTGACCGCAAATGGGAGGTGCGTCTTCGTCTGCGCGTCGCTCCCCAGATCGAGCACCGCCAGCTATGGCGCTCATCCGCCATAAATGGCGGCAATGCCTCCTTTGGATAATGGTTGCCGTCCTGCCAGTGGCAGTCACGGTCGCCGGCTTAACTGACAGCTCAGATGGTACGACCGCCAGCCATTCCCGGCTCTAAAGCGAACGTCGCCCCCCCCGAGTACTACGCAGACTTCCTCAAGCGTATTACCGCCAAAGATAACAAGGCTGCGAAGCGACCGGCACCGCTGTCGGTCCAGCAGTATGCCGCTTACCGGAAGAGGCTGGCTGGTGTCCGCCTCATTCGGCCAAGGTTTGCTGACGAGACCCAATCAAAATTGGGGGCATATTGGAGCAATGGAAGCGGTGCTTCGCAGGAAATTCCCCATCCCCCTACCGCTCCGTCGAGTTGACAGCCAACTAACGCCACGGATCAAGGTATTGCGAGGAACAGGGGCTCGGTGAGTGGAAGCGGACGACCGAGAGCGTGAAATGTGAAATGATGATGGACTTCTTTCTCCATGTCTGCGAAACATCGAGAACCAAATAACCC
>Ga0247770_1001433_pt1 | contig 18485 bp, 15 predicted proteins | sample UWRJL136409B6_FD_179943 | JGI IMG/M metagenome (GOLD analysis project Ga0247770, IMG submission 179943) | Plant litter microbial communities from Arlington Agricultural Research Station in Wisconsin, United States - UWRJ-L136-409B-6 | ecosystem: Environmental > Terrestrial > Plant litter >... | reverse complement strand
ACTAACAATTTACTATCATCTTTTCGCGTGCAGACCACCAAATTTTGTTAGGGTGCGCGACTCGCTTGTCCGCGCGACTCGCTTATCATGCACGTTAGCTGCCTTTAAGGATAAAGCTGTTAACTCTTAATATTTATAGGTAAAGTTATATAATTTAATCACCTTCTCTTATCATTTACTAATAAGCTTATACATTATTAGAATAATTAGCTTTATGTACAGATTAGCCACGTTAGGGACAGTTAGATTAATAAAGTACCAGATCCCTTAGTTCATTACATGGTATTTAAGGGTCTTAAACTAAAAAGGCCACTCTTATACGCTCTTGGGCTTTTAACTGTCAGCTAGAATGCTTTAGTAAAAGGCGCTTTCTTTTATTATAATAAGTGATACAGGAAGGAAGAATTTATAGAAGTTGGAGAGTAGAACCGTAAGAACCGTGAAGGCCAGCCAGCCTTAACAAAAAGGTTGGATGGAAGCCACGAGGCCACTAGAGGAGGCACACGGAGGTCAGCCGGCCACGCCGGCGACCCCGGACGGAAGGAACGAAGCGATAACGGCCCGAAGGAAGCGGGCTAGCAGAGCGCAGAACCGAAAGTTGTGACGAACAAAGAACAACGAACCGGCGATAGCCGGAGCGGTGTGAAGAAGACCGGACCAAGAAGAGGAGACATCACGGAGTTACCCCTGAGCCGTTAGCGCCTCGGTCCCGGTCGAACCCCGGGGAGCTGCCCCGGGCCGAAGGGGTCTTCCTTTCTACCCCGGAGGAAAAAGGAGGTGACGTAGGACCTCCGAGCCATTACGGCCAAGGGGCGTGAGCGCAGCAGAACCGAGAACGACCCGCTCACGCCCCCGTCTCACCTGTAACACACGCCAGCACAAGGCACTAACCCCATGACCTGTCACCGCGTTTGGTAGTCGAGACCAAACCACATGTATTTCAGTAGGATAAAAAGAAGAGTGGGCGGGGTGGAAACGCCCCAACCACGCCCCGATAGTAGATAGTTAGCAGTAGAGGGACCGCTTGCCCTCACGGGCGGAGCTTTCAGCTCCTACGGTGTAAGACAAATAATAATAATAAGTGATACAGAGGATTAGCGAAAGGGTTTTATAAAGAGCGCTGCTTATAAGCGCACGACTATCAATTGCCTTAATAAAATAAACGGTACACATTACCTCAAGGTACACTGCCACCCACCTAAATTATTCTACAGATTAGGTACCTCGCGGTATCGACCATTCTACTACCCAGTTATCTGGCACCCAGGCACTATCACGTCCTGCATTCACACTACCACGGAATCCAGCTCTGCGTGAATTCTCGACTGCTGAATTGTCGTAGAACTGTTGCAAAATTGGTAAGTGGCCGTTAGGATCAGGCCACAACCCACGGACCACTTCGATTTTGCGGTGCCGTTTATTTTGTCAACCGCTTGGGTGGGGGGAGGGGGGGGCGGTGAAGGATGAGGAGAATTGAGTGTGTGGGGATGACACATTGCATCGCAGAATGGGAACCTGAAAGACACGACTTTGTCTGCACTCTCTGAGCGGAAGATACCGCGGAACAGGACGGGGGGGGCCACATTCCAGAACATTCAATTTTATGAACCCGGTGGGTTTTAAAAGCTCAGACGCCGTTCCGAGTGACTGGCACCCCCAGCCCTTCCCCGTTGCGGGCAACAGTGCGTTAGCGTGATCCACCCAGCCGGAATAGGGGGCCATGCAAGGTGGCAATGCCCGCCATTGGGTAGATGACGAGTTTTCTAACCGCCGGGTCTGGAACAAATTCTTGGCATTTGGGGGGCTTCCAGGAGTATTCTTGCGCAGACACTGAGTCAGCCTGTGAGAAACCCTTCTCGAACAATGATATGGAAGGCTTTATGCACGCCCTGACGGGGATAGATAAGATTGGATGATCAATTTACTGTTTACTCATCATCATCGCATGATCTGCCACGCTCCCTTCCCTGTCGCTCAACGGCACAGAGCGATCCCGTCAGCCACAGGCGCAGAAAATCACCCGTGAACCCCTCACCCGAATTTCATCGGGCACGCTCGCTGAGGAGATAGGTCGTCAATGATTTGGTCCCGCCGATCTAAAGATGTCGCGTCACGATTTTGCATTGAGCTAGTGTGATCGGGAGGGTGGAGCACTGACTGACCCGGGGGGATGGGTCACCGAAAGCTGCCCACATACCGACCAGACTACGGGACGCCTCGTGGAGTTTCTTATCCCCGGGTCGCCGTCCACCCTACCCTCCCGTCGGCCCGACTTGGTGATAATTGACACAAAAGTCTTCAACTTCTCACCCAAACCCAAGGTGCTTACCCAGCACAGTTTGCCCACAGAACAGGCAAGCAGAACAGCAAGGTGACAACGAAGAGCCGCAAGCATCACGCCCTGTTCCGTTGTAAGTCATACAAGTTTCTTAGCCGTCTCCGGGCGGGTATCCCCGACGGCCCATGTTGGTGACATAAGCCCGCCGAAAAACTAACACCCCTATCCTTGTCTAGTAGCGCACACAATGGACGAGTGGGAAGAGCCACATCCAGGTCAACGTTTCTGTCCTCCAGCAACAGAAGCTACCATGTGCCAGTTAACGGCACCATGTTTGGAATCTCAACGACCTCCCCGATCGAGACTGCGACTGCGACCCTCACGGTTGCGGCTCGGGCATCTCCGCAAGCTGGACGGACATTGTCGCATCTGTCGGTTAGGCTCCGAAACTCTACCAAGACATTCTACATGCGATTCACCTGCTCTCAGCTGGTCGTCGGATAAGTCCGTTCCGTCAACGGTGGAGACACAAGAGGCGCCGGATGAATGGATAGAAATGGATGCCATCATGGCCTCTAGATCAATGACTGGCGTGGATGAGACCGCTACGGCCTCCTCGGGACCGTCTTTTTCAAGCGCAACGAACGGACTCGGCGACGCAACCAGAATGGTGTTGCAGTTTGATGAGACTACCGGGAGGCAGGTCTCGGCGGAGAACTGGGCAGACTGGGTCCAAGCCCCGGATGATGATATTCATGGCTGGGAAGCTGAGTTTGACAAAAGGAATGGCTGTTCGGCGAAGTGTGTAGAGGAACTTGAAATATCTTCAAGGAAGAGCTTATGGAGACGGCTGTTTAGAGGAAATAAAACGACGCCTTGATCTCCTTCATGTTCTAACTTCTATAACTAGGAAATGATGACACGCAGTTGGATCCCCATCACACCAAATATAGCATCATCACGTCAACCTCCTCACACGTACCCTGATTCCCCCCTCAGGTCTCAGCAGAGTACTCGGATTAACCAACTTCATCTCACCGACCTTATCAACAGCTTCAAACTCAAATCTAGACACCAGTTCTATGAGAATAATCTTAAACTCCAGCATCGTCATAGCCTTGCCAATGCAGATCCTTGCACCCTGGCTAAAGGCGGTATAGGCGTATGGGTCAGCCGCCTGGCCTTCAAGATGGTTGAACCTCTCTGGCCGGAACTCGTCGCAGTCGGGGCCCCAGATGGTTGGATTATGCTGAAATACGGCCGGCTGTATAAGGACCATTGTGCCTTTCCGAAGGTGAATGCCCTGGACTGTCACATCCTTGGCCGCCTCACGGGCGATGTTGATGGCTGGACATTGGAAACGCAAAACCTCACGGATAAAGTTTTCCAGGTAAGGAAGGCTGTCAATGGCGCTCTGGCTGAGTGGCGATGAAGAGGATGAGCTGTTGAGGAGTGACTTGACTTCTGCTCGGAGTTTCTCCGTTTCAGCGGGATATTGTGTCATTAGGATAGTCGCCCACATGAGCCCGCCCGCGGTGGTTTCGTGACCTTAAAGAAAAGAGCGTCAGTCTCGGAACCTAGAGTAAGCGGGATAGAATTGGTTTAGGATGTGAGCCACGACGACAGCCCGTAAAGTGCACTGTGGCCTGGAGACGTACCAGCTGCCAGGAACGTAAGAATCTGCGAAAGGCCATTGGGTTAGCCCACTGTTCTACCGCTACAGACAAGAGCATGGAGATGCAAACCTGGTTGAGAATCTGCTCCTCGGTCCATCGATCATCATTGGAATAGTATTTCTCCGCAACCAAATATGTCAACACATCTTGGACTTCCCCAGCGGGCATGCCGTCCATTCCGGCAGTTTTCCGCTCCCCCACCGTTCTGATCCGGTCTTGCATAATCTCCGTCAGCTGGCTGCGGACAATCTTGTTCGCCTGGACAAACCGACGGTTCGCCTCGAGGGGCAGCCACCGGACGGGAAAGATGCCATTGAGCGCCACTAGGATCTGACCCAGACCCTTAGGCTCAAATACCTCGTGGTAGCACTTATCAAAAGTTGTGTTGGTGGCGCCGCTTCCGGGCTTAAGATTGCCCAGCTCGACACCCAGGGCAAAATTTCCCATGATATCCAGCATGATCTTGGAGTACAGCGAAACGACTTTCTAGAGGTCAGACATAAGCAAGATAAGATATGCCCGGGACGTTGCTTACGCTCCACAACACCGTTCTCAGTTTCGATGATCTGGTCCAGCAGCTGTGTGAGGGTTCGGGCCTTGCTCTGGAGCATGGGTATCATTGCTTTTAGGTTGCGAGTCGAGAATAAACCTGCACGTGTTATTCCCAGCTAGATCGAGACCTTGGCAGCGCGTACCCGCAAGAGCCCGTCTTTGCTTCTTATGTTCTTCACCCTCAGCGAATACTACCCCCAGTCCAATGATGTCGGCCACCAGGTTAGTAAAGAACGGGGGTTTCTGGAACGAATAGACCTTGTCGTGGAGAATCTCCTTGTAAGCAGCCAAGCTTGTGACCAGCACGGCATCCGAGTTTCCCAGGTCAAAGTAGCGGATTAATGGCACCTCGGGCCAGCGGCGCATCCAGGATAGGTATGGCTCGTTGGGAGAGCCGCTGCGGAACTGCTTCAGAGTGTGGCCGATAAGAAAATGGTGGTCCTGCCATATCTTGTAAGCTTCCAACGGCGCAACTGGAAAGAACATGACATTGTCTCTCACCTTTGGTCCGGGGAGGTATCTGAGAGGGGAAACGAAATAGGGATAGAGGAACAATCGATACATCCGGTACACCACAGCTGGGGCAACTTTCACAACCAACAATGCCACAACAACTAGGCGTAACAGCCCCCAGCCATATTCGTATACCACGTCCATGGCCGACTCGTCTAATTCAGCTTTCAGATTGGACTTGGGGTTGGGGAATCAGTGATTGTCGGGTTGGATGAGATAGCTAGGCGATGGCGGTTTATATCGAGAGTCGAGATAACACCCCGCACCCCTAGCTGCAGCTTTGTGGCACTGATGGTGGGCAATGATATGCTTTCGTAATGCAAGGGAGGCGGATGAGTAATGGTGCATATATGCACAGTCCTCCAATGCGACGCAACGGGGAGCCGGAAGCTGGATCCACTCCGCGGTACGCATATTGGCCATCCTCGACTCCAAGGTTGCTGCAGCGTCGTATCGACGAATGGGAAATTATTGTATAGGCGCACACCATCGAATGAGACGCATTGAGGTACGCATGATCCGAAAATGGCGTATGTCGAGGGGAGTTGGAGTGTTACATTGTTCCCCTCGATAACAAGAGTCCCGGACCATGGACGTTGGTCCGGATGCTCAACTGGTTGTGCGCCTTGAAAAGCTTGAAGTAAAGGTGGCGGATTTGAGAAAGTCTTGCGGCTCAATGCGGAAAGGTGGAAACCGCAGGTGGCCTCCAAGGAGAGGGCCGCTGGCAAGAGCGACTCACGGGTGAATTGAAACCGACTGGGCCCGGAAGTCGTCACAGATTGTCTGATTTTGCGGCCGCCTCTGCTAAGAAGGTGGAGTGGGCATTTTTTGAGGATCCGACACTCGAGAGGACGTCGATTAGGGCGTTGAAAGGTAGGTGAGGGAGTGGGTGAGTGACGAGTTTGAGTGTGGCGCTGGGGTGTAGTTCGGCAAAGGGGCTGCTCTGGGCTCGCGGTACACGTATTTCCTCTAAGTGGATGAGGAGACTCTGTGCTGTATGATGAATCCTGATGGCTTGGAAAAGGCACATGTGAAGATTGTTCAGGGGTGGAAGGGCCCCGAGCTGGACGTTGATGAAAACGAAAATGACAGGCCGACAACGAGGACTGCGAAAGATTCATGCGGCAATGCTTTCGACGGAATTTTATAACGATCTGGAGAACGAGGAGCAATGGTTTTTGCGCTATAGGGCGCTCCCTGAGGTAGCCCCTTCGGGACAACGGCCTGGCTCATCGCGGACTAAAATGATGAGCCTTCTCATTACCCATCCGCGGCTTCGCACTATGGAGATGAGCCCTTCGATATTGACATCAAGAACTCGACCCCAGCATACAAGCATGAGATCTCGGCGACATCGGGATTAAACCCGCTCGCACATGATCCCTGGTAGGCATCCAGACCCGTGTCGCCTAATATACCAACTTAAGAAGCCCTCGCTGTCACCCCAGTTGTAAAGGTCGTAGCCAAAAAGCACCTAGATATAGAAACAGAACTAAGGATATTCCCGGCGATTTTATACCGGTAACTATTACTTCCCAATGTCCCTATTCACACTCTTGGCCGGGAAATCTGTCTGGGCATACCCCCAGTCCAACACCAAGAGATACACCCACAAAAACTACAATGATGACGAAAGTCGCAAGTAGCAGTGTTACCACAACCGCTGGTGTCCACCGGAATGCCCCAAGAAACCCAGGCCATATTTGCTGCCACCCAAGAGCATCCATCCCTAGCTCGACCTGCATAGCAGTCATAGCTATCGAAACTAAGCCTAGTCCTATAATCAGGGGCACGACGATAGTTCCCATCTGCTCCCGCCACTGCCCCTGGTCATGAAAGTACGTCAAACGGCCGCTGAAGATGACTGCAATATTATTCAACCACGTGAGCCGGATGGAGCCGTAGATGTATCGAGTCGCGACCTCGCAGTCGAGAATGTCTGCAAAGGGGCCAATGAAGTCGGCGAACTCCTCGAACTGGACATTTTACCGTTGATCTGTGGTATCAAAGGGGTATCTCCGGCAATGGCGATCGCGAAGTCCAGCTCGTGTCGGATGATGTGGCAGTACGATCGTGGAGTGCCGAGAAGGTGGAAGTACACGGGCTAGCGAGCTGTAAGGCTGGTTAGAGGGGGTTCGTAGTTGAAATTTAAGGAGGGCTGGTGCTAACACTACGGAGATATGGGACGGCTAAATCCAACTCAGTGACGAGGAACCACTCCCTGAGGTGATCGGAGAGGCAGCGCGGATTTCCTAAGGCCACCCATGGTTCGCCGGGGAGGGTATTCCTGCCGTCGTTTCTCACAAGCTTTGGATTGGTAGTCGATGAGAATTCTAATGATAGAATAGTAAGAAGCTCGAATTGTGGTGAGCTGTTGGCGACGGTTATGTTTGACATGTCGATAGAATAGAGATTGCAGGATTCAACCTGCTGGCACGACACAAGCGTATCATGGGGTTATCAAAGAGTACCTGTAGCTTTCCAGAAACCCCCACCGGTGTGGATAGAAGAAAATAGCGCAGCTTTGACGGGGAAATTCCCAGTCACGTCCGTTGCTCCAATTGTGGCGTTTCCCGAAGAGGCGTTCAAGCAGCCGCAGACCATGGCGGCAGCCGATTGGCTGATGATCCACGAGATCAACGCGTCGTGTGTTGGGGATGCCAGTGACGCCAATGAGCCAACCAAACGTCAACCAAAACTAACCCGAAATAATTTCAGTGGCAGCCAAAACCAATTCTAGGCCTTGGCTGGGTTGGATTGGCTCATTGGCAGCACTGAGGGATAGTAACTTGAAGTCGTGCTGTGTAACTGCTCTGATACGTCTTCAAATCCGGGAGATGGTGATAAAGGTAGTGTAGAAAGAAAGACCAGTCCGGTAACAGTTGACGAATCGTTCCACTCATTATCCTACCGGATGTTGAGATAGGTGTCTGCAATCTCTCTGCCAAGGCCTAGAGCGTCGTCTTTTCGTCTAGAGATAGCTACACAGACATCAAATACAGTCTAGTTCCCAAGAGCACGTCATCGAAGACGGGCGAGTGCGGGACCGAGTGCATCGTGTTTCTGAACAGTGTTGCGCTATCCAACCTCGAGCCTGACGGAGCCGACAACAAAGCTCGCAATCTGCGTTTAGATCTTTGCTTCGACGTGGGCGTCCCCGTGCAGCCGCCCCTGCCTAATGACGGCGACGCCCTGCCCACCTGCTCCCAGTAGACTTGCAGCTCTTCCTCGCCATGCTCCACAACGAGCCCGCTCCCTTGGCGACAAGCACTGCGGAGTCGAGAACCACCTCGGGAGTTCCCCATCGTAGGTATGTTCATTCCCGAGGGGACTCGCACGCCATTGTCTGTGATTTAATTTGAGAGAGCGATAGGTTGCAAAACACGAAACATAACGATATAATAATCACTTGCAAAATCGGTGTCGCCGCCTCTGTGCTCTCAAAAAATTCCGAGCACGGACCATATCAGCTATCTTGGCGCTGGCATAGTGACTTCCCTCGCGCGAGGCTAAAATTGCAGTGATTTGCGTCTCCCCGATCAGGGTTGGACATTGCCGACGGGAAAGTGTTGCCAAGACTTGCTAACATGGTCTGTGCTCAAAAATATTTTAGAGCAAAGGGGGCAAGTGGTTTCTAAAAAAATAAAAAAAAGGCACACCGAAAAAGTGCCACGTGCAAGTGGTACTAACACCCCACTAACAGTTCCAAAACTTTCAATGGTAGATTCCATGATAGTGCGGAAAGCAGATGTGTTAGTGACTGCAAAATGACTGGCTGATAGTGGGCTGATGGTACTTTCGGCTACCTGTAATTACATATAATAACTGTAGGTCCTGTTGTATTTGCTGGTACTGAGTGCCTTTTTATTTTGGAAGGATTTTGCAAGCGACTGTACGAAAGCCGGGAAAGCAGAGATTTCTGTCGGAGGTGGCACGGGAGTACCCGCGGTATTTAGGGCCCGCTCATTAGAAGTCATAACCTCACGTTCGAGCGTTTCCATTGGTGGCGGTGGCCTCTCCTAGCTTGTCAGTTTGTGTCTGCTCGTACAGTACGGTGCTCCGCTGATGGCCAGTCCCCACTATCACGAGGAAGGCGCACCCACCATCATCACACCACTGGAGTCGGCGGAGCATTGGGTCATGCCTCAAATCCGGGGGGACCATGAACCCCCCAAAAAATATTAACCTCTCGATGTGATCGACCGCCGTCGCTGACTCCTTTGCTCACAACTGAATCTTTATTACTGGTGTATACAGGGCATGACATGTCGTCGCTTTTGCATCTCGACGATGGCGAGGTGCGCTCAACTGCATAGCCGCAAGCATGAAGACGGATGGGCTGAGGTGCTAGTCGGGAGACTCCAAGGGAGAATCGGTGCTGTGCAAGGACTTGGCCAGGTAAATCCAGTGTCCAACTATGGATGGCGCTGGTCCGATGTGGACAGATAAAATGATGAGAACCTCGCTGTCTGGGAGCACGGGAGCTCGTGGTAGATCTGCACTGGTAAATATTATTCATTATACCTGAAACCAGTATTAGCTGGTGAGAAGAAATCACCAATGACGTTACTACAAACCATCTTATCACTTGTGCTGGTCCGAGCCGGCCTCGGGTTTGTTGCTGCCACGGCAGCAGAGCCTCAGACAGCCTGGGCCAGACACCACGCCCGAGACTTGAATCTCCTCCAGAAGCGGGAGACGTGCGGTCCGGGGATCGGCGCGTGCGGGGCCGGCCTCTGCTGTTCTTAGTGCAACTGGTGCGGCGTCACGAGCGAGCATTGCGGTGTGGGTTGCTAGGCGCAATATGGCACCTGCGACGGGTGAGTTTCCATGCTTTTTGCGCTGAAATGAGGAAAAGGGTCATTGCGTGCACCTTTCCAGTCCAGCCTTTACTAACCTGTGTATGTGTGTGTATGCAGAGGCGGGGGAAATCCGGATCCCGGCGGTGGCAGCGGCGGCATCCTCGACATGCCACGGCCTCAGTTTGGCTCGGTACCGTACGGAGTGCCCATAACGCGGTGCAACACGCCCGGCACGGTGGCCATCACGTTTGACGATGGCCCATACGTTTACACCAGCGAGCTGCTGGACCTGCTGGCCCGCTACGGGACCAAGTCGACCTTCTTCGTCAACGGCCTTAACTTTAGTGACATCCGGTAGACGCCCAACCCCAATGCAGTGCGCCGCATAGTCGCTAAGGGCCACCAGGTAGCCAGCCACACGTTCCAGCACACCGATCTCGACACGCTTGACACTAACGGCCGGCGCCAGCAGATAGCGTCCAATAAGGAGGCGCTACACGACATCCTTGGCGGCGTCTTCCCTACCTACATGCGGCCCCCCTATGGCAACTGTAACGGCGCGTGCCTGGGCGACATGGCCGCGCTAGGTTACCACATCGTGCTGTGGAACGTTGACACGCTAGATTGGTAAGGCGATGTTTGTGGCAAGCATTAACATCTTTAACTCCCAGGTTGCCAGCCAAGCTATCAGCCTTAAGCACGACGTCCACTAGTCGACCGTCAAGACCCTGGCCGAGCACTTCCTCCAGACCGCCCGCAACCGGGGCTCCGCGTCGTCACTGTGGGCGAGTGCCTGGGGAACCCCGCCGGGAACTGGTACCGGGACGCCACCACCGGCAATGCTGCGGGTGGAGGAGGTGGGGGAGGGGGAGGTGGTGGTGGTGGAGAAGGAGGAGGAGGAGGAGGAGGAGGAGGAGGGGGGGGACCGGCGGCCTCTACAGATGGAACTTGCGCGAGCAACAGCGGTGGGCGCTTCACATGTTCGGGATCCGCATTCGGCAATTGCTGCTCCCAATGGGGCTGGTGGTAAGTTTGACAAACCCCCTTTTCAGTCAACCCCTTTCTTCAATCTGTAACCAATGTCCCGCAAAGGGTGAGAAAAACGCGCTGACATCTGGGAAACACAGCGGCTCAACGGGCGAGTACTGCGGGGCAGGGTGCCAACCCGGCTACGGGAGATGCAATTAAAAGTGCATTGGATGCGAAAAGACGCTTGATTTGAAACACGATGCTGCCTATATGGAGCGAGTAATGATAGTAGTAATCTAATAACTGGGTCTGCTTTGTAAGCAGGCAATCTAGCTGCAGAATGGGATTGGCAAACCGTTGACATGACAGGCTGGGGGCTTCACCCCCAGTTTCCTCTCTAATCCCAGAAACTAGACAATGTTAAGGGAAGGACCTAAAGTGCTGCCAGACTTTAAGTTTGGTCTTTATACATGCCCTTGAGTAATTTCCCATAAGCCTTTCAAGAGGAGAAACCTTCCTGCTCTTCCTCGTTCAAACCATGTGGTGGGCACTCCCTTCTGAGATAGCCCGGCATCACAAAAGCGTAACACCCACGCCATCCGCACGCCTGAAGGATCTCCGTGACAACCCTCGTGCCCACCTTCTTTCGGCGCGCATCCTTGTCAATCTGGAGACTCTCAAATAGGACAATCTCTTCATCATCGAGTTCCGGGCCCCAGACGCCGCTGCCTTTCCTGACGTCGTGTTTGTAGAAGTCTTTGCGGAGACGCCGTACCGATCAAATAGCTCCAAGGCCAGAGCACAGGTTCCCTCACTCGGCTCGTTCATATGATCCCAAAAGCTGTTTCTTATCCAGCTCCGGCCTATGAACTTGGCGTCGAGGCTTCCGATGCGTTCCTTGCCCTGGTAGATGTGAGAGCCGAGCTGTTCTATCCAGGGAAACTCGTCACCGAGAAAAAACGGGTCATCGTCCGGATCTTCCAATGAGTCGCAGTCGCCAGACTCCAAGTTTGACAAATCATCGTCCCCATCATAGTACGGCGGCGGCCTATTGTTGTCAGCATTCCCTTCGATCTATCCCTCACTTAGATGTTTGAACTTACAGTATCTCCATGGAATACAACTTGTCGTCCTCGTTGCTGCCGTCGCTGCTGTCGTCGCTGCTGTCGTCGCCGTCTTCGTCAGCGTCGTCGCATTCGAGATCATCAGCATCTCCAACCTCGCTTGATGCTAGGCTGGGGCTGCTTGAATCTGTTCCAAGCGACACCACGTCATCCTCTGCCTCGGGGGCAGATGGAGAGACAATTTTTGGCTCCATAAGATTGCTTGCGATTAAGCCTTTGCCGTCCCTGGTTGTGGTTGGCACGATCTTTCGCGCTTTGGTGCTGCGGCCCGTCTCAGACTTTTCGTTTGGACCGCGCTTTCTTTTGGGAGGCGCCATTGTGGATTGGCGAGGCAATACACAATGTTGAAGATTGAGATTGGTGAGGTATGAAAATTCCCAATCACAGTGCTGTGGTGCCGGGGAAAGGGGATTGCTTCAAAGAAATGGAAGATAGGGGAATCAGGCCAACTCGCACTTCCTGGTGGGTTCCTGGGCATTTTTATAGCAAAAATTGTCAGCTGGGGCCTCCAACCACCTCTAGGCAGCTGCGAATTGGAAAGAGTTTACTTTCTTCACCGAGTTTCAGAGCTGGACGGCGCGGGCCTGGCCTGCGGCCTCACGGGGCTATGATCTGGGCCTCCGCCAACTGTGGCGGCTGCTATGACACAAGAGGCCAAAATGAGGGGAGCGTGATGGCAGGATTTGGAACCCCATCGAAGAAGCAAAAAATCGCAGGATGAAGCGAGTGGGTACGGATTCCGGAACGATTGGTGAGCGAATACGAGGGTTTGAGACGGAAACGGCCAGTGAGATTGGATAAACGGGACACGGACTATGGGAGATATGGCGATATAACCCGAACCTGTTCCTTGGAAATTCACAAATCCGCCAGGTCCAATGCCCATTCCGATCAAATCGGCCGCAACAAAGAGGTCTGCCTCGCCAAAAACATGACCTTTGGCCGATCGCTCTCAAAAGTGAGTTTCTTGTCCTCCATGTTGATGTAGTGGTGCTTTCCGTCCCTTAGCTTCCATTTTTCCTCGCTGTCCCCCTTTTTACCAACCAGGGGCACCTGTTCATACCAGCGGTGCAGATCCCGGCCGCTGATGAGCGAGTAGATCATCATGGCCTCGACACAACACCAGGCTCGCTCAAAGTACTGATCGTCGATCAGGCTGATGGTGGCGTCGCATTGCGTGACAATGATGGGCAGCGCTGAGACGCCCTTGGAGGGGTCGTCTTGGTCGACGCAGGCGAAGTCCTGAACAGTGTTAGTTATCACAATTGTAGGTAGGTAATGATTCTAGATCAACTCACCATCCATATGCACAGCTTCTCCCTATCCACCTCCTCATTTACCTTCAGAAATTGCTCCGTAGCCGCTAACATCCTCTGATACTGCGTATGGTTGGAATCATCTGGGGTATTCAAACTCCTATCCGCGTTGATCCACCTGTACGAAAAGAAAATCAGATAATCCACATCATTCTCATCCTCCCCATTCTCCCCCAGCTCAAACGCCCTCACCAACCCATCACTCGACCGCGGCAGCCTTCCAAACCTCTCAAAGTCTGTATACCGTATATACTTCAGCCGATCAAATACTGTCGACTTTTGCGGATCCTTCGCAATCGTCTCGGCATACACCCTCCTGATATTCTTCACCGCGTCTTTCTTCCCCTGATACAGCAACGGCCGCAGCTTCTCCTGGAATATTTCACGGTAACTCTTCCGCAGCCGCGCCGTGGCCTGGTGCTCCTTGAGCTCGGGCACGGTGAGGCCCTGGTTCTGGAGTCCCTTGAGGATGATCTTGCCGGACGCCGTGTCGCCGTTGAAAAAGGCATACTGCAGCGCGTCGTAGCCTTCGTCGTCAATGACCGTGAAGTCGGCGCCGGCTTCGACGAGTTCGCGGAGGTAGCCGCGGTGTTCAGAGGAGTGCTCCTTGGTGAAGAGGATGGCGGGCGTGCTTTGGGACGGATACCAGTAGAGGATGTCTTCGGCCTGGTGGGGGTTGAAGTGCTTCAGGGCGAGGTCTTTTTTACCTTGGAGGAGGAGAATGCGGCCGTAGAAGAAGCGGGCGAAGCTAACGGAGGTGTCGTAGGTGGAGGAGGTGCTGTTGATTGCGTCCAGGGCGTGCTTTTCGGCCTCGGACAAAAGCTGGTGGCGCTTTTTGGGGTCGACTGAAGCCAAGAGGGTTTTGCACAGGGAGAGACGGCCGTGGCCGATGGCGGCCCATCCGGCGGCAGTGCGAGCGCGTGTGGTAGCGCCGTGACCGCTGAACCGGTCCTCGTACTCGCAGATGTCGTTGGCGCGCTTAACGCGTTCCTGGAGCTGTTCTACGGCGGTCTTGATGAGATCCCGGATCTGGTGAGTCGTGGCCGGATCGGTTTTATCTTCGAGGTTGTTCCACAGCTCGAGGGCGCGCTGGTAGTTGGCCATGCCGACGTTGCCGATGGCGCGACAAGTGGCGCCGTAGAGGTTCATCCCCCTCGCCACGGTATATTGTTCGGCAAACACCCTCCTTGCATCGTCGTGTCGGCCCATGAGCCGGTAGACAGTGCCCAGCTCTCCAGCAATTTGCACGCGCTCTCTAGTTGGTGGGCCCAGGACTGCATCGGCGAGGGTGAGAGCCTGCTCGAGGGTTTCGATGGCCTGGGGATATTTTCCGCTCAGTCGACTGATCCAGCCGAGGTTTCCCAGGACCAGATACTTCCGACCCTCAAGGACCGGATGCGTCTCGCACATGTGCAGTGCCGTGGTGAAGTGATGGAGTGAGACCTCGAGTGATCGCTGCCCGAGACTCGTCCTCCCTTTGTCCATCAATCGCCTCCATGTTGCAGCCGTGCTTTCCTCGGGGGTCATGTTGGTAGTTGCAGAGACGATGAGCTGTTGCCGACACACTGAGAAATAAGGGACGGAGAAGCTCACTATTATAAATGCACCAAGATTGCTCACCAGAACTGCTCAACCCGCATCATATCCGCAAGAAATGGAATAGAAGACACTCGCGAGAGTCGAGAAACATAGTCGCATAACTTCAGGTGGATGTCTGCCTTGGCTGACCCTGTGCAAGCGTAAGCGCGAGGTAGTAGGTTCGTTCGAAGGATGCAATCCGGGCCGCAATTGGGGCTACCAGGGTGCAGATCTTCACTCAGCCCCCCGTTTCAATGCACCGTTGTTCCCGGAGCCGCTCACGTGCTGTATGCAAAGGTGCCGCTCCCCAGTGGTGCAGGCAGGAGAACCCCCCCTGCACTCGACCTGGCGTCTTCACAGGCCTCCACGCACTTTTTCTCGACAGGTTGAGGGGACAAAAATTGAATCATTGCTAGAAAGGCCGAGACATTAACATTCATAGGCGCCCACCATAGGTGACTTATTTGCGCGAGATGTACATCGATGTCATTGTTAAGTGTCCACCAAATATGGACTTATTCCCAGCGAGACACGCGTTGCAGAGTACGCTAGGCGGTGATACTTCAACTCATGGGCACAAAAGAGGCAACCATCCCCAAGTGTTTGTCAGACAACATGGTGATTTATAATCTACTCCTTGATGCATGGTTCTACCAGAATGCATCCCGATCTCACAGATTTGTGAGGGTACAGTACAGTACCAACATTCCGTATCTTTAGGGTCATCAGCTGGATGACTTTTACATCTCTGGCCGCTGCAATGAAGTAAACTTTTGAAGCGTCAAAGCTTCGGCTATTGGAGGCTCAGACCCTCTCGAGGCGAGGTGCTTTTGTACTTCAAAAATCCAAAACATCCAGCCATTTCAACCCAAGACACTTTTCGCAGCAATTGGGCCATTTGATCACTTAAGCAATAAGCGTATGAATAGTAGATTCAGAAGCCGTAGACTAAGGTTACTTGTACTCCGTAGCGGTAGAAACAAACCACGCCGAAGGCCTTGAACAAAACATGGTACAAACCTAGATATCCCCCCAACCGAAAACGCCATTTTCATCCAAGCCGAGGCACAGACTCATTACATCTCTAGCAGCACCTTCAAGGCGCCGTGATCTTGCGCAGCACTAAACGTCTCATAGGCCCGCTCCACATCCTGGAACCGGAATTCTACGACGCCGTCAGCTTGAGCCCACCATTTCAAGTCCAAGGGGGAAAAAGGAAAACCATGGCGTACTGTGGGTGATCAACTGACCCGGTTCCAGCTGCTTGGATTGGACCATCTTCAGCAGCATCGGCGTCGTGACCGTGTCAACGAGCCGGGTGGTGATGGCTGGAAGGTTAGCACAAGGTACCACGGTGTGGCCGTTGCAAGCAAGCAAGAGGGCTGGAGGAGGGCACTCATACTAATGTTCTTTGCCCAGAGGTCATCCAGAAATAAATCCACCTTGGTCCCATGGACACCCACGTTGGCGAGCACGCCACCCGGGGCCAGCAGCTTCTGGCAGAGCTCAAAGGTAGCCGGGACGCCGACGCACTCGATGACGGTGTCGCAACCCTTTCCGTCGGTCAGGTCCCGGACGTCCTTTACGAGGAGGTCGACACCCATGGTGCTGCTATCAATAATCTCGTCGGCGCCCAAGTCTGAGGCGACCTGGAGCCGGCCCGAGTCGGTGTCGATGACGATGACGGTGGCGGGCGAGTAGAACCTGGCCGTCACCAGGGCCGCCAGACCGACCGGGCCGGACCCGACAATGGCCACGGTGCCGCCGGGCTGGACCTTGCCGTTGAGCACGCCGCACTCGAGGCCCGTGGGGAAAATGTCGCTGAGCGTCACGAGCGCTGCCTCGTCCACGCCCCGCGGCACGGCATACAAACTGCAGTCAGCGTGCGGGATGCGGACGTACTCGGCCTGGGTGCCGTCAATCGCATTCCCCAGCAGCCAGCCGCCTGTGGTGCAGTGCGAGTACATGCCGCGCCGGCAGTACTCGCACGACGCGCACGACGAGATGCACGAGATGAGCACCTTGTCGCCCGGCCGGAAGCGCGTGACGGAGCCACCGACCTCGTCGACGATGCCGACCCCCTCGTGGCCCAGCACGCGGCCGGGCGAGCACGTCGACACGTCGCCCTTGCGGATGTGCAGGTCCGTCCCGCAGATGGTGGTCTTGGTGAGCTTGACGATGGCGTCGGTGGGCGCTGCGATCTTGGGTGTCGGCCGCTCCTGGAGCTCCACCTGGCCGACTTGCTTGTACACGAGCGCCTTCATGGTGGGGTTGGCCGTCGACATCGAGTGATAGGTGCGTGCTAGATTTACGTTCAAGCGTGTGCCGCTGCCGAGGCCGAATCCGGGCGTTGCGCGGGCCGAGAATGTGGGCAAGCGGCCCGTGTGGGGCTGTGGCGATGGCGATGGCGGTGCGAATGTTTTGGCAATCCTTACCATGCACCGGGACGCAAACAGTTTGGACGTAGAACTCATGGAGGGCGTCGTTTTGCAGGGGCTTAGATGGGTTGCAAACTGGAGGGACTCGGAAGGGCTTTGTTATTATTTAACCGTTGCATTGATGGCATGAAGGATTGGGGTAAGGGGTGGTCCGATTCTCAGCTGAGGATGACTGGTCGCTGCCCCGCCTGTACTGTTCTTCAAAGACGACTTGTCCGCCACTGACGTAGTAGCAGCGTGTTTCATCTGTAGTGTAGCAATTCTCGGGTCGGATACTCTCATTTCTACCTTGTAGAGGATATGATGATTTTGGCGATAATGCATGTGATCCTGCAAGTTCGCCACACGATATCTACAGCCTGCAGAGATGTCACTAAAATAATACGATGCTGTCAGAGCCGGTTTCTCCGCGAGCGCTAGCCCGGCTCACTGGCAATGGTCCACCTGGCTGAGGCGGTCTCCGAGCCACTGGACAAGCAGATCATCCGGATTCGCCAGACGCTGGAACTTGTACCAGCAGAGAATGAGGACCCGCGCTTGCATCTCGGGGTGCTCCTCGCAAAGGCTTGCAAGGAGAAATGTGATACCAGGTAGCTGTGAGACGAATCTGGGTCTACGAAATTTCCTTTTTCGTTCGTAGTCCTGAGCTAGGGTGAGCTGGGGTGAGCTGTAGCTGATTTGTCCTGAGCTTTTCCTGATTCTTCCCTGAGCTAGGGTGATCCCACATGCGGCTGCTGCAGTCTCAGTGGCCCGTTTTCTGAACTCGCATTTTAACCAAAACACTCCAATCTGAGACCGATATGGGGCTTTTAGACAGACTCCGATGGAAATCCAAGGAAACAACATCAGGGGCATCCTTCAGAGGCTCAAAGGGCGCAAGTCATCGCTTTCATTGATGTTGATCATCCTGACCTGGTGAGTTTGTTCGACTGCGTGCGCGGTCCATCAGCTGATTTTGTCCGCAGCCAAAGACAATACGAGGCCGAGGACAAGGTGGATACGCTGTGCGACTTAGTGCAACGCTACGAGTTCCTCAGCTAGCGCCTCGCTTCCGTCGAGCCACGGCTCTACAAGACAGATTCCGTCGCACTTGGTGCTGCAGTCCTGCAATCTGTAAAGGCGGAAAGCGGACTGAAACCTCTCGGTGGCCCCACGGATATCCAAGTGTTCGCATTTGAAGAGGTACTGACGACCGCACGTCCGTACCGACACGCATACAGGGATGTTTCGGATGTGTAT
>Ga0247770_1001432_pt1 | contig 18512 bp, 2 predicted proteins | sample UWRJL136409B6_FD_179943 | JGI IMG/M metagenome (GOLD analysis project Ga0247770, IMG submission 179943) | Plant litter microbial communities from Arlington Agricultural Research Station in Wisconsin, United States - UWRJ-L136-409B-6 | ecosystem: Environmental > Terrestrial > Plant litter >... | reverse complement strand
CTCACGGCTATAATAACACGGCTTCCACTCTCGAAGATAGAAATAATTAATCACCTTCAACACACACTGCTTTCCAATGCCTTGACCCCTTTTGCATTTTAACAATACTACTAAAATTACCAGGCGTAAACGCGACAGAACGAACGAGAACTTCTTAAAGCGAGTTAAAAGCTTACTAAAAAAGAGTAATAGTCTAACAGAAGATAACGCTAATGTCTACCTACGTATTCCATTACAGCCTGCACCCGGCACAGATCTGAAGGACTGGTCAGGTCAAGACAGAGCGTATGGCAGGACGCCAAAGACTAAGTGGGCGCTCTAAAGATAGCTTATTAAGCTAGCACTCCTAAACGGGGGTATAATGTCACTGTAGGTTGTTATCACTATAATATACAAAAGGTAAGTCTAAATACTAAGATATAAATGAATAATGTAATATTAGCTTAAGGAACTAAGAGTCTCTTACAGCCATCGTAGCCATAATAATAACTATCTATACTAGCTACTTAAAAGATATTTTATACCTTACTTAGTGGAGTTTATTTAATCCAGTATTAAATATTTTATTACTAGGTTTCTCTTATTTAATAACTTTAAGAGTGCTTAATAAGTAAGCGTCTTTATTAAAACTAAGTGATTACTAGTTAGTTATAAGGGCTCTACCTCTTTATACCCCTAACCTAATGTATAACACTGTATGTACTGTTTCCATCGTAGGGATTTAGTTAAGCTGCTTTGGATCTAGTAACAGCTATTAAGGTTGTTATTGTTGGTTTCTAGCCCAGTGGGTCCACTAGGTCAGCGCACTGCGCCGAACCCTCTGGAACCCCCTGGAATCAGGGGGTGAAACCCCCTGAATTCCAGTTGCCACAGCGGAGCTGTAGAAGCCTCTGGAACTGTGACGACCCTGCAGGCCGTCACTTGGGCCGGAGCGGCCCGACGAATCCCCCGCAGAAGGAACAGTGCAGGAAGGCAGTACGCACGGTACTGCGCACTGGGCCAGGGGTGCAAAGACCCGAAGCCCCTACGACCAATCGTTAAGTGATCACTCTGATCTTGCTAAGAGCACGGTGATCGCAGTGATCAGAGGCATTCTGATCACTGTAATCACTCTTCGTATTAAGTAAGCACAGTGATCAAGGTACAAAGTACCCCTTAGCTAGTTAGTATAGATAGCTATGGTTATGCCTATAACCACTATAAGGGACTCTGGTTCCTCACACTAATATTCAATTATTCATTTATATCCTACTGTTCAGACTCACCTCTATACATTATAATAACAGCAACCTACAGTAACATTAAACCCCCCGTCTAAAAGTGCTAGCTTAATAAGCCGTCTTCAGAACACCCCTTACCTGTTAGCGTCCTACCATACGTTCTATCTTAACCTACACCAGTCCTCTTAAGGCCTATATTAGGTGTAAGTTATAATACGATACTAACATCTCAGTTCTAAACGTTATTTATTAAACTTCCAGATACCACCTCCTTCCCACTAACATATTAACCTCTAAAAAAGGTAAGGAGATAAAAGAGGTGTAAGCTTAACCTCAACTCCTTACTATCGATAAGTTAGCTACGCACCTTAAAGACTTAAACCTTAACCAGCAAAGACTAGTTAAGGAACTTAATAAAGCCTTCCTAAAAGACACTAAAAGCCATATTAGTCTTATCAAAAAACTTTAGGCCCGACTTAACGCTATTAAGCTAGAGAATAACAACCTTAAAGGCTTACAGAAGAAATAAGTAAAGCTCCCCTTACCTTTACGCTTTAAGGGAGACTTTACGTAACTAAAGTCCTAGATAATCTAACTTTAGAGTTATATTACCTATTACAATAAGCAGTTCTTTAAAGAAGAAGGAAAGGTTAGGTTCACTAAAGCCTTACTAAACAGAGTAACCACTTACTAATATAAACCTTATGTAAAGATAATTAACGACCTCTCTATAAATAGAGTATGAAAAGAAGCCCCTAAGACTTAAGCCCTTTTCGACAACTTTAACGTGTTTATTAACTAACTTTAAATTAAGTTTAAAGAATTAGACGCCTTTAAGTAAGCTAAATAACAGCTTATAACCTTAAGATAAATATCTTTAGTCCTTAAGTTCTTTACACACTTTAAATTAAAAGCAGTAAAGACTAAACTTAACTAAGAGGCTTTAGTAATGCTGTTTTAAAGCGGCTTAAAGGAACATATTATTAGAGACTTTTACTAAAAAGACCAACTAGACTACTTATAAGAACTAATCGAAATAGCTATTAAAGTTAATAATTAATATTATAATTACTATTATAAGAAGAACTTCTAAAAGGAACAGACCCCTTACTAACTAAGTAAACCTAAAAAGGGGAATTAATTAACTGTAATAAGTTACTACCTTAAACTAATGGACATTAATATAGTAAACCGCTAGAACTGACTTAACCGCGACAAACCTTAGCGATAACAGTAATAAAAGTAGCTTAAGGACCTGTTATAGGTTTAGTACTTTAATTATAATAAGAAAGAACATATAATATAATAATATCCGTTATTAAAGTAAGTAAGTTAAAAACCTGTTCTAAAAGGAGGAAAGCACGTTAAGTTTAACTTAGGAGATATCTATATTAAGATAGTAAGTAACAAAGAAGATTATACTTAAATAGATAAGTGTGACTTAAAAGGTAAGGAAAAAGAAGAAGAACTTTAAGACGTAATATATCTAGTTTTTAAAGGTGTCTTAAAAGAGTTAGCTACGGAAGTATAGGTTGTGGAAGACCGACTTTAAGGTGGAAACTTAAAACTATTAAAGGTGTAGGTTATAAAAGACTAACTTTAGGAAAAGATGTTCTAGTTAGCAGTTACAGGCCTTAAAAACCTTACCTTATAAGCTTAAGAATTAAGGAAGTTTAGGAAAGACCCCAACTTAAAAGTTACTAAGATAATAAAAAGAGTTAAAGAACTAGCCCTTTAAGTTACTTAAACGGTAAAGTAAACCTTAAAAAGTGAAAAGGAGTAAGCTAAGAGAATCGAACTAAAAAAGCGGAAGTTCTTCTTAACAGTGCCCCCTAAGACTTTTAAACACTTTAAACATATTAAGTAGATCAGTACCTTTACCTCCCTAGAAGAAGGATAGCTTAGATAGCTGCCTTACATTAAAGCTAATATACTTTAAACCAGTACTTTAAAAGTCCCTTAAGAAGGTATAAAGCAAATATACTAATAGAGAGTCTAAGAGCTAAAGGAAAAACATTAAGAGTTAATAAACAAAGTAAAGGACTTATAAGTTAAAGGCTTTACTGTAACGTTTAAGGATAAAGTGGTAAAAATTAAGTTAAAACTTTATAATAAAGTTCGCTTTACTAATTAACTTAAGTACTAACTTATTAAGGAAGGTTATTTTATAGAAGAATAAGTTAAATTATTACTGCTTAAGTTTTAAAAAGAGGTTTAGGAGAAATAACGTATATAGAGGTAAGTAGAAGAAGAAAAAGAATAAGGTATTACGTCTCCCATTCTGTATTCCATAACTGCAGTACTAATAGTTAACGTTAACTACCTTAACTATAAGGATATACTGTAGATTAACTGTATATATAATAACTACACTTTTAACCGACATTATAAACTTAAGGCCCTTTATAACTACTTCCTTAATGTATAAAGACAGGATTATGCTGTAATAAGGGTAAAGTTAAAACTAGCCCATTACTAAGTTTCCTACTCTTTAATAAAGGAGTCTGGTAATAAACGGAAAGTCACCGTAATTAACTAAGCTCCCACTACATGCTAGTAAGGAGGAGTACTTAATAACTACTTAATTATAACGTGCTTATTATATCTTAACAGAAAAGCTAGAGAATAGTAGAAACGGGAAAATTACTAACAGATCTAAGAGTAAAAAGACATCACTACAATCTAAGCTTACAAAGCGTATTACCAACTTATTAAGGACTTTAAAAATATCATACCGTTTAAAGTCGACTGGACATTAAAGTGTGAAAACCTAGGAAAGGTCGATCGCTAGGTTTACTAAAGCTGCCTGTTTTTCTAAAAGGAATTAGGAAAAGGTTACAGGCCCTTTAAAAGGGCCGGAAACCAGTAATTCGCTAGTTAGTAAAAACCCTAAGAAGAAGGAGAGGCACTTAAAGGTTAAGCCGTATAAAACCTTAAGGATAAATAATTATTATAACTTAAATATTAAAGGAGCATAAGTATTACTCTATTAGTATTAATATAATAGATAAAAGAGGGAGGCCGTTTAGGGTAAAAGCAGTGATTAATAGTAGAAGTGCTTCCAACTTAATACACCCCTTATTAGTTAACTAAAGGAAACTCCCTAATAAAAAGTATAAAGAGGCTATTCCTATACAAAATGAAGAAGGAGGCCTATACCAGTATAATAACAGTAAAGTTACTTACTACTCACTACTCCTAATTAAAGTAGACAGGGACGAATAATAAGTAGACTTTAACGTTATACTAATTACAGGTTATAATATAATCTTAAGTTTACCTTAATTAGAAAAGTATAACCTTATAATTAATTAAAGGAGTGGCTACTTTACCTTCAGCAAGTTCTCTAACTGTAATCACCGTTTGGAGAAGGCTAAGAAAGTACTAAACCACTTTAAAGATGTATAAAGTATTTAAAAGCACGCTAAACCCTTAAAACTAAATATAGTTTAAGTCAGGTTTATTAAGACAGTTAAAGGATTAGAAGGTTTACTACATTACCTAAATAACAATTTAAAAGGTAGAGGAAAGTAAGAAGCTAATCTATAGATAAGTAAAAAAGTCAACTTATTTAAAGTACCTGTAAAATACAGGAAGTTTACCCTATTTTAAAAAAAGATACTATAATTACCAGACTACGGACTATAAGACTACGAAATTAAACTAAAGCTAGGAGCGAAGCTTTGTAGCTTTTAGCCTTACTATTTGAATCCCTAGCAGGCTAAGGCCTTACGGGAGTATATAGATAAGAACTTAAAAAATAGGTTTATTATAAAGTCCTAATCCCTAACAGGATACTTAATACTATTTGTCTTACGGAAGGGAGACAGTAAGTTACGTATAGTTATTAATTACTAAATATTAAATAAAGATATAATTAAAAATCGCTACCTATTACTACTTATTACAGAGATATAAGAACGGATTACTAAAGTAAATTAGTTCTTTAGCCTTAACTTCCTTATAGGATTTAACTACGTTAAAGTGAAGGAGGAGGATAAGTATAAAACGGCTTTTCGGATTTATAACAGGTATTACTAATACCATATTATGCCAATAGGATTAACAAACGCCCCTACGACCTTCTAAGGCCTTATTAACAGTGTTCTCCACCCCTTCCTTAATAAGTTTATCTTTATATATTTAAATAACATTCTAATCTATTCTGAAACTTTAAAAGAACATTAAAAACATATACGATAGGTTTTAACAGCTCTTAAAAAGGCAAAACTAATAGTAAACTTAAAGAAGAGCTACTTCTATATTTAAGAACTAAATTATCTAAAGTTTAAAGTAACCCTTAAAAAGCTCAAAATACAGTTAGAGAAGATAAAGGCAGTTAGGGACTAACCTACTCTAAAGAACTAAAAAGAGTTACAAACCTTTATTAACTTTACAAACTTTTACCGTTATTTCATTAAGTACTTTGTAAAAATCGTAAAACCACTTTATAAACTTACAGGTAAAGGGAAGCCATTTAAGTAGATTAGTAAATAGTAAAAAGCATTTAAAGACCTTAAGTATACCTTCGTCACAGCATTAATTCTAACGCTCCTTAATTTCTTAAAACCCTTCTAAGTCGAGATAGACTCCTTAAAGTTCACAATCGGTAGAGAACTTAACTAAGTTTAAGATAATAAGAAACGTTACCTAATTACCTTTTTATTAAAAGGAATCTACAGGCTAGCCCTGTAATATCTAATCTATAATAAGGAACTAATAACAATCATTTAGTACTTTACTAAATAAGTACCGTATCTAAACAGTATAAAAGAACCGGTTTAAGTCTTTTCAGACTATAATAACTTTTAATACTTCCTAACTAAAGAACTTAATCTACAGTAAGTATAATAGGCAAAGTTAATAGCCCCGTTCCATTTCCAGATTCACCACGTTAAAGGAAAAGATAATGGGTAAGCTAATGCTTTTAATCAGAGACAGGACTATAAAGACGTTAATCTAGCATTAGTCCCCGTTACTATATTTAATAAAGCTAAGAACGGCATGTTAAAGTATACGCTATAAATATTAGATAACTAGACATTAAAACAAACCGTTAACATTTATATAAACTTATAAACAAAGTATAATATCTATTAATAATAATAGGACTTTTAAGTAAGGAGGTTAACAGAAGGTACTTATAAGTATAAATGCCCTTTAAAAGACTTCTTAAGGCACGTGTAAAACTGTGGGAAAAAGTGCCTAATATATTTAAATTATAACGAAACCAGTTATTAATTAAAATAACTGTTAAAAAGCGTAAATAGCACGTCTAAACTAAGAGTAAAGCTTTAATATTAAGAGAAACTGTATATTTATAACCTAGATAAACAGAAAGAGTATATCTAGTAAGTCTATAAGTCTCAACTTAAAGGATATATAGGCTAAGTTAAAACTCTTACATAAGCTTAGTAAACGTACACCTTTCTAGGAATAAAGAAGCTAATTAAAGAAGTGGTTAATAACTGTAATATCTGTTATTAAAAGCAGAATCAGCATTATAAACCTTATAAGCTTCTTAAACTACTCCCTATACTACAGGTATTATAAAGTTTAATCTTACTTAACTTTATTATTAGGATTTTAAAGTTTAAAGACCTTATTATAAAAGTCACCTATAACTAAATCCTTATAATAGTTAATAGGTTAACGAAATAGGCTTACTTTTTACTAACCTTAAAGAATATAACAGTAAAGTAACTTACTTATATCTTTAAAAAAGAAGTAATTTCACAACATCTTTAGCTAGATAACATCGTCACAGATTAAGATAAGCTAATTATATCGAAGTTTTAATAAAGATTAATGTAAAAAATAAGTGTGAAAAGTAAACTTTTAACAGTATTCTACCTATAAACAGATAGCTAAACAGAGTAAGTTAATTAGATACTTATAACGTATCTTTAAGCTTACGTTAACTTTAAATAAGATAATTAGTTTAAGCTGTTATTAATAGCACAGATAACCTATAATATAATATTAGTTAAGTTAACAGGTATATTACTATTCTTTACTAATTACAGTAAGGAGCTTAAGCTCCGTTAAGGCCTACTTATAGGCGCCTCCTAAGCTACAGTCCGTGTAAACCAGATGTAAGAGCTGTATAACTATTTATAAGCCGAACTCGAGTTTATATATAAACGAATAAAGAAGTTTACTAATAAACACTAAATTAAGTAACTAATACTTAAGAAAGGACTTTACTATAATAGTAAATAAGTTAAGGGATTAACTTTTTAAAAGGGGGATTATATTTACTTTTTTTTATGAAACTTATATTTAAAACGACTTAATAAAAAGCTTAACTTTAAAAGGTATAGACTGTTCTAAATTAAGAAAAAGGTCGTTACCTTTAATTATAAACTAGACTTACTTATTAATATAAAGGTACAGATTAAGGTTTTTCACGTCTCGCTTCTAAAGCCCGCCTTAAAGGGAGTTCCTTTAAAAAAGAAAATTAAGGTTAACACTAATAAAGATAAGTATAACGTTAAGGAAGTTATAGATTTATAAAAAGGAAAGAATACGTTTAAATATCTTATTAAGTAACTAAACTACAGCTTTAAAAGTAACTTATAAGAACCGGTTAAAAACCTTAAGTGCTTAAACCTAATTGCAGAGTTCTATTAAAAGAATCTTAACAGATTAAAACTAACGATAAGAACTAGGAATAAGATAAGTTTTGATATTTAAATTACTATACTGAAGAGTAAGACTACCGTAGGACCTAGAGCCTAAGAAGCGGCAGGAAACTCCTTAATAGGTACAGAAGGACATTTATTAGAAGCTTTAACTAGGGTTGTAAGGACCTTAGACCTAATAAAGAGGTTAGGCTTCCTCTGGAGTTCCTAGCGCATTCTATATAAAAACAGGTACTGTTAAAAAGAAAAAAGTTAACAGGGGGAAAAATAAGTAAAAAAAAAGGAGCGACGGATTAAGTTAAGAAGAAGTTACCAGTTACGGTAACCCCTTAGAAAAAAAACTGCATGCTAACTTTACTAAGAGGCTCCCTTAGTCGAACTTAAGAACTGGTGCGGTTACTTCCTAAGCCTTACGTTCCTCCTCCGTTATAATGTTAAACTTGTGGCTAAAAAGTTCGTCTGCCTACCGTGCTAGCCCCTTCTGTTAGTCCTTAAAGCGTAGGAGTTTAGAGGCTGTGTTACGGAGAAGGAGGGTGGTTTTACACTCCTTAACGTTAAGGTGCTTTTTTTTATCTAGAACCCTATATAGAATAGACGGATCGTTTCCGTGAATGTTATAAAACGAGTATATAATCCTACCGGCTGCTATATAGTGGCTGCACGACTTACTTTTGCTGGTTACTTTGCAGTCCGGTAGGTTTAGGTAATAGTAACGATTATACTTTACGGGTATGACGATCTTGAAAGTAAGAATAAACTTAACGTTAGTAATACGGCGTTTAGTTAAAGAGGGCGCTGTGTTTCTCCTGTTCTTAGTTATCTGGTTAGACGATATGACGACTGGTGAAAGGAAAAAGGAACGTACGAGTAGTTCTTTGTGGAAAAAGAATGTTAAAGAGGGGGAATTGTGTAACGACCCTGCAGGCCGTCACTTAGGCCGGGGTGGCCTGACGAATCCCCTGTAGAAGGAACAGTGCAGGAAGGCAGTACGTATGGTACTGCGTACTGGGCTAGGGGTGTAAAGACCTAAAGCCCTTATAACTAATCGTTAAGTGATTACTCTGATCTTATTAAGAGCACGGTGATTGTAGTGATTAGAGGTATTCTGATCACTGTGATTACTCTTTATGTTAAGTAAGTATAGTAATTAAGGTACGAAGTACCCCTTAGCTAGTTAGTATAGATAGCTATAGTTATGCCTATAACTACTGTAAGGGACTCTGGTTCCTTACGCTAGTATTTAATTATTCATTTATATCTTACTGTTCAGACTTACCTTTATGCATTATAGTGACAGCGACTTACAGTAACATTAAACCCCCTGTCTAGGAGTGCTAGCTTAATAAGCCGTCTTCGGAACGCCCCTTACCTGTTAGCGTCCTGCCATACGTTCTGTCTTAACCCACACCAGTCCTCTCGAGGCCTGTGTCGGGTGCAGGTCGTAATAGGAACCCAGTGAGTCATACAAGCACTTACGTGGCCTACAGCCACTATTCCAATCCTATAGTAGATAGAAAGCTCTAGAAGCCGACCACAACCTATAAAAAGGCCCTCTCCTCTCCTGTATCTAGCCTTCTATAAGCAAGCAATTCACACCACTCATTCAGTCATATACAGAGGCACTGCCTCTATACCTTTAGCCTTCTTTTACTTCTTACAGCGCCAGAAGCGCTGTAGTTAGCTTGGAACAGTACCGCTCTACTTCCTCTAAGCAACAGGCCTGTACTACAGGCCTGTAGAACCCTACTGTGCAACAGTTATATAATTTCTCCTCTTTAGCATTCTTTTTCTATAAAGAATGGGGTAAGAAACGTCCTTCCCTTTATAACTTAAAGATACTTACTAACCGTAGTAAAAGCATTATATTAGTAATAGCACCTTTACTATTATAACTATACAAACTTTACTTTAACCTTTAAATTGTAAATTTTATTTTATAGTTATTATTCTTCTAAATCGCTTTTTTATCTCATCGCTACTGAACTGGTGCAGTGATGTAACAGGGAAGAAACCATAAGGAGAACCACACCTACAGAACGGTGCTGTTAGCCTGAAAGGCCGACTCCCAAACTACTGGTCCTCCTATCAGAGGGATATAAATGCAACTGACGTAGAAAAACAGATACGTACCTAGTATGGAACAAAACCTAATATGTGACAGTGCCTAGCATGAAACGGAGCCTAGTATGGAATAATAAAGAAAACGCGACTGTAGATTAGGTTATCTTCCTTCAATTGAAGGGCTAGAATGTCACTAGGCTTTTAATGAGAGGTCTTCGTAGTGAACATCATCGGATTCCTTATTAAAAGAAGCACGGTTTAAAGAACCACGTAGCGCGGCCCCTTTTTGACGGTGGCACGTGCCAGAGAACGTATCGCTATGTATATAAGCGGCTATAATAATATTATATACAGAGGCTAAAAAGAACAACAGGGTTAGCCTGAACAAACGCCCCGAGTCACTACCTATTCTGATAGCTATTTAAAATGCCTAACGGCAGGAGTTTTAATGGTGTATAACGTGTATAACCATACTGATACTTTCCGTTAATAACTTCTTGTTAAAAAACGTTACTTAAATGTTAAACATGATAACGCTATATAAAACCTAAGTTAAAAGCTTAATGGCTCTAGGTAATGGTGGCTTAGCTGGAGTAGATAAAGAAGTAGCGCTGTAAAACTAAGACGCGGGCTTTTTTTACGTTTAACTGGGAAGTATAAATCCTCTACTTTTAAGAAAAGGAGGAGGTTTATCTAGACGTTCCTTTAAGGTAAGCAACTCCTTTAATTAAAGTAACTTTCTAGTAAGGACACTTATTAGTTCCATCTTTAGGGGTTTACTATAGCTAGTTATATCCTTATAACTTAATTTATAACTTCTTTCCTTTACTAATAAACGGCTCTTTAACGCAGTAGTTACTGCGCTTACTTTCTTTTAAGAGATTGTAAGTTTAACTTCTATAAGAGCCTTTATTACAACAATTAGAGGGAACTACTTTACATTCCCTTCCTCTTAAATGTTATAACGTTTTTGTTAATAAATAAAACGAGCTATTAGTGTAGTAATTACTATACTTATTCCATAAGAGGTTATAGGTTTAAATCTTATATAGGCCTTGTATTAGCACTAACTGCTTTTCTACCTATATTAACTTTCCGTTCTTAATAAATACTTATTATATGAACATGCTTTTCTATCACGTACTGTTATATAACTGGTTTAAGAGACTTTAGAGCGTATTAATCTACTTTTACCCTCTTATTATAAAAGGATAAGTTTTTCAATAGGTCTTTAATTAATAATTTTAATCTCTATACTGCCCTTAAACTGGTGCAGTGACGCAATAGAGAAGAAACCACAAAGAGAACCACACTTGTAGGACGGCTCAGTCGGCCCTCCAGGCCGACTCCTAGTTTACTAATCCTCCAATCCAAGGGATATAAATGGAATTAACGTAGAAAAACAAATACAAACCTAATATAGAACAAGACCTAGTTAATACTGGTGCCCAGTATAAAACAGAGCCTAGTATAGAATAATAAAGCAAACGCGGCCGTGGGCTAAGTCATCTTCTTTTAATCAGAGGGCCAGAATGTCACTGGGCTTCTAATAAGAGGTATTTATAGTGAAATCGTCGGATAATAAATTAAAAGAAGCACGGTTTAGAGAACTGCACAGCGTAGCTCTTTTTAACGTCAGCATATGCTAGAGAACGCATCACTATGTATAGAAACAATTACAGTAATATTATACAGCTTAAATGGAATAATAGGGTTAGCTTAAACAGGCGCCCTTTAGGCTCTGTATGTAATATTACTATAGCCGCTTATATATATAGCGATAAGTTCTCTAGCGCGTGCTACTGTTAAAAAGGGGCCACACTACACAGTTCGTTAAACCATGCTTCTTTTAAGAATCAATCTGACGATTTTCACTATAAAGATCTTTTATTAAAAGCCTAATAATATTCTAGCCCTTTAATTAAAGGAAGATAACCTAATCCACAGTTACGTTTCTTTCATTATTCCATGTTAGGCTCCGTTTCATACTAAGCACTGTTATATATTAAGTTTTATTTCATATTAAGTACGTATCTGTTTTTCTACGTCAGTTACATTTATGTCCCTCCGATTAAAGGACTAGTAATCTGGGAGTTAGCCTTCTAAGCCGACAGCAACCTTCTGTAAGTATAGTTCTCTTTATAGTTTCTTCCCTATTACGTCACTATACTAGTTTAATAACTCGCTTACATTTTTAAAAAAGAGATAGTTTTATAACATCTTTAGCCAGATAATATTATTACGGATTAAGATAAGCTAATTATATCAAAATTCTAATAAGGGCTAATGTAAAGAATAAGTGTAAAGAATAAGCTATTAACAGTCTTCTACTTATAAATAAATAGCTAAACAGAGTAAGTTAATTAAATACTAACTCAAGGCGTTTATTCAAGCTAACCCTATCGTTCTTTTTAGGCTCTGTATGTAATATTACTGTAGCCGCTTATATACATAGCGATGCGTTCTCTAGCGCGTGCTACTGTTAAAAAGGGGCCGCGCCGCGCAGTTCTTTAAACTACGCTTCTTCTAACAATTATCAATCCGACGATTTTTACTACAATACCCTCATATTAAAAGCCCAGTAACATTCTAGCCCTTCGATCGAAGGAAGATAACCTAATCCACAGTTACGTTTCCTTTATTACTCCATGCTAAGCTCCGTTTCATGCTAGGTACCGTCATATATTAGGTTTTGTTCTATATTAGATACGTATCTATTTTTCTACATCAGTTACATTTATGTCCCTCCGATCAGAGGACCAGTAGTCTGGGAGTTAGCCTTTCAAGCTAATAGCAACGTTTTGTAAGTGTGGTTCTCTTTATGGTTTCTTCCCTATTGTGTCACTACACTATTTTAATACTTATAACGTATCTCTAAGCTTACGTTAACTTTAAATAAGATGATTAGCTTAAATTATTACTAATAGTGTAAATAGCTTATAATATAATATTAATTAAGTTTATAAGTATATTACTATTCTTTATAAATTACAGTAAGGAGCTGGAGCTCCACTAGAGCCCACTAACCAGCGCTCCTTAGGTTACAGTTTATGCAGACTAAATGTAAAAACTATATAACCACTTAAGAGCCGAACTTGAGTTTACGTGTAAATAAATGAAAAAATTCATCGATAAATACTAAGCTAAGCAGCTAACACTTAAGGAAGGACTTTATTATAATAGTAAATAAGTTAAGGGACGAACTCTTTAAAAGGGGGATTGCGTTTACCTTTTTTTATAAAACCTGTATTTAAAATAACCTAATAAGAAGTTTAACTTAAAAAGGTACGAGCTGTTTAAGTTAAGAAGAAAGTCGTTACCTTTAATTATAAACGTAACCTTCCCGCTAATATAAAGGTAAGAATTAAGGTCTTCTATATCTTACTTCTGGAACCTACCTTAAAGGGGTTCCTTTAGAAAAGAAGCTTAAGATTATCGTTAATAAGGGCGAATTTAACGTTAAAGAGGTTTTAAATTTACGTAAATAGAAAAACGTATTTAAATATCTTGTTAAGTGGTTAAACTACAGTCTTAGAAGTAACTCTTAGGAGCCTGTTAAAAATCTCTTGTACCCTAACCTAATTACAGACTTTTATTAAAAGAATCTAGACTAACTAAAATTAATAGTAAAAATTAAAAATAAGATAAGATTTAACATTTAAATTACTAAACTAAAGAGTAAGACTAATATAGGACTTAAAGCCCAAGAAGTGGTAGGAAACTCCTTAAGAAGTATAGAAGGACATTGATTAGAACACTTAGTTATAGGTTATAAGGACGTTAGATTTAAGGAGGCCGGGCCTCTACAGCTGGCGAGCTCTACAAATTACACATATGGAAGTATGGAGAAGGTTAGTTCTGTTATAGCCTGTTTACGGACTGACTTATACTATAGGCACAGCCTACCCTGTAAGGGAATAGGTAACGGTAGTGTTATAAAATAAACTAACCGCTGCTATAGACTTAAGTTTACTTAGGAAAGTGAAAAGTGTTAAGCTACGTGCTCCTAACACTCCCAAACCAGTTATATAATAGTGTGTAGTAGAAAAGTGTATTTACGTGATAAGTGTTTATTAAAAAAAGAGACCAGCATATAATAAAAATCAGTTAATGTTATTAAAAAGAAAAGCTAATCTATATGTAGTTTTATAAAACGTTAAAGTTCTGATAAGACCACCTGCAGACTGGAAGACTCTTATAGAACTTAAATCTATAACCTCTCGCTAGGAAAACAGTATTTTATATTACTTTAAAAGTAAAATAAAACACTGAAGTTAAAGTAAACACGTTACTATTATATTAAAAAGCCATACCATTTATTAGAAGAAAACAGTTATAAACTAAGTTATAAAGCAACTGCAGGCTACGGAGACCCCGCTAGGAAACTCCTCTAGTTAAAAGACTTTACGTCTTTAAGAAGAGTATTTAGCTTAATATTGTCACTTTCCTAAAACTTAAGTCGTTCCACCTTATAGCTAATCGCCTTGTAACTTAGTCTTTAAGTTAAGACTATTACTTATAAAGACGTATTAAGCGTGCTAACACCTTTTATAACTTAGCAGTGGCTTTATAAAGCTGTTAAGCATCTAACTTAACTTACGTGTTAAGGTCCCGCTTTTTAATAAAAAGAGCCTTTAACTTCACCTTACTAAAACTAAAAGTGTCACACTGGGAAGGCCGGTGCCTCTCCAAACAGTAATCGTAACTATTAAATCGGTTTAATACCTAATAAGTAAGCAGAGGGTCGGCAGACTTATAGAAAGAATAAAGGGATATCTTACCATTAAATACGTGTATATAGGCTGTGAGATTTAGATGGTAATTAATACTTTCATCCTAATCCCATTTTAAAACTTAAGAGCCGGTTACCCGTTATATAATGGAGTGATGGAAGGAAGAAGTTACTCTTCAAGTTTTTTGTGGAAAAAGAACATTAAAGAGGGGGAATTATGTAACAACCTTACAGGCCGTCACTTAGGCCGGCGCAGCCCGACAAATCCCCCGTAAAAGGAATAATGTAGGAAAGTAATATACATAATACTATATAATAAGCTAGGGGTGTAAAGACCCAAATCCCCTACAGTTAATAAGGTGGTGCTTATACCATGGTAAGTGCTTGCAGTATAAGCAGAGGAAACCTTATAAGAAGGACCCTTACGCAGTGTAGAGTGCTTGCTTTATAAGCATTTATAAACACTATAAGTAAGGTACGAAGTACCTCTTAGTTAGTTAATATAAATAGATATTATTATAACTATAATAGCCGTAAGGGACTCCTAGTTCCTTACGCTAGTATTATATTATTTATTTTATGTCCTACTATTCAGGCTTCCCTCTCTGCATTATAGTGACAGCGACCTACAGTGACATTAAACCCCCGTCTAAAAGTGCTAGCTTAATAAGCTGTCTTCAGAACACTTACTTAGCTTTTAATATCTTATTATACATTTTATCTTAACCTGCACTAGTCCTTTTAAGGCCTATATTAAGTACAGGTTATAATATAATACTAGCGTTACAGTACTGAACGTTATTTATTAAACTCTTAAATACCCTCCTCCTTCTCTTATTATAGCCTACGTCCTTCCCCTTAACCTTACGGGGAATAATAAATTATCTAACGACGTCCCAGTGCCTGATGTGGCTCTTACTAATAAACTTGACACTAAGGATAAAGGAAGTCTTTCCCATAAGGAACTTTTAAACGCTTTTAAGTTTTATAAAAGGATTATAACTAAGACACTTAAGGATGCCCTAGCCCTCTAGTAATAACTAAGGAACCTTAAGACTAGCTAGCTACTTAAGTTCACCAATACGAGCGCTAAACTGTCCACCTGGCTTACTTATATAAAGCGTGATTTTCAGCTTCAGGTAATCACTAAGGTGGACCGGAAGGTCCTCTATACTGTAAGCTAGCTTAAAGGGGATCCCGACTTTTAGTTCTCAGCTATTATTAAGGATTACCTAAACTCTACGCTTACTAATCGAAGGACTATCACCGTTAAGCTCTTTAATGCGGATAAAGGATAGGTTAACTTGAAAACTAAGATCACTAAGATATATAAAGTTTAGGATAAGCAGAAGTAAGCCAAAGACCGTTTAGAGAAGCTAGTATAGCTGTCTTTAGTGGCTACGTACCTATCTGCCTTTAACCGCAACTAGCATTATGTTAATTAAGATAAATCGGCTTTAAAGTATTAGTTTTATTAAGGTTTAAAGGATAATGTTAAGGATAAGCTTTGTAAGAAAGACTAATATACGTTTAACTTTAATTAATATGCTGCTAAGGCTATTATTATTAATAACTGGCTGTTTAAACAGCGATTAGAGAAAAAGGGCTAGTACTAACGTGGTACTCCTCTTATAATTAACGGAAAAGCATACTGAAACCTTTCTACGCTAACTACTAACATTAGAGCACTGCCTACAGCACTTACCTTAGCTTAATAGACATTAACATGGTGAATTGCCAGAATAAGCCTAACCGTGATAAGCTATAACAGTAATAGTAACAGAAGCAGCTTAGGGATATATCCCAGGTCTAATGCTTTAACTGTAATAAGAAAGGCTATATGGCACGATAATGTACCTCCTTGAAAAGAGTTAGTTAGAAACCAGTCCTAAACGGAGGAAAGCACGTTAGGTTTAACTCTAATAACGTCTACGTCTAGATAATAAGTAATAAGGAGGACTGTATTTAGATGTATAAGTATGATATAGGAGATAAGGAGTGTAAAGAGGAAGAGGAAAAAGAGGAGGAACTCTAGCTTCTACAGGATATAAAGTATCTAGACCTTAAAAGAGTCTTGTTAAAGTTAGCCACAGAGGTGCAGGTCGCTACAGACTAACTTTAACGTGGAAATTTAAAATAACTAAAGGTATAGGTTGATAAAGACTAACTTTAAGAAGAAAAGCTTTAAATAGTAATTATAAGCCTTAAAAACCTTATTATAAGTCTAGGAGCTAAGGAAATCTAGGAAGGACTCTAACTTCAACCTTATTAAGATAGTAGAGGGAGTTGAGAAACTAGCTCTTTAAGCCACTTAAAGGGTAAAGTAAGTCCTGAAAAGTAAAAGGGAGTAAACTGAAAGAATTAAGTTAGGGAAGTGAAAACTCTTTTCCTAAATGCCCCTCAAGGTCCTTAAACGTTTTAAACACGTTAAGTGGATTAAAACCCTCACTATGCTAAAGGAAGGATAACTCGGCTAACTACTACGTATAAAGAACAGAGTGCTTAAAACCGGAACGGCTAAAGTCCCTTAAGAGGACCGTAAAAAGGCACATTAATAAAGAGTTTAAGACTTAAAAGATAAAGATTAAGTATTAGTAGATAAGCTAGAAGACCAGCAAGTTAAAGCCTTTATTATAAAATATAAAAATAAAGTAGTTAAGATTAGGTTAAAACTTTATAATAAGGTCTACTTTACTAATTAACTTAAATATTAACTTATTAAGGAAGGTCACTTTATTAAAGAATAAGCTAAGATGCTATTACCCGAGTTTTAGAAAGAAACTTAGGAGAAACAGCGTATGTAAAAGTAGGTAATTAAGGAAAAGGAGCAGGGCACTACCCCCTTTATCCCTTACTCTTAAACCTTAACCCCTACTGTTTATATTAACCACCTTAGTTATAAAGACCTATTATAAATTAACTACATATATAACGATTATATCCTTATTTAACACTTTAGGCTTAAGTCCCTTTATAACCACTTCCCTTACATAAAGAACTAGGATTACACCGTCGTAAGAGTGGAGCTGAGATAACGCTATTACTAAGTCTCTTACACTTAGGATAAGGAATCTAAAGATAGTAATTCCCGAGAAACCACTATAATAACCGAACCCTTACTAAGTGCTAGTATGAAGCTTCACTTAATAATTATATAGTTATATCCTGCTCTGTGCACTTTAAAGAAAGGCTAAGGCGTGATAAAAATAAATAGATTACAAGCGAAACTAGGAAAGAGAAAATATTATTAGAATTACATCTTACAGGGTGTATTATCGACTTATTAAGGAGTTACGGAACATTATTCTATTTAAAGTCGACTGGACTTTAAGGTAAGAGCGGAACTTTAATAAATCTAAATAATAACCGCTCTGGAAACCCCTCCACTTACGAAATCGTTTGGGAAACGACTTTAAGGCCTCTAGAAGGCCTGGAAGCCAGTAGTTCACTAATTGGCAAAAACCCTAAGATGAAGAAAAGGCATTAAAATGTTAAGCTGGATAAGACCTTAAGGACAGATAGTTACGATAACTTAGATGTAAAAAGACTATAAGTATTACTCTATTTACATTAACCTAACAGATAGAAGAGGGAAGCCGTTTAGGGTAAGAGTAGTAATTAATAATAGGAATGCTTTTAACTTAGTGCACCCCTTATTAGTTAATTAAAGAAAACTCCCTAACGAAAAGATAAGAAGGTTATTCCGATTTAAAATAGAGAAGGAGTCTTATATAAGTATAATAACGGGAAAGTTACTGTTGCACAGTAGGGTTCTACAGGCCTGTAGTACAGGCCTGTTGCTCAGAGGAAGTAGAGCGGTACTGTTCCAAACCGACTACAGCGCTGGAAGCGCTG
>Ga0247770_1001431_pt1 | contig 18513 bp, 4 predicted proteins | sample UWRJL136409B6_FD_179943 | JGI IMG/M metagenome (GOLD analysis project Ga0247770, IMG submission 179943) | Plant litter microbial communities from Arlington Agricultural Research Station in Wisconsin, United States - UWRJ-L136-409B-6 | ecosystem: Environmental > Terrestrial > Plant litter >... | reverse complement strand
GGGAGCGCTGGAGGGGGGTCCTTGGTGACGAGGTGCGTGGGGTGAGCTGGTTTTCGTCGCCGGCCATGACGAGGAGGGGGGTGAAAACGAGCTGGGGTGCGTCCGGCGGAGAGGCGACGACAAGGAGTGGGATCAAAGACTCGGGCTCGGTTGCCTGTGCGGCTTCATCAATGAGGAGGGCGTTCCAGTGGAGCTGGGCGGTTGCGGGTGGTGGGTCTTGAGGGTGAATCCGGGCGCGTAGGCCAGACTCGACGGTGTAGAGGTCGGTGTTGGTCATGCGGCTGCGCATGAGCATGTGTGCGTCGCGACAGCTCGTTACCACCATCTTGTATGCCATGAGCTTCTCGAAGGGTGGCATGTCGAACGCGGTTCCGTCGGAGTGGCAGTACTGCAAAATCGTGTCGGGGACTTCGTTGAAGGTCCGCGTTGGCCGGTTGAGCCGGAGCATCTCGCTGGGCTTGACGTAGGCGCGCAGACGGTCGGCTAACGTGTCGGCTGCTTGTTCGGACGGGGCGCAGATGAGGATGTGTGAGACGCAGGCGACATTGTTAATGAGCTGCAGGGCGATTTCAATCATGGTCTTTGTCTTGCCCGTTCCCGGTGGTCCTGAGATGAGGTACGGCATGACGCCGTAGTTCTGCCCGCACAAGTTCTCGACGGCAATGCGCTGCTCATGATTGAGCGCTCGGTCGTAGAGGTCGTGACTGAAGCTGCCCGAGTGCGCGTTGGCTTGCACGGCGCAGTCCACCTCGGTTGGGAACAGCATTGACTGGATCCAGAATGCGTTCACCATGGTCGCTGCGCTTCTAGTGCTTGTCGTCATGGCTTGAGCCTCGGCCGTTATCTTGTTTGCCCGCAGCAGCGACGATTGAACTTGTGGGAGTGCTTGCACCATCGGCCAGTATCGATCGGCTGGGACGGGAAACTGAATGTTGAACCTGATTTTGTGCGCCGCCGCTGGCAAGTGGCCCGGGGGGTAGCCTACAAGAACTTCTGAGCTGTGATACGTCATGCCAGAGACAAGTAAGATCAGTTCCTCTTTCTCTGTAGACCTCCTCACTGCGATGACACGAGAATTATAGATGATCTCTGTCCACGGACCCGGCGCGGGATATAATGGGACCGCGGCGCCGAAGGGCACCACATGGCCCAGCCCCTCGAGGAGGCGGCCCGCATGATCAAATCGAAGCTGGCGTAGCTGAACCACGTCGTCCTCCTCCACGTACGGGCTATTCTCCCGGAGACCAGGCACTTGAGCTGTCACTCTGGCTTGCTCGTCCCCGAGGAACTCCACGACGGCCTCATGCGCATGCAGACTGTAGCTTTCGTTTTCCCGTTGCTGGTGTTGGATTTCGAGATCAATGTGGAAGCGAAAAAAACTCTCGTACGTCAGCGACATCAGAGCGGGCGGATCCAAGAGACTGGCATGAAGCGGGTGGGCGACATTGGGGGCCACTACGGGCGGCAGAAGTCTGGAACCCAAAGCCTCTCGCGCGTAGGCGTCGAGGTCGATTCCTTTGGACGGAAGAGTACTAGCAACATGGCGGCCGGGAAGGGTGTTGACCACCTTGATCTTTTCGGGGACGAAAGGTGTCGCATAAACATCAAATCCACGCTCGAACTCATCTTCTTTGCTGATTCTGCTAACGGCTGGGCTGGGTTGATTGAGAGCTTTTTCGATCTGCCCACGAGCCACCGCCGCAGCCAAAGCGGCCTCCTTCTGCGCCCGAACCTTGGGTGAGAGTACTAGGCGAGAGTCGCTGCTGTCGACCTTTGGGCTTCGAGTGGGCGACTCTTTTCGCGAGTCGGGATTGACGATCGGGATTGCTCTGGACACTCGCGTCGGCTTGACGAAGGTCGTATCATGTGATTGAAGGTTCATTTCGAGACTTTGCGCTGGGCGGTTGGTGTCGTGCCGCTGGTTTACCCCACCACGGTTTCCGGATTCTGGAGCCCCGACTTTCCTTATTTTCTGGATACCTCAGCAATGAAGGAAGGTGGGCGACGTTGCGACCGAATCTGGTTGGTAACCTTGGGCAACAGTGCATCCGAGTCAGAGCGGGGTAAAGTGAGCAAAAGAAAGTTCCAAGCGGTGAGGTCGCGTTGGTCCGGGAGGGAATGGGCAATGGAGAAGATAGTTGGAATGAGGAGGGACCGTCCTGGAATCTGTCGCCCTGGTTATCTCGGGGTGGAGGCCGACTCTTTAACAAGAGGATGTGGAGGTTGGAGAAGAAAAAGGCCCTGGAACCTCGAGTGTGCGAAATCTACGGACAGCCACAGGTTTCACCCCACCGGCGAAACTTGCAGCCAATCGCATCGACGATAGGACCGTTGCCAGCAAGATTTTCCATTTTCGCGCCTTCTTAAATATTCTAGTTTCAACTGTCTGAATATTATGTGCCTAAAATTTAGCTGGGGGCGAAGTTTGGTGCAGGCTTTTCAAATCCAGACTACCTGTTTCAACTTCAGCCAGCAGACCATCCGACGCGTGACTCACCTCTGACAAGTTTTAAGAATCTGAGCTATCATTAACCAACCCTCTGCATTTCTTCGTGATTTGTCATTTCGGCGGCAGGTGCTACTGCTAATCAGATGCCACAATCTAGTACACAACTCCAAACATATCATTTGTCATTCCATAAAAATAACCCATCGTTTCCTTTCGCAGATATCTTCCTCAAACTACCATAGTTGCAGAGGAAAATTAGTTTTGCGACTTGTCGCCAAAAAAAGAATTACTCTTAACAGGTGTTTTATCGTCGTCACCACCACCAGGATCAATCTCTGTGTCTCCACTAACTGCTTGCGTTATGTTTAAGACTTAATCCTAATCGCCCATGGCCTCAAGGTCTTGATCCGAGCCACTCTTGCCGCTAAACAGGGGGCTGCCCTTTGTTTGTTAGGAGTTATTAAAGTCTGTTTCTGACTTAATCCCTCCAGTCTGCGAATCGTAGGTTGAGCGGAACTAGTTGGGTCATATGCGACTATTCTCTGGGTCGAGGCAGAGTTATGTCAGGGATACAGAGTATCTCGGCATACCGAGCAAGCCCTGATCACACCATGTGGCTTCTATCCATCGCATAGCATGGTGCAGATATGACAAGACTTGGGATCGAGAGTTGTCGAACTAGACTGCTGCACCAAAACACTGCAAAAGTGAATCCACTGATACTAGCATTTAGTAACAGCGACTACATCCATATTGTTCCACAAGAGTATATCTGTTGCTAATCATGGCCAGCGATCCGCACGCAATTTGCACGTGATATTCTCCCATCTGGTCCGTCCTTATCGTCGAGGTTAGTACCTAAAGGAAAGCTTTGTGGTATGTGTTATAGCTACTTGTGTAGTTCTCAGGGCATCTTCTTATCTTGTTCGGCTTCAGAGAGCCGGGCTCAAGGGGTTATACCACACGAAAGTCGCGAATCACCTCATTCCAGAGCGAGGTAAAGTTCAGACAGGCCTCTTGTAGATTTTCCAACAACAGTTCAACATCTCAGAGCTCGGCCCAAACTGTGCACTTGTCCGCGGAGAATATCTGCTACGTAATAGCTACATAGCTAGCCTGTTTCGTGGATCTCCAATATAACTGGGTGGAGAAGCCAAAAGTATTCAAATCATCATGGAGGATCGCATCAAAGCAGCTAAACTGCCCATTAACTATCATACCATTGACTCGAGCAGGTGGTGCAGCAAAGCCGTGGGAATATACGTGTCTCGTTCTAAGACTTCCCTCTCTTATCACCACTAGTTTTGTGTGTTCTCGAGGCCAAAACACACGAGGAATCATTCCCCGTACAGGACGAGGGTGGACTGCAACACACTACGACATGTTCCATCTGCCGGAATCTGAAGGGACTCGAGATCTCCTCTATCGAAAAGCTCAATACCGAGGCCATCGGAAGCACTCGATATTCGGGGGGTTTGAATCTACTATTCGCGGGGTCAACGTATTATTAGTCTTTGTGAAGGAGCACGCGGGGCAAGATCTCAAACGTATCATTCCCGCCTATGCAGGCTAAACGACCTATCGTGTGAATGACACAGGTAGCTGAGAGAACGATGCCAGGATGCCGGAACGTAGAAATGGCAATTCTTAGCAACAATAAGTTAGGTCTGCAAGGCCCCGGCCGTATACGCCGCCTCATAGCTGACATGGACATCACCTTTCACTGCTTTCAGATTCAAAACGTGGTGCAAACCCGCTTTGCAGCTCAGTCTAGACTAAATACCGCCATTCAGAGGTTATCATCACGAGCACGATCGGATAATGGGTCCGTTTGCAGGCTTATCGCATCGGCCCCGAGTTCAACAACTGCAACGTGCCCGGTTTTGCTGGGGGAGGTCAGGCGGCCGACTTGGCGCGATCACGTGGGATAACATCCATCATAATATGACGACCCCAGTCGCAGGCTCGGGCAACGCGGACCGAGCGGGAGTGAACATTAGCAAGCATACCTTCCTAACCTCTAATATCTCACTGCTGACAAGCTCATCAGACCGAGTCGTTGACGTCATGACGCCCAAATTCGGCGAGCCAGGCGTGAGCCCTCAGTTTATGACAACATGTTGACGCACAACAGTCGGGTAATTCGGGATGTATATTGGGGTCTAACAAAAAGGTCAGTCCTGAATTCCTGGATGATGTTTCCTTGCGTCGTGCCTTCCACCGGCGAATTTTCCTTAGTGATACATTGATGGCGATCGGCGGTGCCATGACGGGCGAGTATCGCGGCCCTCGGATGAGCCACATGCAGAGCGCCAACAAAGGCCCCGCCGACACCATGAAGAGAGTAGGCGGCGTTGTAGCCGGGGGAAAGCGTGAGGACGACGGGCGGGCTCTAGTTCACCAACAACGAGAGCATCCCGCTGTCCGACCCGGAACACAGCAAGACGGTTGGCGGGATTCCCGTCGCCAGTGACGTCTTCCTCTTCCAGAAGCAGCAGCACTTCAACCGACCGATATGGCTGCCACACGTCCAAGTGGGTCAACTCGTCGGGCTAATTCATCTACATCAAATACCACTTCGTCGCCAAGCACGGCCGGCGCCAGTCGCCAGCTGACCGACGCCGAAGCCGTTCGCATGTGCGGCGAGGACTCGGACTACTCGAAGCGCGATCTTTTGGGCGCCATTGAGCGCGACGAACATATGTCTCGAATGGACCGCCCTCGTACAGGTCATGGAACCCGCCGAAGCCGACCCCGAGACACTCGGCTTTAACCACTTCGACGTGATTAAGATCTGGTCCCACGACAAGTTCCCTATGCACGAGTTCGACCGGCTCGTACTCAGAAAGAACCCGGAGAACTTCACCCGCGATGTCAAGCAGGTCGCCTTCTCTCCCGGCAGCATGGTCCCTGGCATCGAAGACTCGCCCGACCCGCTGCTGCAGTTCCGCATGTTTTTCTACCGTGATGCCCAGTACCACCACATCGAGGTCAACCTACACCAGATCCCGGTCAACTGTCCGTTCATGGCCAAGTCGTATGCCTCACTCAACTTCGACGGCCCGATACGCACCGACGCAAACCACGCGCGCAATAAGCAGTATGCGCCAAATAAAAAGAATATCTTGCGCAGTTGCATAAAATCTCGCCGGATTACACGTAAGGTGTGTTTCGACGACTGAATGAGCCCAAGTTCACATTGGATGAGGTGAAGGAACTGGCAAAGGATGCACATACCTGGGGCAAGGAGAAGCAGTTGATGCCATTAACGGGGAATGGGTTGACTGGCTTTGCGCCATCGGGGCCCGTTTATAACTTTTGAGACTGTACAATATGCAAAGAATAAGCTTCAGTATTGATCACCTGCGGTCGTCCATCTCATGATGTCAAAGCTATAGTTAGGGGAAGTGGGCGGCGCGCATCAGTTACAGTACGGGCGCAGTGCGGTTTTGACTGGAATCATTCGGTGGCCGAGATGAAAACAATAATGATGAGGCGAGCGGTCCGCGGTTGGGAAACGGTTGGGAGAAGCTGTTGGCCGAACCGTAAGCTGCAATAGCCACTGACGTCACGAGCTGCATCATTGCCGACCAACATGCATACCTGCCAATCATGGCCCAACCAACAAGGTTGAGCTGACGGTCCAAATCAAGTTTGAGGTTGATCCTTCAGTTCAGAGAGAACTGGCATAATAAAGCAGTTGCGGACCAGTTTACTGACCGTGCGAGGCACAAAGAGCTCTAGGTACTTTTGCTCGCACTCCGCATATTTCATCTTTGCAACAGGCCTAGACATCTATCACGCTTGTACGCGGACTCGGTCGCGATGGAGTTGAACCCTCTGGACCGCCAACCCCTCTCACATCAATCGCAAATGACGACGAGTCACATCCCTCCCACTGTCCAACACTCAATTCTTCCACTTCCACCCCGGAAAAGTCGAGCATGGATCATTATCACCCAGCTCGCAGGAATCAACCTCATCACAAGCTTCAGCGGGGGCCTTATCACCGTCGGCCTGCCTGCCATCGCCAAAGACCTCCACCTGGATGGAAGCCTCCTGGTTTGGCCAGTTTCGGTGTACTCCTTGACAAGCGGCACATGCCTGCTTCTTGCGGGCGCCATCGCCGACGTCATTGGCCCCCGGTCTGTCAACTTGGCGGGATGTTTGACCCTGGCCATCTTTATCGCAGCGTGCGGGCTTTCTCAAACGGGAATCCAGTTGATAATGTTCCGCGCCATGCAGGGAATTGCCAGCGCTCTGGTGGTCCCGTCTTCAATATCGCTTGTCTCCACCGCCTTGGAAAGCGGTCGGCCCAGGAATCTTGGCTTTGCCTGCCTCGGTTTGGCAATGCCGGCCGGGTTCGCGCTTGGTCTGGTACTCGGGGGCGTTTTCATCAGCGGTCCGGGGTGGCGCACGGGGTATTACTTCGTGGGCGGCGCCGCATTCCTTCTCTGGGTTGTAGGCATTTGGGCGTTGCCTCTAGTTCCCCAAGCACAGTCCAATTCGCCTGTAGTGAAAAGGGTCGTCCGCGAAGTTGACTGGTTCGGCGCCCTGGTGGCATCCACCTCGCTGGCCACTTTCTCCTATGTTCTCGCAATGTTATCAGCCGACATCGTGGAAATCCGAAGGCCAGCTAACATTGGTCTGCTATCTCTCAGTGCCATCGCCGTCCCAGTCTTCATATTCTGGATGAGAAGACAGGAGACCGCACAAAAACCGGCGCTGATACCAAATTCTATCTGGAAGAACACGGCATTCTCAAGTGTCTGCGTCATGATACTCCTCTCGATTGCTGTCATGAACTGTATGGAGTTGTTTTGCAGTCTATTCTTTCAGGAGATCCAGGGCACCACGGCCCTCGGTGCATCCCTCCGCCTGCTGCCAAACTTGATTTTTGGGATCATTATTAACCTCACCACTGGATTTATCGTGCACCGCGTCCCCGCCATCTACGCCGTCTTGGTTTCTTCCACGTTATGTGCCGGCGCTCCCCTCATCATGGCTGTTATCAACCCGGACTGGCCGTATTGGTATGCCGCTTTTACAGCGCAGCTTCTCGCCCCAATGAGCGGCGACGTTCTGTTCACTGTCGGTCTGATCATTGTTTCTGATGTGTTTCCTGTTCGCACCCAGGCCCTCGCCGGGGCTGTGTTCAACACTGTCTCACAGCTTGGAGTGTCGATAGGACTGACAACAATGTCCGTGATTTCGGCCACGGTGACAGACAAGTTGGAGGCCCCGGAGAAACACACTCCTGAGGCACTGATGAAGGGGTATAGGGCTGCGTTCTGGACCTTGTTTGCTTGGATGCTCACGGCCTGCGTTGTTGGTGGGTTTGGGCTGAGAAAAATCGGCAAAGTGGGAGCAAAAAGGGATTGATTATAGACCTGCAAGATACCATTGCTTAACTTAGAAATGCTGTAGTTTCTGAAAAGTATAATAATATCGTCTTAGCTACTCTATTCGACCAAACCTCGCCCCTAATAAATCTAATCTCTATGTGACGACCCTGCAGGCCGTCACTTGGGCCGGCGCGGCCCGACGTGTCCCCCACAGAAGGAACAGTGTGGGGAACCGTGTACACGGTGCTACACACTGGGTCAGGGGTGCAAAAACCCGAAGCCCCTACGACCAATCGTTACTTAATCACTCTAATCTCGCCAAGGCCACAGTAATTAAGGTAAGCAGTTTAGAAAACTGATTACTCTAATTACTTACTCAGGAGAGTGAGCACGGTAATTAAGGTATAAAGTACTTTGTAGATAGTTAGTATAAATAGACATTATCATGACTATAATAAACGTGAGGGACTCTGGTTCCTTAGACTAGTATTACATTATATATTTATATTTTACTATTCAGACTTCCCTATATATATTATAATAACAGCAACCTATAATGACAGTTTACTCTTTCTAAAAGTGCTAGCTTAACAAGCTGTCTTTAAATCACCCCTTAAACTTAACGTCTTATTATATACTCAGTCTTATCTTATCCAGACCCTCCTTAGGCCCTTGTTAAAAGCAGGTTGTAATACTCCAATCCTAGCCTGTGATTATTAGTAAAGAAACCAGCTACCTTTATATACGTTATAATTAAGTACATCAACTTAATTAAGAACGTATTAACATTTACCTTTACTAAAGATAATAAAAGTAAAGGGTCTATCTAGTTAAGAGCTTTTAGGTATCGAAATATAAAGTCTTTTATATTTTATATTTCGTCTTAAGGCGTAGTATAGTAACCGAAATTACACTTTATGCTACCATTCCAGTATTATGTTACTATAACATAAGGTACTTAAGAAGAGCAGTGTTATAAATGGGGAATATTTAATTTAAAAGGTAGTTAATTTGTGGAATCTTTACTTTAATTAGTAATATTAAGAAGTAAGGCTGGAACTCAGTTTTATAAAGTATATTTTTAATATAGAAATAAGGAAAATTTTAACAATCTTAGAAGCTAATACTTAAACCGGCACAGCTTAACAGTTACCCCGCTGTGACAGCCTTATAGGCTCGAACGGCTCGATATATCTCTTATAATAAAGAGAGTGTAGGAAGACAGTACGTATGGTACTAAGCACTCGACCAGGGGTATAAAAACCTAGTTAGAAATGGCTTAACAGAGAATGTCCTAAGCTTTAGGATAATAAAGGTTAAGACAGTGTCTTAAGAATATAATAAGTAATTATTAAGACACTTTAATAATTAATATAAAGAGTTATTATCATACTTGTAATAGCTAAAAGGGACTTTTAATTCCTCATATTAAAATTTTATTCTATATTTATATGTTATAATTTAAACTTAAATTTATATATTATAATAATAGTAGCTTATAGTAATATTAAACCCTTTATATAAAAGTGCTAACTTAATAAGCTGTCTTTACAACGCCATTAACCTTTACGTCTTATATACGTTATATCTTAACCTGTTATAACGACCCTACAGGCCGTCACTTGGGCCGGGGCGGCCTGACAAATCCCCCGCAGAAGGAACAGTGCGAAGAGACGGTGCACACCGCCCAGGCGCACTGGGCCAGGGGTGCAAAGACCTAAAGCCCTTACGGCCAGTAAGGTGCTGCTCACAGCATACCAAATGCTCACATCGCAAGCAGGAGAAACCTCACAAGCAGAACGCTTGTGCAGTGCAAAGTGCTCGTATAATAAACACTCGCGACACTACAAGCAAGGTATAAAGTACCTCCCAGTTAATTAATATAAATAGCCATAATTATACCTATAACCACCGTAAAGGACTTTAATTCCTTACGCTAATATTCAATTATTCATTTATATCCTACTATTCAGATTCACCTCTATATATTATAATAATAACAACCTACAGTAATGTTAAACCCCCATCTAGGAGTGCTAGTTTAATAAACCGTCTTCAAAACGCCCCTTACCTGTTAGCGTCCTGTTATACGTTCTGTTTTAACTTACGCTAGTCCTTTTAAGGCCTATATCAGGTATAGGTTATAATATAATATTAATGTGTAAGTTCTAAACGCTGTTTATTAAATTCCCAGACATTACCTCTCTCCCACTAACATATTAACCTTTAGAAAAGGTAAGGAGATTAAGGAGGCGTAAGCTTAACCTTAACTCCCCACTATTAACAAGTTAGCTACACACCTTAAAGACTTAAACCTTAACCAGTAAGGACTGGTTAAGGAACTTAATAAAGCCTTCCCTAAAGACATTAAAAGCCGTATTAATCTTATTAAAAAACTCCAGGCCTAACTTAACGCTGTTAAACTGGAGAATAACGACCTTAAGGGCTTATAAAAGAAATAAGTAAAGCTCCCTCCACTTTCACGCTTTAAAGGAGACTTTACATAACTAAAGTCCTAAATAACCTAACTTTAAAGCTATATCACCTATTATAACGAACAGTTCTTTAAAGAAGAAGGGAAAGTCAGGTTCACCAAAGCCCTACTAGATAGAGTAACCGCTTACTAATATAAACCTTATACGAAGATAATTAACAACCTCTTTATAAATAAAGCGTGTAAAAAGGCTCCTAAGACTTAGGCTTTTTTTAACGACTTTAACATTTTTATTAACTAACTCTAGACTAAGTTTAAAAAACTAGACGCCCTTAAATAGGTTAAATAACAGTTTATAACCCTAAGGCAGACGTTTTTAATCCTTAAGTTCTCTACACACTTTAAACTAAAAGCAGTAAAGACTAAGCTTAACTAAAAGGCCCTAGTAATGCTGTTCTAAAGCGGTTTAAAGGAGTATGTTACTAGAGACCTTTACTAAGAGGACTAACTAGACCGTCTTTAAGAGTTAATTAAAATGGCCATTAAGGCTAATAATCGGTATTATAATCACCATTATCAAAAGAACTTCTAAAAGGAGCAAACCCCTTAATTAAGTAAATTAAAAAAGGGGAACTAATTAACCACAACAGGTCACCATCCCAGGTTAATGGATATTAATATAATAAACCGCTAGAATTAACCTAACTGTGATAAGCCTTAATAATAACAGTAGTAAAAGCAGCTTAAAGACCTGTTACAAGTCTAATACTTTAACTATAATAAAAAAGGATATATAATATAACAGTACCTATTATTAAAGTAAGTTAATTAAAAACCCATTCTAGAAGGGGGAAAGCATATTAGGTTTAACTTTAAAGATGTCTATATTAAGATAATAAGTAATAAAAAAGATTACACTTAAATAAATAAGTGTAACCTAGGAGATAAGGAAGAAGATAAAAAACCCTAAAATGTAATGTATCTAGTCCTTAAAGGTGTCTTAAAAGAGTTAGCCACAGAGGTGCAGGTTATAAAAAATCGACTTTAAGGTGGAAACTTAAAACTATTAAAGGTACAGGTCGTAAAAGACTAACTTTAAGAAAAGATGTTTCAGTTAACTGTTACAGGCCTTAAAAACCTCACCCTGTAAGCCTAGGAATTAAGGAAATTTAAAAAGGACCCCGATTTAAAAATTACTAAGATAGTAAAAGGAGTTAAAGAACTAGCCCTCCAGGCCACCTAAACAGTAAAGTAAGCCTTAAAAGGTAAAAAAAAGTAAGTTAAGAGAATTAAATTAAAGAAACGAAAGTTCTTCTTAACAGTGCCCCTTAAAACCCTTAAATACTTTAAACACGCTAAGTGGATTAACACCCTCACCTCCCTAGAAGAAGGATAACTTAAATAGCTGCCCTGTATTAAAGCTAGTGTACCTTAAACTGGTACCTTAAAGGTCCCTTAGGAAGGTATAAAGTAAGCACACTAATAGAGGATCCAAAAGCTAGAGGAGAAACACTAAAAGTTAGTAAACGAAATAAAGGACTTACAGGTTAAAGGTCTTACTGTGACATTAAAAGACAGAGTAGTGGAAATTAAGTTATAACTCTATAATAAAGTTCACTTCACTAATTAACTTAAATATCACCTTATTAAAAAGGACCGTTTTATAAAAGAATAAGTTAAATTATTACTACCTGAATTTTAAAAAGAGGTTTAGGAGAAATAACACACTTAAAGGTAAGTGGAAGAAAAGAAGAAATAAAGCACCACTTCCCCCGTTCCGTACTCTATAACCACAATACCCGTAATTAACGTTAACCACCCTAGCTACAGGGATATACTGTAGATTAACTATATATATAATAATTACACTCTTAACCGGCATTATAAACCTAAAACCCTTTATAACCACTTCCCAGGCACATAAAGATAAGATTACACTATTATAAGGGTAAAGTTAAAACCAGCTCACTATTAAGTCTCCTACTCCCTAATAAAAGAGTTTAGTAATAAACAGAAGGTCACCGTAATTAACCAGGCCCCCACTATATACTAGTAAGGAGGGGTATTTAATAACTACTTAGTTATAACGTGCTTATTATATCTTAACGGAAAAGCTAAAGAGTGGTAAAAGCGGGAAAACTATTAACGGATTTAAGAGTAAAAAGACATTACTGCAATTTAAGCCTATAAAACGTATTATCGACTTATTAAGGACTTTAAGAATATCGTACCGTTTAAAATTAACTAGACACTAAAATGTGAAAACTTAAAAAAGGTTAATTACCAGGTTTACTAAAGCTGCCTGTTTTTCTAGAAGGAATTAGGAAAAGACTACAGGCCCTTTAAAAGGGCTGGAAATTAATAGTTTGTTAGTTAGTAAAAACCTTAAAAAGAAGGAGAGGTACTTAAAGGTTAGGCCAGATAAGACCTTAAGGACAGATAATTACCATAACTTAAATGTTAAAGCAGTATAAACACTATTCCGTTAATATTAACATAACAGATGGAAAAGGGAGGCCATTTAAAGTAAAAGCAGTAATTAATAATAAGAGTGTTTTTAACCTAATACACCCCTTATTAATTAACTAAAGGAAACTCCCTAATAAAGAATATAAAAAGGCTATTCCCATTTAAAATAGAGAAGGAGGCCTGTATTAGTATAATAACAGTAAAGTTACCTACCACTCACCACTCTTAATTAAAATGGATAGGGATAAATAATAAGTAGACTTTAACATTATACTAATTACAGGCTATAACATAATCCTAAATCTACCCTAGCTGGAAAAGTATAACCTTATAATTAACTAAAGGAGTGGCCACCTTACCTTCAGTAAATCCCCTAATTATAATCCCTATTTAAAGAAAGTTAAAAAGGCACTAAACCGCTTTAAAGTTACATAAAGTACTTAAAAGCATATTAAACCCTTAAAACTAAGTACGGTTTAAGTTAGGTTTATAAAGACGGTTAAAGGACTAAAAGGTCTACCACGTTACTTAAATAACAATTTAAAAGGTGGAAAGAAGTAAAAAGCTAATCTATAGGTAAGTAAAAGAGTTAACTTATTTAAGGTACCTGTAGAGTATAGGAAGTTTACCCTGTTTTAAAAAAAGATATTATAATTACCAAACTATAAATTATAAGATTATAAAATTAAGTTAAAGCCGGGAGTAAAGCTCCGCAGCTTTTAACCTTACCATTTAAACCCTTAATAAGTAAAAGCCTTAAAAGAGTACGTTAATAAGAACTTAAAGAACGGGTTTATTATAAAGTCTTAGTTATTAGTAAAGTACCCAGTGCTGTTTATCTTATAAAAGGGAGACGGTAAGTTATGTATAGTTATTAACTACTAAACGTTAAACAAGGATATAATTAAAAATCACTACTTATTACCACTTATTATAAAGATGTGAGAACGGATTACTAAAGCAAATTAGTTCTCCAGTCTTAATTTCCCTATAAGATTTAACTATATTAAAGTAAAAGAGGAGAATAAACATAAAACGGCTTTTCAAACTTATAACAGGCATTACTAATACCATATTATACTAATAGGATTAATAAACACCCCCACGACCTTTTAAGGCCTTATCAACAGTATTCTCCACCCCTTCCTTAATAAGTTTATCTTTATATATTTAAACGATATTCTAATCTATTCTAAAACCTTAAAAGAATATTAAAAACACATACGACAGGTTTTAACAGCTTTTAAAAAGGCGAAACTAATAGTAAACTTAAAAAGAGCCATTTCCACGTTTAAAAACTAAACTATTTAAGGTTTAAAGTAACCCTTAAAAAGCTCGAAATATAATTAGAGAAGATAAAGGCAGTCAGGGACTAGCTTACTTTAAAGAACTAAAAAGAATTATAAGCCTTTATCAGCTTTACAAACTTTTATCACTATTTTATTAAGTACTTTATAAAAATCGTAAGATTATTACATAAACTTATAGGTAAAGGAAAGCTATTTAAATAAATTAAAAGATAACAGAAGGCGTTTAAGGACCTTAAGCACGCCTTTGTTATAACGCCAGTCCTAACCCTCCCTGATTTTTTAAAACCTTTCTAAGTTAAAACAGACTCTTTAAAGTTCGTAATTAATAAAGAACTTAATTAAATTTAAAATAATAAGAAACACCACCCAGTTACCTTTTTATTAAAAGGGATCCATAGCCCAGCCTTATAATACCTAATCCATAATAAGGAACTAATAGCGATTATTTAATACTTTACTAAGTAGGTACTGTACCTAAGCGGTATAAAGGAACTGGTCTAGGTCTTCTTAGACTATAATAACCTCTAATACTTCCTAATAAAGGAGCTTAACCCACAATAAGCACAGTAGGTAGAGTTAATAGCCCTATTCCACTTCTAGATCCACTATGTTAAAGGAAAAGATAATAAGTAAGCTAACACCCTTAATCAGAGACAGGACTATAAGGATGCTAATCTAGTCCTGGTCCCCGTTACCATGTTTAACAAAGTTAAGAACAGCACATTAAAGTATACACTGTAAGTGTCAGATAACTAAATGCTAAAATAAACTATTAACGTCTGTATAAACTTATAAATAAAGTATAATATCTATTAATAATAACAGGACTTTTAAGTAAAAAGGCCAGTAAAAGGAACCTGTAAGTATAAGTGCCCCTTAAAAGACTTCTTAAGGTATATATAAAACTGCAGTAAGGAGTGCCTAATATATCTAAACTATAATAAAACTAGGTGTTAACTAGAATAACTGCCAGAAGGTGTAAATGGCGCGCCTAAACTAAGAGTAAGGCTTTAATATTAAGAGAAACCGTATATTTATAACTTAGACAAACGGAAAAAGTACGTCCAGCAGGTCTATAAGTCTCAACTTAGGGGATATATAGGCCAAGCTAAGACTCTTATACAAGCCTAGTAAATGTACGCCTTCCCAGGAGTGAAAAAGCTAGTTAAGGAAGTGGTTAATAACTGTAATATCTGCCACTGGAAGTAAAATTAACGCTATAAACCTTATAGGCTTCTTAAACCACTCCTTATACCATAGGCGCTGTAAAGTTTAATCTTACTCGACTTTGTTATTAGGATCTTAAAATTTAAAAACCCTGTTATAGGAGTTATTTATAACTAGATCCTTATAGTGGTTAACAGATTAATAAAATAGGCTTACTTCCTGTTAACCTTAAAGGATATAATAGTGGAGTAACTTACTTATATCTTTAAGAAAAAGGTAGTTTTACGACACCTTTAGCCAGATAATATCGTTATAAATTAAGATAAGCTGATTATGTTAAAGTTCTAATAAGGATTAATGTAAAGAATGGGTGTGAAGAGTAAACTTTTAATAACATTCCACCTATAAATAGATAGTTAAACGGAGCGAGTTAATTAGATACTCATAACGTATCTCCAGGCTTATATTAACTTTAAATAAAATAATTAGCTTAAGTTATTACCGATAGTATAGATAACTTATAACATAACATTAGTTAAGTTAACAGGTATGTCACTATTCTTTATAAATTACAGTAAGGAGCCTAAACTCTATTAAGGCCCGCCTACTAACACCCCTTAAGCCACAGTCCACATAAACTGGATATAAGAATTATATAACTACCTGTAAGCCAAACTTAAGTTTATACATAAATAAATAAAGAAGTTTACTAATAAACATTAAACTAAATAACCAGTGCTTAAAAAGGGACTCTATTATAACGGTAAATAAGTTAAGGGACTGACTTTTCAGGAGGGGGACCACATTTACCTTTTTTCATAAAACCTATATTTAAAACGGCCTAGTAAGAAGCTTAACTTTAAAAGGTATAGACTATTTTAAATTAAGAAAAAGGTCGCCACCTTTAATTATAAATTAAACCTACCCGCCAGTATAAAGGTGTGGATTAAGGTTTTTTACATCTTACTTCTAAAACCTGCCTTAAAGGGAGTTCCCTTAAAAAAGAAAATTAAGATTAACATTAATAAGGATAAATACGACGTTAAGGAAGTTATAGATTTATAAAGGGGAGGAAACATGTTTAAGTATCTTATTAAGTGGTTAGATTATAACCTTAAGAGTAACTTATAGGAGCTAGTTAAAAATCTTAAGTGCCTAGACCTGATTATAGAGTTCCACTAAAAGAATCCAGACTGATTAAAACTAATAATAAGAATTAGAAATAAGATAAGATTTAATATTTAAATTACCATATTAAAGAGTAAGATTATTATGGGATTTAAAGCCTAAAAAGTGGTAAGAAACTCCTTAATAGGTATAGAAGGACATTTATTAAAACCTTAGCTAGGGTTATAAGGACCTTAGACCTAATAAGGAGGCCAGGCCTTTAAAGCCCCTAATAAGCTCCATACGAAAATAAGTGTTAATAGGGAAAGAAATCAGTAAAAGAAAAAGTTGTTAAAAAACTCTTATAGGAAGTTAAGCCCACAACCTCTTATTAAAGAAGATAGTTATAAATTAAGTTATAAAACGGCCACTTACTATAAAGACCCCGCCAGAAAGTTCCCCCAGTTAAAAAACTCCACGTTATTAGGAGGGGCGTTTAACCTGGCCTCCTCACTTTCTTAGAACTTTAATAACTCCACTTCATAACTAAACGTTTTCACAGCCCGGTCCTTAAGGTGGGACCACTGCTTATAAAGGCGCACTAAGCGTGCTAACGCCTTTTAAAGCTTAATAGTGGCCTTATAGAGCTGCTAAGCAGCAGATTTAACTTATAAGTTAAAACTCTACTTTTTAATAAAAAGAGCCTTTAACTTCACCTTACTAATATTAAAAACGTCACACTAGGAAGGCCAGTGCCTCTTTAAACAGTGATTATAACTATCAGACCGGTTTAAAACCTGATAGATAAGTAAAGGGTCGGCAAACTTATAAAAAGAATAAAGGGACATTTCACCACTAAATATGTATGTATAGGTTGTAAGGTTTAAATAGCAGTTAGTACTTTTACCCTATTCCCGTTTTAAGACCTGGGAGCTAGATATTTATTATATAGTGAAATGGTAAAAGGAGAAGCTTACCTCTTAAGTTCTTTATAAGAAAAGAACGTTAAAGAGGGGGAATTATGTGATGACCCTATAGGCCGTCACTTAGGCCGGGGCGGCCTAACAAATCCCCTGTAAAAGGAATAGTGTGAAGAGACGGTGTATACCACCTAGGTGTACTAGGTTAGGGGTGTAAAAACCCAAAGCCCTTACAACTAGTAAGGTGCTGCTTACAGTATACTAAGTGCTTATATCGTAAGTAGGAGAAACCTTATAAGTAAAACGCTTACGTGGTACAGAGTGCTTATATAATAAGCACTTACGACATTATAAGTAAAGTATAAAGTACCTCTTAGTTAGTTAGTATAGATAGCTATGGTTATACCCACAACCACTGTAAGGGACTCTAGTTCCTCACGCTAGTATTTAATTATTCATTTATGTCCTATTATTTAGATTCACCTTTATGTATTATAGTGATAACGACCTATAGTGACGTTAAACCCCCGTCTAGGAGTGTTAGCTTAACGAACCGTCTTCGGAACGCCCCTTACCTATTAGCGTCCTGCTATACGTTCTGTCTTAACTTACGCTAGTCCTCTTAAGGCCTGTATCGGGTGCAGGTTATAATACGTGTTTAATCTTTTTAAAGCCTGTGTTAAGTATAAGTTATAAATAATATTAATATTAAAGTTTAAATACTATTTATTAAACTCCTAAACACCTTCTCTCTCCTCTTACTATATCCATATTACCTCCTCCTCCTAACTCCTTTATAGGGAATATTAATAAAGTTGGTAATAACGATATCCCACTTCTAAATCCTGCTAGAGGACAGATTAAGGCTGAAGATAACAGGGAGCTATCTTATAAGGAGTTGTTAAAAGCCTTTAAAACATATAGTAAAACTATAATTATAACAATTAAGAAAGCTTTAACTATTTAATAACACTTTTTAAGACTTAAGACAGGTTAGCTGTTTAAGTTTACTAGTAAGAGTAGTAATCTGTCTACTTAACTTACTAATATAAAGTGTAACTTCCAGCTTTAAGTAATTACTACAGTGGAATAAAAGGTTCTTTATACTGTTATTACAACTTATACCGACACAAGCCTTAAGAGGACTGGTGTAGGTTAAGACAGAACGTATAGCAGAACGTTAAAGACTGGGTAAGTGTTTTAAAAGTAGCTTGTTAAGCTAGTACTCTAAGATACAGGTTTAATAATACTGTAAGTTATTATTATTATAATATATAAAAGTAAGTCTGAATAGTAAGATATAATTAATAAT
>Ga0247770_1001430_pt1 | contig 18518 bp, 17 predicted proteins | sample UWRJL136409B6_FD_179943 | JGI IMG/M metagenome (GOLD analysis project Ga0247770, IMG submission 179943) | Plant litter microbial communities from Arlington Agricultural Research Station in Wisconsin, United States - UWRJ-L136-409B-6 | ecosystem: Environmental > Terrestrial > Plant litter >... | reverse complement strand
GACGACCCAACCGCGGCCGCCCAACTCGACCCCCCCAAGGCAACTCTCAAACCCGGCGCCAAAGCCGGTATCGCCATGGGAACACTCGGTAAGCTCCCACACAATCCCAAACCCAAACCCAAACCCCTCTCAGACGACACACACTAACACACCCAGCCGCGGTGGCCATGCTCGCCTCCCTCCTCTTCTTCCTCTGGCGGCGCCACCACCTCCGCAAAGCCCGTGATTCCCTGATCTTCTCCACACCCCGCGCAACGCAAATGTCGCATTCGCAGCGTGCACCCCCTCCTTCGGGCCCAACAGCCGCAGGAACAGGAACAGGGGTAGCGTCAACAACACCAAGTGACCGCACCGACGCCCAAATCCTCAACGACCTCCTCGCCACGGCCTACGCGCACCAGAACGGCCGTCCCCCTCCGCCATCTTCAGGGAACAGCAGCTCGGGTCTGTCCGACGAGAAGCGCAACCAGGTAGTCACCATCCTGGACCGGGTGTCAAGTCCTGCAGACAGCCGGTCACTCACCCATGCATATCCGTACCCCCAAGTCCCTCCCCATCCCCACGCGCAAAGTCCTACCCAAGCCCCTTCCCCTTCCCATCAACCCACATCAGACCAACACCCGGGAGGAGGCATCCCAGCCAGTCTCCCGCCCAATGCCGAAATCCGCTCCAGCATCGCAAGCTGGCTCCGCAGGCATCACCCGCTGCAACTCAATCCCATGGCGGGGCGCGCTGATTCGCGCGAGGGCAGTCTCAGGAGTCCGAGCACCCCCGGGAGTCCAAGGAGTCTGGCGAGTGCAGCGAGTTCAGCGAGTTTTGGGGCCGGGGCGATGCCGAAGAGTCCTGGGTTTCCAGTGCCGAAGAGTCCCAGTCCGTTGGGAGGTGGTGTGTCTGCGGGTAGGGGTGGGGGAGGTGCTTCGCAGCAGCAGGAGAACGGGAACGGGAAGTTCCTGTCGGTGTGGTCTGAGACCAGCCGCGCGACGAGCGGGATGGTATCAGAGGAGACGAGTTCAGTTCCGAGTTACTATGGCCAAGCGTTAGGGTCGCCGAGTGAGGAGAGGGAAGGGGGGGACGTCCCCGATAATCGGGCCTCGTCGCCCGTTCTGGGGGCGAAGTAGTTGTTGGATCGGGGCCGCATTTTGTTTTGCTTGCAGCATCTAGCATCGTGAGAGGGATGCATCCTCTTGCAGGGCCTAATAGGGGCCAGAGATTTCGAGAAGGGAAGCCCAGTGTTTTCGGGAAAGCAGGTAGCATTTATCCAACTCCGCGATGCCAATTCCATTTGCTACCTAGCCAGCGATATCAACCGTCAAAAAAGGTAAGAAAAGACAGCCACCGTAGGCATACTGAACACAAACATCCAAAATCGAAACAACAATGCCGCTTGTCACCCCCTCCCAGACCCAGCTTTAGATCCCCTCCTTTGCTCATTTTCCCTCCAGCTTCTCCATCCTCTCCATCCTCTGCCTCCTCCACCGCTCGCCATACATCCACTCCAACGCTAGCAACGGCGTCAACGCTGATGTAATCAACGCAAACACAAAGAAACTGATGCCCGGCCCTATCGCATCAATCGCAAATTGCACCACCGCCACACCAACCGCCCCAACACTGCACCGAATCAAGTTATTGACCGCCGTTGCGCTGGCGCTCGCCCCAGGGAACAAGTCCACCACCAGTGCGCTATTCTGCGTGAAGATCGCCGTTGCCGTAAAGGCAATCACCGCCTGCAGGAAAAGGGGCAGGGCCATGCCGGACATGCTGTCGAGGAGGGGGCTCTCAACGCTGAATCCGTACCCGCTGACTGAGAGGAGGAACAGGACGACGATATACCATGTTGAGCGCAGCCGTGCGCGCGAGACGGGAAAGTCGGCTAGTTTCTTGCGGTTCAACTCAACGCTTTCAGGGATGCCTTTCATGGCGCGGTATTCGGTCTCGACGATGCGGTAATCTCGGTCGAGGAGCCGGCCGGTGATGTAGGAGCTGGTGACGCAAGCGACGCCGCTGGGGAGAAAGATGAGGCCTGTTTGGAGGTTGGACAGCCCAAATCGGGGTTGGAAGATTGCGGTGGTTGAAGATGTGACCATGGACCAAATGGTGTAAATTATCGCGCCAAACGATAGTGTGCAGAAGACGTCCTTTTCGAAGAGAAAGCGGAGAGGGGCGAGGATCGATGTGAGGGTGAACTTTGGTGGTGGGGCCGGAGGGTGGTGGTGTTTGGTGTGCCAGTATTGATGGGAAAGGGAGCGTGAGATGAATGGGCGGTCGAGTCCACGAAGAGGAACCGAGCCATTGCTGGCAACTCGGCGTAGGGTTTCGGGGAGGAAAAAGAGGACTAAAAGTAGAGCAGAAAATCCCAAGATGAAAAGAAACCAGAAAATGGCGTGGAAGCCAAAGTATTCGGTGATGATGCCACCGATGACGGGACCTATGGATTGGCCAAGCATGCGGACTGCCGTCTGTCAGCGGTGCAGAATTAAGGGGCTATTTGACACTAGGTGACCTACTCCCGCCAAAACTCCCCATGAACCCTCCACGTTCGCGTGAAGTCGTGATATCCCCGATGACGCCGGCGCCTACCGGAAATGTTAGCAGAGGCAAGGATGGTCGCGTAGGGAAACTGACCAACAGAGATGGTGGCCGCACTACCAGCAGCTTGCAACGCCCTGAACACCATCAAACTCGCAAAGTCTCTGCTCAATGCTAGCGCAACGTTTGCGATCAAATACACGGCAAATGTGCCAATGAATGTGATTCTCCGCCCGCGCGCATCACTCAGCGGCCCCCAGAAAGACGGCGCTATCCCCTGCACTACCATGTACACCGTGACAGTCAATGACACGAGGGAGAGACTCGCACCGGTCCCCTAAAATCATCAGCAAGTCACAACATCATAAAGATTGAACAACACCACGAACCTGGGCGATTGCCCCCAGCGCTGGAAAATAGATGTTGCTGGACAGGGGCGAGAACAGCCCAGCCAACGACACAATAAGCACCAGCTGCCATTTTTTCCTCCTCGTGAACACATGATATGGTTCCTCATTCGTAATCTTTTCCTCGGCCTCGCCAGCCTCGACGTCTGTCTTCCCGTCGCATTCCGCAGCCGTTGTATCCGAGTCTGTCGAATCTGCTTCCGTCAAGTGATGCCGCTTGTGGCAATAATTGTCTTGCTGTATTGTCGTTGTCCCGCTCTCGGTGGGTATCGAAAGAGGATTGGACGACAACCGCCCCTCGAGCTCCGAAATTACCGCCCGAAGCTGAGCGTTGTCCTCCGCGTCGGCGATGTCCAGACTCCCTAGTCGTCGGTCAACTGCAGGTGTTGCCATTGGAACTTCGGCCGTTGCCCAAATACAAAGTCACTTCCACCATGGACGAGCACCAAGGGACGGGAAATTGACGTGAGATGATGCTTCTAACCAGATATCAGTGCGATTCCATTCAGTCCCCCACGGAAGATATACCCCCTTGCCTTCCTCCATCGACAACTATCCTCGCAGTGGAGCAGCAAAACTTGATGGACGAGATACGCACTTACACACAAGGGAGTGTTCCAGCTCGACGCGGACGGGAATTGACAAGCGCCTAAAACAGCAGCTTCCCATCGACGGGACGAGCCACGGCCGAGAACGCTCCAGAACTATCCTTCGGGTCCGGGTTCGGGTTACCAGGTCCCGCATTCGTAGGCCGGTGGCGAAGGCGACGAACGACAGACACAAGTTTGTATGTATTGCGACGCCGTCGAGGGGCGACAGACAGACAGACTCAAACGCCATGCTTGCCCGGGCAGAGCGCACAGCACAGCGCAAGAAACCGTGACCAGGTTGCGTCAATGGCGCAATGTCGCAATAGCGCAGTGGCCGAACGCAACCGACGAGTCTGTGACGGCGAGGCCGCCATTTTGCTCTCTCGATCCTGGAGAGCCCAGGCGGTGGCATGCAAAAAGAACGTGGTTGGCGAATACACAGGTCGCATGACGGATGCTGACAGCGGGAAGATCTGACAGCTCGATGCGATCAAACGGCGGCGCGATTAGCAGGGCATGATGTGGGTGTCACGCAGGGAGAAACCTTGTCCTGGGGGAATAGGGGTCGCTCCTTCCTGTTGTTGGAGATTCGCACGAGACCAACCAAAGGTACCAAGCTTCAGAAGGAAGTGGTGCCACACCAAGACGACGAGGCAGTAGACACTCGTATTTCATGGCTGCTCATGGATAACAGTTAGAACAGTTTCTTTCCCATCAATTCTCAACCGATGAACCACTAATTACCTGCCTTGTCCGCGGTCGTCCTCCATCGATACGTCACCAAGCACGCCAAACGCATGCTAGCCCCTGCGTCCCTCGCAAAACAAAGTTAATCGCACACGTCCCTGCAGACATGCTCCTGGACAACGGCCCTGAGTCAGCTGAACCCGCCTTACAACGCGCGGTTGTCTCCCATGAGCTGATTGAAGTTGGCGTTGTACCGCTAGGACACGAACAACTTCTAGGTTACGGGCGAAAGGGGGAAGTAAACAATGGGATTGTGTCCTAATAGACAAGACTAGTTGCAATGTCAAGATTGTTGATTGTATGGCAACCTTGACAATGGTAGAGCCATACTTTGCTGAACTCTATCTTCTAACGGGCAGCACAGACGCCTCGGAACTCTAAACCGAGGACCCTTCGGCCGCAGCGATCCGCCCGGGGCAGCACGTGAGCTACACCGTGGGCTCTCACCAAGGCTATCAGCTATCTTGGCGTGTTGACCCAGCTCCCCAGCACTCCCAGTCCGTGAAAGCCAAACCAGCCGCACAATGCCCGCCTCATAGTCACCACACTATCCCACACAACTCAAATCTCACAAGTGCGCTTCAACACCCCATTATATTTCCGCTGTCTCCCACAGGTGGGCAAACAACACGCCACCTCCCCTCCCCAAATACGTGCGTGCTGCGTCTATGGTATCTCTCACCCCAAAGCCAAGCCAAAATCGCTTCCAAAGCCCATCCTATTCTAAACTTTGTGTGTGCCAGTGTGCGCCTCAAATGCTGACTCCCCCAAGATACATGAAGAAAAACGACTGGTCCCACCACCAGACTCACCGCCGGACATGATGACATGAGCCAAGTCCTCAACGCCCGTCTCATCGGCGACTCGGGTCCTACCTCAGAGGCGACTGCTGCTTGTCCTGTAACCTCCTGAGCCGCATCATGACATTGTTGAACTCCTTCGCCTTCGGGTCGTACCATCCAAACACATCGATGACGATCCAGCACTTGGTGCTCTCTAGCTCGACCAGGCCCGAGAAGGCAACGCTTCCGCGAGCGGGTTCCGGCCGGATGGGCGTCCACGTCTTACCGAACTGCTTCATGAAGACCTTCCAGGGGCTGATGCCGCCAGTAACGGCGGACTTGACCTTGTCCTCGCCAAAGAACTTTTCCTCTGCCGGCTGCGGATTCTCTGTGCTCGCGGGGACCTTGCCTGGGGCAGTGGCGGAACGTTTTCCCCCAGATGGCAATGGTGCGTCCAGCGCCATGGAGCTTGGATCGCGGACTTCGCCGGGGTTCCTTGTGGATGTTCGCCGCATCTTATCGAGGGCCTTTTGTATTTGTGGGTTGTGGGAGTTCGGAAGGGGCCCGGGGTTGTTTGTGCTGGGGGTGGTTGGATGCGCATCGGGTTGGCTGGCGGCAACGCCGAAAAATCTCGCGATCTCGGCCGTCTTGTGTCCGATCACGGCCGTGCCAAGTACCCAGAAGGAAGAGGCCATCGGGATCGGCCACAATACGCGCTCCTGGAGCTTTGCGGTGAACGACTCGATTGGTTGTGTTGTCCACTCGACGTACTCGTCTGTGAACTTGAGTCTGGTGGTTGTTAGCATGGAGACCTGCCAGGCGCAACGGCGTCAAACCTACCCAGATGCCTCGTATTCTGGCGGCGCAACGTAGGGGTAGTCCACGTCCATCCAGTATCTCCTGATCTTCATCCCCGTCCCGGTGCGCATTGTCAACACCGTGTTTTTGCTCGCCGCTTGCAGGACGCTATCCGCAAGGTTCTCTGGTCGTCACCATCAGTATTCCGTCTAATGAGTATTCCTGGGAGTTGCCTCACGCTTAAGCCTCGTTTGCAGTTCCTTGTCCTTTGCGATGCGGACAAACTCTTGCCACTCGGGATCGGATCCCCTGTACGGTTGCGGCTGGAGCCTCTTCGTCGTCAACGGGAGCGGAATGAAGAGGTCGTCGAGGAATTCCTGCTCGAGTATGAAGGAGCCGACTACGTAGATCGATACGCCCGCAAAGAGCCAGCGACTGTCGCAAAAGTAAGGTTAGCGAAATGCACCGGACAAACAGCCTGGGGCGTTTTCCACAACGTACTTGATCTTTGCCCCGGCCGACTGGTTTCGCTGTTTGAGCCTGACACTCTGGATGATAACTGCCTGTCCACCCGGTATTTGCGAGCTCGCTTGGCCCTTGGGTATTTGCTGCGATAGCTTCGGGGAGTTCAGAATCCATCTCAGCGGCCGTATGAGGCGCGACATTTTGGAGGGGCCGCGATTGCGGCAGGAGGGCGCGCCGGCCGGCGGCCGAACAGAAAAGTGGTGCGCGGGCTGTACAGATCGAGGCTCGTTGTCGAGGGTCGGCCGGTCAGAAGAAGGTGGAAGGTTGGCGGATGGTGACTTTATGGTCGCAAGTCGAGGGCAAATGATCAAATCGGCGTCGATGACAACCCGATTTCTCCAACAGCGGCAAAGACCAGGGTGCCAGCAGTGCCGGGAATTTGGAGGGGCACAGTGCGACGCGTCGATCGGCCCTGGACCCTGGTTTGGGGCAGCTGTCTGACATCTGTCCGCCAGGGGAGTCACGTGCACCCCCCGGCTTGGGTCTTCTACGTACTGAACAACGATGGATGGGAAGGCTCAGGAAAGAAGCGTCATCCAAAGCCTCAAATGTGTCCAGTTCCACCAAAGAAATAGGTTTCAGCTTCAATTCTCTACTCCGTAGCACTTCCAGAGTTTGCTGCACTTCGTGGGATTTGTTCATTCCAAAGGCGCCAAGCTGCTCCACTTGGATTTGAGAAGGTCTCATTCGCACAAAACAGGCATCACCGAGGAAGGCAACGACGTGCTGTCTATAAGATGCCCCTCGCCAAATATCCAAGCAGACTAAAGAAAAGTGGTAGAATGCATCCTAGGCAGGGCTACGTAGTCATTCCGAAATTCCCATAGTTGCATTCTGGGTGTCATTTTGTCGATGTGGTCATGCTGGCGAATGTTTGATTCTAAGCCTCAGCGATCTATAAGTTTCAGCGTGTGGCTGGCCGAAAGTCAGACATAAGCCAGGAGAATTCTCTGCTGCTAAGTTTTCTACTGCTATTCAGGCGCCTACCTCAACTGTCATCTTTAACATCAAATTTACTCTGGAAGATTTGGCAGTTGACCGAGGTAAGGTGAGAAAAGCAATATGGCTTGGTACAGTCCCAATATTTGCTCGGCGCGCACTGTGCGGACGCGACGCTTAGACCACCTGCATGAAGACGAAGTCGGCAACTTCAGCAACCTCGACAATCAGGACCGAAGTCGCGGCTTAATGCTCATCTAACCAACCCAATAACACCGCGACCTACTCTGACCGGTAACTGTTGGCGATCTTTACGATGAAGCTCCTCACCCCCATCACGCTCGCGGCCCTCTACGGGCTCGCCGGGGCGGCGAAGCACAGCGCGGACGTCTTCATTTTCGGATCGCAGCAGAGCTCAACCGAGCAACCACGATTGCCCAGAGAGGTCGCCCGCCACATCCTCCTGCAAAGGGTACGTCCTCGCGTCATCGGATCCCCTTCATTCAATGCTAACTCTCGTCGCAGACATCCAGATCGCGTTACGGAAGCGACCTGCGCGACATCCCCAAATCCGTCGACACCGAGTCCGCCGTCGAGCACATCGCGCGATATGGCAAGAGCCCGGCGCCGCTCTTCGCTCAATCCGACGCGATTGATCCATCACAGCTCGTAGTGATCCTTGAGGGCGTGAGCAACCAGGCGGCTGGAAAAATCAAGGAGGCGTTCGCACAATCAGGGCAGGATGTCGCCTTCACCATCTCCGACCCACCATCCGCGACGGCCAACAAGCGATTGATGACGCTCTTCCAGAACATGGGCATCTCCTCGCAGCAACAGTGTGACTTCGCCTCGGCAATCAACCCCTTCGACAGCAACTGCTGGACCGGAGCCTCGTCGGTCGTCAAGTACGACATCTCCAAGGTCCGTCTCCCCCCTCCCTGACCCCCTTCCCATCACTAACCTCCCCAGTCCCCCGAAACCCTCGAGCTCATCCTCTCCAACATCCCTCGCCTCGCCAAGTTCACCACCGCCGGCGACCTAGAGGCCCTCCTCGTCATCCTCCCCGAGGCCTCCCGCTATTCCGCCATCTCCCACTGGAGCAACGCCGCGGCCGCCCTGCACTCGCAGCGCTCCGCCGGCGCCGCCGAAACCGTCATCACCTCCTCCAGCGTCCTCTCCAAGACTGCCTCCCCTAAGACCACTAAGCCCAAGGCCGTCAAAATCCCGCAGTGCTTCGGTTCCTTCAACACCTGCATGACCACCACAGGCAACTGCTCCTCGCACGGCGAGTGCGCCAACAAGTACGGCGCGGACGACAAGTTGAGCTGCTTCGTGTGCAGCTGCAAGGCAACAGTCATCAAGCCCGGCGAGGGCCCTGAGCAGAAGGGCCGACAGACGCAGCACTGGGGTGGAAATATGTGCCAGAAGGAGGACATCAGCACGCAGTTCTGGCTGATTGCGGGATTCACCATCACGATCATCGGGGCGGTGACCTTTGCGATCGGGCTGCTGTTCAGCGTCGGCGAGGAGAAGCTCCCGGGTGTTATCGGGGCGGGTGTGAGTCGCTCGAAGTGAGATAGATACCAACTAGGCGGGGACAAGGGACAACTGATAAGGGGAAGGGAAGAGTTGCGAAGTGGTAATGAGCGGCAGTTATAGACGAGCTTGGAACATGTATTCAAGAAAGACGAACGAACACCGGTGCTGTGGATGTCTGGTCTGGGACGAGGCCGAAACGCCGGCTGTGTGTATGTATCATATCGGGTTGTATTGCTCACGGCGTCGGCATGGACGGAATGCTTTCCCCGATACGGACGAGGTAAATGAGATTAACTCCATCGCTAGAAGAAGGAAGGAAGTTGAGCAGCTGCTGGGCTATAGTTCCCGGGAATGGAATGGGATCACGTTATCACTATGACAAAAATGAATGTGACGCCTAGGACGAGCGTTGGTATTCCAGGACAGCTGGATCTGTATTGGAGACTATGGGTATCATTACATTCTTCTTCGACGACCTTGCAGCGCAGCAAAGATCAAACCATCTCCATCTCTTCCGCGTCCGGCCTCTTCGTCGGCGTCCCGAAGCTCTCGAGCCCTCGCTCCACAGGCACAGGTAAATCACTCATTCCTGGCGGGAGCCTCAACGGCGACTGCGTCACTAACTTTGACACGTCTCCTGCAACAGCGGCACTTCCAACCAGAGCCTGGTATTTCGCGCCGGCTTGGTTCAGGACTTCCTGCACTTCGTTTTCCCGTGCTGAAATCTCTTCCTTTTCCTTTTCTAGATCCGCTATCCTAGCTCGCTTGTGTGCTACTTCGTCTTCGAGGCCCTGCACTAGATTTCGCATCCGTTGAATCACCTCGTTTACGTCCGGCAGCGGCTTCATCCGCGGGATGACGGACGCACCGCCCTCTTCCATGTCTGCGTCGTCGTCGTCGGGGCGCTGGAGTCCGTCCATGCCCGCTCGGCGCTGGGCGGATTCGTATGCGGCTCGGCGTTCTGCTTCGCTGTCGTCGCTTTCGGCGTCGGAGTTGTCTTCGGCGGCTTGGATGAGCTCGGCCATTTCCTGACGGTGGCGCCGCTCGGCTTCGCGCTCAGCTTTGCGGCCGAGGGCGAGACCGCCGTCGGAGACGAATTCTTCGTAGCCTTCGCCGAGGTCTTCGTCTTCGGCGATGAGCCGGGATTCGGTCTTCTTCTTCGCGAAGTTGAGGGTTATGCGGTTGGGTTCGGCGGAGTCGTCGTCGGAAGCGTCGAGGGAGATGAAGTCGGTTTCGTGGGCGAGGCGGGCGCGGCGCTCTTTACGCTCGCGGACCTCGGTCTCGGAGAGGACGTGCGCGACGGAGGGGGCGTCTCGTGTGGTGAGGGGTTGGGCGGAGGGTGAGCGGCGGGAGAGGTCTTGCGATTGGACGATCAGGGCACCGTCGAGCTCGGATGGGTCGAGATCCATGACGTCGCCATCTTCGATGCCGAGCGAGGATACTTTCTGGGGGGTGTTGGGCGTGGAGCTTTGCAGTTCTTCGAGATATTCCTTGCTGTAGCGCGGGCGGTCTTCGTCGCTGCCGAAGCGGGTGGGGAGGCTGGCGAGGTTCTGGAACGATGCGGATTTTCGGAGCGCGTTGTTTTGGAGGGCGCGCTGGGCGAGGGGTTTCTTGGGGGTGATGACTTCGACTGGGGCGCCTTCGCCTTCGCGCGCGGCGGAATCGTCGGGGCCGAAGGAGAGTCTGGAGGCTGTGGAGTGGCGCTTCTTTTGTTTTGTTGAGCCGGAGCGACTCAAAGCCGGGCGGACCACAACTGGTCCGAATGCGTCGTCGTCTCCATCGCCGGCGGAGGCTATCCCTGTGTCTCTGGCTAGCAATGCGCCGCCGTCGCCGATTTGGATGGCGTCATCGTCGTTGAAGTTGATGCTCTTTCGTAGCGACGAGGACTTTGCTGGTTTGCTTCGCCCGAACTTGACGGGTGCTTGGGGGACTGGGACTATCGGCAGCGCATCAGCTTGCTTGCTCTTTGTGTCCGTATCAGCACAGGCGCCGAGGGATGCCATCGTGGGGAACTCACCTTCTTTCTTGTCTTCCTCGACTGTCGACGAGCCCATGTCGGTGTCATCATCATCGTCGAGGGTCTGGATGATGCGCGCCTTGCGCTTTGCGGCGAATGCGCTCATCTCGGCCGGCGCGGGGCTGTCGGGCAATGGCGGGATTGCAAAAGTATCGCGAATCGGTATTCGGCACGTGTTGACATGCGGAGGTCGAATCGCCAAATTTCCCCAGAGCTTGCTGCAGGAACGTCGCCGCGCTTATCTTATCGCTTCTTCACACGTGACGCCACTGGTCGGTCAAGCCACTGAGCCCCCCACCCGAAATTTCACCTGCTGGTCGCGAACCGCGACAATGATGCTCCGCGCTGCAACCTGAACCAGATATCCCCAGCGCGCTTTCTGAACCGTCACGATGGCGCCCGCACAACCAGAGCTCAAGAAAGTGAGCCGCTCCCTTGCTGATATTTGCCTGCCTCCTGCACGTGTCTTTGGCTTCCAGATATGGAACCCCGAAGCTCGCCTTCCCCGCAAGTCGGAGCTCGCTAACCTTGCATTTGCAGTACCTCGACAAGAGACTGTTCGTCCAGCTCAATGGCAGCCGAAAGGTCATTGGCGTTCTCCGCGGCTACGATGTACGTCCCCCCGCTCTATCTCCGGTTCCGTCGCTAACGTAGCGGCAACAGGTCTTCCTGAACATCGTCCTGGATGACGCGGTCGAGGAGAAGGATGGCGGCGAGAAGGTCAAGCTGGGCATGGTGGTACGTTGGACGCTCCGCCCCACATCTGGCGATTGAGCGAACGCTAACAGTCCTAGGTAATCCGCGGAAACTCGGTGGTCATGTTGGAAGCTCTCGAACGCATCGGCGGCGACGATCGGCGCGGATAGGCCCAGCGTCACGAACCGCAAAGATGAACAGCAGCGCAGAAGGCATCGGAGGCCCAGAAATGCCTATGGAATTTTCCATTGGCTGAATATTACGGGAAAAGGGAGGTTAGGCTGGTACGGCGTTCGATCCGAAGCAAGCAATTTGGTTGTTGAGAAAAGCAACAGGGCGCAGCGCAGAACAAGGGCAGTTGGCGACAATGATACCCGAATGACTAGGCGCTACTTCTTACCCTACCAGGGCTTCTCGTCATACCCATCCATCATGCGCCCTCCATACGACTGCACCCAGGCTTTGATGCCGCCCGTCATGACCTGCGCCTGGATGTCGCCGCCAACCTCGTCGACGTAGTCTTGCATCCACGCTGCGCATCTCGGGCCTCGGCCGTTTGACTGGCCTTCGTCCATGTTAGCCCATCGCCTTTACCCCCAACGGATGCATCCCAGTCTCAGCTAGGCACTCACCACAATAGAAAATAACCTTCTTGACCCCCGCCTGCTTGCACAGATCATACAAGCTCTTCCTCGTCGGAAAGAAGCTGTGCGCTGGCAAGTTGAGCGATGAGGTCACCGTGCCACCAGTGCAGTCCGTCCGTCGCACATCCACGAGTAGGAAGTTCTTGGGTTGTGTGTCCTCTTTCCTCTGCTGCTCTTCTAGCAAGGCGAGGACTGCGTCTGTTGTGATCCTGTTGGGGTCGGATTTCGGCTCCGGGAAGGCCGTCCACCAGGGGGTTCCGTCTTCGCGGGTTGCCATGTGAAGGCAGTTTTCGTGCACGTGGATCGTCATGTTGTGTCGGCGACGGTTTTGGTTCCAGGGGCTCGGGAATGAGTTGGTTTATTTGTGAGATGTCGGAGTCCCCATGGGTTGAGCTCAGGCTGTCCTGATGAGGGACTCCGGGGTGTTTCCCACGACGACCTCTGTAAGGTACCGAGTGATCCTCGTCCGGCCGGACAGAATAGTTGGTGGATATGAAAGTGGCGATGAGTTGAAATACCGGTGCTGAAGTGTTCGCAACTCACATAAAGCACCTGCAGTACCTTTTGGGTTTTTTTATGTGGATTGAACGACTCTTTTGGCAAGAGGGGTCCATCGGATCCCTGTCCCGAGCGGCAGTTGGTGATGCGGATGTGGGACAGAAGCCTTGTCCCGAGTGGACAGATTTGATGCGGACTCGGGTATTGAACCAGGGTCTTATAAGACCAGGGTTATTATCCGAATCTTCCTGCTTTTCTTACCTGTTAAGCGGGATTTATCCGATGGCACCGCGACGTAGTATAAAATGTCGTCGTTTTAGTCGAGTAGCAAGGCCGTGATATTTTTGTGGTAGTCTATTCTTGGTCCAAATGCTTTGATAGTTGCGAGGTATTTGAACATTCGAAAACAACTTGAAGATGCCACCCATGACCCCGGGTGTTTTGGGGTCCATGGGCAGAAGATTGCGTTTCTGGCATAGACTATTACGACTCAATGTTCCTGCCTCGGTTGGGGATATTGCAAGGCGGCTGTGGGTAGTCCGAATCGTATTTACTTCCGCCTCGAGGATATATGCCTTGAAACCCGATGGCAAAGCCAAGATGTAGGCGGTCCTGGTTTCGGCAAGGTTGGCCAGATGATGTGGAGGAACTTACAAGGATAGGGACGGTTCTCTCAGACTGAACCCGTAACTGAGATCTGATGAGCGAGCGATAGTAACACCTTCTCATCATTGCTCGGGCTACAAGACAAACTTGGAAATTCTTGAAAACCAAAATGTTGATGACGACTTGATCTTGAAATGACTAGACGAACGTCATCAGCTCTACTTGAGAATTCACAGTTCCCTCAGCTGGAGGCCAAACACCCTCAGGAATCCCCCCCCCCCCATTTTCACCGGCCCCACAAAGCGATACTCCTGGCCACAGCGTTCGACCACATACGGCAGATCACAGCCATACAAAAACACCACTTTGCTCCCTTCCTTGTATTTTCCATACCCCCATCCCACACAGCCGTTTGACAGTGCGACTGGCACAAATCCGCCATGATAGTCACACATCCTTCTAATGTACTCCAGGTCATGGGAATCGTCATCCGTCCGATAGTAATCTTTGCTCTTCGCCAAGAATTCCACGGCTTCCTCAATGGTAGCGCAACAACCATCTTGCCCACGCTGCATATCAAGCAGGCGCCTTATTTCATCGGAAATACCCGAAACATACACTCTCATCCGAGTAACCATCCCCTCATCTAGCCAAGGAGAGGCCACTTTGTCCCCACCAAATGTCGCTTTTATCCTGGATGGAAATATATTGCGTCGCTCCTCCTCACCAACATCATACCAAAACGCCTCTAGCAGCGCGGTGGTTGCCGGCTCACCGTTTGGGCATGTGCCTGCTCTTTGTGCAAGCTCAAATACTTTATTGAGCCAGTAAGCGGCTCTGAAGGAGATGAATCGTTGCAGTTCGAGGTCTTGTAAAGACTTTTGGATCCGGAGCCCAGAGTGAACCCCTACTTCTTTCACTGGATTGAATAGCGTGCCCTCAAGAGTGATTCGTCCAGGCTGATGTGAAAGCTTGAAGCCGGGGCGAAAAGAAGGATAGTTGATCAGCCTAGAATATGTGTGGGCAATGTTCCACCCACTACGAGCAAGGTTAGGGACCCATGAGGGCCAGCCAAGGCCTCCGTCTCGAAAACTCGGCGTGGCAGTTGTGAGCAGCATCAAGTTGTTCGTGCGCCGAATGATGGTAATGGCGAATTCTTCGTGCACCGTCCGCACGTTTTTATTGTAGTCTGGCGCTTCAGGTTCAAGGCCAAGTTCCAACATCAGGGCGTGCAGGCTGTAAACGAGGTCCCGATCATCTGATGAGTCACGCCGGGCGGCATTTTCGATGAGATAATGGCACAATCTTATCAGCCGAACTGGGGGTTGTGAGGCGTCTTCTTTTCGTCTGTTGTTATCTCGGTCCTTGAGGGATATGTAGTTATTTCGGGTATTGATTGTTCGTTGAAGAGAATAATGTGGTCCGGCGGTCTTTTCATCGAGATAGTCATATTGATACCAGTTACAGTTGATCCAGCGCTCGTACTGGTACCAGGAAATGTACTGAGGCCCACACACGATAATAGGGTCTCGGGCCAGGAGAAGCTCCTGGAGAGTCCAAACTCTGGTGAACCAGACTTGAGGGAGATTGTGATGTGGCAACCGTCTGTATAAGTCTGCCCCTATCACAGCCAATAGTTAGCCGTAGATTCTTCCAAGTTTCTTAAGAAGTTAACTGAAGTAACCAAGGTCAAACCGACCGGCATCCTCTGTAATTCGTGGGTACCACGTCCCGATCCAGCGCCCGACGAATCACTCGATGGGCTTCTGCGTCTCCCTCACCAAGCCAAATGAGAACTCTTTTTGCGAGCTTGTAGACCTCACCCATGAGTGCCACCTGGTGGTTGCGTTCAGTCGTGGACGATTGATCAATGCATATCGCGTCAACCCAGATTTTTCGGGTCCGAGAAGGCTGCCGTAGATATTGTAGCATTTTGTGGCAGTTTTGAGTCACTGGAATCGTCCCGCCGTCACAGACAAGTTCATGGTCGCGGTCGCTTGACCCCCAAACGTATGAGATGGCATCATATTTGCTGGGGTCCCACGTATTACTTGAGGGCCCGAGAGAGATGTGCTTCAGGCTGCAGAGGACAGGTGAATCGAAGTCTCGGCTCGGGTATAATGAAATAATGCGAATGCATCGGCCTGTCGGTAGCGGCTTGTATTGATACGGTTGAATATGTGGATCCATGATTGCTAGGTTTGAGTGGGATGGATGGTCGGAGCTGGGGATTGAAGGGTTTGAAGTTGGATTGAGTGGTTGGAGGACGTCGGAGCCTCCCGCAACCTACGACATCCCGATTTGGATGCTCAGCTCCCTGCGGTTCAACCTTGATCCGAACCGCTGGCAGAAGTCCGCTGCAGGAATCACCCGAGAGGTGCAGATGTGGCAGCCAATGAAAGTGCCAAAGGGGCTCGGAACGATCAGAGACAACCTGGAAGTTGGAAGGTTCAAGGAGCACATGAAAAGGCCTCAGGCCACATCCAATCGTTGCTTCCCGTCGGACCACCACTTCCCCTAACCCTACCTTAACTTCACCAAAGTTTGATCGGGCGGTATCAAAAACTGATGCGATGCTGCCAGGTTTGAATCTGCCCGCACGATTCTTCCCACCTTTCCACTACCCTCTTCTTACAGCTCATGACTCCCTTTGGAAACGGCATCATTTCACCCACTGAATCTGCAGGTATATTCTGTTACTGACACCAAGACGCACTAGAGCGAAGTTGCAGGATGCTGCTCATCACAGTGATGTCCCAGAACATTCGCTCGCTCTAGGTAGTCAAGAAACAAATTGTTTATGGGATTCCATCACCTACAAGATCAACGAAACAGCGTTGTGCTGAGATATACCTGTGGCGCATAACAGTGACCATTTTCCCCATTTGGTCACCCCGGCTTCCTCTCCCTGGACTGAACTTCAAATGAGACTCTCTACTACCATCATGTTGAATACCAGTTAGGCACACAACCTCCACGGTTTTTTCTCAGTCAGTCGAACGCCACAATCATGCACTGCAGTGGCCGCAGATGCCGTGGCCAATCCCTGAGTGTTGTCCACAAATCAGTTCTAATACCCCGCCATCACTGCTTGGGGCCTCCCGCTTCACCGCGGACACATCCGGATATAACTGACTTGGCGGCTTTTGGAACTTCAGGGGTAGGGTTCCTGAAGTTGGTGTGTGTAGGTAGGTACCTACTTATAGGTGCATGAGGCACCTACCATGGGCTTATCCCGTCTTCCTGACAAGTTCCTCTGATACCCATCCGGGCAACATTTTCTTCATCTGACAGCTAAGATTTCAAGTACAAAATGGAGTTCATTACGTCAAGCTGGCAGAATACTGCCATCTCGATTGCAACACCCACAGTTTTATACCTCCTCGCCCACGCCATTACAACCTCTATTTCCACCCTCTCGCCAAAGTCCCTGGCCTCCCCTCCTGGTCCGCCTCCCACGTCCCTTTTGCCTGGTCCATCTTCAAAGGGACCTCAGTCCCCCAAATGGAGACCCTCCACCAAAAATACGGCCCTATCCTCCGCGTCGCCCCCGACGCCATCTCCATCGCGCAAGCCGAAGCCTAGACCGAAATCCTTCAACCCCCTCCCGGCCGCCCCGAAACCATCCTCAAGGACGGCCAATGGTTCTATCCCCTCCCCGGCATGGCCTTGAGTCTCTCCCAAGCCCTCGATCCCGCCACCCACGCCAACATCAAGAAATCGATTCTTCCCGCTTTCACTGCCCGTGCTTTGAGGGCGTAGGAGCCGCTTGTTTTAGCTTTACGTCAACCTCTTCGTCTCTCGCCTGCGGAACCTCACCACCCATACCTCCTCAGCCACCCATTCCACGTTCCCCTCCCCTGAGCCCACCACCACTCCAGAAATCGACATAGTCTCTTACCTAAACTTCACCAATTTCGACATCTTCAGCGACCTCAGCTTCAGCGAATCCTTCGGCTGTCTCGAGCACTCGCGCTACCATCCCTGGTTGAGCATTATCTTCGATAATATCAAGGCAATCGCCCTCCTTCGCGGGGTGAGTTACTTCCCTGTGCTGGAGGGCTTGTCGCAGATGTGCATTCCGCCTTCGTTGAGGGAGTTGGCGAGGGAGTTGAGGGTCAAGTTTGAGACGAGCGAGGGGATTGTGTTGGACGATCTGCAGGACTTGCCGTACTCGAATGCGGTGCTGAAGGAGGAAATGAGGCTGTGCCCATAGTTTCCGTGGATTATCCCGAGGGTGGTTCCGCAGGACGAAGGGGGGAGAGTTATTTGTGGAACTTGGTTGCCGGGTGGGGCGAGTTTTCTGAAAGAAGATCAGCAAGGTGAAGTTTTATGTGAGGAGACTTGCTAACGCGCTATCACAACTTCAGAGCAAAGTCTCGATCCACACTAACGCAATTCACCGTAACTCGGAATATTTCCACGAGGCGACGGCCTTCAGACCGGAACGGTGGTTGGCGGAGGCTCGCTCTGACAAACCCAAAATCGCCCTTCTTCAAAGGCCGCCGAGAGGCCGCGTAGCCCTTTCTCGTAGGGCCACGGGCGTGTATTGTGTAGAACCTTGCGGGGGCCGAAATGCGGCTGGTTGTCGCAAAGTTGGTTTGGTCGTTTGACTTGGAGCTACCGGTTGACGAAAGCAAATGGGTAAGATGTGAGGATCTAAAGGCTTTCATTGTCATGGAGAAGCCGCCGATCAATGTAACCTTGAAGCTGAGGCCGAGCGAGTGAAGCGCTTATTTTTCTGTACTTGGCTGACGATGTCGAATTCGGCTGAAGTTGGAGGCAAAGAGGTTCGAAATACGGTTTCAATGAACAATTTGAAGCAAGAAATCTGGCATGGGCCGGTCTGAATGATATGAGTGTATGAAAGCTGCAACCCTACTCACTTCCGGCAAGTTTCGCTGCTACGCCGAGTCGCTCAACGCATGAGAAACGCACGTTGTCAGCCGACCACACGACCTCCACTCGTAAACGCTCACTCGTCCTCATAATACTCCTCCTGTTCTTCCTCGTACTCCTCCCTTGCCTCCTCAACCTCCTCCTGGTCGCTACTGCTTGCACTCGACGAGGCTGCGTCCTTTCGCGCCTCCTCGTACCGCTCGCGGGCCGAGTGAAGCGACGAGTTATCCGAGTCGTACTCCGGTGCCTGTGCAGGCGCGGGGGGCGGGGCCTGGTAGTATTGCGCCGGGGGCGCCGACTGA
>Ga0247770_1001429_pt1 | contig 18560 bp, 13 predicted proteins | sample UWRJL136409B6_FD_179943 | JGI IMG/M metagenome (GOLD analysis project Ga0247770, IMG submission 179943) | Plant litter microbial communities from Arlington Agricultural Research Station in Wisconsin, United States - UWRJ-L136-409B-6 | ecosystem: Environmental > Terrestrial > Plant litter >... | reverse complement strand
AGCTCGAGATGTGCTTGAATAGTGCGGGCACAAGCTCTTGTGCATTCTCGGTGTCTATGGGGAGGGCTTTGGCCCTCATAGTCTCTGCGATCTCTGACCATGACGTCGTCGGCCAATGCTCTAGCCAAGTGTGGCGCGTCGAACTCAGTTCGTCGCTGGTCCAGTGTTTCGTTGATCTCCTCAAGGGTAAATGGGATCCGGTGGAAAAAGCTACCAACTTGCTTATGCTTACATCATCTTTTGCAGATCCTTTTCTTCCATCATCTGCTGCCCACTTTCTTGACCCACCCCTCTTGGATCGCCTCTTGGGAATCTTGCTGGCAGCGCTGTCGACGACGACGCCTGATAGTGCTACCAAACATATACCACGCTGTCTGAAGAGCATCCTTGAGTCTTGTTCGCTGAGCCAGACCTTCATGTCAGCTTTCTGTGTCCATGAAGACGTCGACCGTGCTTTGAAAACTCTCTTGCTCTACGACCAACGGGTGGTGGTCCGGCGAGACGCTGCACTCCTCATCATGGAGAAGATAAGTGGCAATCCGATGTATGTACGCTTACCCAAATACTACCCCACTCCAGAACTAACGATTTTCTTTTCGGCTACAGGGAGCCCGACTCTACCACAAATCGATTCCGAAAGTTTTTCTGGCCTCTCATCTCGAGCTTGGTGGAGCCAGCCATCGCCAATGTCGGGAACTCGACGGAGGTTCTAGAGCTCTGCCTGGGGACATTCAAGCTCTTGCGAGACGCCAGATCCCAGATCTTGGATGTGCAGAGACACCTTGATGATTGGAGCAATCTCCTTCTTGGCTATACGACATTCGAGGTACAATCGCTGGACCCCCTTTATGGATTGTGTTACTAACGGGCGCTTTTGACAGGATGTGACCCAGCCTGATATCATCGATCTTGTCGCAAGCTACCTGACCCGACTCCTCCATTCCATCCTCTGCGTTAAAGACTCGCCATTGCGCCGGGACATTACCCGCCCCAGGTTTGTTACTCCCTACGGTATCCTCAACCTTTGTCACAGGTCTGACTATTATAGTGGCGTCGCCCGAAGGATCTTCTGGAAGCATCTCTTCCCTCCATTTGAGAAGGACGGCCGGTCCGAATACAGCAGACCCATACTTGAAACACAGAGCCGGGGAATGCTCATCGAGATCATATTCTCGCTCATTGGCGATGACTCGACCCAGCTCACATGGCTTCTCGAGGACCTCAATGAGATTCTTCCATTATTTCCAGAGGAGGAAGGCGAGTATTTCATCGGTCGGCACTACAGAGCATGCTGACTAACGTACCTAATTGGCAGACTTGTACGCATATGAACTTTGCTATGGATTTGAGAGGTCCAAGGCCGTCAGGGCTCCCTGTGGCTATGTCGGCTTGAAAAACCTGTCCAACACCTGCTATCTGAACTCCCTGTTTACGCAGCTCTTCATGAACACTGGTTTTCGACGTTTCATTCTGAATGCGGAAGTGAGGGACCGGGATTATACCCAGTCCCTACTTTTCCAGACCCAGAAGCTGTTCGGGTTCATGCAAGGGAGCATCCGGCGCTTCATGACCCCCGAGGAGTGTGTTGCTAGCATCAAGACTTACGAGGACACACAGATCGACATTCACAACCAGATGGATGTTGATGAATTCTACAATCTCTTGTTCGATCGGTGGGAAGCACAATTCCTGAACGGCGAGGAGAAGCGCCAATTTCGGTCCTTCTACGGCGGACAACTCGTTCAACAGGTCTCGTCTAAGGAGTGTGAGCATATTTCGGAGAGATTGGAACCATTCTCGGCAATCCAGTGCGATATTAAAGGCAAAAACTCACTGCAAGAGAGCCTGCAGGCGTACGTTGATGGCGAAATAATGGAAGGCGACAACAAGTACAAGTGTTCGACGTGCGACCGTCATGTCGATGCTGTCAAGAGGGCGTGTCTGAAGGACATCCCAGATAACCTAATATTCCATTTGAAACGCTTCGACTTCAACCTACGGACGTTGCAGCGGAGTAAGATCAACGACTATTTTTCATTTCCAACGAGGATTGACATGCGGCCCTACACGATCGAGCACATCAGCGACTCCTCCGATTCTGAGAGCAAGGCAGAAGATATATTTGAGCTTGTTGGTGTTCTAGTCCATTCCGGAACGGCTGAATCGGGACACTACTATTCCTACGCGCGAGAACGACCGTCAAGCAGCGATACCCCTGTGTGGGTCGAGTTCAATGACGACGTTGTTAGCGCCTGGGACCCTGCCATGATGGAGGCCTCGTGTTTCGGAGGCCCCGATTACCGTTCGCAGTCGCAGTTCGACAGCAACGCTGTCTACGACAAGACCTATAGTGCCTACATGCTATTCTACCAGAGGTCCACATCGGTCGCAAAGGACCAAGAGCTCCTCAAGCAACTACAATGCTCTAGCCCCTTGCGAGTCAAACTTTCTGCGGAACTAGGGGAATTCATTCATGAGGAAAACATCTCGCTGCTACGACGACATTGCCTTTACGACCCGTCACAAATACACTTTGTCAACTTGGCCCTGTTTCATGTGAAGAGCATCAGAATCGATGGCTGCAGCAGGGGCCATGCTATGGAAAACATCGCTCTTACCATGGCCCTCAGTCACCTTGATCAAGTTGCGTCTAGAACGAAGGACGTCCCGGATTTCTTCACCCTCTTTAGACGCATCAGTAGCATGTGCCAGACATGCGTTAGGTGCTGCTTAGCTGTCTTCCAGTACTTCAACCAATACGGCGAATCTCTGCGCCTGATGGTGCAGAAGAATCCCGATGCCGAAGTTCGCCAAGCCATGGTAAGCCTTTTCATGCAAGTTCTGGAGTCTATAAAAGAACAGCTGCCACTCCAATACGGCATACCGCCAGCAAATCCGGACGAAGAGAGCGACGAAGACGAGGTTGAGAGCCGGAACACCGTCATGGCGGGCACAATTGAGATCTTCAAGCTCTTCTGGGAAAATTTCCACGTTAGCCTACGTTCGTGGCCTGAAGTGTTTGACTTCATGCTCTTGTTTGTCAAGATGGGTCGCCATGAGTTGGCGGAGTTTCTTGAAGAGCCATTTCTGAGGTACCTGCTCTTGATTATCTGGGCAGACCCCAACTTGGACCTACCCCCGCAGTTTGCGAGGATGATTGCGGCTGTGTCACGCCGGGTAGCTACGCGGCCGCCGTCCTACGAGGCGATCATTAGCCTCATACATGCATTGACCGCCAGGATGGCACCCATGTACAACGACCAGGGTGACATCTCAGGACCAGAAATGCCAGAGCAGCGATTCAGTAACACCGACTCGGAGCAAAGGTACTGGTTTACGAAGCAGGAGGCAGTACTAATCCACGCGGACTGGAGTCGGGGCCAGGGGAATATCTTTGTGGACAAGCTTATCTCGATCAACCAGAATACTGCTGCAACACACTCAATCATCCGAAATCTGATGAGGCGGAACAGGTACATGGAGGACAAGGTATACCGCACACTCAGAATTGCCATCAACGGCCAGACAACCCAGCATCAAAATGGCCCTTACCTCCGTGTCGCCAGCAAAGTCTTTTGCCGATTTTCCGCCCAGCCAGATCTGATAATCAGTCTCATCAGCCACGTCAGCCAGCAGTGCAATGGTTTGCAAGGGGCTGAAGGGAAGGCTTTTCTGGACTTCCAAAGAGAGGTATTCAATGAGCTTCACGAGAACTTAAACTTCCCCGCCGAGAATGTGCTCACGGTAGGGTACGAAAACCTCGTCGACTGGGCCCCCGGGTTGCTGGGCTATTTTGAGACCGCCGTGGCCAATGAAACCGAAGAGTTTTTACATGAAGTCCTCTTTAAGCACGGTTCATCGCCTGCATTCCAGGGTGGAGACGAGGGTGAAGATAATCAGGCCGAGAAAGTGGTCGAAACGGCGAGGAGGCTGGGAATTCGATGTCTCGTGTATCTGCGTGACACTTATGTCACGCGACGTGTGGACGTGTCCACACGTCTAGTGGTGGGTCTGGAGCGCGTCATCAAGGAGTGCAGCAAGTTCTATAATCTGAGGGAGCCCTCGGACGACGAGCAGGGGAGAGAGTTTGTTCGGCTCAGCAACAGTAAGTGTTATACGCAATGTAAATGAGGCTCTGTGAAAAGGGGGGTAAGCTAACAGATGATGTGGCAGGCGTCCTTGACCCGCTACGTAGACTTGTGGTCGAAGAGCTCGAGGAAGATGGGTCTGGTATGTTTTACAGCGACTCAGACAGCATTGCGTCAAGCAATACAGCCGGCTGATACGTTGGCTTTGCAGACTGGGAGGGTTCTTCGGGGTGTTCGGAACAACTAGCCTTGGAGACGTGAGCATACCGATGACTGGGGATTTGCAAGAGAGGGAGCTGCAGTAGCGAGTGAAATAGGGATAGCTGCCTCGCTTGATGCCCAAGGGCAAGAGGAAGCTAGTCCATCTCGCATGATTATACGATTGTACTCATGACTGAATGACCGGGACACGTCAGGCATCAGGAACCGGTATTGGGCATCGCAGGACATAACGGATTTAGGGGCTAGAAGGAGCGAAGGGTCCCGCCATGAAGGTTAGCAAGACCCGAACGCGGCGGCGTATGGGAGAAAAGGGGATAGCGATTTGATTTTGCCTTGTGCCTCTCCTGAGGATGGAGAAGGCGCCCATTCTCGTCGGTGTTTGTTTCCCTTTGCATGACCTTTCTGGGACTGGGAGCGGGGTGGGATGGGATGATAAAGGACTTGGGCCGGGGTGGATCAGCAAATGCGTGCGCTTTACACAGTAGATTACATCTTGAGGACATTGATAGACGGCCAGCTCGGAAGGCTGCGAGGGATATGATTTTTCTCTACAAACTAATGTTTGCTGCGCAGGACCAACCGCAGATCGGTTTGCTGTTGTGTTGCACATAACTGTGCAGTGAGAATCGGCAGAGCTTCGATTCGACGATGCGGCAGTGCGTTGACACCCGGCTGCCAAGACAGGGTTCCATCGTCTCCAGTGCCTTGTCCTCCTCGTGCTATCCTGCTTCCCTGCTCTCCTGCTCTCCTGCTCTTCTGCTCTTCTGCTCTTCTGCATCATCGATCTCGAAACCAAGAAAAAACAATAGAACAAACCCGGTGGCCATGACTGGCCTCGTTTCACAAATCTAACGGGGTATTCTGGCCAAGCAAAAGGGATAAAGGAGACTGCAGCCAGCTATTTTTTCGACGCGACAACTGGCGCTGATGAGGCCGTGGCGGTCAGGTCAACCAACTCTAGACGCCCAGCCGCGACTGGGCCTTTGCTTGGCGTCGATCTTCCCCACAACAGAAAGCTGGGTTAAGCGCCGACCTTGGACTCGCCAGACGCTTCGGCGAATGGGACGACGCCATTGAGCCATCATGTGGGTGACCAGCGAGCGAAGCCGACAGGCTGCCTTAGGGTCCCGATCCTCCGACCTCCCGAAGAACTGCTCTGTTAGCGACGGGAGCAGTGCCAGGGCGGTGCGGCCTAACAGCTGGGTGCCGCGGGCTCCCGCTTGGCGGCCATTGTTCCTCCAGGGGTGCCCGCCCCAACATCGTGGTCGGGTCTTGCGAGTGCTCCATGGCGCCACCGTCACTCATCACACGCGCACAAGATGCATGCGTCGGCTCGAGAAGCTGCAGAGGCACATGAAACAGTCGGTAGGGCCTTGTGCCTTCGAAGCCGAGGCCAGGGCTCAGCTTTGAGCTGGCAAGAAGTCCCGTCCGGTTTCAGCAATTTTGCCCAACTTGCTCCTGCTCTGCTCCTCTTCCTCAACGCCCTTTGCTGGTCGCTGATAACCGCCCAGTCTTTTTTTAACCCACAACTGCCCCCGGCCTCTGCAGCTTGCTTTGCGTTTTTATCGTCATTTCCAGACATTTTGCCCCTGCCTCTTGGGACTATTGGGACTGTGGCTTGCAGCGCAGGTTCGATGGGCGCTGTTCGGCAGAGGTCTTATAACTCGTCGAGTCCTGCTCCTGCGCCTTCCCAACACCTGGTTCAGGCTGTCTGTGTGTGTTGTGTGCCTCGACTGTGCCTGTCTGACAGCGACTCCGCCAGGCCTTGCACTCACTGTGGCCCCCAACGAGCCTATGACTGTCTGCCCAATCCTGGCTCTTTGAGGTGAGAGGAGAGAGACCCTGAGGAGATAACGGTCCTTCCGCTCTCTTTCACTATCTTATTCTCGTCGTCACTTCTCTCTGTCCTCTTCGCCCCGGCTTGTATCGCTACGGGACCGACACCGGCACAATGGCTGCCTCCGTTTCTTTGAAGGACCGAATCTCGTCGCCCCTCGAGGCGGGCGTGTCGGTCGCCGATGGCCATCAGTTGCCCGGTCGATTGACCGCTGCGTTGGAGTATGCGTCGACGCGGCTCTCGAGGAAAGCCGCAAATATCACTCTCCTGGTCATTCAACGCGACTACCAGCTACCCACATTGCCACTCCCGTCGTCGTACTCGGCATCTTCCTCGATGGCCTCTCCTGTATGGTATCCGTCTTCTGCCGCAGCCCCGCCCGTCATGTCAACGCGTCCTGCGTTTGCTACGTCGGCAATCAGCAGCCTCAAGCAACTCATCCGGTCAAATAATACCACCGAGGCCCCTATCCGCGAGAGGATTGTTCATATCTGCGTCGACCAACTGAGGAATGAGACCATCTCGCCGGCATTCAGCGATGTTTCTACAGCCTCCACCTCTACGGCCTTTACGGCAGACTCGTCTGACTCTGTCTTCAGCAATCGGCTAGCATCATGGCCTGCTAGCCCGTCGTGTCCCTCGCTACCCATGACACCCGCCACCCCATTCACCATTGCTTCGTCGACTACCGACACAGGGAGTGCCGTATCCGGCCCGGGCTTGCAGAAACACTTGGATCAGTTCGCTACGAGACTTGTTTATGTCGGCCAGCTCAGTCCTCGAGACGAGCGAGTACTCAACCAGACACTCGAGAAGACGGCACGGAAATTCAAAATAGGGTTCGTATTCCCACCGCTTGATTTCTTTGAAGTCGGCCTCACTAAAGAAAACTACAGAAACGGTTGGCTTTCCAATGCCGCATCCCCTGAGTCGCTAGGCCTTCCACCAGCTGTGGCGCAACGGTCTCTCGAGCAGGGCGAGGCCCTCTTCACGTCTAAAAGCCTCACAGTTCTCTCATTGGACCACCTTTACACGTTTCGCACCTCCCTTCAGTCATACGCGCGTACGCAGTCGCCCTGCCGACTCGAGGATGCGGTTGACGAGCTTCGCCGGCTTATTCTGGCCAACGGCCGGCGGAAACTACTCAAGAGCACGCTGCTTACCTCTTACCGCTGGCTCGATCCAGTTAGTGAGTCAGCGCTCGCTGATGTCTTGCGCATGTACGGCCGCGGCTACGGTGGAATTGAGGGCGAAAGCGGTGTCGAAAATGACATTGATCCCCTGCCAGAATGGCCACTCACGAATGATGAAATAATGCCGCCACAGTTCACAGAGTGTCCAAGATCGCCGTGTTATCGGGTTGAGGAGAGAGAGACGGACGTGTCGAGGACACCACCACCATCCCAACCTCCATCGTTGGCTAGCACGCCTCAGCAGTCACGGGGATCTCATCATCGTTGGTCAATGGGCGACGAGAAGGAGATTTTCGGAGGTTTGTTAAACCTCGAGCTTGACGACAACGATCTGGAGATCGACGCCATCGAGGCGTGGTACCGAGACGTGCAATTACCGCCCGTTGAGATCCAGCCTGTCGAGATCGAAGTCGAGGAAGTGCGGCAGGGGACCCCAAAGATTGCGCCCGCTCCTATCGGGAGAAACTTGGCGCTACGATTGCAGACAACCTTCGAGAAGCCCAAGCGGATATTGACGCCAGAATATGGCACGCCGCAGAGTGCATCGCTGCCACAGCAACCACCAAAAACACTATCACTACAACAAGAACAGCGAAGGATTGTGCAGCTTACGACTGACGGTGAGGACGATGACTTAACGGCAAGACCAGTGAGCGTGATCGTCTCGAAGCCGCCAATGGGATGGAACAGCATGTCAATCGACGGCGTTCTAAACAGTGCACATCCCGACCGAGAGAGTAACAGGAACGGCTTCGGGCTGGGTCACAGTTTGGTGTCGCCGACGTCACCGACATCGCCACAGCACCTCGGCCCATTGACCCCAAACGGTTATGACGATATATCTCCTATTACTCGAAATGAATGGGGCTTCATCACACAAAATCTGCCCAAGACAGCCGCCGTGGAGATGTGCTGAAGGACAGACTGAACAAGGAAACTAACAACTATTTTTCTGTTGCATATATTGGTGTACTTCTTCAACGGGACTGGGCAAGGGTTGAGATCAGATCGGACCAATACCCAGATTTTATCATTTCTACCCGGATCGCATTTACAGTACCATGAGCCTCAAAGGCCGCGGGAAAATTGACGAGTATGATATTTATTATTACCAACTTAACTTTAGCTATCGGTATCGAACTTGAATATGTGTAAGCACGTGGAAAGTGCGCCTTTTGAACTTCTGTAAAAGCCAAAACATCGAAGACGGGCTATCGTTTTATTTCCACCCGTACCGTCCAGCCGCATCCTTACGATTGTTCTTGCCCTGAACAAAGCTGTCCTCAAGAGCGGACTGGTTGTTCTGCGCCATGTTGACCATTTGCCGTAGGCTGTGCTTTCCTGGAGCAATGGATCGCACCGGGTTATAAACCTGCTCGCCCGACGCCCGCAACGCTTCGTTGTGCTCATACTCCTGCTCCATGTCGAATTTGAGCACGCGGGCGTTGGCAGGGATGGCGAAATCGTTGCTGCTCTTGTTGCCGGCCCCACCGCGGCGACCAAACAGTTCTCGCTGAGCCTTTTCCGACAATTGCATACCATCGACAATGGAGTTGGCGGAATGAAACTGTGGGGTAGGGTTGAGATTATCGTGTGTTGGTGGCGGGGCGTAGCTTTCATAGTCGCCTGTTACACCGGTGTCGTCATCATAACCATCGTGTCCGGTTGCGCCTTCGGTGCTCTGGTCGGTGCTGAAGAGGGGCTCGTAGGCCCCGCCGCTGCTCGATTCAGTCTCTGCCGCAAGGGCTTTTGGCAGCCCATCGCCATCATCCATGGAAAATAACGACACCTTCTTCTTCTTCTTCTTCGGCGGCGGCGGCGGTACATCCGCCCCTGTTGGTACTTGTGCTGTTGTGGGTGCTCCTGCCACCGCCGCCCTTGCCGCGACAGACCCCTTTTTCTTTGCTGGCTTCCGCGTCACCGATAGGGGCTTAAACATTAGCGGCTTCCCCACGAGTTTTACTTCATGCTCGGGCTTCTGTCCCTCGGGAATAGTCGGCCCTGTTGCAGCCTTCCGCGGCGCGGGCAGATTAAACACCGATGAGCCGCTTTCACCCCCATCTCCATCTTCGTTGTTGTCATCGTCGCCTGGCGCTCGTCGCACAAACGCCGGCTCTGCTGCCGTTCGAAGGTGTACGCCCGGCCCGGGGGCACTGCCGCGCGATGCGGACTTTGTATGCGCCGGGAGGTTGTTCTTCTTGGGCGCTGGGAGGAAGGAACCAAATGCGCTGAAGCGACTTGAGCTGCCGGCTATCTTGGCTCGCTTTGCGGGAGGTTCTTGTGCGTCTTTGCTGTCGTCGGCATCGGCGGTTGCGGTGGGGAGGCTCACGAGGATCTTGCCTGCGCCAGGGCCCGATCGGTCGATGAGCTTTTGGAAGGGCTTCTTGTTGGTTGTTGAAGAACTGGCGGTTTGTGCGGCTTTTGAAGGGGGCTGCTGGACGGGCTCTGGATCGGACTCGGAGTCCGAGTAGTCTACTAACGCCATGGCTGTGTTCGTATTGGTTGTGAAATTGGGAATGCGGCTGATGGGATCACGTCGGTCGTGAAGTGTTGTTGCTGGGCGGGAAAGTGGGCGTGATGTCGCAGTTTTTTGGTCTAGGTGGCGCGGCCAAGATGACAGTGGGGGGCGCGCCGATGCGGCTGCTTTGGGGAAATGGATACGGCCAAGCGACATCGCTTTGGAAAGAGGTGTAGCGGAATCATAGGGCATTTGAGGTGGCACGGTGGAGCGAAGTGGCTATGAGTGCCAATAGTTTAATATAATATAAGTTTCATCTGGTCTAAAGTCAGTTTTGTCTTTCCGAGCCCTGATAAGTTGAACAAAGCTGTTTGATAATCCAAGCGTTGACGTTCTGTCAAGTACAGGCAGAGTATTTTATTCTGACACCTGTCAAGGTCTAGGTTGTTGCCCCACTAACCCCAGGCGAACCACACCCGTCTCACGAGGCTCATTCCCCCACACCAACTTAGGACTGTGCATTGCTCGATCAATCCGCCGATTGACGTCCGTTCCACACAACCACCATTTGATGTCGCAACCAGGCGTTCCACTCAACTATTTCTCTCTTCTCACTCAATGCTAAGCTGCGGTGATGTCGGTGATCCAGGTTGAAGAGTACGTATCCCCAATTTCCAATCCCCAATTTCAGGAGCCGCGTCCAGACCAGCCTTCTTGCCCCTTTTGCGCTGCCTCGCTAACCAGGAGCCCGTCGTGTCCAGTCTGGTGTTGTACCAATTGCGCGCCAGCTACCTTAACGAAGTTGCCGACGGAGTGGGCGAACGGCTATTCACCTTAAACGAGAATTTCCTCAATTCGGCTCCCTTCAAGGCAGCGGGATGGCGTCCGAATCCCGCTCTGATCAAGAGGACTCACTCGCCGCCCATCCCGACCGCCATCGCGTCCGAATACTTCCAGGCCCCGCGCGTGACAGGACTCTCGCTTGAGGATGAGGGAGAAGAGGGGAGCATGTTTTCCGGGGGCGCCGCAGATACAGCTGGTGCCAGCTTAGCGACCAAACGTCGGAGGCGTCGCGAGCAGATAGAAGAAGATGACAGCAGTGACCTTAGCGACGAGAGCGACGACGAGCCGGACCAGCGCGCCGCCCAGCAGATAAAATTTGCCAAGATGCCACTGCGAAATCGCTCTGGTTCCTCGCCTCTTCAGTCTTCCAACCTCCGCCCCCCCAATACTGCGCCGTCGCCTCGTGCGGCACCCCGCAGAGGCTCACAGTCCGCCCTTGAAACCGTGAAGGAGAGGGCGCGCCGCGACACCGTAACCAGTAGCGAGGTGTCCTCCGAGAATGAATTCGACGCGTCGGGCTTCCATAAACAGCGCGAGGCTGCCAGATCAGCAGCCCGCGCCGTGAAGCCCTCGGGCAAACCCGCTGCAGACCCCGCTGTTGGGGTAAAACGTCAAGAGAGCGACCTTCTCGAGGAGGAGGAGGAGGAGGAGGAAGAAGACTCAGACGCGTCCGACTTGTCCTCCGCTTTCCTCGAGAGTATCGACTCTACTTCGATCTTGGATGGTGTGAAACAGCCCATTAACGCGTCGCCCCGAGACCAAGTGGTCGGCACCCCACCTCGAGAGTTCACAAGACGATCCACAATCCGAAGGTCTGCAATACCTGCCCCATTGCAGATATCCATAGGAGATCTACCTCCGCCTCGCCCTATGAGTACCATACGACCCATCAGCATGTTGCAGCCGAAAAGCTTGCTTTCTGCTGCGCTGAAGGCCAAGAAAACGAAGCCGGCGCTCCCATTTGACAGCTTTGCTTCACTATCTGGGCAGGGGGATCCAAACCCTATCATGCTGCGCATCTATGCGCCCTTTTCCAAAAAACCATCAGCCCCATTTGAGGTCCTGATTCGCAGAACGGTCCATGAAGGCGAGGGCGGCGATAGATCGGTGACGGTGGCCGACCTTATTGGTCTCAGCTTGTGGAGGTACAACGAAGAGAAGCTGGAACCGTCCCTACCTAGCGACAAACTGAACGTGAACTGGTGGACACTGCGGATGGTGGAAGAGGATGGAGAGGTTGACGATGATTTTCCACCTCTGGAACGGAAGAAACAGCTTATCTCCTTTACGACGGCAAATAACAAAGCCGGGAGATCACGCGCCAACTCCAGGGTCTTTGACATATTTGCCTTGGTGCAAGCATCTCAGACGGAATTCGCTGAAAACCAGAAGCAAACGCCGCAGTTTGAGCAACAAGACGCGGGTGAAGGTCGTGATACCGACGACCTTACCCCTCGAAATACGCCCAGGCCCGATAACTTCATGCTTCCGCCAGCCAAGCCACGCGACAACCCATTGCTCAACACCACCTACCGTGCCAACACGTCTATGTTTGCGGACATGCCCCAGCCGGCGCAACCTGCTTCATCGCATAATACAATGCGCGGCGAGAAAAAGCTTCTTCGCATACACATCCACTCATCCGATATCGCCCCTGGTCAGATGATAACACTTGATGTTACGACGGAGGCATGGCTGGCCGATGTTCTGGACACAGTGTGCCGGAAGAGGCAGCTAGACAAGGCGAACCATGTCCTTAAACTCCCACACTCTGGAACAGTGGTGCTGCTGGACCGCACTGTTGCCTCGCTTGGTAATATCACAGACATAGATCTTTACAGGCGCAGATTCGCCACCGATGGGCCCCTCACGATGACGGGCTCGCCGAGTAGCTCGTCACCGCGCCCGCTGCTATTTGCGGACAACGCAAGTTGGAACAAATCGAAGAAGACTAAGATTATGGGGTCGCACCCCCTTGCCAAGGAAGTCCTAAAGCAAGATGAGCTTGCTGTTAGCTCAAACTACAAAAAGTACACAGTTTGGCGGAAGCAAGCAATGCGTCTGATGTCGGAGAGACTGTTTGCTATCGACGGCGAGTACGTCCACATCATGCCTGCCTCTGGTGGTAAGATGGTAGAAGGGGACGGAAAGACGACAACAGTTCACTTTAGCAACGTGGTCGGATGCAAGGTCTCACGAAAGCATCCCACCAACTTCAAGGTTAGTAGCGCGCAGCAGACGCGGACACATCTGAGTTTGGGCGTGTGCTGACAATTTCATCGCCAGCTTGTCGTCTACAAGGCTACCGAAAGCAAGAGGTACGACTTTGTCACGAGTAGTGCAGAGTATGCTGCCGATATTGTCCAGGAACTCAAGAAGGGCATCTCACCATATCGAGAAGTATGAGGGCCAAGTGAACCGATTCAAAAGGCTAACCCAACGACCCCTCACCACTGAAGTCAGATGCTGCACCGCCCCAGTTTTTCGTCCGTCTCGCAAGACCTAGCCGAGTATAGCATGTATGGCGTGGCGTGGCGTGGCGTGTCCTGGCAAACTCATGGATGGGCTTAGCTAGCACCTTGCCCCTACTCATCAGGCGAAAGAGCGGTCTTTGAAATCAAGCAGACTTTGCACCGCCAGACCAGTCGTAAAAGTCAAATTGGAGAGTGCGAGGGAGTTAATTTGGCGAGGAATGGCAACAATACCAGCCATGTTCAACGAGTTGCGATCGGCCGCAAACTGCGACAACTCCTCTCCGCCGCGTCCTCGGTACACTTCTCCGAGAGTTTCCACCTTTCGCCCGCTGCTGGGGGCGTCCAAATAGAGTTAGGATCCCTGCATGCATGCATGTGGCTCCCTGCGGTTGCATGCAGGGTCTCCAGGGATGGGGATGCGAGGAGCTGCAAGTGGCTTGAATGACACATTCCTGTGCAGTAGCTCTGAGCTAGCCGAAGCAACGCCGGTATGGAAGGCTCACCAGACGGCCTTTACCTAACCAAGAGAAGAACGCCCCTTTGCGTCACAAGAATCGAGAAACAGAGACCTAGCCGTAAAGCTCGCTTCAGCTGCCCACATTTCGCCGCCGCGAGTGTCCAGGAGCCGAATCTCCACCTGTGACAGACTGTAAACGTATGCCACGATGCAATCATTACAGCGCCCAGCAATGGCGCAGTATGAGCACACGCAATCACATCGTCTCCGTTAGGGGAAGGCTAGCTGCTTAGCTTCTCTAGCTGCCATCCAGACAACGACCGAGACTGATCTGCATTTGAACCGGCGAGGAGCCACCATGAGACTTCGCCTTGCATCACTGGCGCTGTAATCCGCATGATGGATACTGGAAGCTAGTTTGTATTCCAGCGCGCGGTTTGTCCGCCAGTCGAACGCTACCAAGTGAGGCGCTGCCGTCAGTGCCCTTGAGTACCCGCAATCCTAGAAGCTGGTTTCTTCTTCCAACCGGAGATATAAAGGGTTTCGTCCTGTTCCAATGTTGGGGCTTGGTGTTATACTCAGTTGTCCCAGAAAACACACCCCGCACTCGTTCAACACCCTCTCACCCATTACATCTTCCATCTGAATTCCTCGATACCTTCACGTTATACCACCTATCAACATGCGTTATACGGCTTTCATCGTGGCTCTTGCCTCCATGGCTTCGGTATGTTGCCCTTGACGTGCCCCCAGCAGTTCGGGCGCTTACTGACTACATCAAGGCCCAAACCGTCGTTACTACTACCAGCACCCTGCCTGGCGCCAGTACACCGATCAACAGCGCACTGTCTTCGAGCCTTAGTTCGGTCTCGACGCACTCAAGCTCGGTGCTCTCTTCGATTACCTCGGCGGCTTCTTCCGAGCTCAACTCCGTCAGCAGCGACGCCGCTAGCCAGCTTTCATCCTTCTCCTCGGTGTTGGCGACGGCAACGGGCTCCGACCGTGCTTCCATCACCTCGGCCCTTGGATCTCTCACCAGCTCTGTCGCCTCGCGCGCGAGCTCTATTACCAGGAGTGCCAGCTCAACGGCCGCCACCGCCACTAGCCCTAATGCGGCGCCGATGAAGACCGGTGCCATGGCCGTCGGTGCCTTGTTCGGCGGTGTTGCCGTCCTGGCTAACTTGTGATTTTCGGGATGAGTGTCGGAAGGGTTGTGTCTGTGGTGGGTCGTTTGGACGAGAAGCGGTGGTGAATGGGAGGGCATGTTGGTTGCGGCGCGAAGAGAATATTGATACATCGGTACTATCTTTTTCATATTCTTCTATTTACCTGGTTAGCACTTAATTCTATCTTGTTTTGCTAGTATTTTTTCCTAGACCAGCAATCCCTTGCAAACTGATGACACTGTAAAACCGATTCGACATGGGTATTCTCACATTGTGTGTTGTCTCACCCAACACTCCAAAGGCTTAGTTCAAAAGAAAGGGTCCCCTTAATTAGTGTGAAAATGCCTTTTTGGAATCCTCACACGGTCCTACTCTGAAATGGTGAGGGCTGGGCTTATTATGTTACAGGTAGGAAGGCGTAATTGAAATGTAAGAAGGCATTTCTAATATACAAGAAGGCCTTTTCAGTATTTATATAAGTCTTTTCAGAATGGGAGATGGCCTGTAATAGCAAAAGCCAGAGGTGGTCTTTACAGTAAGAAGGCATTTTCGCATTGGTTAAGGGGACCCTTTCTTTTGGCCTGAGCCTTCGTACGAACAAGACAGCGCCAAAGGCCGAATGCTGACAGGTTTGTGACACATTCCATACGATCGAAGTTGGCTTACCACGCTTAGGCTAGCTACACTTGCAGGTTGGATGTTATCAAGTCCATTAAATGGCATAATTGGACATATCGATAGAGTGAGATGTACGATATGTCTCGCTCTTGTTACTTCCTTCAGCATCGTGTAGGAATGCGGAGTCAGATTTCTGTGTAGTGCACTCACTTCCCCACTTCCACGAGTCTCAACGCGCTTCAGAGCTCATCCGCCCCTTGCTACTGGAAACTGACGTCTGGGTATCATGTTGTGATCCACTTTATCACACTTTATTAGTTGGTGGCGTTCTTGCGGTTGTCATTCCAGAGGGCATCGATGACCTGGAAAATTGCCGTGATGTCCCGCATAATGGCAGCGTCCACCTGTCCACCCAAGCGCTGCTGCATCTTATCTGGATGCCACCGCACCCGTTCCTCCTTCAGTCGGGAAGCAAAATCTGCCTCGCCCAGTTCCTCCAACCTCAGCCCATTCACAAAGAATGCCCTGACCTCCCCATCTTCTGCCACATCCCGTACTGGCCACGGAATACCGGCCACATCCGTCCCATCCCACTCGGCCCAGCGCGTGCGATACCCCTCCCAGCGATCTCTCCATCCCCTGCGGAGGCGCCGTTCCTGCCCCTTCCGCAAACTGCGCTCCACCTCAGCGCGGACGCGTGCAGTCTCTTCCTCGCGCCGCTCCCGCTCCTCGCGTGCCTTCTTTCGTCGCTCGCGTTCTTCCACCAGTCCCGCGTGCGTCTTCTCCCACATTTTCTGCCGCACAAACGTAGCGTACTCTTCATCCGTCATACCCTCCAGCTCGCCGCCCGGTCGGCTGCGCTCCGAGGCATACACGTGGATCGGCTGGCCGTAAACAGACTCCCAGTAGGCGGCGCCCTCGTCGTCGGCCATGGCGTCGAAGAGTGATTCGCGGAAGGCAGCATCAGGGTCCAGCGGACCTGGCGCAAATGGATCTGGGGCCGGGACTGCCTTGGCGACAGGGGATGGGGAGCGTGGGCGATGACGATGACGGTGTTTGCGCGGGCGCGAAGGGTCTGAGGACTCGTGATGGCGCCGCCGACGATGGTGCCGATCATCGTCAACCTCGCCATCGCCGGCGGAGCCATCGTGTCGTGACTTGCGCGTGATCCTGTGGCGTTCTGACTTGAAGCGGAATTTGGACGTCCGTGGTGCGGCTTGGGACTCTGCTACCATTTCTGCTCCTAAATTGGGTGTTGATTCGGTCGGAGGGATGGGTGATTCACCGCCGCGGCTGCTGCAGCTATTGTCGCTGTCTCTGTAGGTATCGTCATTTGAGGGGTTGATAGACGAGAGGACTCTCCGTCGCTTGGGCGATCGCGGTGAGGACATCGCAAAGATGGGGTTTGCGGGGCGCGGTGTTGAGCGTCGGAGTATTGTCTTGGGGGGGTTTGTAGTGGGGCTGGTCTGCGGCTCGCTTCTGCGGCTCTGGTAGCCGATATGTGGAGAAAGTGGACAGTTGCGTCATTACTCCCCACTGTTGTGGTTGGCTAATCCACACAACCTTGTCGGTTCCAGCGCTTAGTGGCGGTTCCTTCCGCTTCTGATTCACTCAGGCACGACATCAACCTCATGGCACTGCCGGAAAGGTACAGTGCTGTTGGGCGTAAAGCCCCATTTTGTTTTCTCTTCCCGCTTCCCCTCGATTTCCCCATCAATGTTCCGTGTTGATGTTCAAACTTGCTGGGATCACGTCGTAGAGCTGAACCGCTTTTGGAACGAAAGCCCTAGTCTTAAAAAAGTACGTCTGTGCGAGCGCGCTAATGGCCCTGTCAAGTCACCATGTGGAGGGACCTAAACCTCTCTAAATCTAGCGGTTTCGCTGCTAGCTGTTCCGAGGTCCCCTTGACTGACAGCAGTTTCTTCCCCTGGCCGATGGGGGTTTGAGAACGATTTGTCGAACTCAAAGTCGAAACAGGCGCTGCTGGCTTGCGTATCGCGGGAGGTGACTTTTCATGGTGGTCCAATGTCCAAAGTCCGAATCGTCCTTCCCCGCATATCAGACCAAATAATCACCGATACATGCCGATTCAATAATACTGTCCATGCTTTATTAGATGCAATGCGACCAAGCCGCAGCCTGGCACAGAGCCGCATAATTGACCTTCGTCTTGCTTTTCTCAGCCGCCCTTCGGAACTTGAATGACGACTTCTGTCACGTTCGCACATGGCTTCACGAAGTCTCAGACCCATTCTCCTTTTCGGAAGAGTAAAATCAAGGGTACGAAGGCTCGGGCCAAAAGAAAGGGTCCCCTTAACCAGTGTGAAATATGGCTTCTCACTGCTAATACGTCCATATCACCTCTGGTTTTAGTTACGGTAGGCTATCTCCCGTTCTGTACAGCCTTGCTTACATTTCAGAAAGGCCGGTTACATTTTAAAAAGACCATGCTGCATTCTGGGAAGGCGTTGCTACATCCTGGGAAGGTCTGTAATGTAGTAAGTCCAAACCTTACATTACAGTTCCAGCACAGGGCCATAGCATTCTAAGAATGTATTTTCGCACGGAGATATGAGATCCATTCTTTTGGCCCGAGCCTTCGTACAGGGCAGGTACATGTAACACAGGGCGCTGGTCCCTTCCATTTCACGTTTCCCGAACCAATTTTCCCGTGCGGCCCCAATCGGAACGATCATGCGCTGCAATAGGTGCGGTTGGACGACGAGCGCCCTTTCCCCATCTCAAATGGACAGTCCCATTACAAGTGGGTGCTGCAAAGGTGATCATGAGGCTTCATCAGATATCATCAGATACAGATATGATGACTGATTGACGGATGGCAGGGTGACATACCGAGCATGCCCCATCACTTTGCAATCCTGTATCTGTTTACCTCCCGTGGCCAGGAATCCGCGATATCACTGGCGTTGGTGTTCTCAACGCCAAGGCTGTCGGTTCTGCGCGTAGTGATTGGGGGTCGCGTGATGCAGCCGGGTGAGCCGCCAGCCACCAGCTCCTTCGCGGATCTTCCAATCTCCCCAAAGGTACTTCTGTCACTTCCCAGGCCATCCTCTTTAGGTTACAAGACACGACATTTCGTCCCGATGTGGAAGACAAGCCATCTCGCTTCTCGGTGACGACGGCCCCTTCTTCATCTCATACCCCTCGATCGATCATCTCCATGGGGAGGGCCGGGGTCGCCGG
>Ga0247770_1001428_pt1 | contig 18569 bp, 18 predicted proteins | sample UWRJL136409B6_FD_179943 | JGI IMG/M metagenome (GOLD analysis project Ga0247770, IMG submission 179943) | Plant litter microbial communities from Arlington Agricultural Research Station in Wisconsin, United States - UWRJ-L136-409B-6 | ecosystem: Environmental > Terrestrial > Plant litter >... | reverse complement strand
GGGGGGGAAGGGGGCGATGGGGGAGGGGGACCACCATTCGTGGGATTTCGGGAAGAGGGTGTATACTGCGGGGACTTGGGCGTGGAGGGATGGGGTTTGGTTTGGATTTGGGTTTGCGTTTGGAAGGGGGCGGTTGGCGATGACGGTGGCGAGGAGGGTGTGGGCGGTGTGGTCGGCGTGGAGGGAGGTGGTGAAGAAGGGGCGGGCGACTTTGACGACTGTGTTGGGTTGGTCGGGGACGGTGAAGACGAGGCCGCATTGGCCGAAGCCGATTTTGCGGAAGGTTCGGTGGTTCCAGGTTGGGCGATCGTCTTGTTGCGGGATGTGGGTGTTAAGTTGGGTTGATTCAGGGGTATGGAGGGATAGGAGATGGTGGAGGACATCTCTGAGGGAGATGTCATCTGCGGTGGAAGCCATGGTCGGATAGGGACCGAGTTCAGTACGATCTCTGACAGGTAGTTAAGTTGAATTCGACGGGCGGCTTCCATTTTATATCCTATTCCCCCTCCAGCGAAGTGGCGTTGGTGGGAAACTCACGCTTGCGCTTAAAGCTTGGAACTGGGCCTTGTCATTAACCTTTGGCGTTACGTGCGAAGCCTAAAGCTGTCTGCCTACGCAAGTGGATACCCAGCTATTCCCACTTGTAGGCATCAGCTTCCAGCCAGGTCAGGGTATCCATCCACATTGGCCAGGTGGAAGACGCGCACTCGGCATTAGTCTTTGATTCGGCAAGCAAATCCGAAGGCCGAGACTGCATCAATTTGCCGCGACGCCGCCTTCCCATGACAATGAGCTCGATATATCAATGCCTTTTTTTGCTCTACTTATATCCCACAACCGCTATGTAGAAAGGTGTCAAGACTTCCCGGTTCTGCGTTTCGTGTCCGAGCCAAGATATTCTATCGCGTTGCGGCAAAGTGGGCACGAGTTTTTCCCACTGTTCTGGAACCACTTGTACAGACAGATCCGATGGTAAGAGTGCCTGCAGGTACCGCACTCTTTGTCTGGCAACATCTTGTCCGACGAGACAATCGAGTAGCAAATGGCGCACTCTGTCTGGCCCTTCAGCGTGCCAATAATGTTCCGACGGAAGGCGGTGAGACCGTCAATGATGCCTCCGTTCTAAACAAACGTTGTCAGTTTTTTGCCCAACAAGAACCCTGGAAGTAAAGTCTTACCCCGAATTTGATAACGCCTTGAGTTGACAACAGCCAAGCTTGCCATTTTTTCTCACTAACAGCAACGCGCTTGATCCCGACAACCTCGCACGTCTCTAGAGGGAACGCTGGGGGGACCCGAATGACCATCGAGGCAACTTCTTCATCCACTTCGTAGCCCGCCGTGACCTCGCGCGCGGCCCTGCTGACCTTGACAAGAAGCTCTTTTTCGTCATCTGTAGGCTCCTCTTGCTTCTCGGCCCAGTCGATAACCTCGTCGAGTGCATCTGAAATGATGAGGGGAGAGAAGTACTTGACCAGCCACGGTTTCAGTGAGTTTTTGGTCTGCTTATCCCGGCAGTCGAGAAACCACGTCCTGAACAGGCCGGGGATGTGTTTGAGTGTGAGGAACAGAAGATGAAGCAACAGCCAGTGCATGTTTCGTTCTTCTGCCTCGGTGTTGGCTATTTCCACGTCGTATGACCGGATGAAATCTCGTGTGAAGCCTTCCTTGTCAAGATTCAATTCGTGACCGGCAGAATGGCCCAGTACATCGAACATGAAATTCAGAAACGGCTCCACGAAGTTTTGTTTCTTGAGAGAGTCCGAATAGTCATTCTGAAGTTTGAAAGATGCCTTGCTGTAGGTGTCAAAGATGAGGTGCCAAGCAAGGAGGTATGAGCGGACCGCGGGCGGAAATTGTACGAGAAACTCCTCGGGATACATCTCCAATGTCGGCGCGTCCAAGAGAAGAGACAGCAGCTCATCCGGGAGAGACGCATCTAATACTGTTAGCACAGTTGATCATTGAGGCTATGGACGCCTTACCCTGTTTCTCAAGCAGAATATCAACCGAAAGCTGCTCCTGGGCTGCGGGTAGGGCGCGGTGCAGAAGGCCGAAAGCTGCGGTTTGAACCTCCCGTGAATCTGCGGCAACTAGTCCGTAGAGATCGGACAGGTCCCCAATATGGCTAAGCGGAACTCTCTCCAGCATCCTGCAGAGTAGAGAGTTGACGATTTGACTGGCCTGAGAAACCTCGCTGGGAATCTTGAGAAGCTCTATCAAGCCACTGGATATATCCTGAGAGCTTTGAGAGACAGCTTCGGTGAGGTCGTCGCTGGCATCAGGAGCATCCGTGAGGGTGGCGATTAGTTTCAAAGAAGCATAGACGTAGGGGAGTCGGGCACTAGCGCTGTCTCGTGCTGCCGTTTGTGTCCACAGCAGGATACAGTAGTCGATCGCCTGTTCCCAGTAGGGTCCATAGACCCCCTTGACACTCGGTAAAATACGCAATATCCCTTTGCATGCTTCAGTGGCAAGACTGCCGCTCATCTCGTCTGGAGTATCCATCCACGAGGTCATCTGTTTGAGGGCCAAGGTCTGCTTACGCGTGTCAACCGGCACCTGGCCAGGCTCGTAGACTGACAGGCAGGCGTTCAGAAGAACGGCTGAGTATAGCGTGACATCACGCCCGGGCGAAGAGCCAATCATTTCGCTGACAAGGCGATTGCAAAATTTCTTGACGGTTTCAGACGATCCAAGAGTCTCTCCGAATCCCACCAGGAATGCAATGACGGCGAAGATAGTATTGGGTGCAACCTTCAGGATCCCTAACGTCCCCAGCCACTCGTCGAGACGAGTTGGTGCGCCATGTGTTTCGACCAACGCCTGGAGGAGAGTGCTGAGAACCTTGGCACTGTATAGCGATGCAGGGCTGAGATCCTGGGAGTGTTGTAGGGTGAAGGTAGTGAGACGCTCGACAATGGTATTACCGGACAGATTGCTCTCCCTCCAATTCACAGCCTCTGCGGTGATGTCGTTGATGACCTTCCGGCTCAACGCAATGAAGTCTTGGATTTCGTTTGATGTATCTCCTCCATCGTCCACAGCGTCCCAAAGCCCGCCGTCTTCCATCGTCGTTAGCTGATCAGCCGCCAACTCCACTGTTAGACCCAGGAGATATAGTAACTCAAGGTGAAATGATTCTGGTAGTGAAGATAGAGATATCCCGGAGGTAAGCAATGCAGTAGTATAGATCGCCATCCTAGCAGGTATCGAGCGCCCTTTTGCGTCACGTCTTGGCTTCTTTTGCTTGGCTTCAGATCCTTTGGCCAGAAAGTAGGCTCCTCCCATACTGCTGGTCAGAGAAAGCGAGGGGTTCGGGACTCTCTGCAGGAAGGGGGTGAGTTCTTCCAGCCAGTTATTCGAGCTGGGAAAGAGATCCTCTATTGGAACGCCTGTGGAGTCAGAAGTCGCGATCGCACGTTGAATCAACACATCCAGACTGATAATATACGTCAGCATAATAAGCCCTTCACCGACGGCACCAGAAATGAACGTACCCTAATGAAGATGGGCCCGCATCCTCGAGACTAGTTTGGATAATCTTAACAAGAGGGCGCTGCCCCGAAGACTTCTGATCAAGATGTGCTTGGAGAGCAGCGGCTTTCCCAGATATGTCCTTGTCTTGGATTTCTGTCAGAGCTAGAAGTTTTGTGACCAGTTCCACGTGTGCCTCCCGATGCTGCGCAATTAAAGCAGGCTTTTCATCAGTGATCATCTTCAGGGCCCTCAATGTTGGGCCGGAGCTTTCTGACACATCAAGTTGCCGGACAATATCAGCAATAATAGCGGTCAGCGAGCGATCGGTAATGGCACCAAAACTCAGACTCGACTGGCAAAGCTCCCAGAAAAGGGGCTTCCCATCACCCTCCGCACACACGAGCCACAAAGAGGCCAGGAATTCCTGTAGTTTCTCATGGGCCTGCGCAAGTGCCGCGCCAGGGGGCAAGCGTATGAGGGCATCCATAGCGACCGCCGAGCTCTCCAGGGTTGAGTGAAACGCTGAAGTGACAAGAGCCTCCCAAATCGTCGGGAATTGCTCTGGGCGTATGCTCGAGAGGCTATTGAGGCATGAGACAAGTTGTGGAAGCGAGGGTGATGTAGTGATCAGTTTCAGCTTCTCGGCGTCATTAACGGGGAAGAGAATTGAAACGAAGCTGCCCTTGACGCATAGTGCAGGACACCTCTCAAAAGCTGCTTGTAAAACGGATGCCGCTCCAAAGGGCTTGTAGGTCCTTCGGATAAGCAAGTCCAGGGCCCCCTGAAGAACTGCGCTCGATGACTCTGTGATGGTGTTTCGTAGCACCACGTTCTCGGCGTTCTCTTCTGTCTCCTTACCGAGTTCACTAAGAATTGCCCCTGCCAGCCCGAACCAGCGTTGTCCCTCACCGGCTACAGCCTGCTGTGACTTTTGGTAATCTTTGGAAACCTCAGGAAGGGAGTTGGTCATCCTCAACAGAAACGCATCGCGGAGCCTCTGCCACTCTTCTCCGACAGACGCGCGGATCGCAGGATCTGGGTGACGGGCAATAATCTTCCAGTTTTTGGGCGACAGAGTGGTGGTTGCTGGCGAGGCCCAAATAAGTTGCTCCTGGGACGGATGGAGATACTGTCGCACCAACGGGTAAAATGATTCCTTGACGAAGACAACGTCCGGCGCTATAGCCCTGAGAAGTCTCTCGAAGGAACTGATATAAACTCCCCAGGACTGCGGCGCATTGGCACGCGGCTCCAGTCTGCTTGATATTCCGATTCTCAGAGACTTCAAGAAACTTATCGCGACCTCTGTTGACGTGGCCCTCTCCGGTAGGACCTGCTGGAGGAGATCCAGATCTTGCCAGTATGTAGAAGAGCCTCCCTGGGAACCTTTCTCGACGAACGGCCGTAGTCGCTGTAGCGGATGGGTCTTGGTCCCCCATACCTCCGGAAACAGCCGCGTCAGCTTTGTCAAGGCTTGAACGAGGTCGCCGGCTGAGCCAGTTTGAACGCTCTTGAGGCTATCGGATATAAGGATACGCCCAATTTGGCTGAGGCGCGGCCGTAGAAGCTCAGGTTTCTTGTCGAGGACAGTCTGGAGAAACTGAAAAAGGGTCTTGCGCACGAAGCCGTCCTCCGCCGCAGCCATACTCCATACCGCCTCCACCTCCAGGTAGTGGGCCAAGTCATCTTCGACGGCACTAATCTCGACCCTGATAATGAGATTATGGATAAGGGACAAGCTCTCGCCGACGACCCGGTAGTATTTGGCCATAGATTCCTCCTTCGTGCTAGACCGCTCGTCGCTGATAGTGTCGGGGGTTTCTAACATGGCGTCCGTCGCATACTTCAGAATCTGGGCCCGGCATCTCGTCCAAAACTTTGCTTCCTTCTCTTTTGTGTCTAAGAACAAGGACAACCCGCTGCTCGCAGCGCGGGCGACGCCCCTGTCCTTGTCGAATGTGCCAGCGAGCCAGGGTCCAACTATTGAGGGAATGCGCTTTTCCATGCGCTTTTGTGCGGACTTCAGGAGCTCGAGAAGGAGCGTATGGGAGGATTCGCGAACCGTTCGGGAGTTATCGATCGAGACTCGGGCATACAATTGGACCTAGGATCGTGCGTCAGCCGTGGGTGGTCCTCCACGATTTATGGAGGGCGCGTTGTCAACTTACCCAGGCCCCGAGGATCGACTCCTCGAGCTCGCCATCGTGTCCTCTGACATAGGCGAGAATTTCATCCAACGCCTTCCCCTTGGTGACGCTGTCTTTCTTCAGGAGGTTCTTGAAGGGGACGACGATGTCCTGCGGGATGCCTGACAAGTCGGGAGGCGGGGTAATGTACGAGAGCGTCGTCGAAGATGAAAAGCCGCCAAACCCTCCGGGGCTTCCAAATGTGCCCGGGCTGCCTCCCGCGAGGGGATTCCCAGACTTGGTTGAGCGTTTCATGGTTCCCAGCAAAGCGTTTGCGGATAATGGAACTGAGGCATCGCGAGCTCGTCGCAATGCAGCGAACCGCGTCGTCAACTTGAGAAGCTATGGTGGGGCAAATCTGAAAATGCCCCTCACGTGATGTGGGGCAGTTAAAGCAATTCGGCGAGCTGTTTCGGGACGGCCCACTGAAAACGGCGAACTTCACCGACCCGGAGACATCGGCAAACAGTCATTGCCGATGAACGGCTCGGAAAGCTCAATACCCATACCTACGAAAACCATCAAGGAACATTATGAGTAAATTGCATCTTAGCTTAGCGCTCTAGTTTCGGCTCTGCTGTTGGACTCTCGACGCGAGTCCCAGAACAGCTGGCCTGAGGGCCCACCGCCGGCGGGAGTCACGCAGCGTCGGGCTGGGCACCTGAGCTAACGCGCCGGGCTATGACGTAACACCGCGGTGAGCCCAGCCATAGCTAACCGCAACACTCGGCGACGAACAAAGACATCCCAAGAGAGCTCAGCACCAGTACGTGAGCGCCTAGAGTAGCGGCTGGTATGGTTCATGGGTTCTCATCAGAATGGTCCATAAATCGGCCAGCAGCACTGGACGGAATACATGTGACAATTCTTCAAAAGACCCCCCTGAACAAGGACGAACAGGGGCATTTATTGGGTCCGTCCAGGCATCAGTCATCGTCGCTCCCAGCAACCGGTGCCCGCTCGACGCACTAAATATGGCAAAATACCAGGGGACAATTCAGTAGTGCAACAACTATAAGCCATACGTGAACGGCTGTCAGCAGTTAGCGCTCTATCAAATCTGGGGAATTGATTCCAGCGAGAGTTCCAGCGGCCAGGTTGATCCCCCAAGAGCCCTGTTTGACAAACCCCGCCTCGTGCCCGCCCACCAATCGCTTCCCCGCAGTGTGAGGGGAGAACCGCGTCAGTGGCTGCAGCCATCAAGGGTCCACCAACGAGAGAGTGCCGACTGCCGTCCCCCCACGGCCCGGCTGGGGTTACCATCATTGCACTCGCCGTCGTGCCGTCCAAGATCCGTCTCCTTTCCACGTTCAACGACGGGTGTTTTTGCGTGCTGAAGGCTGTGCTGTTTCTATGCCGCTTGCTTGTTTGTCATTTGCACCGTCTCGAGTGTCACATTCCGGCAGTTGTGCCTAAACCTGGGGACGTGCCGCTTCCCCTCATCGATGCCGCCGCAATCGATAGCCCATGCCCGCTTTGTCATGTAGGTTCCGATCACTCCCGAGAAGGTTTTGTCCGCCGATGGCAGAACGCGAGAGGTACCCGACCTGCCTCGGCCATTACCTTCTCCTAGAGAGCGTTATTGTCCGAGGCTTGGGACGGCTACCTTATTGTCCTCTCCTAAAACCAACGATGTTGATGCTGCATCGCCCGGACCACAGGCTGATGGGGTTGAAGAGAAACAGGTAGCCGCGATACACCACGGCTGACGGCCCTCGCTATTGTCTCGCAGCCATGCTAGCATCGTCCTCCTTTATAACCAGGCGCGTCGGGTGCGCCCACCCGGTGTCGTTACGCTCTCTCGGTACCTCGGGCGCAGATGTGCTGCGCCGACACCACCAGGCGCGGAGCTTCCGTTTCGGCCGTGCCTGGCCTTCGTTCTTCGAAGACGAGCCGCAACGCGACGATATCTACCGCCGCTGCCGACGTTTCCGTTACAAGTACACCGAGCTACTCAACCAAAGGCCGGACGGGGGAAAGCAATCTCGGGCTGACGATGCCAAGTGCGTTCACAAGCGCATCATCGACGACCACCAGCACCCGCGTGGTGTAAGCCACCGGTCGGGCAAAAACTCCCGGCATTTGACTGCCGAGGAGACGTTGGACAACCCTGACGGTGTCCGACCAGGCCAGAATATTGAAGACGCAGAGCGGGCACCCTTGGAGCACTGGCTGTTCGGCGACCGCCCCCGTCGTCAAGCCTACAACTATCTGGACAACTGGGATTTGCCCCTGCCAAAGTACGGGAGCTTGCGCCGCTTAAATCGGGCAAAACACTTCAACTCCGAATCATCGATAGCGCCGGATGCCAGCATTGTCGCCGAACCGAGTCCAGAATACGTTATCGATCCCATCACAAACCGCAAGGTTGCCGCCAAGGCGTCAACAGGAGCCTCCCCTGAAAAGGGTGCGGAACCCCCTGTCAAGGGCTCCAAGTCCTACAAGTCCCAGTTTTCCTCCCTGAGTCCACCAGCTTTCGAGGACTCTCCGACTCCCTCTTCTGCGGCAGCGAAGGTTTTGAGTAAACCACTTCCGGATCTTTCTTCTGTGGAAAGGCAACCGATATTGGAAAGTGATCGGTATGTGGCGGAACTCAACGACATCCCAGTTTCCAACCTGTTGGACGCATTGAGCGAGACGCATCAACGCGTTTCCTGGCACCCTTCCATCACCCCGTCTCCCATTGCTCAGACAACTAAGCCCTGGACCCCAGAATATGATATCAATGGGCACCGGGCACATGGAAAGGATGGGCAGGTGCTAGCCCAACAGTCTGATGCTAGTAGCAGCCAAGTTCAGTACAGCGACTTAGACCAGTATCATGCCGTGCGACACTTGGAGCCCAACGGAAAGGTAGCGGAGCAGGATATCATTCAAGAGTATGATGACCTCGGCGAGTACGGCGCTCTCCGGTCGCACGAACCGGACGGAAAATACAAGTTTGAGGGGGATCGATCTGTGGCCCTGGAAGAGCCGAAGTACTACGAGCCATTCCGAAGCTGCGAGCCCGATGGGAAATATGCTGCTGCCTACGCCGAACCCAAGTTGGATCCATCTGAGTTGGCACAGTACAGGCAACCATATATGAGCCATGAGCCTGATGGCATATATGCGGGGAGCGACGAGATATCGAGCGCCGAAGATGCTGAATTGCCGGAGTATGAGCCTTTCCGCAGCCATGAACCTGATGGCAAATACGCCGACAATAACCCAGTGCCCACAGTCAGCACGAGTGAGCTTAAGGAATACGCGTCGGCTCTCGCCCATGAGCTAGATGGAAACCAGAGAAGTAAACCCGTCCCAGAGTCGGACCCCGAGGAGTTGCAGAAATACCAGGCATTCCGAAGCCATGAGCCCGATGGAAGCTATGCGGCCCAGGCTAGGCCCAGCGAGGAGGACGCAGACCTTGGCAACCACGAAGCGTTCAGCTATGAGGATGCAGAAGTTACTCGCTCGCCAACAGAAAACCAGGTGCCCAAGGAACTTCCCGAGGAGGGATTCGCCGAGCTTCAGCTTGACGAGCTTCAGAAATACAACGCTGTACACTACAACGAACTAGACGGGAAGCTAGCCGAGCTAAAGGAGGCAAACGAGACTGTTTTCGATTACGACCTCAAAGCAGCGGAATCAGAAGACGGCTCATCTGACAAGACATACTACCGAAAGACGTTGGAGTCGATCATGTCTCAGTCTGCGGCAGAGTCAGACGCTATCGATGCCGACACAAGCGCATCCCTTAGGAGCTCCAAGGAGAGACGGAATGCAACAGAGCCAACCCAATCTTCCACGCTCACCGGGAACTATGTTAGAGACTTCCCCGAGGAGTTCGCCAGGTCGTGGAGCACCCACAATTCCGACTCCGAGTCTACGCTGCTTCTAGTGGATATCAACAAAGCGGATACCGTGAATCCCCAGGTAACGGAACACGTTACAGTCAAGCCAGCGAACGCCTTGGAGCCAGCTTTGGACAGACATCGCAACAAGCATGAGCAAGGTTCCACAGTCGAGAGTGCCTCTGCGAACACTGAGGGATCTTTGCCTCCGACCAAGAATGTCGCTTCTGCCAGTACTGTGCCCACATTGTACAAAGTCCTAGTCTACGATCCGACGATGCAGTGCATCGACGTCGCCGAAACCACCTCTGTCGTCCCTGACAGCAGCACACCACTGACACCTGCGGAGGTTTTGCTGCGGATATCCAACCCTGCTAAGTTCCTGCCTCTTTTCGGCCCACTTCAGGCTCAGGGGTTCGAGATCGTTTCCGGCGCCGGCGACATTCTCATTTTCCGCAAGGTTAGAGAGGCTGTACCGCAAACTGCGCAATCTGATACTCTGACGGCGCCGGCTGCCGCCCCTACGATCAGCCGGCCAGCAATCAACCCCATCGATATGACCGGCGGCCCACGCGACTACACCATCGCTGCCGACCGGTTCGCTAGCCCCACGGGCTTCGTTAACTACGACCTCCCCCCTCCACGCTTCAAGTCCAACATCGATGTGCGTCGCGAGGAGCCTGTGTTCAGTGGTTCAAAGGAACAGCCGAACAGGGAGGGCAAGAAGAGCCTACCCAAGCGGCTTGCTATCGGCGCTCTTTGGGTTGCTGGTGCGTCGTACTCACTTGGTGTCGTAGGAGAATATTTCAGGACCGGTGGGACAGACGGGAAGGGGCCCAAGGGTCTTTAACCTATTTTCTTTTGTCTTTGCGGAGTACTTTGGTTGAGGGCCCGTTAAGCAACACTTTTGGATACGGAGCATCGGCATTGTCAAACTCGGATGGACGGCATGAAGGCACATGTATTATGGAGTTCCCTTGGTATTTTTGACTTTGTTATGCTATACTAGGATAGTGACTCTTGTGTCCATGAGGTGCCTTACAAGGCAATTCAACTCAATCTTCGTCATCGCTCGTTGCGATTATTGTGACTTTCCCGTCCCTGATTTGTTGCCCCTGAATGACCTGACGTGACCTTCAAGACGGCCACCTTGCGCCGACGGAAACTCCAAGCCCGGATTGATTGGTCATAAAAATCTCAGGCTCTTCAAACAAAGCAAGGCTTCCTCGTTAAGTTAAAAGAGGAGGGAGCGATGAGGTGCCAATCATGACTGCGTCGTCGTGGAGTCGTTGCTCATTTCCGCCCGCTCAAGCCAAGCCTTGGCCAAGATCGTTCATGCCGACCCCGCAAGCACCGATCCGTTGGAAAATGATAAAATTATAATACAATGGACAATGAAGTCGAAGTGAAGTCATCCCGTCGTCCCATGCGTTCTCTCAGCGCCGCTCCGTAAATCCACTCTCGGGCTTCCCGGCCGCCCCGCTCGTGCCGATAATTGTCTTTTGGAGCGCGTGCTTGTACTCTTGCGAGTCCCAGCTCTGGCGCCGGTCGAGCCGTGGCTGCCACGCGTCGGTGCTGCTCATAGCACGGGCGGCGTCGGCCGCAGTGTGCGGGGTTGTGGGGCTGGTGGCGGCCGTGAGGTTTTGCGAGATACCGGCGGTGTCGATGAGAGGGGTCGGTGCTCGGGGTTGGTCGTTCTCGGGCGGGATGAGAGACTTGTGGGTGGGAGCTGCTGCAGCGGGGGGTGCGGTTGGTGCCATTTTTGGAGGTTGGTGAGATTGTGTGGTGGTGAGGTTGTGTGGTAGGTTGTGTGGTGGTTTGTGTGGTGGTTTGGTGTGTCCGGTGCAGATATGTGGTGTTATAAGTTGTTATTTATGTCTGGCTCGAGAACCGGAGCACAAAACTTCGAGTCGGGGGCGCTTTATGCTAAAAGTTGGCAGTTGTGGTCGTGTGACTGTATCACGATTTATTACCGAAGAGCTGGTACCTTAGCCTCTTAAATGAATGCCGCTTCATCCCCGCGGGCTCTGGGGCTCTCATTCCATGGCCTGACGAGCGGAGGCGACGTGGGCGATAACGGCGTCTGGGATCTGCAATTCCTCATCGTGCATCACCGGTGGCCACCGCCTGTTTTGAGCCTCCAATGGCAGGGAGGTGTCACCTCAGACCGACGTTGAAAGGCGGGGTTCACCTGCCGAGGTGTGGGGATCGCGGTTGCCTCTTGCAGGGAGCTCGGGACTTATCGCGCCAGTGGGTGGCCAGACCCGCCCCTATCGGAGGGCACCTCACGCCACAACGCGCGAACTTCCAGCATTCCACAACGTCGCGCTGCGGGTTGCTTCGTCAAATCACACTTCTTCCATTCTACTTTTCATCCGGAAATCTGAAGTTCGAGTACACCCTCGTCTGATTGCCATATATGGGCGATTCAGGCCGGTTTATCGGGCTCATTGGGCTCACGAGTCCACTCGATCTTGGGCGCGCCGACGACTCTGGAAACAACTGCAATGGCTTTGGGGTCGGAACCGTGAGCGATCTCGATGTGTTCCGAATGTGCAGCAATCTGGGCTTCGCATGGAACATCGGCCGTTCTTCGTTTCTCTCGTATGGTGATTCTGGCGATTCGCTCAATTCCGTCACGGGCGACAGCCGATGAATTGCATACTCTAGCTCCCTGTCCGGAGGGTCGGGAGGGCGTCGAGGCCGCCGTGGAACCTCCGGCCATATTTGAGCAGGCTGTCCAAGACTACCACCATCAAGCTCCGCGGGGTTGTTCGTGCTGCCGGGTGCCGGTCCATATTCGAGCTCTGGTGGTAGCGGGCGGGTAGGGAGACCGAGCTCCGCGCCAGCAATATCATCATCCCGCTCCACTATCTTCCCCTTTTCATCTTTGGTGCGCCGACCTCGTCGGGGCATCAACCAACTCACAACCAACCCGGGGAGATCTGTGAGCTTGAAAGGCTCCGCGAGTTTCCCGGATTTTCGCTTGAAGAAGTAGATGAGTCCCAGGATCCCGAGCATCACGACAGCCAGAACCGTCAAAATCACGATCACAAATACCGCTGTGTTTCGATCTATCGACCCACTTCCGCTTGTGCTTCCTCCGACAGTCTCCGTTTGGTTGTTGCCGCCCGGCGGTCCTGTCAGAGAGCCTGTGCTCGTCGGAACCGAGAAGATGGTGACAACAGTTCGGATGATTTGGCTTGACGTGGGAGTGGCCTGGCTCGATTCCGTGGGGACTGTTCCGGTGGCGACCGCTTGCCGCCTCAGACCTGGCGTCAGCGGATGAGTCTCGAGGATATCAAGGTCTGAATCACGCCATCGTATTTGCATCGCCGGTCCAACCGTGACAGCAGCACCAGGTTCGGTAACCGCTTGACTCCAACCCCATACGCCGCCACGAAAATCGGTTGTGTCTGTCGTACAGCTCATCCCGATCGGCACGCAATATGCGACGGTCTCTCCTGGCATCACTGGCGGGAATCCCTCCTCCATCCTCGCCTTCCTTAATCCGCAGCCAAGCCCCACAGCGAATCCACGTGGGCATATCGCCGGTGAATAATAGTGGAATCCTCCGCCTTCCAAATTCTTCGACCATGCTGGCGGATCACAGCTCGCCGGGCCTGTCCTTGGGAATATTGGAAGTTGTGAAGGCAACCTTCTGCCTGTGATGAGCCAGCTGGTTGGACATGGCGGTGTGAAGACGGATGTTATCGCGGCCAATGGCGCGGTGCCGCCGTGTGCAAGAGCGGTGGTCATTGCTCTGTTGCGCGCCTATCCGTCGCTTGGTATATGGTGAGCAACATGCTCAGAGATGTGCATCGTCCTAAGGTGCTCGACAGGCGACAATGGTCTGATGATGGGACGACCGGACGCACAGCTGGCTCACCGCACACGCTCGTCTTGCTGGTTTTAGGGTCGAGGGCACAGCAAACTCCTTGAGCGCCCCCGCTTGAGGTGCACGGCTAGCATGGGAGCTTGACCCCAGCATTGCGGGACGAGGCAGATCTCGGGGATCCACGCTTTGCATTGTTGTGATGCCCAGGATCCATCGCGTTGATCAAACCTTCAAACCGCCCGAACCAGGACGTCCATCCGTTGGTAGAAACACCGGCGCCAGCCGGAGCGAGCAAGCGCTGCGGTGCACCTTCTTCTCCAGGGCTCACAAACGCGACAGTACCCGAAAGGCTCTTCCCCTTCTGTTGACCACTCACGCCGCAACATTGCGGCCCAGGCAGCCCCCCATTGACACGTCAACGTGGGATCTCACATGAGACACCATTGCCGCTACGACAGAAGTTCCCCAGTGCACGGCTCAGATCCCCAAACACTTGGTAGGGGCCGGGGTGGGCCCCGAGCACCCATGTAATCGGCATGAGGGATCGATCGCAGGCCAACAACCATTGCGATGCCCAGTTGCACATGCTTGCTATTGAACTTCCCCCCACAATGTTCCCCTGAAAAGCCTTCCATCACAGCGCTGCATAACCAAATAGAGGCAAATGCGACTCAACGAGACAAGAGCCCCCGTATCGCGGCATACGCCCCCAAAAGCCGGGTCCGCCAAATCGGCTCCCACATGCTTGGCATTCACGGCCGTGCTCCCCATCCAAAAGGTTTCATCTGGGACTGCGGATGCACCGCTACGTGCCTCCGCCAGCTGTTCTTGAGCTTCTTACTGTTGCGCTTAACCGCTTTGCATGTTCTTCCAACCCAGGACAGCCCGGAGTTGCTGTGCTCGGGCCTCGCGAACGATAGGGGATTTTTTTACCTGCCTGCCTTTATTCGCTGCTCACATCCCGTTTTCGCTTGGCGGTCAGACCTGATTATCAGTACCTGTCGCAGATGGGTCGGGGATTTTTATGTCAACGGCCACCACCCCACCTTTTATTGGCTGTGTTCTTGCCAGTACTCCCAGCTTACAATCGTCAGCATTGTAGGAGCTCATCGCCAGCGTCTATCTTCCCTGCAACAAATCCGGAGATCTCACTGCAAGCCAACGAGCTTGTCCAGGCGGCCAAAAGGCAGCTGGCCGAGCGGGATGCATTACCTACCTACGATCCATGAGCAGTCTGTCCACCTCAATGCGCGTCACTTTCTTGGGCCGCAAGTCATTCACTCAGCAATAATCCCACTGGCGTGCCCACTTGTCTCTTCACTGCCGAGGATAACGCGGAGTGTTCAAATCCAAAGCGAGGAACTTTTGCTCGTCTCAGAGATTTAACAGCTAAAGGGTCTAAAACGTTGATTTTGCTGCCTAGCAGGGGACAGCACCTGTTTCGTCGTAGAGAAGCCGCTTTGAGCTTCGGTTCTGGAGGATGTCTGGTGCGCATCCCATTGCGTTCCCCGGTTGACTGGTCTAGCTGGAAACCCTCTCAATTTCCAGGACTCGGATCTGCGCGGGGATTTCCCCGTTGCGCTTGGTTCAGACACCAATATGACAACATGAGTACGCCCTTTATTTTCCTACCCGACTGGCCGGCTCTCTGGACTGAAGGATCTGGCCCCTTTTCCAGCCCGACAATTGCGGCCGCTTCCACCGCATTTGGAGCTGCCAGGTTACTTCTCCCCCGTCTCGAAAACATCCAGCGGCGCCCCCAAAGCCTTACAGACCTCTCCCTCCCCGAAAGGAATCTGACCACCGTTCCACTGCAACAGCCTCATCGTTGGCTTCTCTGCATCCACCGCCTCCCACCGCCCAGTCTTCTCCACCTGGCTGAGGGTGTGAAAATGGCCCCTGGCCTGCAAGTACCCCTTGTCCGGGTTCGGATCACCGGTCCGCGCGAAGGACGTCCAATAATCCACTGCCAGCTGCATGAAAGGTACATCGAGCCCGTCGCGGTCGGGGTAGCCACTGCGCTGCAGTGTGCCGAACACAATCATCTGCTCGCCTGCGTGACACTTCATGTACTCACTGTCGGGGTCTCCGTCGGGTCGTGCGGCTGTCTTGGGTGGGACGCACCATGGACGTGTGTAGCCGGCCGAGTTGTAGGTGCGGTTGAACTGGTAGAAGTAAGCCGAGCGGAAGGCATGGTGCTTCACGGCACTGTAAGTCGTGGCGAGGCCGTAGCAGGTAAACACGGCGTCGGTGGCGATGCGGACGGTGGTGTTGAGGATCTGTGCAGGGGTGAGGATAGTGGCGACGCCTGACGAGTTGGCGGGGATGCCGGAGAAGGTGGAGATGTTGGCCGGCTTGTCGAGTCCAAGGAAGGACGAGGCGTTGGAAGGCATCGAGAACTGTCGCCCAACCTGGGCGTTGAAGTAAGCAGCGAGGGTGGTATCGTTGGCCGGATAAGCGTCCGCGTCGATATTGACACCGGCCTCGTCGCGGTTAACACCCGTCATGACAGTGACGTTGGTCGCGAAGCTGGCAGCCGTTTGGTTGACGACGAGTTCGTGATAGGTGAGGTAAGTGCCGTCCACGACGAAGCCGCTGATGACGGCGTCAGCTTTTCGGTCTTAACATGGCGCCATCATTGCAGGGGAAGTTTGACTTACTTGGCGTTGGTAGGGAGATTAACGAGCTCGAACCCGCTGAGTTTCCCAAGGCACGCCACAGCGTCCGTCGCGTTCAAGCAGCCCGCAGCGCGCAAGACACTCTTTGTCGTCGTCTCGTAGTTGTTCTCGAGCGAGTCGTAGTTCATGTACCTCAGGATCTTTCTCCCGTCGGGGTATCCATCAGGGCTAGACTGCTTGATGGCGCGCTGGAACAGGCCCTTCGCCTTGGCCGTACCGAGCAATACATGCACACCCATGGCACCGGCCGATTCTCCGAACATCGTGACCCTGGTAGGGTCTCCGCCGAAATATTCGATGTACTTGTTCACCCACTCCAGAGCGCTGAGAGCGTCGGAGAGGGCATAGTTGCCCTTGTGTACGCCGTCGTTCAGGTTCAGAAAACCGATGGACCCGACTCGGTAGTTGACCGACACCGACACGACGTCTCCACGCGACGCGAGATTCGTTCCGTCGGTGTTGGGATTCTTGCCCGAGCCGGATGTCCCGCCACCGCCGTACAGGTACAACATGACAGGCTTCAGATTAGCTCTGTTCTTGGCCTTGCTGTCGCCCATGCGCGGGAGATAAGGGGTCCAGATGTTAGCAAAGAGGCAGTCCTCGCTACTACCGTTCTTGACCTCTCCCACGGGCTGCGAGCAGTCAGCCCCAGCTTCTGTGGCGTCCACCTCGCCTGCGTCCTCGAAGCTTGCGGCCTTGGAGTACGTGAAGCGCTCCGGCTTGTTGGCGAAACGCACGCCGCGGAATTTGAAGGTGTGGTAGTCGCGGTAGCCCGTCAGCTGCTTGTTCTCGACGAAGTGGTCGAGCTGCCATTCTCGCGAGTTATTCGCAAAGTACCTGGTTGAGACCGGGGCCGACTGTGAGCATAGCGCCGGCACCTCGCTGAGACAGTCGAGATCAAAGATCTTTCCAGAGGTGTCAATGCCCCGACAGTTGTCGGAATCGTCCTCCTTTTTAGAGACCCAGTAAATTTGGTCCTTTTGGGCGAGTCCCTGGTAGACTTGGTAGGCCAGAGAGGAGTTCAGGGCGTCGTTGAAGTTGGCCTTTTCTGGGTTCCAAAGTGTCTCGCCGAGCAGCATGCAGGATATGGTTGCTGATGAGTATTGGCTGGGTTGGCTGACGAGGATTGCGGCAGAAGTGCCGTTGTTTTCGGCGCCTGGTGGACAAATCAGTTCAAAGTCATGAGTGGGACAAAATTCAAAGGGCGTACCATCGAGGTTATTCTTCGACAGAATCGTCAAACCTCCTCCCACCCAGAGAGCTTGGGCTCCGCTGACCGCAAATACTGCTGCCGCAGCAAAAATGGTCCGGAATGTACTCGTTTTTCCCATTGCGAACTGTTGCGCTCAGGACAAAAATGTGGACAATTCAACGAGAAGCACCGGCAATCCGCAGCTTCGCTCTTGGCCGTGGGTTGCATATAAATGCATTACCTACTTACCCCAACCACAACCACAACATTTCCCTCGTTCCAATATCAGCCAGGGCGGAATACCGGACAGGCGGTTTAAGCATGCTGGACATAATCTGCGTATATCACATGCAGATTAGCCGGCACCAGACTGCCAGCCGCACCCGGAGCGAACCCGCCCCCCTCCGGCATCCTTGGGATGGATGCGCTGCAAACGATGCTGCAGGGAATGTGGGAGGTCGGGATCTTGGCGCCAGCATTGTTCGGTCAAGATGTTGGATGAGACCTCAACATCAACTCGGGACCGAGTTACGCATGTTGGTGTTTTCTGGCGCTGGTAAGCTCTAGTCTAGGACCCTACGTCTCTCGCGGGCCGCTCCGGCTAAATTTGCCTGGAATTCTACGAAGGGAAACGGACATGCGAAAAGCGGAGCGAGAGTATCCAAACCCGGAAAGTTCAGGTGCGGGACGGGATTGTGTCCGTTCAAGTCTGGGGCCAAGCGCAGCAGGATATAGAGACCGGACATAGAGACCCGGGTACCTGCGTTTCCGAGCTTGCTTATATCCAAATCGATCTCGTCGGAGGCAGAGGTCAGGAAGCTGGGTTGGCGCAGTGTGGCCTCGAAGTTGATTTTAGCTGGCAATTCTGGGGCGATAGCTATCGGCAGCATAGTGCCTCTATACTGGGAAACTTTCAGTCACCGGGAATCATGCGACGGAGAGTGTAATAGGGGCAACGGAGACAAACACACCTGGGACCAAGAATTATTGTAGCCACCGGTCGGAGGCGAGAAACCACTGGCGGCCCGAGAGATGGCTTCTGATGATCGGCTTCCAGGGTTGAAACGCGCCGCATCGTAGAATCTAAGGCGGGTGGTGGACTAAGAGGTTTGGCGCCAACTCGCTCACTATCGCCTAGTGCTTCCAGGAGCGCGAGTTCCCCCAGCCCTAGAAGAGCACCAAGCACAGCATCGCCATCCAAGACGGCTCGTCCATCGCCGCCGCGCCCACAGGCAATAGCCGCGATCTCCGCCTCTACGTCGGCGGCACAGACGGCGCAATGAAGCAGTACCAGTACAACATCGAGACCGACGCCCTCAGCAACGCCATCAGTACGTCCCCCCTCCCTTTCCCCTCCATTTC
>Ga0247770_1001427_pt1 | contig 18660 bp, 20 predicted proteins | sample UWRJL136409B6_FD_179943 | JGI IMG/M metagenome (GOLD analysis project Ga0247770, IMG submission 179943) | Plant litter microbial communities from Arlington Agricultural Research Station in Wisconsin, United States - UWRJ-L136-409B-6 | ecosystem: Environmental > Terrestrial > Plant litter >... | reverse complement strand
CATTGGCGGGCATCTCGGTGTGTGGGTGCACACTGCAGACCAAGAACAGCCCCGAGGGCCCATTTCCGCCACATTGGTCGCTGAGTGCTTTGCATCAAATTCGTTGTGCCCCTCATCTCAGTTTTGGCCAACTGTGGTGCCAAATTGGGCCCCAATGCCATGGCACCTGCATCTGCAGTCACACAACTCTGACAACAGAGCAGATATGCAGGGCTGTTTGGGCAACCAATGCATCTCATTGCCGTTTGCACCCCTGGCCCCGTCTCCCATAGGCCATGCGTTTGCACACCCTGCAAGCCTTGCCGATGGACCGGTGTTCAATGATGCCCAAAGGCTTCCCGCTGAGGGCGATTGTGCACAAATGGCTATCAGCAATTTCGCAGCCGTTGCTCCTGCCAACATGCCGCCATGTTAAGCTCCGGAGTTTGCACCAGCAGGTCCCAGAAGTCGATGCGCCACATCGCTGCTTCCTTTCCTGCTTTTTGTTCGCTGGTCTGAGTTGTGCATTCAATTCATCAAACATAACGAAGTAAAAAACCTCACAACATTGCGTTCCACCATTGGCCACCGGCTCAACCCACTCTCAAACCCAAGCAAAGACACCACTGGGTCACAATGACGACTAGCTCACTAGGAATACGAGGCAGCTCATGGCCGACAGTTTTCAGTTATCCTCGTCAGTTCAGCAAGGCGGCACAGTATCAGCCATACCTCCAGCGCCTTCAGCAACAAGGGGCCGAAACAGATTGTGAATACGATGAGAGCGACGATGATTTTGATACGAATTCTTGCCACGATATGGGCGGCGATTTCGAGGACTACGGCGGAGTCCAAGAGGCTGAAAGAGTGCCGCTCATGACTGGGAAATTGAGTGGCGGCGAAGACGTCGACCTGGAGCTTGGACTTTGTGGCGGGCTTGCCATGGATCGCCATCCTAGCCGAGAAAATGCCCATGAAGGGGAGCTATCGCACATGGTAAGACTTTTTGTAAGGCCCGTACACGGCCTTGAGCAAAAGAGGCAGCATCTTGATGAAGAGGAGGTAATTTCAACGTACTGCGAGCATGTGTCTGCCAGAGCCGTGGGCAGGCTGCAGGTCGAGGAAGATTATATTGCCATTGTCGACAGACGGAAGACCGAATCGTCTGGCTGCGAAGAATTGGATTGCACATCAACAAATAGACCACAGCGTGGTGGCTTGACGGTATCTCAGTTACGTGAGGCTCTCACCCAAGCGGTAAGTACTCATTGCCTATTCAAATCCAGCGCCATATGATCTCTTCCCATTGTGTCGGGAACTCTGACAAAATTTAGATACTCTGTGATGATTTAGAGCAGGACACAAACACCCATGCCCACAACCAGGACCAGTTTCAAAACGCTGATCATGATAGCGGTGGTGAGAGGAAGCTAGTGTAAGCACTCTCTGGCTTCCCACCCTGTGAGGTGAATAATCTGATTGAGACGAACTTCTGACCGAACACCAATTGCACCAGATATATCTCCGACATGGACGCAACGGGGATGGCGGTTCTAGCAGAGACGGCATCCCTCCGCGAACGAGAGTCCCTGATTGAGTTTTTCTACAACCACATCAAACCCGGCCCTTCTGTTGGAGTGACTATAACTGTAAGTGATCGTCAAAGGTTCTACAGCAGGCGTGTCACAGAAATACTGACACCGCCAAATTCTGGCGAATGTAGACAAATGGGTTCCGGACGTTCGGTTTCTACTTGACCATACCATATTTTGCGCTTCGAAACCACCGTGCCCTACGCAGTGATCCCAGGGAGAAGCCGGACGGAGAGCCCTTCAGACGTTCCCGGATCCTTGACCCATCGGCTGCCAAAGACGCACTAGACAAATTCAAGTGTCTCTACGAGTCTCAAGCATCAATTGCACTTAGCGGTATTGATGACCGCACATATACCGTGTACGGCACTATCGACACCTACTACGACCGAAAATCCCAGGACTCCGTGCAGTCACACCATGCAATGTGGAAACAGTGCGGTGTTCTTTGGGACCCAATGTCTGGAAGAACACGAGATCTGAGCAAGCCTATCTGGGATGCGAGACTCTACTTCCTCTCTGCGTGGTCAGCCATTCTTGGGCAATCTGTGCGTGAGTGGGATATGGTTACCAGAGCAATGAAAGAGACTATTGACCGAAGGTATGTTGTCGAACTCAGAGCATGCCCCCTGAACCAAGCACGTGCTAATTTGTCTATGAACGTCAGGTGCCTGGAGAAGGCGGGGATTAGGAATGTAAAGGCCTTTAGTGCCTGGAACGAAGCGATGCTGGACAATCTTACGACATTCATTCAGGTTCTGTCCGAAACCACAAGGGCCTGGGACGAATTCCAAACCGTGGATATTGGATATTTCGTTTCACACGACAACGAACTTGAAGCGAGGATCGAATATCTCCAAGACATTGCCAAGAAATATTCTGGGTTGAGAGAGAAACTTGCCATAACGGAGGCATTGAAACTGAAGTTGGTGGATACCAACCGCTACGTGGTACGTTGAAATACACACAGTGAAGCCGATCAAAATGATCCCGCCTCTAACATCTGTGTGGCGAAAGGTCGAGCGTTTTGTCAATTTCCATGGGCTGGAAACATCAAACATATTCAAAGGCCTGGGAGTGGTCGCGGCCGTAAGTCAAGCCTCAAAGAAAGGCGTGGATATGAGCCATTTTCTTAGGTCCACTTTGCTAACAAGGTTAACGCAGTTTTTCTTCCCGTTTTCTCAAGCTGCGAGCATGTTCAATATGCAAAATGGTGTCTTGCCCTTTGGAAGGACCCCATATGCGTTTTGCCTCAGTGTCATCTGCCTGGGGCTTCTCTCGTTCGCAGTTTATATCGTAACGACTCATCCTAGCTGCCGCTGGAGCGAAAGGGACATCCTTCAAATCCTCTTCTCCGCCCTAAAGAGCAGGGCCATGGGTGTCACAAAGCCAAAAGGAAGCCCGGGACCTGAAGCTATCGCGCGAAGGCTAAGCCACGACGAGGTGTCTGAAACGTCCTTTTGGCAACCGCAGGTGAAATACGAACCTTCGAAAATGAAGCCGAGTACTGCAATGGCAAAACAACCACCTGTCATTCAAGATGTAAAGTAGCCCGTCTAAGCACTGGAGGTTTCGATGTGCTAACCAGTGGATGTGTGCAGGATGCGCCGATAAAAGGAGCTTTCGAAACAATGGTGAAGCCAGACTCGTGTTCCAGCCCTGGCATGTCATCATGTCCACGCCCAGATGACACCTGGCGAACAGCCGGCTTGCCTCAAAAGACAGGGCCCGGAACCGGGAGGTCTCAAGGCGCGGGGTCCACTTTGCGGCACTGGGGGCCATCTGATGACGACGGGGACACTATACGGTCCTCTGACTCGGACACTGAATCGGACGGCGACCTTGAGGACTTTTTCTCTCCCCGCCTAAAGATCGAATTCGTCAACCACGGCGTGGAGGAGTATTTCAACAAACACGCTGGCGCCTCTGGTTCGGCACAAAACTATCGCGAAGCCCCAATCCATGAAGGGCGTGGTATTTCGAATGTTTTGGGACGCGCCTCCCAGATCCACGGGAATGACCGAAGGCATGGCAAAGCCGGGAACGGCGACCCTGGTGACGACGACGATGAAGAGGATACGCCTCCCGCTCCCCATTCTGGTGACAAGAATGACGAAGAGGGATGCCTCCTCGCATGCCCATTTAGCAAAGGGGATCCGCTGGCCCACCAGAAATGCGGCCACAAGGTACTCAAAACCATCTCTAGGCTCAAGTCGCATTTGTGGCGATGCCACGATATGGGAGTTCACTGTCCCATTTGCTTTCAGCAATTCCAAGAAGAGCAGGAGATGACCTCGCACTTGAGGGCTGCTCAGCGATGCGACATACGAGACCGACCCGGAGGCACGATTACCCCTGAGCAGAAGGCAAAGATCAAGAAACGAGCGGATCCCAGGAAGACAAGGGCTCAAATCTGGTTCGATATCTTCGGAATTCTTTTCCCGGACCGCCCACTTCCATCAAGCCCATATGTCGACACCATTCTTTCCGCCAGCAGCGAGATGGCAGCTTTGAGAGGTTTCATCTCCCATGAATGGAGGCAGATTTTCAACGAGCGATCGGAAGGCCGGCTCCCAGCGCACCTACTTCGGCACTCGCAGGCCATCCAAGAGTTTTCCCACACTGTGTTTGAAGACACCATCACGACGCTACTGGATCGTCTTGAGACGCTCCGCCAAGCAGGTTCCCCAGACGATTCAAGCCCAGATCGCCGTAGTAACCAGCTACTGGACTACGAAGAAAGTCCCAGAGCAGATACTCAACGGTCTCCCTTGGCTGTTAAAACAGCTGGCATCTCCACGGCTCCACCGACAATGTTTCCTGCACCACTTGGTCACAGTGTTTCAGCAGATGGCAATTTACTGGAATTTCCCGCTGGAGATTACGCTGATGACCAGGGGGGGTATCAGGACTTGATGTCAACATCCTATATCCACCCGGATTTCACACCCCATGGCATCCAGTTTGACGGTTTCCTTGACGATCGTCCCATGGACTTTGGCGATGACAATAACTACATCTCTTAGGCACATTTTGGGTACGTTGACTAGGTACTGAGTAAGCAGAACACAATCTTTTATCCCTTTCGTCCCTTTTGTCGCCTTTGTATCCTTTGCTTCGAGCCGAATTTATATTCTGCATGGTGGAAAGTTTGTTTCTTGAATTTGTTTCAGCTTTTCTTGGCGGGGTTAGTTACCCGGCCACTCTACCAATTAAGAAAAAATGTCGGACTTTTTTTTTCTAAAAGAGGCTCCTGGGTCCATGCTGTGTACAGTATTGTAGTGCTAAATTGAATAATAAACCACGCATCTTCTCAGACCCCCTAGTGTCCCTTGCCACCTAATCTTTCACTCCTAGAACCCAGTCTTCCATTTCTTCTAGCTCGAGTGATTTGTACTATGCCAACCGCTGAGACTAGCAGACCTCGCAATGGGATGCAAATCCATAGACAGGATGTCCCTCTCGATTAGACAAGGTTATGTGCGTCAGGTATCTAGGCAGGTAGTAGCTTCCATCTGGGCCGGGTTGGCCTCTCAGCCGTCACCGTGTGATGGACCCCGTTCTCCAATATCAGCAGCCTCTAACTCTGTCATTCTCTCCGAAGTCGTCCATCTCACACTCACAACAGCAATGCGCCTTGCGCAACCCGTCCCGCACATTCATTTCTCCATGCCTAAATCCCTTGGATGCGCTCTCTGAAGGCTCATGATTCCCGAGAGCTGCGCGACTGGGTTTGACATTAGCTTGCCAGATTTGCCAAGTGCTCTGCGCCCGCCGCCGGGCATTTTCCCGTTTGAATGCGCAAAATGTGGGGAATTGAGATGTGCGCAGCGGCGCATTTCAGTTTTTGGCGGGTGCCCTGCATGCCCCGGTGTTCTGCCGACCTATCAGGCCGTCCCACTCTCAGAATCGACCATTCAAGTCCGTTCTCAATAACTGATACTGTCGAGTCTTTGGCGTCTCGTGGATACCTATGATGAGAGCCCAACTGATCAGCCGCAGAGGTCTTCCTGGTCACTGTTGTCAATGAAGTGGCAGGGATTCGGCAGTTTGGCGAGCGGACCAATTACACCGCGCTTGGCGCTCTCTCCCCAACCTAGCCCTGATCCTTCGGCTGACGCGTCTGCAGCTTTAGGCTTGGCACTGTTCCTTCCCAAACGACGATCACCCTTAGAGCTTCGACGCTGCAACATCGTGAAATCGAAATTCATCGCCTACCCAACCCATAATTCTATTTCTGTCAATGGCGCAAACCCAGGGACAGGAAGCCCGGCAGATAGGCTTGGGGGCGGCAGACACCATGCCCAAACGAGGTCGCCCGGTCCCAGGAAAGGGCCACCGCAAATCGAGAAACGGATGTATCACCTGCAAAACTCGACGAGTCAAATGCTCCGAAGAACTCCCAAACTGCCGGGCATGTCGGCGCCTAGGTCTCGATTGCTGGTACACACAGCCCGCCTCGCCGCCCCCGTACGAGCCATCCGGGGCACTGCGCACCACGCCTTCGACCCTCGTCTTTGAGGATCTTCGCTTTTTTCACCACTTCCTTACTGCAGGCCACCCGCCGCTACCCTTCGGCGAAGCTAAGGTGTGGCAGGATGTTGCCGCGATATCCCACGAGGTAGCTACCCCGATGGCTGCATTCCTAGGCACCGAGTTTGTACGCTGACCTGAACCTCAGTACGATTTCCTCGCGCATGCCATGCTGGCCTTGGCGGCGCAGAATCTGACTGCTTGCGGCTCGGCCGACTACTCGATCCATGCTCTAAATCACCGCGTCCGGGCCATCGCCGCCATGAACGAGGCGCTCTCAACACCAAGCGCTTTCCCTGTCGACGGCGATGCCAGACTTGCCGCTACCATCGTACTTACTTTTCAGTCAACCTATATGGACGACGGTATGATGGAGTTCCTGCGCATGTTGCGCGGGTGGCTGGTCATTCAGACGAGCGTGATTCCGTCTATGGATCGTTCCATCTTCCGCGGCTTTACAGAGGACGCTTATGTTGAGAGCATGCGCACATTTCTAGGCCAGGACAAGTCTGAAGCCCTCCCGACCAATTCAGCGCGAGAGAAGCTTTATCAAGCCTTAGAAGACTTTGAAGCTTCATTGCGTCTTGTTGGGCCGCTCTGCCAGAGTCCAGCGGAACTACAATACTTGTCATCTCTGCAAAGAGTCGTCCGTGTGGCTAGGGATAATCCAAATGCCGGTATGTCTCTTGATAACCCCAAGAACTATTGCGTCGGACAGCTAACTGACCTTTAGCCTGCCTTGAACTTGTGCCTCTGTACGCGATGACCAACGAGATGGACCCTGATGAATTTTCCCACTTCACGAATGACAGAAATCTTACCGCTCAGATCCTTCTCGCGCATTTCTGGATGTTGAGCTGGCTGTTGGATTCGGTGGGGCCGGTCCGCGGTTTTGCCATGCGCGAAGAGACCCTTTTGCGCTGGGTCGAGAGGGCAGCGCTGCAGCTGCCTGCAAGCCACAGGAAGTACGTTCTTTGGCCGCTTGGAATGACGAAGCACCTGCCAGAGGCTGCAACGTGATTCATCAGCCGAAACGGGCAACGCCCATTCGGCTCGTTAAGAAAACGAGCTGTTGGTCATCAATTGTCTGTCGCAGCCTCCCGAAGGAGTGTCGTCGGTGCTGGGACGCCAAGGTGGGGCCAAGCTGTGTCTCGAATTTTGACCCCTGTCTTCAAAACGACGAAAGCGGCGAGCGGACCAATCAAAGGCATCCATCCGGGCTGAATTGACAAGGGTTAACAGGGCTGTGGCTGCGCCCCGAATTTGCCATGCATGCCCCGACCAACATCCCACCACATGGCGTCTATCCCTTTTCGTCAGCCACGACACTGCATTACACCGAGCATGGGCTGTGGGATGGATCACGAATCCCACGGACGCGAGTCGCAAATAAATATGTCGACCTCTCCCAGCAACATGGCCTTTTCCTTCCCAGGGCAGCTCAACTTCATCGCTTCTTACTCCTCACCCAGACGAAGACTAGAGATAGAACCCCCTGTGCTACGACCACGGAGCGACTTACAGCATGGAGACCCCTACATCGACAACGACCGGGCTGCCCGAATGCACATCGGCCATCCCTGACAGCAACGGCTACGTCCCATCAGACGCCTGCAACGCGAACTACGGCTTTTACCCGAGTTTTGCAGCGAACACTACGTTCGCTGTTCTCTTTGCCTTGACGACCCTTGCACACGCAACCCAGATGTTTGTTTACCGAAAGGTATGGCTCTGACTCCCTTCGACTATACCGACACCCTACCCGTCGAATGTACGCTGACGAAGAACGGAAAGTGGTTTTGCTGGGTTGTTGTGATGGGCTCGGCGTGGGAGCTTTGCTGCTTCGCCCTCCGAGCCATCGGCGCGCGCGACCAACAAAACTCGGCTTATGTTATTACATCGACTTTGCTTTTCCTGCTCGCCCCGCTGTGTACGCCTTCTTACGCACTCGACCGTTGCCCAATACTATCTCGCTAACCAGCGCTCACAGGGATCAACGCATTCGTCTACATGATCGTCTCACGCCTCATCCACTTCCTCCTCCCGCAGGAAAGAATCTTCGGCGTGTCTCCGCGTTGGTTGGCCAAGATTTTTGTCGCTGCCGACATCGTGTCGTTCCTCGTCCAGGCCGTGGGAGGATCGATGCTTGCCAACACAGATGGGGGCGAGACCGTAATCACAGGCCAGCGGATATATATGGGAGGCATCGGCGTCCAGCTACTTTTTGTCGTTGTGTTCGGCGTCGTGACGGTCGTCTTTTTCCGCCGTATCGATCAGAGAATTCAACTTGGTACATTGGCGCGGAGTACGAAATGGGTCAGACCTCTAGTGTGGGTCTTGATCAGCGTCATCCTCTTGATCGTGGTACGTCAACTCCCTCACCTCCACGGACCATAGCACGCATCTAACTCTAGCCCAAACAGGTCCGAGTCATATTCCGCCTCGTCGAATTTGGCGGCGGTGCTTCCGAGTCGAACCCGATTCTGACCAACGAAGCCTACCAGCTGGGTCTGGACGGGTTCCCGATGTTCATCGCACTCCTGATTTTGAACATTGTGCATCCCGGCCTTGTTCTCAAGGGACCTGAAAGCAGCTACCCCAGGGGGTTGAGGCGAAAGGCGAAAGGAAATTCGGCGAAGAATAGCGAGTTCCAGGCCTTGGATCCGTCGAGTAGCATGGAGTTGGGCCGACGGGGTGAGGCTTAGGCCGTCCCCTGACTGAGAGTCCCCAAGACCGAGACCGGTCGATGGCAGATCGCATGAATTTGGTATCGGTACTTTCACAATGTTTTGTACGATGGCCGGGGTATAGAAGAAAAGTTTGGGTATCACTACAACTATATTACATGATAACCAGGACGATAAAGGCTGCCGTGTCAGGAGAAGTTGCGATTCGTGACGCGGGGACTTCAAACCACGTGGACCGTTGAAGCGTCGGGACATAGAACAAGCCCTGACGCGGCCTACGTGGGAACAGAATACGACAGAAACTTCCATTTCTTGTGCAAGGGCTTCTCCCCTCGGACTTGGTGACTCCCGGAGTGACGCATATTTTGTCTTTGTTAGCGCCCTTGCACACCACGCAAGGGCTCATCGTTCTGAATGTCGAATTGCGATGTGCAATCTTTCTGAACTGTTTGCCAAACTGGAAACCAAACACCGGTTGATTTACCATCTATCTCCACATCTATGCCACCAGGTAATCAGTATGATCACGCTTATACTACTCAGCCTCTGAGCCGCCCGTCCGCCCAATCCCGTGTTGGATGGTAGCCCAATTAAACTCCATTGCATTTCCAGACAGCTCTGAGTTTCCATGTCTCACAAACACCCTTGCCAAGTAAACCCATCAAACATAAACCATCTTGCCCCCATATATAACACTGCTGCTGCTACTTCCTGGAAAACAGCCCTCTCAGACTGCCCCATACTCTGCGTCCGCCGGATTTCCCGTTCCATCTGCCGTAGCTCGAAGCGATATTCCTCGCCAGATTCATAGCATGGAAGCGGTGATGGTTAAGACAGGTGTCGGTGTCGCACCAGTCGACGCCATACCTGTCCGAGTCGTCCTGTATGCCGTAGGACTCTGGATCCAGCGCGGCAATCCAATTGTAACAAGTCGGCTTCATTGTTTCCCTCTTGAAGACCTTCGGCCCGTGGCATGGTCGGCACGGTGTAAGCAGGATGTGTTTACCGTAATTGATCTGAAAGCAGTCGGTTGAACTTTCGCATTTCTTCACTTTGAAGGATTGATGATAATGCCAGCTGTGTTTAGCGCTGTCATGATGCCACTCATTAAGCTTGGTGGTTGGCCCACAATCCCACCACATCTCCTCTCCCGCTGGGATACCAGGTCCGTGGCTGATGCATGCGAGGCGCCGCCCGGTTTCCCTGCTCCTGAAGCGCCAGTCCCCGTCCTGGCAGCCGAGGAAGTCGACACAGGAGCAGACATTGGGGTCGAAGGGCCGGGATTCAACATTATGCCTGCCTGGTGGCTTTGTCACTAAACATTCACCTCCATTTTCCCGGAGCTGCCCTACTTGTCGATTGAAGTCGGCTCCCTCCAGAGAATCAGTCAATCCAGCGCCAGGCACCTGCATATGAACTTCCCAGCGGATAACTATCCCTGGTACAGCGAGATGTTGACGGCGGCGTGTGCTGTCGCACACGATGCCAGCGGCATTGCAACAGTGCTGTAACGACCTGGTCCTGATCCCGGCGGACTCTGCTGAACTATTGCACGTCGAACTTGAATCGCTTAGTTGTAGGTGGCTCTCATCTTCACAGTCGATCTCTAGGTCGTGCCTCTCCCCGCGCAACGTTTGAATATCGGCCCAGGTAAGAACGACGTGCTCACAAATCCGTACATTCCCCTCTCTTCCAATGCAAATCCGTGATCTTGAGTCCTCTTGTTGCTGGCGATGGGAAAATAGGTTTATTGGATGTTTGGTGGCACAGGCTGAGCAGTAAAGGAGCTTGATGCGCGATTTGTGATCACTGTCCGCTTGTTTTCGATTTGGCCTGACGATGCGGCAAGTTGTGCAGTACATGTCCTTTTGGATCAGCAAGCGGAGGGCGGACTTCAGGCTGGGTTGGACGTTCTCGCCCTTCCATCGGAGTGTCTGGGCACTGACCATCGGCCAGTTCGTTTCCGCCCAGTGCTTTATCGTGTCATCGTGAAGGCGTCGGAATTGACGATCAGAGAAGAGTCGCATGAAAGTTCGGCAGGTTCGTCGAAGGCAGAAAAGACTGACGTGGTCCGTCAAACTCATTATTCGCAGGAGGATACTCTCGGGGAGGCCACACAGTGGGCTATGCATGGCATTGTGATGCATCGGAGCAATGAGGGGGTCCATACTCTCCTTGATGGTTGTATGATCCCGCTCCCGAGAGGTCTGAGGCCCGACAAAGGCGTTGGCCATCTTGAGCCCGGTCGCATGTACGGGGAAGAGCATGATTCTTCGCTGGATCCTGGAGGGCCTTTTTATGTTCCATCTGGAGCAATAAAATTTTCCTTCAAGTGTCGGGTGCGTTGTGGTAGAAGGTTTGATCCCGCTAAACCGTAGCCACAAAGGTTTTAAGGCGGGGGCGAGGGGGACGGACACCTAGCGGATGGTGGTCGAGAGCCTAAGGGGCTTAGACACAAGTTGCGATTTCGGTTGCGGAGGAAGACCGTCAAACTTGGGGAAAAGTGATGCTAATCTGATCAGGTGGAGCTTTGCGATAAGGGGTGGCTGAAAAGGCTTCTACTGGGTTTTTTGAACGAAACCTTGTGTTGGCATTGCGGGGCTGCGGTTAAAGACGGAGGGTGTGTCGTTTTGAATCGGCATCTCTGGGAAAGATGCGACAATGCTCGGTTGACCTCGACCTCGCCTGTCAAAGCAAGATAGCCGCCGGCTCGCCGGAGGCGCAATGCGAGATCTAACCTCGATCGATCAGTTTTTAGCTCGTAGCCACCTCTGGGTTTCTCTTCTGACAACCCGCAGATGTGGGGTAGGTAAGTTGCTTGCTGGGTCTCAAAGATTGCCGAAAAACAGGTATCAACGTTTCGAATGGCCCCCCGGCGGCTGGTCTACCGCCATCTCTGGATCGATGAACACCAGATGAGAAGAAGTCAGTAGTTGAAGCTGATGCACACTACTTGCCGGTAGAGTTAGAAACTTTTGCTTGCATCCCTAATGACTTCCATTTGGTACTTGTCTAGTTGCTTGCCAGCTAGCGTTAGGCGTAGCGGTCCTTCGGATTGTGTTGTTATCCCCGTTTAGTTATGTTTAATGTCTGAGTGCATGTGACTTGTTGGTTGTGTATGTCTTCGCCTTGATGAGTCTGCTCTGGTTGGGTTTTCGTCCGGTTACTGCGCGCACGCATCAGGAGCTCGTGCTTGCCTACTGTGTATTTGGAGCTGCGTTTTAAGAGGATGTAGGCAATAGCCTCTTTCTTTGATCTGCCAGTGCTTGGGCTTGTATCTCTTGAGTGACCTCTCCGATGCTCCTCCACCCAAGTGTGGGTGGCTCTGGGTATGCCTGTTGCCTGTGCCTGCCTCTTTGGATTTGCTGTGGGAGTTTTCTTAGTGTGCCTCCGCTCGTTGGCGTTGGTTTTCGGTTTTCATTCCGGGTTTGCTCGGGTTTTCCATCCCTGAGGCAGCACAACGGCAAACACACGGGCCAGTGCCCGGTTTGTTTAATGGGCAACGCCCAAGACCTAAACGGAGCTACTCGCTCGAAGACGTTTTTTGGAGCTTGGCACCGGTGAAGGCAACTTATCGTCCTTCTTGGACTCGCCCTCCTCCTTCTTGGGAGCGGTGCGGCCGTGTTCGGGGTCGGCGGTGTCGTCAGAATTGGGGGGGTCGGCGGTGGCAGGGGTCCAAGTCCAGAAGAATTTCCACGTCGCCGCGAACCGGGCCATAAACTGAGCCGAAAAGAGGAGTTTGAAGCACACGCACACTGAAGCGCGTACCGTCAGATCCAGGAAACAGCCCCACGTCCACAACACGGTGAATGCGGCAATCACATGCCACTTTGCCCAAGTCGGAAGGGCAAAAAAGGAAAAGGACGAGCCATCTGCCCCGGAGCTGGACGAAGAATCGGCGGCGGCGTTGGCGTTGGCGTTGACGTTGGCCGTGGGGCAGGCGGCAGGGACCGTGACGGAGACGGCAGCAGAGACGGCGGCGGAGGCGGCGGCAGCGATGGCGGCGGAGACGAGGGCGGCGGAGCAGTCAGACCCGGGCCGAGTGCCGTAGTCGTGACCGTGGTCGTGACTGTGGCCATGATGACGGTGGGGAGGGCGGGGCAGAGGGTTGTCTCCGTCGAGACAGAAGTTGTCACCATAGTGGTGACGATGTCGATGTCCGCGTCCGGACTGTGCTCTGCAGCGCACGGAGTAACGAAATGGACCAAGGCCCACAACGGCAGGATGGTATTAAACAACATGTTAACTAAAAGGGCAGTTTTTATTGTCTTCAAGACAAAGGAGGCGGCGAGGCAGTTGGTGACGGGCTTTCAGACGAGAATTCAAGATCGAGACGAACGGCTGGTCAAGTAAGGAACTCAAGCTAAGGTAGAAGAAAATTTCCCCTTCGGAGTTTTCCGTTCCTTCCTTCGTTGTGGTGGTGCTGTCCGTTGTCAAAGAAGGCACGACCGTGGACTTCTCGAGACGACGTGTCATTCTTGATAGTGCAATCAAACTTCATAATACAAACTCTGCTATCTGGGCGTAATCATCACGGAATTTTGACCTACGTTTGACTCGAAGTTATAAGATAATACACTATAAAACTCAGTCATCTGTTCTTCATTGGTGTTCATTGGTCAATATTCCCGAATCTCAATAGCCCCTAGTCACCCTCATCCCGCCAAGATTTTGGGATCACAAATTTTGCTCTCTGCCCTGTTGCCTACTGGCGTGATGGGCTATTTGAGTCACCGCAATCATCACGCTGGTGGCAGCGGAACTGGACACAAAAGACAGCCCCTCCTCCATCTTTTAGAGGTGTGTGCGTGACTGACTGGGTGCCAGCGATGAAGGCTGGTATTCGGGGGGCTGGCCTGGTGATGGATATTGTGGCCGCGTATTTCCCTCCTAGACTCTGCACAGTCTCGTACTTATTCCCCTACGTATCCAAGCATAATGGATCGCTTTTCAGACGGTGATCACCCCGTCCTTCTGTGAGCCCCCCTCGCCCTGAAGTGGGAGCTGGCGCATGCTAATATTTGGGTCATGATAGTTTGCCCGAGCCTGCTCCTGTGCCCGGCGACTCACAGCCTCTCCGAGATGCGCAACTATGATTGCAACAGCCCGAAGTCAACCATCATCCCGCCAGCTTCCCCAACTCGAGCCGTCAGAAGCACGGAGGCCTTTGGCCCTACACTTTCCGCACAATACAGGAGAAGGCCGCAATCCATGGCTTCATGAGACACAGGGGTGCCCCATGCAGGGTGGCGGGGAATACGGCATTGAAATGACCGGCGGGAGCGGTTTGGGGATGCATCCTGCTGACATTGTAAGTTTCCTTGGGCTGCCGACTGAGCAAGAAATGATGATGGATCCCGAAGGTCTGACTGCGCCGCCGCGAGTGTAGCACCGGATGGGAAGCGATCCTAGCATCAGAACCTCCTCTGTCTGGTAGCATCAAGCCATGGTGCCGTCCGGAGGCTATTTACTTCGTCACCCTGACGGGTATTCGTCTAGTTTGGCCCAGATCGCATACACTCTGGACGTATCTTCTGTGCTGAGTGGTCATCTGTCAAACTGCCCTCTGAACAACTATTCTCTGAGCAATATTGGTCCAACCAGCTACCCACCGAACAGTTTCTCCATGGCGCTGGGACCTCAACAGACTACCGCGATGTATCCATCACCGAGCGACCACCCATTGGGGCGCCCTGTGCCCCCTCATGAACCGCCCGATGGTGATGACCCCGCCGACGAGTTTCACCACCGGGAGGATGCGCAGGCTACCAATAACGCTGGCCCTAGCCCTTTTTCTGAACCCACGAGCTAGCATTCAGAAAATCCGCAGCCTGAGTCAGTTCAATGGAATAACCTCGCATTTTCGGAAAACTACAAAGGAGAGGGAAACAACCCACGGAACCGGAGTGCGAACATCCCAATGCAGCACAACTGCTCATTCTGGATTACGAGGCTTCTGCCTGACGTTGGCGTTTTCCAGATCCTTTCTCTTATCAGGAACACCTGCAAGGTGTTCCAGGTCTTCATCAACCCGGCTGGCCCCAAGTTCAAGACCTCTGCTGCAAAGCTGACGTTTTTCGACCTGGCTGGGCGATAAGCTTCTACCAGGTGACGAGAGGCGGATTCGCGTTGGGAACTTGTCAAGCTAAGGTGGTAAGGAACCGTATCCGAGTCGCGGAGCAGACGGGGCTTGCCAGCAGTCGGTCGCGGGTCGTGGTGGTACGGGGGCCGAAGGAGCATGTCGCACTCTCGAAACTGCAGGCATTACTTGATGGCGAACTGCAGTTCTACGATGCCTAATGGGTAGAAGAACCTGAAGAACCGACTCCTGGTCAGGCAGTGGTCGAGATATGCTTTGGGTCTTACCTGGCGCAGACAGAAGCTGCTTGGGTGGTGCTTTGCAAGACGCTGGTACATAAGGGAGTTCACATCAGCTTTGGGGCCGACCCTTGCGCATTCTCCGGGCTGTCTCGGTTCTCAATACAAACTAACTTAAGAAGGATAAGCGTATGATGGAGGTGACGATGGCCCTGCAGTGATGGTAACCGAGATACGTGGTTGGGCATACTTCTTTCCTATATCAGATGCATCGCTGACATTTTTTCACGCAGGTCCCACGGTCGCGTTACAAATACTGCTTTGAGAGCAAATGATGTGGCGTGCTAGAGATCTGGGGCGATGGCGGAGGGCTGAGAGTGTCAGGCCCCCAATCAATTAGCCCTTCGGTCGTACTTCGGACTGTCTGAGAGACCCGACGGCGTTTTCGCCATGTCTCCATTGGGTGACAACAAACTTTTCTGCAGGCCATGTCAAGCTCAACAATGTCTCATGGCGGAATCCGTGTCTACCTTGAGGAATTCACTACCCGAAACGCCTCCTAACACGTTTGGTGACCTGTTGTCCGCCCAATCAAGCCAAGTTTAATATTGGTCAATGTCAGGCGAAGAGAGATTTAAAGACTTGGATCTGCCCAAGGTACAACGGAGGAGTCATTCGCTGTGCGACACGGGGCACCTCTCTCCATTTCCCTCAACTTTCAATCGTCACAAAACTCCTCCATGACCAACAAAACTCGCCATGGCGATCAACCTCCTTCCACCAGCCGACCACTTCGAACCGGCACCGCAGACCAAAATACTGCTCGAACACGTTGACTTGGTCACAGTTGATCTTTCACGGTACCACAATGGGCCTGATTCCCGCGCGGAGCTTGCCGAGCGGATTCGGCACGCCATGGTTATGCAGGGCTTCTTCCTCGTGGTCAACCACGGCTTCAAGCCCCGCAGACACTGGCGCACAGCCGGGGAAGTCCGCGACCAGATCGAAAACTTCAATGTCTACCGAAACATGTCTTTGCGCGAGCAACCACAGTGCATGGAGCCCTTCAAGCCTAAGATGCAAGACTTTATTGATCGTACACATACGCATGTCCTCTTCAAACTGCTGCGCCTCTTCGCCGTCGCGCTCAGGCTGGACGATAAGGATCTCCTTGTCAAGTTGCACGACTACGATGGGCGTGACGAAAGCTACGTCCGGTACATGCAGTACTACGACGCCTTCATGGAGGAGGAGAGAAAGACCACCAAGGGCGTTTGGCTTGCCGGCCATCAGGACTTTACAAGTCTGAGTCTGCTCTTCAGCCAGGTGAGTTGTAACTAGCTCTCTAAAGACATCCCGCCGGCACCAAGGGAAAAGAACACGGTCCCGCGTTACCACAGCACTCTATCGTGACAAAGGGCGCCGAGGGTGCTGCCATTTAGATGTTTCATTAGCCAAACAAGAGGTGGAACAAGAGTTTGATGTTTCTTTTGTAGCGCCCCAAGATCGATCTCACCAAGGTGTTAAATTTCAACATCACAACGTTTACGCAAAACGCAAACACTTGCTGGTTCTGCGACCAGACCTGTCAGGGGCCTATAATAACATATTGGGAGGGATACATATGTCAATTAGGACCAGAACTTGGCGCAAGGGACGAGAACTGAGTCTCGATGATAGCTGGGCGTAAGTTCGTGCACCCTGAAGCGAAACACCGCCTGAAGCGGAACAAGCCGAACTACAGGCCCCACAACCACCACCCTTTACAGAACAACGAAAAAAACGGTCAATTCAAAGCACCTGAATACAACTCTCTACATCACTAGATTCCTCTTCTTCTTCTGAATCCGAATCTTTCACTGGATTGCGCCCCACGGCCCTCTGTGCAGCGCGAATCGACTCGATGTTTGCGAACTGCGTATTTGGATCCGGTTCACCCTCCTCCTCTTAATGCGCTGTAACCGATCAAGCTCAGCCTCCAGCGATTCAATTCTTCACTTACAGAGGGCTAATTCGAAGTCATTTTCATCTAAAGCCTTGCTAACCTTCTGGAGAAACAGCTTATCTGTTAGCATTACCTTGATTAACTGACTAAATTACCTAACCTGCTCCTTATACTTAGTAAACTTCCTTAAGATTAACCAAACCACCTGCTTATCGCTAAAATCTTCCAGGATAGGCTTTTAAAACGTATAAACGTTAGAGTTATGGCTAGTAAGCTTTAAGGTAGTAATTTAGTTAGAATTCCTTAAAAGGAGCTTACTCCTTAAAGGCTTCACTATATTAATAGGTGTAACGACCCTGCAGGCCGTCACTTGGGCCGGGGCGGCCCGACGAATCCCCCGCAGAAGGAACAGTGCAGAAAGACAGTACGTACGGTACTGCGCACTGGGCCAGGGGTGCAAAGACCCGAAGCCCCTACGACCAATGAGGTGGTGCTCGCAGCATGCCGAGTGCTCGCACCACGAGCCGGAGAAGTCTCACGAGCGGAGCGCTCGCGCGGTGCAGAGTGCTCGCTCTGCGAGCACTTGCAACACCACGAGCAAGGTACGAGGTACCTCTTAGCTAGTTAGTATAGATAGTCATCATCGTCGCCACGATGGGCGTGAGGGACTCCTAGTTCCTCACGCTAGTATTCAATGATTCATTTGTGTCCTACTGTCCAGACTCACCTCTGTGCATTATAGTGACAACGACCTACAGTGACATTGAACCCCCGTCTAGGAGTGCTAGCTCAACAAGCCGTCTTCGGAACGCCCCCTACCTGTTGGCGTCCTGCCATACGTTCTGCCTTAACCCGCGCCAGTCCTCTCGAGGCCTGTGTCGGGTGCAGGTCGTAATATTACTACGTTGGTTAATTACACGGCTAGCCAGGCCCCAAATCTGCAAGTGGGTAAGAGGACACCCAGCGGCCTGTTGAATCCGTATCCAGTTGGCTAGATGGCTTTCCTGAGTAATAGAAAGCCGTTGTTAGTCTTCGTGGGCGACGGAACGAGGGAGAGCGCCGTTAAGCTGGCGGTAAAGGGTGGCTGGGGGGATGGCCCATCTCCGAGCGACGGAGCGGAGTCTTCGGGTTCGCTGCGCTTCGTCGCAGGCTTTACGGAGGTCTTCCTCAGTGTAGGAGATAGCTATTCCTGTTGGAAGTGTGGCACTCTGGATTCTGTGGAACTGTAGGGGTTGCAACTGCGTGATTGTATTGCTTGTGTTCACTCTGTTCCTCTGGCTCTGGCTGGAAGCTAGAGGCTTCTTTATAGACTATTCTGCAGGATTCAGGCTTCGTCACTCTGGTTGCTGAGGCTCACTGGCGTACTGGCAGTGCCAGGTATCCAGTCAGCTCCGCTGACTAGATGCCCAGGGCCTCTGAACCCCCTTCTTTCTGACAATTCCAAAGACGAATAAAGTTGTAGAAAGAAGGAAAAGAATTGGAAAGAAATTGATCGAGTGGTGGCTGTTTTTATTGGGGCTAGGTGGTTTTGGGGACCCTGGTCCGGCTTGTTCCGCTTCAGGGGGTGTTTCGCTTCAGGGTGCACGAACTTAGTGAGTGTTCCGCA
>Ga0247770_1001426_pt1 | contig 18665 bp, 2 predicted proteins | sample UWRJL136409B6_FD_179943 | JGI IMG/M metagenome (GOLD analysis project Ga0247770, IMG submission 179943) | Plant litter microbial communities from Arlington Agricultural Research Station in Wisconsin, United States - UWRJ-L136-409B-6 | ecosystem: Environmental > Terrestrial > Plant litter >... | reverse complement strand
ATAGTAACTGGAAATATAGCTCTTATAAAGGGTGTTATTAATATAAATTAAGTCTTAATTCAATATTATAAGCTTATAACGTCCCTTAGATTTAATAAGGTAATATATTCTTACACCTTATTATATCTAGCACCTTTTTCCTCTTATCTGGTTTTACTATTAACTAGGTATTTTCTTACTAAACCTAATATGTGTTATTTTTACCAGTTAGCTCTTTTAAGTCTGTATCTCCCTTACTGTTATAACTTAATAACTGCCTGTTTTATACCTAGACCTATCTTTTAACATATCTTATAAGTTACTAGTAATGCTAAAGATTACGTTATTTTACTCTTATTTCGTTTATTAAGTAAAAGCTCCTTATTATACTCCCCGTTTAGTTTAACCTTATTGTCTATATCTGTTATAGTTAGAATTATAACGTGTGACTTAAGAGTTAAAGAGAAAGGGTAGTAGTTAAATCTAAGTATTAAACTGGCTATTTAATAACTTATTACTTATATACTATATATATTAATATGTTAGAATTTAATCTAATTATAATTAACAGAGTGTTTAGCTTGTAAAGTGAGACATTTAAATGTGCTGTGTAAAGAAAGGCTTCTTATAATACCTCTATATTAATGTAATCGATATGTATAGCATTTTTATAACTGGATAAGATAGGTAAGTTATCCCTATCTCTATTAAAGATTAGTTAGGTAAATATAGAGTTAGTTTAATAAGTTAAAAAAATTAATATAAGGTGGGAGAAGGCTTTTATAATTAGATATATAGTAGATTTAAATATTAAGGTTTAGGTTAGTAAAATTGTTTTAACTAATAGATTAATCCTTTTTACTATTATGTTTTTAATAATTAGATTTATATTAAGGATTAGGAAAGTATTAAAAATAGGGAGTTATAAGAGTGTTTAATAGTTATGTGACATTCTAATGTAAGACTTAAACGTGACATTAATATAAAGATAGAGTTAAAGTGTAGTTAAAGTTAAGGTAAGTAGAATTAAGTTCTTTTAAGGAGAAGGTAAAATTAAATCCCTGTTATAATAATTATTAGATACAGGTGTAAGGAAGGAAAAGATAAAAAGAGTAAAGAGAAAAGAGTATATAAAGTTAAGAGTATAAGAAAAAGCTGTTAACTAACTGTGACGACCCTGCAGGCTGTCACTTGGGCCGGAGCGGCCCGACGAATCCCCCGCACAAGGAACAGTGCAGAAAGACAGTACACACGGTACTGCGCACTGGGCCAGGGGTGTAAAGACCCGAAGCCCCTACGACTAACCAGCAGTTGCTCAGTCTTGGCAGGAGTGCTCACCTGCTGAGCATCTGTAAGACCCCCGAGTAAGAGGTGCTTAGTGGCGGGTTACTCAGTTCCTCACTAAGCAACAAGCCATTAAGTAAGGTATAAGGTACCTTTAACTAGTTAGTATAAATAGTTATAGTTATACTTATAACTACTGTAAGGGACTCTAGTTCCTTATACTAGTATTTAATTATTCATTTATGTCCTACTATTTAGACTCACCTTTATGTATTATAGTAATAATAACTTATAATAACATTAAACCCCCTATTTAAGAGTGTTAACTTAATAAGCTATTTTTAAAACGCCCCTTACCTATTAACGTCCTGTTATATATTTTATCTTAACTTACACCAGTCCTTTTAAGGCCTATATCAGGTGTAAGTTATAATATAATACTAATGTCTTAACTTTAAATACTGTTTATTAAACTCTTAGATACCTTCTCCCCTTTACTAATATATTAACCTTTAGAAAAGGTAAGGAGATTAAAAAGGTGTAAGCCTAACCTTAGCTCCCTATTATTAATAAATTAGTTATACGCTTTAAAGACTTAAACCTTAACTAATAGGGACTAGTTAAAGAACTTAATACAACTTTCCCTAAAGATATTAAAAGTTATATTAATTTTATTAAAAAACTTTAAGTTTAACTTAATACTGTTAAACTGGAAAATAACAACTTTAGGGGATTATAAAAGAAATAAGTAAAGCTCCCTTTACCTTTACATTTTAAGGGAGACTTTACGTAATTAAAATCCTAAATAACCTAACTTTAGAGTTATATCACCTATTATAATAAGCAGTTCTTTAAGGAAGAAGGAAAGGTTAGGTTCGTTAGAGCCTTATTAGATGGAGTAGTTACTTACTAGTATAAACCCTATATAAAGATAATTAATAACCTTTTTATAAACAGAGCATGTAAAGAGGCCCTTAAGACGTAGGCTCTCTTTAATAACTTTAACGTTTTTATTAATTAACTTTAAACTGAGTTTAAAGAACTGGACGCCTTAAAACGGGCTGAGTAATATCTTATAACCCTAAAGTAAATGTCTTTAATCTTTAAATTCTTTACCCGTTTTAAACTGGAAGTAGTAAAGATTAAGCTTAGTTAGGAAGCCTTAGTAATACTGTTTTAAAGTGGTTTAAAGGAGCACGTCACTGGAGACCTTTATTAAAAGGATCAGCTGGACCGTTTTTAAGAATTAATTAAGATAGTTATCAAGGTTAATAATTAATATTATAACTATTATTATTAAAAGAACTTTTAGAAGGAACAGACCTTTTACTAGCTAAGTAAACTTAAAAAAGGGAGTTAGTTAACCGCTACAGGTCACTACCCCAGGTTAATAGATATTAGTATAGTAAACTAGCAGAGTTAACCTAACTGTAATAAGCCTTAACGGTAATAGTAATAAAAGTAATTTAAAGACTTATCTTAAATCTAATACTTTAACTGTGATAAGAAAGGCTATATAACGTGGTAGTGCTTATCACTAAAGTAAGTTAGTTAAAAACCCATTCTAAAAGAAGAAAAGTACGTTAGGTTTAACTTTACAGACGTCTATATTAAGATAGTAGGTAATAAAGAAAATTACATTTAAATAGATAAATATAACCTAGGAGAAAAGGAAAAAGTGGAAAAACCTTAAGATGTAATATATTTAGTCTTTAAGGGTGTCTTAAAAGAGTTAATTATAAAGGTGTAGGTTATTACAGACTGACTTTAAGGTAGAAATTTAAAACTATTAAAGGTGTAGGTTGTAAAAGACTGATTTTAGGAAGAGATGTTCTAATTAACTGTTACAGGCTTAAAAAACCTCTCCTTATAAGCTTAAGAATTAAGGAAGTTTAAAAAGGACCTTAACTTAGACCTTATTAAAATAGTTAAGGGAGTTAAAGAATTAACTATTTAAGCTATATAAACAGTGAAATAAGCCTTAAAAGGTGAAAGAGAACAGGCTGAAAGAATTAAGTTAGAAAAATAAAAGTTCTTCTTAACAGTGCCCCTTAAGACTTTTAAACACTTTAAGCATATTAAGTGGATTAACACCCTTACTTCCTTAAAGGAAAGATAGCTTAAATAACTACCCTACATTAAAGCTAGTGTGCTTTAAACCGGTACCTTAAGGGTTCCCTGGGAAGGTATAAAGTAAGTACATTAGTAAAAGATCTAGGAGTTAAAAGAGAAACATTAAGAACTGGTAAATGAAGTGGAGGACCTATAAGTTAAAAGTCTTACTGTAACGTTTAATGATAAAGTAGTGGAAATTAGGTTATAACTTTATAATAAAGTTCACTTTACTAATTAACTTAAATATTAACTTATTAAAAAAGGCCACTTTATAAAAAAATAAGCTAGATTATTATTACTTAAGTTTTAAGAAGAGGTTTGGGAGAAATAACGTATATAAAGGTAAGTGGAAGAAGAAAAAGAATAAGACGCCACTTCCCCTGTTCTATACTCTATAATTATAACACTTATAGTTAACATTAACTACCTTAATTACAGAGATATACTGTAGATTAATTATATGTATAATTACACTTTTAACCGGTATTATAGGCTTAAGGCCCTTTATAACCACTTCCTTAGCATATAAAGATGGGATTATATAATAGTAAAAGTGGAGTTGGAACCAGCTTATTATTAAGTCTCCTATTCCCTAATAAAAAAGTCTAATAATAAGTGGAAAATCACAGTAGTTAACTAAACCCCTACTACGTGTTAGTAAGGAGGGGTACTTAATAATTACCTAATTGTAACGTGCTTACTACACCTTAATGGAAAAGCTAGGGAATAGTAAAAGTAAAAAGATTATTAACAGATTTAAGAGTAAAAGGACATTACTGTAATTTAAGCTTATAAAGTGTATTATTAACTTATTAAGGACTTTAAAAACATTATACCGTTTAAAGTTAACTGGATATTAAGGTGTGAAAACTTAGGAAAGGTTAATTACTAAGTTTACTAAAGTTACCTGTTTTTTTAAAAGAAATTAGGAAAAGGTTACAGGCCTTTTAAAAGGGCTGGAAACTAATAATTCGCTAATTAGTAAGAACCTTAAGAAGAAGGAGAGGTATTTAAAGGTTAGGCTGGATAAGACCTTAAGGATAGATGATTATTATAACTTAAATATTAAAGGAGTATAAGTATTATTTTATTAATATCGATATAACAGATAGAAAAGGGAGGCTATTTAAGGTAAAAGTAGTAATTAATAATAAGAGTGTTTCTAACTTAATACACCCTTTACTAATTAATTAAAGGAAACTCCCTAATAAAAAGTATAAAGAAGCTATTCCTATATAAAATGGAGAAAAAGGCCTGTATTAGTATAATAACAGTAAGGTTACCTACCACTTACCACTTTTAATTAAAGTAGATAGGGATAAATAATAAGTGGATTTTAACATTACACTAATTATAAGGTATAATATAATCTTAAGTCTACTTTAGTTAGAAAAGTATAACCTTATAATTAACTAGAGGAGTAACTACCTTACCTTTAGTAAATCCCTTAACTGTGATCACTGTTTAGAGAAAGCTAAGAAGGCATTAAACTACTTTAAAGTTACATAAAGCATTTAAAAACACGTTAAACCCTTAGAATTAAACACAGTTTAAGTTAGGTTTATAAAAATGGTTAAAGGATTAAAAGGTTTACTACACTACCTAAATAATAATTTAAAAGGTAAAGGAAAGTAAGAAGCTAATCTACAGATAAGTAAAGAAGTTAACTTATTTAAGGTATCTGTGGAGTATAGGAAGTTTACCCTGTTTTAAAAAAAAATACCGTAATTATTAGATTACAGACTATAAGATTATAAAATTAAGTTAAAGCCAGGAGTAAAGCTCCGTAACTTCCAGCCCTACCACTTAAACCCTTAATAGGTAAAGGTTTTAAAGGAGTACGTTAATAAGAACTTAAAGAACAGGTTTATTATAAAGTCCCAGTCCCCAATAAGGTACCTAATACTATTTATCCTAAGAAAGGGAGACGGTAAGCTACGTATGGTTATTAATTACTAAACGTTAAATAAGGATATAATTAAAAATCGCTACCTATTACTACTTATTACAGAGATATAAAAGTGGATTATTAAGGTGAATTGGTTCTCTAATCTTAATTTCCCTATAGGATTTAACCATATTAGAGTAAAGGAAGAGGATAAGTATAAAACGGCCTTTCAGACTTATAATAAGTATTACTAATACTGTGTTATATTAATAAGATTAATAAACACCCTTATAACTTTCTAAGGCCTTATTAATAGTATTCTCTGTCCCTTCCTTAATAAGTTTATCTTTATGTATTTAAATAACGTTTTAATTTATTTTAAAACTTTAAAAGAATATTAAAAGTATATGTGATAGGTTTTAACAGCTTTTAAAAAGGTAAAGTTAATAATAAACCTAAAGAAGAGCCACTTTTATATTTAAGAATTAAATTACTTAGGGTTTAAAGTAACCTTTAGTAAGCTTAAAATATAACTAGAGAAGATAAAGGTAATTAGGGATTAACCTACTTTAAAGAACTAGAAAGAGTTATAAACCTTTATTAACTTTATAAACTTTTATTAGTATTTTATTAGGTATTTTATAAAAATTATAAGACCATTTTATAAACTTATAAGTGAAGGAAAGCCGTTTAAGTGGATTAATAAATAGTAAAAGGCGTTTAAGGACCTTAAACACACTTTCGTTATAATACCAGTCTTAGCCCTTCCTGATTTTTTAAAGCCTTTTTAAGTTGAAACAGACTCTTTAAAGTTCGTAATTAGTGGAGAACTTAACTAAATCCAGGATAATAGAAAGCGTTACCTAATTACCTTTTTATTAAAAGGAATCTACAGCCCTGCCTTATAATATCTAATTTATAATAAGGAACTAATAGTGATTATTTAATACTTTATTAAGTAGGTGCTGTATTTAAGCGGTATAGAAGAACTGGTCTAGGTCTTTTTAAATTATAATAACCTTTAATACTTCCTAATAAAGGAACTTAGTCTACGGTAGGTATAGTGGGTAGAATTAATGGCCCTATTCCACTTTTAGATTCACCACGTTAAAGGAAAAGATAATAAGTAAGTTAACGCTCTTAACTAGAGATAGGATTATAAGGATATTAATCCAGTTTTAATCCTTATTACTATATTTAATAAAGTTAAAAACGGTATATTAGAATATACGTTATAAGTGTTAGATAACTAGATATTAAAATAAATTATTAACATCTATATAAATTTATAAATAAAGTATAACATTTATTAATAATAATAGGACTTTTAAGTAAAAAGGTTAGTAGAAGGCACCTGTAAGCATAAGTGCCCCTTAGGAGACTCTTTAAAGCATATGTAAAACTGTAGAAAGGAATGTTTAAAGTATCTAAACTATAACGAAACTGGTTATTAGCTAGAATAGCTACTAGAAGGTATAAACGGCACGCCTGAATTAGGAGTAAGGCTTTAGTATTAAGAGAAACCATATATTTATAACTTAAATAAGTAAAAGGAGTATATTTAGTAAATTTATAAGTCTTAACTTAAAGGATATATAAGCTGAGTTAAAACCCTTATATAAACTTAGTAAGTGTATGCTTTCTTAAGAATAAAAAAGCTGGTTAAAGAAGTAGTTAATAACTGTAATATCTACCATTAAAAGCAGAACTGGCGCTATAAGCCTTATAGGCTTTTTAAACTACTCCCTATATTATAAGTGTTATAAAGTTTAATCTTACTTAACTTTATCACTAAGATCCTAGAATTTAAAGACCCTGTTATAAAAGTTACTTATAACTAAATCCTTATAATAATTAACAGATTAATAAAATAGGCCTACTTTTTACTAACTTTAAAAGATATAATTACAGAGTAACTTACTTATATTTTTAAGAAAAAGGTAATTTTATAACACCTTTAACTAGATAATATTATCACGGATTAAGATAAACTAATCGTGTTGAAGTTCTAATAAGGATTAATATAGAGAATAAGTATAAAGAGTAAACTTTTAACAGCCTTTCACTTATAGACAGATAACTAAATAAAGTAAGTTAATCAGATATTTATAATATATATCCAGGCGTACATTAACTTTAAATAAGATAATTAGCTTAAGTTATTACTAACAGTATAGATAACTTATAATATAATACTAATTAAGTTAATAAGTGTGTTATTATTCTTTATTAATTACAGTAAAGAGCCTAAACTCCATTAAGGCCCACCTACCAGTACCCCCTAAGCTGTAATCCGTACAGATTAAATATAAGAATTATATAACCACTTATAAACTGAACTTAAGTTCACACATAAACGAATAAAGAAATTTACTAATAAATATTAAACTAAATAATTAATACTTAAAAAAGGACTTTATTATAATAGTAAATAAGTTAAGGGACTAACTCTCTAAGAGGGGGACCACATTTACCTTTTTTTATAAAATCTGCATTTAAAATAACTTAATAAAAAGCTTAACTTTAAAAGGTACAGACTGTTTTAAATTAAGAAAAAAGTCGCTACCTCTAATTATAAACTAAACCTACCTACTAGCATAAAGGTGCAGATTAAGGTTTTTCATATCTCACTTTTAAAACCCGCCTTAAAGAGAGTTCCCCTAGAAAAGAAGATTAAGATAAACACTAATAAGAATAAGTACGACGTTAAGGAAGTTATAAATTTACAGAAGGGAAAAAACATATTTAAATATCTTATTAAATAACTAGATTACAGCCTTAAAAGTAACTTATAAAAGCTTATTAAAAATCTTAAATACCTAAACTTAATTATAAAGTTCCATTAAAAGAATTTAAACTAATTAAAACTAATAATAAAAACCAGAAATAAGATAAGATCTGATATTTAAACTATTATACTAAAGAGTAAGACTATTATAAGACGTAAAACCTAAAAAGCGGTAGGAAACTCCTTAATAGGTATAGAAGGATATTTATTAAAATCTTAACCAGGGTTATAAAAACCTTAAACCTAATAAGGAGGCCGGGCCTTTAAAGCTCTTAGTAAGCACTATATAAGAATAAATACTGTTAGGAAAGGAAATTAGTAAAAAAAGGGGCTATCCTTCATATACTGGAAAAAGAAGCTATAAACTAAGTTAAAAAAAGGTTATCAGTTATAATAACCCCCTAGAAAAAGAACTAGCAGGTGTCCCTACTAGAAAGCCCCCTTAATTAAAGGACTTACTAACCTTAAGAGGAGCAGCCAGACGGGCCTCCTCCTGCTCCTAAAAGTAAAGGATCTCTACCTCTTAGCTAAACGTGGAAAAAGCTTACTCTTCTATCCTACAGTGCTAGACTTTAATCCACTTAAGTCAGGTAGTAGCTTTATAAAACTTTTAAGTTTTCAGCTTTAAATTCCATATAATAACGTTATGTTTAACGTTAAGGTAGCGTTTTTTAAAAAGAAGCTGTTAAAGGAAAACGTCATTATAATTAAATATATTATATAAAGATAAAGCCCCTATTAATAAGTATTTAAAGTAACTGTTTAATTATATAATAATAAGACAGGAAAGCGATTTTAAAGAATAATAATTATAAGGTGACATTTATAATCTAAAAGTATTACGACCTGCACCCGACACAGGCCTCAAGAGGGCTGGCGCAGGTTAAGACAGAACGTATAACAGGACGCCAACAGGTAGGGGACGTTCCGAAGACGGCTTATTAAGCTAACACTCCTAGACGGGGGGTTTAATGTCACTATAGGTCGTTATCATTATAATACACAGAGGTAAGTCTGAACAGTAGGATATAAATAAATAATTAAATACTAACGTAAGGAACCAGAGTCCCTTACAGTGGTTATGGGCATAACTATAACTATCTATACTAACTAACTGGGAGGTACTCTATACCTTACTTATAGCGTTGTAAGTGCTTATTACATAAGTACCTTACACCGCATAAGCGTTCTACTTATAAGGTTTCTCCTGCTTACGATGTAAGTACTCAGCATACCATAAGTAACACCTTATTAGTTATAAGGGCTTTAAGTCTTTACACCCCTAGCCTAGTGCGCCTAGACGGTATATATCGTCTTCCCATACTGTTCTTTCTATAGGGGATTTATCAGGCCGCCCCAGCCTAAGTAACGGCCTACAGGGTCGTTATATAATTCCCCCTTTTTAACATTCTTTTCCCATAAAGAACTTAAAAGGTAAGTTTCTCCTTTTACCATTTTACTATATAATAAGTGTCTGGCTCCTAAGTTTTAAAACGGGAATAGGGTAAAAGCATTAACCGCCACTTAAACCTTATAACTTACACACACGTGTTTAATAGTGAAATGTCCCCTTATTTTTTCTATAAGTCTACCGTCCCTCCACTTATCTGTCAGGTTTTAAACCAGTTTAACAGTTATAATTACTGTTTAAAGAGGCACCGGCCTTCCTAATATAATGCTTTTAGTGTTAGTGAAGTGAAGTTAAAGGCTCTTCTTATTAAAAAGCAGAACCTTAACTTATAAGTTAAGTCTACTATTTAATAACTCTATAAGGCCATTACTAAGCTTTAAGAGGTATTAGTGCACTTAATACGCCTTTATAAGCAGCGGTCCCGCCTTAAGGACCAGGTTATAAAAGCGTTTAGTCGGGAAGTGGAACTGTTAGAGTTTTAGGAAAGTAAGGAGGCCAGGCTAAACACTCCTCTTAATAACGTAAAGTCTTTTAACTGGGGGAACTTTCTAACGGGGTCTTTATAACAAACGGTTACCTTATAACTTAATTTGTAACTATCTTCTTTAATAGGTTTAACTTCCTATAAGAGTTTTTACTAACTTTTTTCTTAATAGTACTTATTTTTATATAAAGCTTATCAGGAGCTTTAAAAGCCCTACCTCCTTATTAAGTCTAAGGTCCTTTTAACCCTGGTTAAGGGTTTTAATAAATATCCTTCCGTACTTACTAAGGAGTTTCTTACCGTTTCTCAGGCTTTAAGTCCCATAATAATCTTACTCTTCAGTATAGTAGTTTAAATGTTAGATCTTATCTTATTTTTCTAATTTTTATTATTAGTTTTAATTAATTTAAATTCTTTTAGTGGAACTCTATAATTAGGTCTGGGTATTTAAGGTTCTTAACTAGCTCCTATAAGTTACTTTTAAAGCTATAATCTAACCACTTAACGAGATATTTAAACGTGTTTTTCCCCTTCTGTAAATCTATAACTTCCTTAACATTGTACTTATCCTTATTAGCGTTAATCTTAATCTTCTTTTCCAGAGGAACTCCCTTTAAGGCGGGTTTTAAAAGTAAAATGTGAAAAACTTTAATCTGTACCTTTATACTGGCAGGTAAGTCTAATTTATAATTAAAAGTGGCGACTTTTTTCTTAATCTAGAATGGTTTATACCTTTTAAAGTCAAGCTTCTTACTAGGCCGTTTTAAATGCAGGTTTTATAAAAAAAGGTAAATATAATCCCCCTTTTAAAAAGTCAGTCCCTTAACTTATTCATTATTATAATAAAGTCCTTCCTTAAACATTAGCTGCTTAATTTAATATTTATTAGTAAACTTCTTCATTTGTTTATATGTGAACTTAAGTTTAGCTTACAGGTGATTATATAATTCCTATATCCGGTTTACACAGACTGTAACTTAAGGGGCGCCTATAGGTGGGCCTTAACGGAGCTTAGGCTCCTTACTGTAATTAATAAAGAATAGTAACACACCTGTTAACTTAATTAGCGTTATATTATAAGTTATCTGTACTGTTAATAATAACTTAAGCTAATTATCTTATTTAAAGTTAATATAGGTTTAAAGATACGTTATAAATATTTAATTAACTTACTCTATTTAACTATCCGTCTGTAGGTGAAATGTTATTAAAAGCTTACTTTTCACACCCATTCTCTATATTAGCCCTTATTAAAACTTTAATATAATCAGCTTATCTTAATCTGTAACGATATTATTTAGTTAAAAGTGTTATAAAACTACCTCTTTCTTAAAAATATAAGTAAGTTATTCCACGGTTATGTCCTTTAAGGTTAGTAAAAAGTAAGCCCACTTTATTAATCTATTAACTATTATAAGGATCTAGTCATAAGTGACTCTTATAGTAAGGTCCTTAAACTCTAGGATCCCAGTGACGAAGTTAAGTAAGATAGAGTTTTATAACGCCTATAATATAAAGAGTGGTTTAAAAAGTCTATATAGCTTATAACGTTAATTTTACTTCTAGTGGCAGATGTTACAGTTATTAACTACTTCTTTAATTAACTTCTTTATTCCTAAAAAGGTGTACGTTTACTAGGCTTATATAAGAGTCTTAACTCAGCCTATATATCCTTTAAGTTAAGATTTATAAACCTGTTAGACGTACTTCTTTTATTTACCTAAGTTATAAATGTACAGTTTCTCTTAATACTAAAGCCTCACTCCTAGTTTAGGCGTGCCATTTACACCTTTTAACAGCTATTTCAGCTAATAACCAGTTTCATCGTAATTTAAATGTTTTAAGTATTTCTTATTATAGTTTTACACATACCTTAAGGAATCTCCTAAAGGGCACCTGTACTTATAGGTTCCTTTTATTAACCTTTTTACTTAAAAGTCCTGTTATTACTAATAAATGTTATACTTTATTTATAAGTTTATATAAATATTAATAATTTATTCCAGTATCTAGTTATCTGACACTTATAATGTATATTCTAACATACTGTTCTCCACTTTATTAAATATAATAATAGGGATTAAGGCTAGATTAGTATCTTTATAATCCTATCTCTGGTTAAAAGCGTTAGCTTATTTATTATCTTTTCCTTTAACATAATGGATCTGGAAGTGGAACGGGGCTATTAACTCTACTTATTATACTTATTATAAGTTAAGTTCCTTCGTTAAAAAGTACTAGAGGTTATTATAATCTGAAAAGACCTAGACTGGTTCTTCTATACTGCTTAAGTATAATGCCTACTTAATAAAGCATTAAATAATCGCTATTGGTTCCTTATTATAAATTAAGTATCGTAAGGCTAGCCTGTGGATTCCTTTTAATAAGAAGGTAACTAGGTAACGTTTCCTATTATCCTAAACTTAGTTAAGTTCTCTATTAATTACGAATTCTAATAAGTCTGTCTTAACTTAAAAGGGCTTTAAGAAATCAGGAAGGGTTAAAACTAACGTTGTAATAAAGGCGTATTTAAAGTCTTTAAACGCCTTTTACTATCTTTCAGTCCACTTAAACGGTTTTCCTTCACCTATAAGTTTGTAGAGTAATTTTACAATCTTCGTAAAGTACCTGATAAAATAGTAATAAAAGTTTGTAAAGTTAATAAAGGCTTATAACTCTTTCTAATTCTTTAAAGTAAGCTAGTCCTTAACTGCCTTTATCTTCTCCAGTTACATTTTAAGCTTTCTAAAGGTTACCCTAAACCTTAAATAATTTAGTTCCTAAACGTGGAAGTGGCTCTTTTTTAAATTTACTGTCAGCTTCGCTTTTTTAAAAGTTATTAAAACCTGTCACATATACTTTTAATGTTCTTTTAAAGTTTTAAAATAAACTAAAATATTATCTAAATATATAAAGATAAACTTATTAAGGAAGGGGTGGAGAACATTATTAATAAGGCCTTAAAAGGTTACAGGGGCGTTTATTAATCTTATTAGCATAACACAGTATTAATAATACTTATTATAAGTTTAAAAGGCCGTTTTATACTTATCCTCCTCTTTTACTCTAATGTAGTTAAATCCTATAGGGAAGTTAAGATTAAAGAACTAGTTTGCTTTAATAATCTATTCTCACATTTTTATAATAAGTGGTAATAGGTAGCGATTCTTAATCGTATCCTTATTTAACGTTTAATAATTAATAACTATACGTAACTTACTATCTCCCTTTCTTAGGACAAACAGCACTAAATACCCTATTAGGGATTAGGACTTTATAATAAACCCGTTCTTTAAATTCTCTTTAATATACTCCCTTAAGGCCTTAACTTATTAGGGGTTTAAGTAATAAGGCTGAAAGCTGTAAAGTTTCACTTTTAGCTTTAACTTAATTTCGTAATTTTATAATCTGTAATTTAATAATTATAATATCTTTTTCTAAAATAGGGTGAACTTCCTATACTTTATAAGTACCTTAAATAAGTCGATTTCTTCACTTATCTGTAAATTAGCTTCTAGCTTCCTTCCACCTTTTAAATCGTCATTTAGGTAATACAGTAGACCTTTTAGTCCTTTAACCGTCTTAGTAAACCTGACTTAAACTGTACTTAGTTTTAAAGGTTTAGCGTGCTTTTAAGTGCTTTATATAACTTTAAAGTAATTCAGTACCTTTTTAACTTTCTCTAAACAGTAATTACAGCTAGGGGACTTATTAAAGGTAAGGTGGCCACTCCTTTAATTAATTATAGGGTTATACTTTTCCAGCTAGAGTAAACTTAAGATTATATTGTAATTTATAACTAGTATAACGTTAAAGTCCACTTATTATTTATCCCTATCTATTTTAATTAAAAGTGGTAAGTAATAAGTGACTTTACTATTATTATACTAATACAGGCCTCCTTCTCCATTTCGTATAGGAATAGCCTCTTTATACTTTTAATTAAGGAGTTTCCTTTAATTAACTAATAAAGGGTATATCAGGTTAAAAACGCTCCTGTTATTAATCACTACTCTTACCCTAAACGGCCTCCCTTTTCCATCTGTTATGTTAACACTAATAAAGTAATACTTATACTCCTTTAACATTTAAGTTATAATAATTATCTATCCTTAAGGTCTTATCTAACTTAACCTTTAAGTACCTCTCCTTCTTTTTAAGGTTTTTACTAACTAGTAAACTACTGGTTTCTAGCCCTTTTAAAAGGCCTGCAGCCTTTTCCTAATTCCTTTTAAAAAAACAGGTAGCTTTAGTAAACCTGGTAATTAACCTTCCTTAGGTTTTCACACCTTAACGTCCAGTTAACTTTAAATAGTATAATGTTCTTAAAATCCTTAATAAGTTAATAATATACTTTATAAGCTTAGATCGCAGTAATGTCTTTTTACTTTTAAATCCGTTAGTAATCTTCCCACTTCTACCACTCTCTGGCTTTTCCATTAAGATATAATAAGCACGTTATAACTAGGCAGTTATTAAGTACTCCTCCTCGCCAGCACGTGGCGGGGGCCTAGTTAATTACAGTAACCTTCCACTTACTACTAGACTCTTTTATTAAGGAGTAGGAGATTTAGTAATAAGCTGGTTTTAACTTTATCCTTATAACAGCGTAATCCTGTCTTTATATGCTTAGGAAGTGGTTATAAAGGGCCTTAAGTCTATAATACTGGTTAAAAGCACAGTTATTGTACACACAGTTAATTTACAATATATCCTTATAATTAAGGTGGTTAATATTAACTACAGGTATTACAGTTATAAAGTACAGAACGGAGGAAGTAGTGCCTTATTTCTTCTCTTCTTCCACTTACCTCTAAGTGCGTTATTTCTCCTAAACCTTTTCTTAAAACTCAGGTAGTAACAACCTAGCTTATTCTTCTATAAAATGGTCTTCTTTAATAAGTTAATGTTTAAATTAGTTAGTAAAGCGAACTTTATTATGGAGTTTTAACCTAATCTCCATTACTTTATCCTTAAACGTCACAGTAAAACCTTTAACTTATAAGTCCTTTATTTCGTTTATTAACTTTTAATGCTTTTCCTTCAGTTCCTAAACCCTTTATTAGTATGCTTACTTTATACCTTTTTAAGGGACCTTTAAGGTTCTGGTCTAAGGCACACCAGCCTTAATACAGGGTAGCTATTTAAACTATCCTTCTTTTAAGAAGGTAAGGGTGTTGATCCACTTAGTATATTTAAAATATTTAAGAGTCTTAAAGGGTATTGTTAAAAAGAACTTCTGTTTCTCTAGTTTAATTCTCTTAACTTACTCTCTTTTACCTTCTAAGGCTTACTTTACCGTTTAAGTGGCCTAAAGGGCTAATTTTTCAACTTTTTTTACCATCTTAGTGATTTCTAAGTTAGGGTCCTTCCTAAACTTCCTTAATTCCTAAACTTACAGGGTAAGGTTTTTAAAACCTGTAATAACTAACTGAAATATCTCTTCCTAAAGTCAGTCTTTTATAACTTACACCTTTAATAATTCTAAGTTTTTACCTTAAAGTCGGTTTTCTACAACCTACACCTCCGTGGCTAACTTTTTTAAAACACCCTTAAAGATTAAATATACCACGTCTTAAGGTTTTTCCTTTTTTTCCTTATCTCCCAGGTTACATTTATTTATCTAAGTGCAGTCTTTTTCGTTACCTACTATCTTAACGTAAACGTCTTTAAAGTTAAACCTAACGTGCTTTCCTTCTTCTAAAACAGGTTTCCAGCTAACTTACTTTAATGACGGGCATTACCGTGTTATATAGCCTTTTTTATCGCAATTAAAGCACTGGACCTAAAACAGGTCTTTAAGCTGCTTCTGCTGCTGCTACCGTTAAGGCTTATCGTAATTAGGTTGGTTTTAACGGTTTACTATATTAATATTTATTAGCCTAGGGTGGTAACCTGTTGTAATTAACTAGTTTCCCTTTTTTAATTTACTTAACTAATAAGGGGTCTGTTCCCTTTAGAAATTCTTTTAATAATGGTGATTATAATACTGATTATTAGCCTTAATAGCCATCTTAACCAGTTCTTATAAGCAGTCTGGTTAATCTTCTCAGTAAAGATCTTTAGTGACGTGTTCCTTTAAATTACTTTAAAACAGTATTATTAAGGCCTTTTAGTTAAGTTTAGTTTTTACTACTTTTAATTTAAAACATATAAAGAAATTAAGGACTAAAGACGTTTACCTTAAGGCTATAAGCCGCTACTTAGCCCGCCTAAGGGTGTCTAGTTCTTTAAACTTAATCTAAAGTTAGTTAATAAAAATGTTAAAGTTATTAAAAAGAGCCTAAGTCTTAGGGGCCTCTTTATACGCTTTATTTATAAAGAGGTTGTTAATTATCTTTATATAAGGTTTATATTAATGTATAGTTACTTTATCTAATAAGGCTTTAGCGAACCTAACCTTTCCTTCTTTTTTAAAGAACTGCTTATCGTAATAAGTAACATAGCTTTAAAGCTAGGTTATTTAAGATTCCAGTTATATAAAATCTCCCTTAAAGCGTAAGGGTGGGGGAAGCTTTACTCGTTTCTTCTATAAGCCCCTAAGGTTATTATTCTTTAACTTAATAACGTTAAATCAGGCTTAAAATTTCTTAATAAGACTGATACGACTCTTAATATCTCTAGGGAAGGTTTTATTAAGTTCCTTAACCAGTCTCTGCTAATTAAGGTTTAAGTCTTTAAGGCGTGCGGTTAACTTATTAATAATAAGGAGTTATAGTTAGGCTTATACCTCCTTAATCTCCTTACCTTTTCTAAAGGTTAATATATTAATGGGAGAGAGGTAGTGTCTGGGAATTTAATAAATAACATTCAGAACTGTAACACTAATATCGTATTACAACCTACACCTAACACAGGCCTTAAAAGGGCTAGTGTGGGTTAAGACAGAACGTATGGCAGGACGCCAACAGGTAAGGGACGTTTTAAAGACGGCTTATTAAGCTAGCACTCCTAGACGGGGGGTTTAATATTATTATAGGTTATTATTACTATAATACATAAAGGTGAGTCTAAACAGTAAGATATAAATAAATAATTAAATATTAGCGTGAGGAACTAGAGTCCCTTATAGTGGTTATGGGCATAACTATAATTATCTATATTAACTAACTAGGAGGTACTCCGTACCTTGCTTATAGCGTCGCAAGTGCTTATTACGTAAGCACCTTACACCGCGTGAGTGTTCTGCTTATAAGGTTTCTCCTGCTTGCGATGCAAGCACTTGGCATGCCGTAAGCAGCACCTCATTGGTCGTAGGGGCTTCGGGTCTTTGCACCCCTGGCCCAGTGCGCCTGGACGGTGTGCATCGTCTTCCCGCACTGTTCTTTCTACGGGGGATTCATCGGGCCACCCCGGCCCAAGTGACGGCCCGCAGGGTCGTCACATATTTCTCCTGCTATATTCCTCTACTATTTGGGGTTTTGGAGATCTCACCCCGGCTCTAAGATCCTGTAACCACCACCTCACATTTCACTTAACACCCAGTACCCTGACACATGGGTGTTCTAGGTCCATACCGGCACGTAGGCGCGCGTTGAGGAGGGGTTAAGGACGATTGCTAACGCCGTCAAGCTGCCAGGCCGGAACCAACCCAAATCCAACATCCCACAGCTTATGTATAACTAGCTGTCTAACGAACTGAATAGCAGATGGGTCGCGATCCTTAACAGCGCCGACGACCGCCATGTATTCTACGGCAGTACCAGCAGCGATACATAAGACGGACGACCGATCGCGACGTACCTATCACAGAGCCGAAACGGATCGATTTTCTAGAGCACTGGGAACTTACAGTGGGATAGAGGTGCGTTGAGCGCGATTCTTACGAAATGGCAAATATCCGGCTACATTCGGTCTATACGGCGCTCTGCGGCGGACCTCCTGTCACTTCTAAGCTTTTTCGACTAGTAAGGTATCCCTGAGTGGATTCTCAACCCTTCAGGACCCGCTAAGGACCCGATGGAAGCAAGAGGTTTAGATAAGGCTAGAGATAGGGAATCGAACGACAGGAGCAATGCAATAGAGGATAATATGGATGATGACGTAGACGACGATATAGACGGCGGTTTTGATTCGAGATGCACGGGCTGGTGCAGCTATGGAGATGTCAAGAAGCAATACATTGAAGGACCACCGCGTCATTTCCAACGAACGGTACGAGAACTGGGCGACCTGTCGGAGTCGGTGGAGGAAGGCCGAGAAGTTGGAGATGCGAGCAATCTGGCGTCAACATACAGCAACCAAGGAGGCCGAAAAGCTGGAGGTACAGGTGATGGAGACCCTCAGGCCCAAGCTCAGGGCCAATCACCCACACACGCTGACGGGCATGGCCAACCTCGCTTTTAGTTCATGTGTATCGCATGTGCAACCTGCGGTCACACTTCTTAATGATGGTTAGCAGGCGCTCTTGTTCTACTTTATACTTTTGCTGTTGTCCTCACACTACCTAGCAAGTACTTACATGGGACCAGGGATTGACAGGTAAAACTGAAGGTCGAGATCGAAATGGAGATATAACTGGATGGTTTGATCGATTGAAGGGGGCGGAGGCGGAGATGACCTCACTGCGAGAAGATGTATCTGAAGGCATGCTTATTTGAAACCGAGTATGGAGGAGATGGCCGTGGAACATTCGGAAGAGCCGGGCATCAGATGCATGGCAGAGGAGCGCAACAATGGAATTACATCAGCCAGGACCCCTGTGTTTCATTCTATG
>Ga0247770_1001425_pt1 | contig 18671 bp, 17 predicted proteins | sample UWRJL136409B6_FD_179943 | JGI IMG/M metagenome (GOLD analysis project Ga0247770, IMG submission 179943) | Plant litter microbial communities from Arlington Agricultural Research Station in Wisconsin, United States - UWRJ-L136-409B-6 | ecosystem: Environmental > Terrestrial > Plant litter >... | reverse complement strand
AAGCTGGTGGAGGTTCAGATTGAGAAGGCGGGGCGGAAGGACGCACCGGAGGAGGAGCCGCTGAAGGAAGCGCCAGAGGAGAAGACGGAGATCACAGCAGCCGATGCTGTTGCTGTGACTGAGAGCGTGGAGCCTGCGAAGGAGGAGATGCCACAAGCGCTGGAACCATCGGCGGTGGCAGACGAGCCGTCCACGGTCAACAGCGAACCCGCCCAGCCGGAGCAGGAGCTGATTAACGCCGCCGTTTCCAAAGCCGAGCCTTCGAGCACCAGTTTTATCAATGCCCCGGTTGCTGCCACCGAAGAGCCCGCTGTTACCGACGCCATTGTCGAGACGAAGATGGAGGACGCATATGTTGATACCAAGCTGCCCCAGCCTCTTTTGGCCGTCAGCGAGGCGGAGGAGGTTTCGCCCCAGGAAGTTGTTGAGGAAGCGCCGAAGGAAGAAGCCGTCGAGGCTCCAGTTGAAGTTGTCCAGGAAGAAGATACCAAGGTTGCGCAAGCGGGTTCTGAGGTAGCCGTTCAGAAGAGCGAGGTTCGGGTGACAGTCGAGCCAGCGGTAGACGCGCAGTCTGCTGCTCCGCTGGGTGTTGAGGCCCGGTGAATTCGGTGGATATGGTAAATTTGGTGTTACTTTGGCGTTACGGTGGTAATTTAATGAAATAGGATTTCAATGAATGCTTGTCCTCTCGATTGCTGAAAAAAAGAGGCCACGAATTAACTCGAGGTGGGCTGTCCAAGAGGTGATGTGAGCCCTCCCTACCCAGATCGGCGGCTGTCCTGTATTAGATCTTCGACCAGAACCGCAGGCAGGAATTCTGGTGATGCATAGCATTATTCGCCACCTCGGGAAACAAACCTGACTGCAAGTGAGACCGGCCAAGTTGGGATCGAACCGAGAGGGCAAAAAAGAGATGATGACAGCCGACCCTTCAACCAAGCTTAAGTCTTTGTGCGAAAATGAGGTGTTGGGACCAAAGCCTCCCACCCGGTACGACATCAATTAGGACAAAGCTGCTCATACAATGGTAACTCTATAAGTAAACCCATCAATGCCGAACCCTTCCACAATAGACTTCGGCCACACAGGATCCGTTGATCGCAAGTCCTCCTTCATCCCGCACCGCTCAACCATAGTCACCTCGTCTTCTCCCTCGCGAAGCGCCGCCCGTGTTAGCCGTGAAAGCTCATCACAAACGCCCGACTCCAAGGCAATCTTTTCTAAATCTCGCTTGTGAGCCCGGATGGTGACAGGTTTCTTCGACGAGCGAAAGAGTGAATACCGGACAGTACGGGAGGTTGACCATTCGGAGGACTCGTCATACCGCCACTCCCGGTAGAGGTGTCTCACGTGGTGATAGACGTCTTCCCAGTCCTGCGGCTGGATTTGTACCTCGACGTACTCGCCACGTATCATGGGCCGGTAGTACTCGTCAAGAATGGCCGCATAGGAGTCGAGGAAGCCGGGAGTGGCGCCTCGCTTTTCGTTCAACAGCCCTTGGAATGCTCTCAGCGACTTTTCCGGGTCTTTCTTCCGGGCGAACTTGAACAGAACATCAGAAAGCTGGTAATCGCGGGTTACACTTGTCAACGGGTGCAGCGCCTTGTGTTGGACGGACTTGATCGTGTCCTGCAAGTTGGGCTGAAGATCCGCGAGGAACAGATCCTCGTCCAGCCGGGGAACTTCGCGCTCGACAGGGGAGCTGTCCATTGTGTATTCCCACCGATCGTATGTGTTTTCAATGGACCTTCTCGTCCAGGTCCCAGGATCCGCATAGAAGCACAGATGGTAGCAGCAAACAAGAAGGGTGTATGACCATGGCGACGCCGCGTTCGTGTTGCACTTTCTCATGACCAGATAAAGTGGCGGCGTTGATTTGCCCCTGTCCAAGAGGAAGAGGTGATCCAACCCTGGTTGGATATGTTGATCCAGCGCAAAGCTGGTGTCTGTCGTCAGATACATTTCTGCCTCGCCCGCAAGAGCTGGGACGCGGAAGAGCTTTGCCCCAAGCACCACCCCTCCGACCTGCTGGGGGACAAACTGAAATGAGAGAAGGTGGATGAGGTGAAGCGACAAGGAGCCGGTGAGTGCATCAACAACAGGGTTACGGTCCCACCTCCGTTGCAGTCGTGATCTGACGTCGAGGTGCTCTGCCTCTGTGCTGAACAGCTCAACTGGAACATCAAGGCTCCAGCTGCAGGCGAGAATCTTCTGATCCTGGGTCATCTCAGAGGACGTCCTCCATTTTTTGGCATCGGCGCAAACGTGCATCACCGAGTTTGTTGAGGGAGTCTGGAATGCTCTTTCGCTCGAGTTGCCCCTCCACCACGTATGAAAAGCCTCTCCCGCCCAACGCCCCTCCCCAGGCGCCCAAGCCCTCCGACGGTCTGTCTCCCACTCGAGGGTCCCCTTCTGAAACCAAGTTTCGATAGAGCCTGGTGAAGTCCAATTTGGTGTCCATGAAGGGTATCCGCTCTTTCCTGCGATCCCCGCTGCGTTGCACAACAGATCAGTGCGCTTGAGGTTGATAAGCGAATGGGCGAATGCGCCAAAGAAGACGTGAAGGCACGAGAGGGAATAGTCTGGGCGCAGCGCCAGGCGGTCATCCTCGCTGTTGTTGATGAGGGCATGGGCCCCAAACACCTTGTCTCGGGGATCCGTTGACTTTGACTGAGAAGTCAAGCGGAGGATGTCGTAAATATTACCTTCGTGCGGGGGAAGAGTCCGCTGGCCAATCTGCATGATCCAGGGCGCCGCGGTCGAGGCCCAGTCGTATCGCGGGGAGAGGGATTTCCCTGATTGTTTGTCTGCGCAAATCTCCATGTCGCCAACGGGGATGATGATCTGGCGCGGCAGAATTAGCTCTTGGATGATCCAGACGCGACTGAAATAACGTCGTGTTAAGAGGCTGAAGAAATCGACGGGAAGAGATCCAATGGAATCCTCCAATTGGCGTCTGGATGGGTACTCGCCAGGCATCGTGGGCTTGACGACGTCCTCACCAAGGTACACAACAGCTTGTCTGCACTCGCTGTAGATACGAGCCATCTTGGCAACCTGGGCCTCGCGTTCCTGGACGTCATCTTGGTTGATGCAGATAGAGTCGACCCAGACCATCCTCGATCCTCTCCACGGGCGGAGGAATCGAAGCATGTCCCAGCAATTCTTGGTCAGGAGCAAGACGTCCCAATGGGGACCAACGAAGAGCGGGCAGGCTGAGGAGCTGTTGCCGTCTTCGCCGCCCCAAGAGTATGACACGGTTTCATACTCTGGGCACCGGCCGTCTTGGTGGATTTCGAGATCGACATGCATGGGGAAGGTGCCGTCGGCCGACGCAGGGAGGATGATGAGCCGCAGCTCGTCGGGCCTCAGCTGGCGTGGATACAACGGACTGGAAGGAGACGGATCGCCTGCCCCGGAGCTTGCACAAGCTATGTCTGTCTCTGAAGTTAAGGTGTTTGATTGCCCGGCGGCTGTATCTCCGCCAACCCGATGCTGGGGGAAGTACGGAACGGTGGGCGGCCATGAGAAGTTGAATTGGCCGGGGGCTTCGTCGGCGGGGCAAGGTGGGAATGGACTGTCGTTCTTCTTCGCAGCAATGAGCTTCTGCACATCAGGCTCCGCACTGCAGGCCTTGCAAAACGGCCCAAGGCCCCGGACTTCGATGTCGGGGGCGCGGCAGCCCGCCAAGTGCCATCGGGTCATTGGAAAGGCGTTGGCGACGGCAGCGACCCGAGTGAGTACAGCTCCGAACTTGGAGAGTTCGAAAGATGTTGCGGAGGGGAACCGGCAAGAGCGAGTCGACGACCCTGCCAAGACGAATCATAGTCTGCGAAGCCCCGCACCATCGCGTAGGCCTCAAGCCAACCACCTGCCTTAGCGGCGGATACCTGCCTTATCTTCATCACGGCAAGCGCAAGACAGATTCTGCTAGGGAAGGCCTTGGCAGTCCGCTGCAGCTGAAGGGAGGGGCATCAAGACTGAAGACTTTGCCCAGCAATGGATACAGAGTCGACTCGGAATGCACGAAGGCTCGGGCAAAAGAAAAAAGCGCCCCAAGCTTGTTTGGAAGATGTCATCCTGCTAACTAGGTACCTATCACCTTTCGCTCGGACGAGAATACCTACCTATCTTGACTTCCCGAACTCAAAAACTCCCTCCCAATCCACGACGCTCAGGCTTCATCCCAGCACATATCTCGCAATATCCGCCTCGAGTTCAGACACAACCCCCCGCTCCCACAACTGCGCAATGAATTCCCGCCTCCTGCGATGCGGAACGCGCGGCCGCACGTCCTCGTCCACATGGAACGCAACATAGCGAGCAGGCGACCACCCAAAGACGTTTCTCCTGAAGTATGCCCTCATGAGGACATCTGGGGGGGTTCTGCTGCGCGGAATCCGCCGGTTTGCCTTGTCGCAGACGTAGTCGAGGAATGCTGTTGTCACCTGTCAGCTGACCCATATTTAAGCGCCAACCCCGGTATGAGCAGTGCAGCGAACTTACGCAAGTAATTGCCGCTGTACACCGACAGCGCCAAGATGCTCATGAATCTGTTTCCCGGCAGGACCAGATCCCAGAGGACTTGGTCTGGACAGATATTGTTACGCTCGGCGACGTCCTCAACGCTCCGTCGGAAACTGTTGAACAACCCGCGTGTGGTGTAGTTAAGGATGTCGACCTTCTCCTGGAGGGGGAAGTCGCGGACGAAGTTTTGGCTGCGGTCCATCTTGGTGGGCTGCCAGTGGGCTTGTGGATGGTATGCGGTTTGCGCGGTGGGGGTTTCTGGGCCTTGTTGGGGATACGAATGGGCTGGAGAATGCAAGTAGCTTTGATGGCTGGAGATGGGCGAGGCCGGGCATAATATACGTGCCAAAAGGTTGGTTGATTCACATCATCGAGGAACTAACAGTGAAGTTTTGAGCGGATGACTCATTTGGACTTGGATTTTGATCATCTAGCGTAGGAGAAGCAGGTGAGAACTCGGACGAGGTAGAGCATCATAGGGTGCCGAAATTCTCTTGGATGGAAACACAGCACGGCTGGGATGAATGCGCAGCATGCACAGCAGTTGGTGTCATCTTCAACGATGGCCGCCTGCAAGAGATCCTCAAACTCCTAGTTGCGGCCCTCAACAAGCATCTTCACGAGGGCGTACTTCTATGCTGGAGATTGCTCACCATGTCGGTGAGGCGATTGGATTGGAGACAGTCGTGCCCATCCGTGTCCCTAGGGGTCTTTTGGGGGCCGCAGGCGTATCCCCTAAGAGAACACGGTAATGGGAGTATTCTCGCTGATATGACTTGGGTTAAAAAAACAAGGCAGGGTGCCGGCATGTCATTCATACTAATGTTTCCTAGGTACGATCATGCTTCAACTCAACACGGCGAATCTCTAGCCTCACAAACTCAAGGCATCCCTCCTAATAATCCATGACTCTTCACTGCTGCTGGTACTCAACCTCAGTCTCAGCATTCTCCTGCGCTTCATCCTGCGCTTCATCTACCATTGTTCCCCGAGTCCATAACTCGGCAATGTAATTCCGCCCCCGTTCAGTCGGGACGCGCGGGACGTACACCACCATGTACCGTTCCTCGCGGTTGTTCACATGGTCGTAGCCAACATACTGAGCAGGCGTCAATCTATTGGAATCCAGGGGCTTGGCGAAGTAGCCCCTCATCATGACGGCGGGGGTGAGGTGACTGTCCGGGTCACTGTTCGGGCCCACTTAGGTTGAGTCCTCGGTGAGGTAGTCGAGGTACTCTAGGTGGGTAGAAATTATTTCCAAAGATTAGCAGTCTGGCTCGACACTTGGGGCCTGTGGTACTTCTCATCCATGGAAACCTCCGCGATTAAAGGAGGATCTTACGGTGATAATTCTCGGCGTGAACAGCAATTGCTACGACGCTGATGAACCATTGGTGCGGCGGCATGACCAGGTCCCAGAGGACTTCGCCTGGAGAGCAACCATTGGCATAGGCAACGCCCTCAACGCCCGCTCTGAAGTTCTTAAATAAGCCGGTTTTGACGTAGTGGATGATCCACTCCTTATCTTTGAGAGGAAACTCGGCGACGTAGCAGTGGCCGTGCTCGTCGGCTATTTCACCGTCCATTTTGGCGAGATGGTCAGGGGCGTGTTTGTGTAGGAATAAGGTTGGGAGTGATGGGTGCAGTTGTTGAGAGTACTTGTTGAGAATGCAAGTGAACTGTAGGATGCTGCACTGTTTGGCTGGCTCGAGAAGTGGGCGAGAATTGAGGCATAATATACACGCATTTCGATGATTCACGTCTTCAGATCGTACTTAAGGAGCTGGAAACGTCAGCTCGAGCGGCTGGCCCTCTCTGATCCATCATGATGCTCCATCTGGCTGAGAACGAGCATGTGTAATGTTTCTTCATGTCATTCAGCTTTCTGGTAAGTTAAGGGCCCTGTGCTAACACATGGTATGTTGAGATGCTGAGATGAAAGCATCAAAGGGTGCAGAGGACTTGTCGAACTGCAGCCGCCTCGCTAGGCGCTCAGACGCGCAGGGGCCTTGGATCATGTGCTCTCCCCACACACAGGGAGCCTCCATTTGTATATAACTGGGGAGTGCTTCGCACTCCCCTTTTCTACCTAATTAAGTCACTTTGCAACTGCACTTTCGCTGCTCCTCAGCCCCTCGTTCCTCAATCAAAACGTTCCACAGGACTCGCCTCGCTTGAACTGGATCAAGGCATCCGGCGTACGAGCGTGGGGCGTGATCAAATCCGAACTCCACAGAAAAGGTCACGTCAAGGCATGGAGAACCTGTTCTGCATCCCATTGCGAGCCACCGCTGTTGACGCAGAGAGGCCCGTCACAGCTCATCGCAGGGGATTCAATTTCTCAGATCAAGGCATTCCATTCGCGGAAAAGAAAGTGTGTAAAGTCTGTGCTGGAATACACAAGGCTTGCCAGCCCAAGGGCTTTCTATGCCCAGATGAGCTGTGCGGATCCACTCTGTTCGGGGCCTCACACAATGAACCACATTCGCGGGTGGTGAAAAAGCAATACTGTAGTTGTGGTTGTTTATTGTGCAAGAGGCAAGATGGTGGAAGGAAGAGGTTGCAGATGGCAACTCCATCTTCACAAAATTAAATGGTGGCCCTGTAGGGGCCACCCTTGCTAACTAGGACCATTTGAGCTACTCCCATTGATCCGGCTGCTGACCTACGCACTCGAACTACCACTCAGGTAAGGTACCTGTTCCTCAAACCGCAGCTAAGTTGGAGTCAGTATCTGTGAAGCGGACAAGTGAGGTCATTTACCTTCGTGTCGGTAACTCATGTAGCTAACTTAGCAGGAAGCTGCACTGCCTCCCATGAGCTTTCTCCACTGCGTTCCCGAAATTGCTCTGTGTTTCCGGAGCGTCATGATATACTCCCACTTGTGGGTGGTGGGCAGGTCTTGAATATCCATGATGGACTCGATGGGGTCGGCTCCCAAATGCCTGTTTGGGGTCTGGAAATCGCCCCGCATATCCTTTGTTGATCGCCAAATTTTGCGATCGCAGATGACAGTGACGATGTCTAAAGAAGAAACGAGAAAAAAAGCGTCAGCAAAAGCTCCCATCCAAGTCCGAGCCACATCGAGAGAAACAGGAGCAGAAGGGGAAGAAACTTACGTGTCGGGTCGGGAATTGTAGCGGCAATGACGAGCATGTTGATATGTCCCTCGCCCGGCAGCTGGCAAAACTTTGAGGCCTTTGCGTAGCTTTTGGCCCAGAGCTTGAGGTCCTTCAGGACGTCTCCGGGAAAGCAACCGTTGCGCTCGGCAACGGCGAGGAGCATGTTCTCCCACTCGAAGCTTTTTGTTCTCGCTCGCTAAGCGGATGAGGGCGAGTTTGATCTCCGGTGCAAACTCGACAAGTGCCAGGCGTTTGTCGTCGAGATATGCGTAAGGGTCGTCGTGGTCGGGAGCGGTTCCGGCGGTGTTGTTGTGGCGGGTACTGGTGGTAGTGATACCCGAGATATTGGCGGAGGCAGGGATGATTGAAATCTTGTCACTGTTTGCCGAGATGCTGGACGCTGTGGTGGATGTAGGGTAGTGCGAAGACGTGCTACGGGTGGGGGAATTCGAGGCGGCGCTACTACGCGTGGAGACACTGGAAGCGGCAGTTGAGGTAGAGGCTTTGGAGCTCGTGGTGCTTCGCGGAGAGAAGTTGAGGGTCGTATCGCCCGAGTCACTGAGGGGAAATCCGTTTGTCACGGTGTTGGTGCCGGCAAAGTCAATCGAAGCCTCAACGGCAAGGTACCGGTTGGTTAGAATGTCAAGGTTGGCATTGCGCGTAGTATCTGAGCCAGCATTACTGGTTTTCTTCGTTGTGATGCGACGGCCGGTCGAACGGGGGATGCCACCTTCGGCCATTTTGGCTGTTGTGAGCTGATGAGAAAGTGTAAGGTGTTGATTGGGAAAAGGAGACTGTGGAAAGATGGTGAGAAAGGGAACGGCAATGTGAATCCGCACGGGTATGTGTTTTTTTAGCAAGTTGGTAGCAATTGTAAAGTTGGTAAAGTTCACTTTTGTGTTGCTTGGCTCAGGAAGAGGTTCAAGAAGAGAGTAGAGCGAAAAATAAATAGGGTGGCGTTAGGAATCCGGTCTGGGAAGGAACTCTAAGCTCCTATTATACGCCTATTAACTATTCACGCAATAGTTCCTATTGTGTGCCATTGACACTATGGTAGGAAGGTACATTGGTAGCTATCACACATTAGATGAAATGGATACAGAGGGAGCACATACAATTAAATTGCAGCTCGGATTCTACAAGGTAATAAAATAAAAAAATCCGTATCTCAAACTATTTTAGAGCCTTACATCCTATCCTTATACATAAAATGCTATAAACGCATATATATCCACGTACGGATTATTTACCATACTAACGAGTAACTAAATATTGGAAAAGAAAAGAGAATAGAAGAGGGGGTGGGGGGGTGAGGATGGGGCTTTGGTGAAGTAGGGCGATTCGGAGTGGAAGATCTCGCAGATGGAGGGGGAGTTGGTTAGATAGAGTGTTGTGCTGTTTCTTGTCGTTTTGATCAGGGGGCCGTAGTGGGTGAAGAGGCGGGCGTGGTTGCCCTTGTGTTCATTAGTGATTCTGAGTAGAGTGAGAGGTGTGATGGTGGAGGACGAACGACATGATCGGGGTAGATCTAGAGGTAGTTACCCAGGAAAGGAATCTCGGGCGGGTCGTGGGGTCACGGACGGCGTTGTTGTCGATCTTGATGCCGATGATGTGTGCGGATATTCCAGGATCTTGTCGATTGTTTCTAGGACAGCCTTTGAGCCATGAAACAAGATGCCTGCACTAGTTAGTTCGCTGTCACGCCCCTGGGCAATGAGTCTGGCTACTCCAAACGTCTTCGCCGTAGAATGTTACTTCCGCCGCCACTGCCGTAGAACTGGATCTCACTCGCGGAACCCGCGGCAGATCGTGCCATCTCCCCACACACCCACACACTTCTATGTAACCAAAGCGGGGCACAAAATACCGGGTTGGCCTGGGGGTGCCAGGGAATTTCTAACCGCTGCTGCGTGGTCAAAAAGTCGGTAAGATAGTGGAGCACAAACTCGAAAGGATTCGCCCGAAATCCCAGCCTCACCCACACACGGCAAACGTATGCAGGAACGATTACGGAGTGCCGATTCCCATCTTAAACACGAACTTAAGCAGCATGAGCTATGTGAATCAACGTCGACATTGTGCTTTGATTCCACCAAGCTTTTTTTTGCCTTATCATGGAAGGCATGATGCACCACCTGTGATGAACTCGTCGGGGTATCTGCTGACTCAGGTTGATAATTTCCGAAGAAGGCAAGACCGATTAAGACCCCACTTTGTATACACCGCCCCAACCCTTGTAATTTCATCCAATGACTGCCCGAATGTGCCCACCCCTGACTTCCAAATAACTCTCTATAAGCTGCCGCGAAAAATCCAGTTCTGTTACTCAATCCACTGTCGCATCTTACCTAACATTGTTTTTGTTCACTAGAACCACCTCCAGCCGGTTCCGTTTCCACGTACCCAGCTTCTTTCACCATGGCTGTGATTGCTGTAGCTGGTGGCAATGGCAGTACGAGCTGCATTCCTCCGTTTAAAGCATGGATGGTTGACCTGTTTTTGCAGATGTTGGGCCACATATTCTCGATGCACTTATTGCCCGAGGCCGCCACAAGATCATAATCCTGTCTCGAAAGGTACGGTAGTGCGCAAAGGTCCGTCTTATATAACTCAAAAGCTCACGATGGCGTTACACAGGCTGCATCAGAACCCCTAGCACCGGGCATAGCAGAGCACAAGCAAGTCGACTATCAGAACTTGGACAGTTTGACCGCAGCTCTCGACGGAGTCGACGTCGTCTTGTCATTCATTCTGCCGTTTGCCGACAAGGATAATGTCGCGCAAAAGAACCTGATTGATGCGTGCATCAAGGCGGGGGTGCGCCGATTTGCACCATCGGAATGGGCACTGTATGTTTGAATGCTTCCTTATCTTCAGCTTGGGTTACCTTTCCGCTAACACATACCAGCTCATCTAACTCGACGAATCCGTTTTACAAAATGCGCGACCAAGTCCGCGAGCATCTCAAATCAGTAAACGTTCCAGAGATGAAGCTGGAATACACGTGCTTCCAGCCCGGCCTGTTCCTCGACTACTTTACCTATCCCATGCAATCGGCCAAGCATCTGAAGATAACGCAGCATTACATTGACTTTGAGACACGACAAGCCATCCTGGTGGATGACGGCGACCAACCCGTGACTTTTACCTTGATCGATGATCTGGCACGGATGGTGGCCGAGGCTGTCGACTATGAAGGCATCTGGCCTGCTGATGGTGGGGTCGCCGGGTGGCAAACGACATCTGCTGAGCTCGTACGTGTGGGTGAGAGCCTTTGCGGTGGAAAGTTTGCCATCCATTGTGTAAGCCAGGCCGATCTGGAGGCTGGTCAATTCACTTCGCCTTGGTGTCCCGTTCTGGCACACCCTTCGATTCCCGTGGAGCAGCTTGAGACAATGAGCCGCAAGATCAACCTGGAAGCTTTGAAGGGCATCCCAAAGGGGGAGTGGGTGGTTGGGGACGATTGGAATCGCCTTTTGCCGGACTTCCAGTTCAAGGACCCGATCGAATTTTTGACCAAGTGGTGGACGGGCAAACCGTGATGGTCAATATGTATTACATTTTGTGCGTGGCTTTAATTGAACACTGCATCATCAAAACAAAGAAACGTGCATGATACGAGGAGTCACCCAGGTTGCCAAAATAGACTGACTGACTGAATAGCGCTGACCAAAATGGAAAGTGTGGCACTTATGTACGTACTTCATTTCAACACAAATATTATCCCGATGATTGGGGTTGCTACTGGGACGGTTGCTATTCACCTTTACTTGCAAAGTAAGCTGTGAGGAGGTTGGTGTTCTCAAATCCAGGAACTTGTAGTTACCGAACTTAAGGAGGTCTGATCGTAATAAGGGCTTGTCATTTGGGCATCGGAACGGCATACTTCCAAAGTATAACGCTAGGTATTGAATGTGAGTATTTCATCCCAAACCTCCTTTTCACCCTTCATCTAATGTGCTTCGTTGCTATATACATAAATGACAATAACGATTTATGGCAGGTAGCGCATACAAGCACGCTGTCCAGGCCGTCCACATCTGCCACGTCCGACGGTCCGCCTCCGCACTCCGCAACCAAAGAATGCGAAACACAACACCCAGGCCCAGCCCGATCGGAGCCAGGTAACCCAGCGGGCCTAGACCCCAAAAAGCAGGGCAGACGAAGGACCAGACTGCAACGGGTATGGCAATGGTCCACCTGGCCACTCCATCGCCGAGCACCAACGGCACGGTACTCCGACCCCGGATCCTGTCGCCGGCCTGGTCTTTCATGTCCTGCGCCTGCATCGTGGTGAAGATGACAGCGCTAATCATGACCACCCAGATCCAGGCTGCCGGGGTCAAGGGTGCATTCGGCTGACCGAGGGCCACAAGCAAGGAGCCCTCATTGTAGTACCCAAAGGCCACGCAGATGATCAGATTGCGAACCACAAAATGATCGTTGCCGCCCCCGAGGCCATTGTACATCCAAGTGAGCGCCACCAAGACGGCGGCCTCGTAGCCTGCACCCAGTATGTAGTTGCTGACAAGAACCACCGGGACAGACGCGAGGAGGAGGTATTGTGTTTGTCTCGGCGTTACCAGGCCAGCGGGCAAGGGCCTCCAGGGTTTGTTTATGGTATCTTCGGTTATGGATTCGGGGGCAAACTGGTTGGCGAGGTCGAAGATGAGAAGGTTGAGCCAGTTGGACATGAGGACGAGGGGAAGTCGGCGAAGGCAAGAGTATAGATCGTGAGTGTTGCTGCTAGACATGGCCGAACCGGCGAGCGCGCCGAAAAAGCCAAACGCCGTGTCGGGGATGACAAAGGTTGCAAAATCGCTCTCGGTGAAGAGCCAGAGGACACGGAGGAACTTGAGCGGGCTCATTTTTGGTGGGCGTTCCCGAACCTTGGTGATGATAAGACTCTGTGTTGCGCAACCGAATGTCATACTATCCGTCTTGTTCACTTACCTCTGGAAGCACGGAATCCCTCTTTTCCTCCATGGCTAGCGCGTTAGGGGCTTGGGCTAAGGTTTAGGTTGGGGGATCAAGTAAACAAAGACTAGGGAGAGGCCACATAGAAAATGCACAAGAAAGGCGTGTTATTTCAAAGATAAATACTATCAACCACAGCAGCCGCCCCGAGTTTAACATTTAAGAATCAACTATCAGCAGCAGGCCAGAGACACACGGGGCTGCCAGCTTCCGGCTGAATCAGGAGGCCTTGTGTGTACCTACGCCCCCACACAACATGACTGACACCGTTTCCTCTGTTCCACAAAGCCCTCCTGCATAACTCTCCTTCCATCGAAATGGTCCGGGATCCGAGGTTCAGTATGCAGGCACGCTGCCAGGTATCGGTGTTTCCGAACTAGGCAATGGCCGGGCGGGAAGATGGGCGACCCGGCCGAAGCGAGAACTACCGTAACCGGGGGGATTAGCTGATGTAAGTTAGATACTTCGCCCTTATCAATGCGATCATTGCACATGCTCTGATGACTCCCTTGGACCTTTCTCTAAACATCTTTCAAAGTGAACAATTTTTTTAATTGTTTTTCGTTTGACACTAGTGCAGCAGTTTCAACATGTCCACTGATCTGTTCCCCTTATGGGTAACCAGCCGCCCTCTACCGGTGGGCTGGATTGCTCTGCTGTGTATTTTTGTTGCTGCGGCGAATGCCATCCTCGTTGACTTTCTCGAGACGTTTTTGAAACGCCCCAGGCACTTCCCCAAGGAGCCGTGGTGGAAGTCGCTGCTGTCGAAAAAGCCCAGAGCCGATGTTCCCGTCATTGAGGTGGAGGAAAATGGCGACTATCGTGAGGCACTGGCAAGAGGTGCCAAGCTGGCAAGTGATCCCCAAATTCAGACCGCCCCTGGAGGTGCTACTAGGCGTATCGTTGCTAACTCTACGAAAACAGTACCCCGACCGAGCATACAAAATCCGGCATTTCCCGGATGAGATCGTCATCGTCCCACACAACTTCATCGAGGTGATCAAGAATACGCCCGAATCAAAACTCAGCTTCCAGCAGGCATCATACGACTTTTTTCTCGGAAAACTGACGGGTATTACGGGCCACGAGCACGCAATGTCGGCTTTGATCCGTCGGGATATTGCTCGGCTGCTGGACCGCGTGTACGACACGGTCGAGGACGAGGCAAAGCGAGCGGTCGCGGCGCAGATCGGGCCCTGCGAGGACTGGACGCCCATCGTTCTCCTCCCAAGGGTTGTCCAGATGATTATCAATATCAGCCAGAGGGTCTTTGTCGGGGAGCCGCTATGCAGGGACGAGAGATGGGTGCAGTGCATCACCCAGTGCACCGCTGGCGCCTTTCAGAGCGTGCCCAAGCTGTGGCCCCACCACTGGCTGATGAGGCCGTTTGTGGCTTGGCGTCTCTCCGAGCTGAGAAGCGTTCGCAAGCACAGAACCGAAGCCAAGAAGCTGCTGAAGCCGATTCTGGAGAAGAGACTCGAGGATATGAAGAGTGAGAAATTCGAACCCCCGGCCGATCTCATCCAGCTCGTCATCGACGGGACAAAGGGCGAGGGACGGAACCTGGACTACCAAGTCAACGCTCAGATCGGGACTGGCCGAGCCGCTCTGTTCACTACAGGCGTCACGGTAGCTCATCTGCTCTATGACCTTGCCACGCGTCCGGAATACATTGAACCTCTCAGGCAGGAGGTGCTGGAACTGGGCCCCGTCAAGATGAACAGGGCCAACGTGGCCAAGCTGAAGAAGATGGACTCGTTTATCCGCGAGTGCCAACGGTGGAACAAGTTTATGCTGGGTAAGCGCACTCCCCCCCTTACCTACCTAAGGTTCGATTGCTTTTGGCTAATTCCATTTCCAGTCGGAACTATTCGCAAGGTTCTTAAGCCACTGACACTGCCCGATGGGACGCAACTCGCTGTCGGCACGCTCCTCGGCATGGATACCCAAAACGCCGTCTTCAACCACTCCACGCTGGAAAAGCCTGATATTTTTGATGGCTTCCGATTTGAACGGCTCCGATCCGTGCCCGGAAGCGAGCAAAAGTTCCAAGCCGTTAACCCTGGCCCCGACCATCTTGTCTACGGCTACGGGACGCAGGCCTGTCCGGGCCGTTTCTTTGCGGTGCACGAAGCAAAAGTGGTCCTGGCACGCATTCTCGCAAAGTACGACTTCAAGCTGGCGAAACCGGCTGAGAGCCCCATGTCGAGGGCCAAGGGTATCCTGACTGAGGCAGATGCCACTGTCGAGTTTCTGTTCAAAGCGAGGAAAGCGAACTAAAGGGGATATGGGTGAGGGGTAGTGTGTACTGCATTGGAAAGAACCGCTCGTGGACCTAGTCCAAAAACGAGAATACCGTAGCCAAATTTAGTAACTCCGTGCCCAAGAGATAACCATCACTAAGGTATTTGTGAAACTTGATAGTATAAAAACAGTCGAATGCCAAGGTGAAGCCCAGAATTGTTCTGTTGCCCTGCAAGGAGCTCCCTCCCAGTCCCATTTCCAGACACACAGTGCCTTAGTCGGAACAAGAGACGATACAATCCATCAGCCATGCAAGGAATCACATACACGATCGCAATTGCGGGGGTTGTCTCGGTGCTTCTCATAGTATGTCATCCATCCATTCCAAAGATTCAGACTGGAGCAAATATCTGATCCGGAACCACGGGTAGGCCCTTTCCAAAGCCATCTACAATGCATACTCTCACCCTCTCAGCGCCTATCCGGGCCCGTGGTGGATGGCCGTCAGCGACATGGTAAGACTTGCCCACTTGGCATCAGGCCGCTATGTCGCGCTCAACCACCGCCTCCACCTTTTGTACGGCCCCGTCGTGCGCGTCGGGCCCAAGGAGCTGTCGTTCATCCAACCCGAGGCGTGGAAGGACATTTACGGACACAGCAACAACAGAGCCGAGTTCGCCAAAGACCCGCATTTTTACGGCACGACGCCCAACGGCGTCGATCACATCGGCACCGCTGACCGGCAGGATCACGCGCGGATGCGTAGTGCCTTCTCCCACGCTTTTTCGGAGCGCGCCCTAAGGAAGCAGGAGCCGCTGATCCGCGAACACGCACAAAAGATGGCGCAGCGGATGCGGGAGCACTCCGAGAGGGACCAAGGCGGCGTGGTGAACATTCTCGACATGTTCAATTTCGCCGCCTTCGACATAACGTCGGCGCTGGCCTTTGGCGAGCCCCTCGGCCTATTGGACCGCGACGCCTACACGCCGTGGGTGCGAGCGCTTTTTGACGGCGTCAAATTCATGACCATCCGCGGCGCCGTGCTCAAGGTGCCAGTGGTCGGCCGCCTGCTGCAGCTGCTAACGGAGCGGAGTCTGAAGCGCCAGTTTGAGGCCCACTTTGGCTACGCTTGCGACATGGTGGATCGCCGCCTCGCTCGCGCCGCCCAGGCGCAGCAGGGCAGCAAGCTCACCCCGGTGCCGGACATTTGGAGCTTTGTTCTCGAATCACGCAGCACTTCGGGTCACGGTGGTAGTGAGCAGGAGGACGACAAGAAGGCGAGATTGACCTTGGCCGAGATGCATTCTAACGCATCCGGGTTTATGATCGGCGGCGGAGAGACCACGTCGACGACGCTGAGCGGCGTGGTATACCTGCTCCTCCGGCACCCAGAAGCAATGCGCAAGCTGATGGACGAGCTGCGTGGGGCCGGTGTTTTCGACGGGGGTGATGATCGCATGTCGTGGTCGACGCTCGCCCGTCTCAAGTACCTCAATGCCTGCCTAACAGAGACGCTGCGCCTCTTCCCCCCCGCAGCTGTGGGGCTGCCGCGTATCGTGCCCCCGGGAGGAGCCAAAATTTGCGGGAATGTGGTCCCTGAAGGAGTTGAGTGTTCCTTGTTCTCCTTCCTTCCTTCCTCGGCTTCTGTCCAATCGGGTCTTTCCCCTCTCACCAAAAGCTTGACCTGCCGAGTTAAGCTTTCAGTGGCTTCTTCTGCCGAGACGGTGAAAGCTGCTAGCACTTGCCAATCTGCCGGATAAGCTCGCTAACCGTGTGACGTCATATTAACAGACCATTGTATACGTCAGCTCCTACGCTGCTGGACACTCGCCGCTAAATTTTCACCACGCGGAAGAATTCCGTCCCGAACGATGGCTCTCATGCAAGAACAGCTCAGACATGTTCGCCGGCGATCGGAAAGACAGCATCCATCCTTTCTCCTACGGCCCGCGGAACTGCATCGGCAAGAAGTAAGTCCTTTTCTGATCTTCCGTTGCAACCCAGCCCCCGTTGAAACACATGTGCATTGAACGAGGGTTCTAACCAGAATAAAACTTGTGCAGTTTGGCGTGGCATCAAATGCGGGTACTACTGTGCCACACGCTGGCCAACCTAGAGACGCTGGAGTTGCAGTCGCCCGAGCAAGACTGGATGCAGGACCAAAAGGTGTACATTACGTTTGAGAAACCACCGTTGTTGGTTCGGATGAAGTTTTCGGGTACAACTACCCATTAGAGCTAGAATTCGAATTCGCAATTTATATCCAAATCGAGTATACATTCCAGTTTAGAGAGAATCGGGGTACTACGCCGCACACCACTTAATCTACATTGTGGAGGGTGACAAAAACATGCATTCATCGGACCTTGACGAAATGCAGCAGCAAAAGGGCCGTTTCATTACCCACTCCGCTTATTTTGACCAAGTAGGTAATTCGGACTTGCTCATTGTGGTTATTTCCTCATTTGCTATGCAAGTTTCATGTGGGATTGTATACTTGACTCGCTACAAGCCGCAGCGTGAATGGCGGCTACCCTTGCAATCAGCTTGCAATGCCCACACAATGTGGGGGGAAAAGAGAAAGGTGAGGCTCGGGCAGGCGACAGGGGAGTTTTCCGACGTATCAAGAACCATGGAAACGCTGAACAATATCGAACGATGGAGGGGAGGCAAATTGCTGATAAATAACGAAACTGCACGTCGCCGGCACAGCCCCGATACTGCAACGAACAACATCATGGAAGCGAAAGCCGCTCCGCATCGCTGTCAAATGTCTTCGGCACTTGCAAACCCCGGACAAAAAAAACAGCCCTTCTACCAGTTTGACAGCATAGGAATGCATGCAGTGTGTTTCGGCGAGTAAATTATCGCCAGAAGGGAAGAGCCAGGACAACACTCACCCCTGATGAGTCCAACCATGCGAAAAAAAACCCATTTGAGTCCAACGGGTTATTACGGTGGTTGAAGTGCATGGGATGTGGCCGCATTCAAATACGAGCGATGACCTTCCCTGTTTGATCTGATCTCGGCAGGAATTACTACCTGCCATGACGAATCGTCTGGTTCTATTCCGCGCTCATTCCTCTGGATAGAAACTTTATCGGATCGCGCAACAGACCAACAAGGAGGATTGGGACCTCAGTGTCTCACATGTCAAAACATCTATCTTTATTCAGAATTATTCACGCGGCGTTGACGTCGTTATAGAAGCGGGGTAGCGGTATCTGCAGGGCGGTAATTCCGCATCCCACGGGGACAGGAAGGGAATAGGGGTCTCGCGCTCTGTCTTAAACCGGTACGATAACGTTTCCATTCCTACGGAATTGGGTAGAAACTTGGCTGCAGCACTTGTTGCATGAGATGAGGGCACTTCAAGTCCCCGGCGTTGCAATGGTTGTTTTCCTTCTTTTTCTTAACGGACGGTACACCACTTCATTGAGAGCGCTTGGCAAACCGACATGGGAAGCCTTGGAAGGGTCAGCCCTGCAGCACGCAAGGCAAAGTGTGGTTGAAACAAGCTCGTCAAGAAAATAAGCGAGTTGTGTGGCTTGCCCAGCGGAGCCAAGAGGCGGGAAAGTGAACCTGTGCGCGCGCTAATGTGGTGTGATCTAGGGTTCTACTCTCGGCGGTAGAATCGTGTCATCCTTCGTCGGACCTCTCCTGATCTCAGGCTATATGTAATTAGGTATAGGTACGACATGTGGTTGCAGTGCAAAGCTTCCCGGCGCTTTTCAGGATTTCCATATTGTGGCACCAATCCAACGGTTTGTGGCATGGGAATGCGCGGTGAGTCGGGGGGGG
>Ga0247770_1001423_pt1 | contig 18684 bp, 18 predicted proteins | sample UWRJL136409B6_FD_179943 | JGI IMG/M metagenome (GOLD analysis project Ga0247770, IMG submission 179943) | Plant litter microbial communities from Arlington Agricultural Research Station in Wisconsin, United States - UWRJ-L136-409B-6 | ecosystem: Environmental > Terrestrial > Plant litter >... | reverse complement strand
TGTCTATACCTCACATTCCACCCCACCTCCGCACTAGCATCGTGCACAATCTCCGCCAACGAAAACCCCTCTCCTCTCTCATACTCATCATCATACAGTATCCCCCTCCGATACAACTCCTCATCCCCGACCTCCTCCACATATTGTGCCTGAACCACCCTCTTCCTCTTCGCCGTATTCCCATCCCGAAACGCATCCTGCCTCTCCAAGCTAGGCATCCTCCTCCCCTCCCCCGGGAGCCTCACCTCCTCGCAGCGCGCAAGGGCCACGCCCTCGGCGGCATCGCCCTGGCGGTATTTCCGCGCGGCAGTGGCAGTAGCGTGGTGCGTGAGGTTGTCGAAGTACGGGTCGACGGTGTGGGGCCGGCGGGGGCGTGTGAGATTTGCGTGGTACAGCGCTAGGTGATGCGGGAGGGGGGCGGGGACGGTGCCGAAGTAGGGGCGGGTGAGGGGTGCGGCGAGATCATGGCGGCGAAGGGATTTGGGTCGGGACCACTGGAAGGGGCGGCGGGGGTGTTTGGCTTGGGGGTTGTGGTGGGGACGGCCTGGGTGATGTTAGTATTTATTTGTTTGTTTATTTTATTTATGCTGGTATGGAGGGATGGGAGGCAGGGGAGGTGAGGTCAAGGGTGGTGAGGCTCAATGAGACCCGGCCTGGGCCTTGGCAGGTCCGGTGGTGTCGGGGTGTGACTTGCCTTGGAGGTGGCGATGCTCGGCCAGGTACGAAAGCGACTCGGATAAGTCGGAGTCGAAGGACTCGGATGATGCTAAAACTAGCCCCATGATGGGCGGTCGGGTTTGTTTTTATGTGGTCTCGGAAATGTGTTGCTTCCGGAGGTCAAGGTTGCGTTGGAGGTTTTGCAAGCAATGATACTATTGACAACAGCGATGGCGTGTGCCCTTCTGCAGGAGATCGCTAGCGCGACAGCGTCAAACTCGCCGATGATGTGGTTTGCGTGCAGATCAGCAAAAAATGTCGAAGCACAAAGAAGACAGACCGAGGTAATATACAGTGGCTGGTCCTCAGTCACAGTTGAGTCTTCTCTATTGGCCCGTTGGGGCGTGGTTTTGGAGTCACAGGCGCCATCGAGCTGGCGATGTCGTTTTGGGGCGCGAGCCTGGCCGCTTGGAGGGGGGCCTCTCAGCGCGATTGGTGTACGGACGGCAAGTGACTCACGGGAGGGATATGCACCCCGACCGTTGTGGCAGGGTAGCCTACTAGCTCCCAGGCATCCCCCCTGCCTTGGGTCCAATGTCTCGGTGCGGGTCCGGTGTAAGGCGGAATTGTCGCCATTGTCACGATGGCTTTTGTCATCTGATGGTTTTCGGGCTCAAGTTTGGTGCGCGCTTGACCTCTGGTTGAGGTGAAGCGAACGGAAAGTGCGTGGGGGTGCCTGGCAGCGGACCACTGTGCTGCCTCCACTGGCACTGGCACCAGCAACCTCGAAATCCTTCAACCAATCAGGCAGGAGCTTCTCGCACCAGACCACTTGCACTTCCCGTCCTCAAATTCCATCAAGAACTCGAACGCTGCAGCATTGGCACCTCGACCACCGGCACACCACCAGAGTCACAAATTGTGAGATCGAGACACGAAATATTGCTCTATTCTCTGCTGACTCTTTCCCAAGGCAAGTGCTCCTCTTCCAACTGCCGGCGCTCTTGACACAGCGAGGGTCGGTTGGAGAGTGAGGACTCAGCCACGCTCGCCTGATTTTACCCTGACCCCAGATCCCAAACCAACCGCCAAGCCTGCACCTCCACAATGGGAGGCCGCATCGAAACTAAATATCGAGACTGAAGCCTCATGTTGGAGCGAGACTGACAAGGCACGAATGCGTCTTCTGGATTGATCTTGACTCGGAACAGAAACACGTCACCATGTCCATCACAACTTCCCGCGAACCACCAACTGCGCGACTAGAAATCCCCCCCCTAGATTTCAAGTTCTCCTCATTTCTCGGCCCGGAACACTGCTTTCTTCTCCCGCGACTCAGCCTCAACCCGATTCCTCCGTCTCACGCCAAGACTCCTCTGGCTCTGTGCCTGAGTCCTCGTCGCATCAGCGTTTATCGCTGCCACTTTGATGACCTCCGAGCCATTTCCTGATGGGTCACCATCTGACATGAGGCGCCAAAACTTCGGCGTACGGCCGCTAGAAATGTCCAACAGCTTCCGTGGATGACTCGGAGGGCGCCGTGGTTCTCGTGTCAGTCCGAATATGTTGTCGCCAACATCATGACGGGTGATCAACTATTTGCTTCTCTTCCGTCGTATTGGGGACATGCAAGTGCATGTCTCATCGCCTGCTTCAAATTCTCCAGTGATGGTGTCATGTCGCTGGAGGTTGCATCGAACTAGGCCGGAATGTTCGAACGCCGTCTGCTTGCGCCGCCTTCATGACCTCCACCCGGTGTGTCTCCTTGGCTGCCCTCCTGTTCTTCCGCCTCCTGAGGAGCACCACTGTCAGAAAGACCATGGCGATGAAGAAGAGTCCGATTGTGACAGCAATGGCGACGATTTCGCCAGTCGTGAGGGGGTCGGCGTGTGCAGCGACTGTGCCGCCATAGACTTTGGCGCGGCCCTGGATCGGGAGAGGTGACATTTCGCTAATCTGGAAGATCTGCGTCCAAGGTTCGTCGTGGTATCAAGTGATTCCCTTGTGCGAACTGTTCCGCGGACCGGTTGAAAGAGCTTGGAGTGTGGACTGAAGACGAAGCACGAGTCAAGTTCGCGAGAGCAGCAGAACTTCCAAGGGACAGGCAAGCCACGAAGAAGGCGTGCGAAACGCGATCTTTAATTGAAGGGCTCGTTCTCAACCTTCTGCCGCGCTGATGGACGTGGATTACCGTGTGGGTTGAAGGAATGCCCAGTTGGGGCAGTGCGTCATGTTCAATCCTTCTTTTTAGCAGCCAAGCCGCTCCCCGGGAGAACAGACGAGGTTGCATACGCCTGACGATCCGACCACTCAGGCGATGCGAAACCATCCACCGCCCGCTTGGCAGAGGCGCTGGTGCCGTTGAGAACGGCACTGCAATGGATACTAGAATTCCTCTCGGTACTGGCTCATGAACTACGGGCTAATTTCTGTCGCGGTGTTACCTAACTTCAGATCTGACAGGGCACTGCACATCACGATTAGATCTAGCCCCACAAACTCGCATTCGAAAGATGAAGTTTCCGAGACTCTCATCTCTGATAAACCCGCGAGCAACCCCGCAATGCAGTTGGAAGTAAAGTTACCTTCCACATAGACTGGACCAGTGGAGAGCTTTCAGACTCTATTGCCACATGATTAGCTCAGCCTGTTGCGGGCACACATTTGGGTTCACCTGAATCATAGTCATATGCAGAAGATCTCAATTTCAGCTATGGTACAAGAATTTCTACAGATTCGGTGGATTAATGCCTTCATAGGCCTCATCGACCCCCAGGTTGTCAACACGACTCGCCCGGATGAAAGCAATCGCTAAACTCCTTTGATGCAAAAACGCCAGAGAATCCTTCAGTCATCTCAAAACGGCCAACAATACTGCTGGAAATCATCATGTCGCTGTAGCAAAGCTCAGCTACCAAGCTCATACCGGTGCTGGTCTCGCCGCCCGGAATCGAGCTCTGTCACCCCAGTTGAGCCCAACTCGGCTGGCGCCCGCGGAGCTGATAGATTATTCGAGTAGCTCGAATACCCCCCTTGGGTACCATATCTCTCCTTCGGCGGCAGCGGAGGCGCCCACTCCTGCTCGCGGGAGCTCGGTTTCTGTGAGACGCCCGAATGCTCGGCATCCAGCTCCGTCGCGTGCGTCTGCGCCTTTTTCCTCTTCTTCAGCAGGAAGAACACCGCGGCGGCGATTGCGACAATGCCAATGGTAATGCCAACTCCTAGTCCGGCTTTGACTCCCGAATTGTCGCTGCTGGCAGAGCTGCCAGTGGTTCCATTCCCGGAGCCGCCTCCCGTTTGAGCGGCGCCTGGACTTTGAGCGCTGTTTGGCGCTGAGGTGGTTGCGCCTGTTTGGGAAATCGTTGTCGTCGAGGTAGCTGACGTTGCTGGCGTCAGGGTGATCCGGGCGGTTCCTCCCGTGGGATTGGGCGGGTAGCTCGTCGTCGCGGCGGTAGCCCTCGAGCTGATTCGGTTCCCGCTCTCGTCGAGGAATATCCCCAGCCCCCGTGTGCAACATCCCGCATCATTGTCACAGCAGAGGCTTCCGTCGTCGCAGACTACTACGCGGGGCAGCTTTCCGCCGAGTGTTGCCTCATCTGGCACGAGTTAGTCTCGGTCACGGTCGAAATGCATGGAGAAGTGCTCACCGTAAAGACATATCTGCGCGCAAGTGTCGTCAAAGGGGTAGACGCGACATGGCGCGCGAATGAGCTCGTTGGTATTCGTATTCCGGCAAAGGCGGTTTGAAAGACATGTTGCATCGGCTCCGCAGCACGCATTCGACCCGGGACACCGAACATTGCCTGTGTAATTCCCCCCATTGAACCCCGTACAAGTGATGGTCCCCGCTTGTGCCTGGGCAAGTTGAACAAGCGCAATGAAAAAAAGAAGCAGCTGCACCGCGGAAAACGATTGCTGGTGTTGGCCCGCCATGGCAGCGCTGGTGGACAGCTCGAAAGACTGGACGTGGAGACGAGGTGGATGTGGATTTTCGCAACTTCGAGGAGGAAAAGAGGAAGCGGGAACTTGATCTTGATTCCCAGGGGGAGGTGTTACAAAGCAGCAATGCGGTGAATCCTTCTTGAAGGATTGGGATCCTTGCCTCCCGGGCCCAAGCTTGAGGGCAACCAGTCGTCCAAGAGGGGCGTGTTTTTGGGCCCCATTGTGTTCGCGCCGCGCCAGCCCCAGGCCACATTTCCTCCCCCACCTGCAACGGAAAGGCAGCAAGGCGCTTCCGATGATCGAGCTCCCCCGGAGTCGAGCGCCGCATCGCCCGGAACGGCCCTGTGAGGGCGTGCTCGGCTGCCAAAGTGTCGGGGGGTTTTGTTGTGGGGGGTCTTGAAACAAGCGCAGTGCCCATTCCCGACGTCAGGGGCTGCATCCCCTGTAAAGCGAGTTGGTCCTCGTCTGCTGAGCCAATCCTATTTGTTATGGTTGCAGCACCAAGCGCCGAGTGTGCGGGGTCGTGGTGCCGTTGGCCCGCGATTCGCGTCCTTTGGGACATGAGTGAGTGGCACTCCGGTCTCGACAACGGGGTCCATTCGAACGTGGCCAAAACAACCAAAATTCCGGGTTCGCAAAATTCAAGCTGTAGCTCCTGACCGATGCCCATCTCTAGGTATTACCTTGCCGACGGGACGAAGGAATGCAGCTCAATGAGGAAAGGATGAGTGTGGAAAGTCAAGACTCAATGTTAAATGGAAGGGGTGGGACTTGCCGTCTTGGCGGCTCCAACACCATGCCGCATGCGTTTTAGATGTCGATCTGTCGCCTGATAATCCGTACACAAGCCTTGATTCCGGGCTAAAGGATTCTTTCCGAGTCTTGATAACTAGCAGAACAGAGAGGATCCTCCGAAACTCCACCCCTGAGTGCCTGAGCGCCAATGCCGGTAGGCCATGGGCTCGGGCGACTTGTTTCTTTCATCACGGGTACCAACACGAGTTTCTAGCTTATCTCTATTTCAGTTTCGGTTAGTTCCGAGTCGCTTAGGGTGGCTCCTCGTTGATCCCCAGCGCTTATCGTGGATCGTGTTCGGGTGCGCTCCCCAGGTTTTTGGCCCGCATTTGGGTCATCCCAGCCAAGTATCTAATTAAGCGCCAATTTTTCTTCTTCAAGGCGGAACAGGGAAACAAATCGCCAGAGCGGAAACGCTCCACACTGGACTGATTCATTTTCACTTCACCAGATGACCGCACCATACTACCGTCCGTCATGACCGGGTACCTGACCTCTACCGGCTTACAGCTATCATGATATATATTTCCAAGGCCCAACGTTATTGAAAAACGCAATGTATCCATTACAAGTATTGGGTTCAATGGCGGGCAAAGAGTCAGACCAAACAATTGACTGCCATCAACGCCGTATCCGGCGTTTCGGCACCAGACAAACCTAGATACCTACCTACCTACCTTTCCCCCAAACCCTAAAACTATAGTCTGTTCGGCCATACCGCAAAATAGGCTTTACAGACGGCTTGATGTGGTCGGTCATGCGTCCCTTGCGTACGTTAAAGAACCTCGGTTGGTACGGTAGGAAAAGACTTGATTTGGAAGTCAGGCGGTCTTTCCAGCAACTTGAAATTCTCCCTCAGTACCCTCCTCCCCTGCGCGGGCTTTAATTGTGCTACCTACTGGCCAGAGTTCTCGGTTCCCGGCCTACCGATCCACTGCCATGCCCTATCACCATGAGTTTCCGCGCCGAATCACCCCTGAGCGAGGCCCCTCCCCCCTATTACGCCCAGAGGGAAGTCCCAATACCAGAAGGCGTAGTCCTCAGCGAGGAACGAGCATTTATCAACACATGTGTTAGGGAGGCATTTGATATTCCTGGTAATAACTTCCGGTTAGACCTGGACAGGGAGAACTCGATCTATGCCTCGTCCACCCACACTGTGGAAACTGCGGAGGTCAACGCTACCATCGATGCTGCCCAACGGACGGCGGCTAGAGAGCGCGAACGAATAGCCAAAGCAAAGAGTCGCGCTGTACCCAAGGAGATGAAAGGGTTCAAGACCGCTGTCCCACGCTATCTGCAAGCAATGATAGATCTCGAACACGAACTCAACGACCGTCTAGCCGCGTTGCAGAGGGAATATTATGCGCAAGATAGCTACGGGTGTTCTGCCTGGCAGCACTCCAAGAACGTGGCCGATCTAATGACTCTAAGAATAGAAAACAGAAGATTGTCACGGGCAAGGGAATCTCGGGCGCTTTGGCTGAGGAGTTGTTTGGAGTATGGGCGAGTATGGATGGAAGTAAGGGAAGCGGCAATTCCAACACTGAACGGAGTTGGGACGTCTGGGTATAAAGCTCGATGTAAAGAGCTGAAGCAAAACACGCGAGGTATGCAGAAGGTGGCATTGTGGGAATGCAAACGTGGCGTTGGTTCAGAAGGGGACTTCTAGCGTAGAGCATTTATGATAGCACTCCTATCTTGATTCCTCTTTTGGTTTAGCCCACTTATTGGGGTTTAGTTGGCCAACTCGCATCCTTCTTGGGTTCCTACACGGGTCCGACCTTGCACAGAAATCTAGCTGCTACCTGGCCATTGACATTGGTGTGGGAGTAGTAATCTCGTTGGACTTCAATGTGAGCAACCAACAGCCAGTGTAACATTTGACGACCTGGAAAGCAAGGGTTCGGGGTTCCATCGAGATTGGAGTTTATTCTTGGGTAACACAGGCAAAAGGATTCGTATTGTGTATTGTAGGCACTGCGGAACACTACCGCTGAGGAGCATCGGCCGCGGCTACAACTCCCAGCCCCAGAGGGGCGCAGCACAGGCGCCAAATTACCGAGATATAGTAGTTTTCTCACGATTTTCGTTTATCTCCCACAACTGCTGCATGCTCATGTGATACGGGAACTTCTACGGCCCGATGCACCATTTGCAGTCAGTTGAAGTTGGTTTCGATGCAGGCAGCAATACTGCATCTGGTATGTTTCCAACACCAGCTCATTTTGTACCTCCGAGAGGCTGCGGATACAACTCAACGCGGCCTTCCCCTGCAAGACTTAGCCGAACACTTTGTTCAACACAAATCTTGGCGAAGAACTAGTACCTAACCTACTCCACCTGCCTTGGTACCCAAATCTGCCTTGTGTCACCACGTTATTCCTTCTTCGCTAGCGCCCTTCCTACCTACATGTCGTCTGGTCCTTGGGGGCGGTGGTTCCCCCTCTCGCATCCACCAACCACAAAAGCACCAGAAAAGGAGGCTGAGAGCAGCAGAAAATGGCGTGTAGAATCTGCTCCACCACCATTACCCCTTTTCCGTATATCGGAACCCTACCGCTATTCCATGCATGGTTCCAGCTGATTTGCAACGGACAGAGACCACGTACCCAGGTATGGATAGGAGATAGCACTTTGATGTTGCAACAATGAACAATGATGGAAATCCTTTGATACAGGAAGGGGCTTATTCTAGCGGAATGTTGACGTGAATACGGACTTGTGACACCACACTCGGGTAGTTTGCTGTCTGCTTCAAGTTGTATAAGAAGAGCAGCCATTCCCACGATTTCCACCAATAACTTCTTGCAGATCAAACTCCATCATCACCCTAAGTTCAACATCCCTCATTCCAGCTTCAAACCCCTCACCCACCCATCCAAACCACCTTCAAAATGCACCACCCAACCCTCCTCCTCCTCGCCTCCGCGGCATCCCTCGCCCTCGCAGTCGAGCTCATCCCGGGGTACACCATCGTCCCCATCTCCTGGGCAATCGAAGTCTCCCCCGGCCAAGTCTCCCTCCTCAACGGCACCATCCAGGAAGCCCTCGCCCAAGCCATCGCCGTCAACCCTGGCTACGAGATCCCCAGCGAGGGCCCCGTAACCGCCGACGCGGTGAGATCTCCTCGCCGTCGGTCCCTGGATCGACGCGCCGAGGTGAAGTTCTGCAACAAGTTTGCCAGGGCAAATGTCAATACCATTCTCGATGGCGTCAAGACCATTCGCCGTATGCCCTTGGGGGTTGTTGATCAGGCTTGGCTTGGGCCGGGGCCGGGAGCGTGTGCGAGGGTTAGTTGCTCGAAGGATAGTGCGATTTACTGGTGTAATGATGTGAGTGTCTCTCCCTGCATATGAACGGTAGTTGGTAAAGATGATGGGCTGACTGACACGCCGTGCAGACCCCCGGTTACAAGACCATCACATGGGACGGTATGGCGAACAGCGCGAAGCACATCACTGAGGTCTGCCCTTCTGTAAAGGACGGCTCGGTCAATTATGTGTCGGGGCAGAACTTCGAGACCAGCAACTGGAATACCATTGTCCGCGGAGAGAAGTGCTGAGCGATTACGGGGGCTGTCAAAGTGAAAGAACTTGTATGTATTCTAGCTGATGTGGATGGTATGTGCGTACATGGCTGTACAGGGGTATCTAAATATCTAAAAATGCCGGGACTTCGCTCCCAATGTCAATGAGGCGCGAGGCCAACACCGTGCCCACCGCGTCTACAAGCCCTGCCTATTGAACCGGAGCCCAGCCCCCCCGTTCCTGCCTCTACCCGCACCACGGGTAGCAGCACGGGCCGTTCCCACCCGCACACAGACAGTCTCAACCGTCACATCCGACAGGGGGTAGCTCGGCTCCTCTCCGTAGTTGACCATAGGCCAGCCGACAGTGAAGCCCACCGCAGCGCGCGCGCCCTGCTCGGCGAGAGTGCGGAACCGGAGCTGCGGGGTGCCATACGTGTAGCTCGAATTGCCTGAGGCGAGCGGTTCGCGGACAAAGCTGCCTGAGTAAGTTGCGAATGGCTCTTGCGCGTTGAGGAGAAGAGGGGCGTCGTGATTCAACGACGCATCAATGGCACCGAAGATATCTGGCGGGCAGCCCAGGTCCTGTGGCGGGTTGCCGTACAGATTACCGATCGCGGTCCCCAGACCGCCGTCGAGGCCATCGGGAGTGCTGTATGTCTGTCTGGCGATAAGCTCCTTGAGGTTCTTGACGCATTTGGCGCCAAGGAGGTTGGCGCATCCGTTGTCCTCTCCGCCGACCTCGTTTGCTGTGTGTGTCTCCAGCGCAAATGTGTAGTAGTTCCGTGATTGGGACCGGTCGTCGTTCAGAGAGTTCTGGTCGTACTCCAGCCAAAAGGCGGTCTCGAGCACGGGCCCCTGGTAGGTCGCGGGGATTGCGTAGACGTTTCTCTTTCGGATTGCTGCCTTCTCGCTCTCGTCAAGCTCGGCGACTGCGTAGACGAACTTTGCAGGTGAGCTGAAGAGAGGCGAGAAAGGGATGGTGTGGGCCGCTGTGGCTTTTGGGTTGATGCAGTGCTCGTCATTGTAGTAGTCACAGTCCTGTGCGATTGCCGTTGCTGCAAGCGCGGCGATGAGGCCGAGTCGGGCGACCATGATGTGTATTGGAGGCAGTTTGCGTTTGTGTGTGGACGACGTGATGTGTTGATGTTGTTGATGTGAGAGACGACTGGCGATGGGATAGATTAAGGTTTGATGGTGAGGTACCGTGGCCCGGGAATCGCGGAATGCGTCTCTCTTTTGATGATGGATGGACCGCGCGGCGTTTCGATTTCAAATCCCGACAAGCTGAGCTTCCGGTGGGGTTGGGGCGTGGTTGGCAGGTGGTTGGGGTTGGAGGCGTTCTTGGCAGGCAGCGCCCGCCCCAACCCCTGGAATTTGTGGCACATCAGACAGCGACGCGGGAATGCATGAACATGGTCTTTGGTTGGAAGACGTGCGCTGCGATCGGTTGATGCGTTGGCATCCTTCAAGGCAAAAATCGCGTTCGACAGTCGTTCTAGAAATGCCCAACCACGGCGGTACTGTAGGAGATGCAAAGGAAGGAGGCCGATCGCAAAGCGCAGTCATGGGAAGCAGACCCAGGGTTAGGGTGCCGGCCGCAGCAGGCAGCAAGCAGGCAGCAGCGGAGGTCCGGAGGTTAACAACCCCGCGCCCCGCGTTTGTCAACAAACCAGTCCGAACTTGAACCATTCCTGCCCATCAAGCAAGCCTCAAAAATGTTCCATTACCGACCCCTCCCGGACGATTGGAAGCAGCGTGTCGCCGATCCGGAGAACCCGACCTACATCGAATGCGGCGCCCTCGGATTCCACCACCTGAAGCCAGGAAAGCAGTGCGCGCACCCAGGCAGTTCGTGGTTCCGCGATCCGCGCCCGACAGCCCCGCCGCTGCGGTCGCGCACGGCCATCCTGACCGCCATTTTCCGCGAGCACACAGCCTTCGACCAGCGCTGCCATGACGTGCTGTCAAACTACCTGCCGCGCGACGACCCCGGCGTGCTAGCGCGCGAGCGCAGCGATGACGCCGCCCGCACATTTCCGCAGTTCATGCTGCTGCCGCCCGAGATCAGGGAGCAGATCTGGGAGCTGGCGCTTCCTCGGCGCACCTTCGATCTGCGCGAAACCCGCCACCTTGGCACCTACACGGAAGTCTGGCACTTCCTACCGCCTGTACCGTACATCGCCGACGTGTGCCGCGAGGCGCGCGACGTTGTCATGCGCCGCGGCACCCGTCTGTACTACGCTTGGACCGACGACTTTCGCAGCTCCCCGTGGGGCCCCGCGACTGATGAGATCGAGCCCGCGACTGAGCCCGATACGTCAAGCATCAAGATCACACCTGTGGGCTTTTTTGTCAGGGGGTGCGATATTGTGCTGCACATGCCTGACCCGTCGTCTGGGCCTGAGCTGGACTTGAGCCTGGTCGACAAGATCAAGCCCTCTGCTGGCGCCGCAGGTGTTTCCGTGACGACGCTGACCGCGGGCACCATGACGCCGGGCCTACGATGCCGTGAGATGGCCGTCAACTGGGCCCCCTCGGCTCGGAAGGCCAATGCGAGAAGCTACCCCGGTAGCCTGTTGCCCAAGCCGTGGCGGACCTTGAAGACCGTCGGCCCAGACCTGCAAACGGTGTACACATACTACCGAAGCACGTTCATCGAGGTCACGCTCTGGATGGCAGATGAGTTCTTTACGGAAGACAGGCCAATCGGATGTGACACCGAGGTCCAGCTACTGGTGGATATGTACGATGACCAACGACTCGCCGAGCTGAGCAGTCTTGAGACCATTGGGTTGGATACGTACAAGGAGGGCCCGCGATTTGCCACCACTGACCTCAGGAACCCCGGGCTGTGTCTCAACTGCGAGAGGGTTCAGTGGGAGCAGCACATCAAGCCCGCCGCTGTGTGTCAGTGGTTGCAGCTATTCGAGGAGGAGCTAGACGAGCCGACATACCAGAGTGTATTCCACCCGGGCGCCGAGCTTGGCTACGACACAGAGCACCCGTGGGTGGAGGACAAGCTGAGAGGTGCGCCCGAATTCCGCCCGGCGGTATTGATCAGGCTTCAGATCGCCCCAAACCGGGCGGCGGTAGAGCCTGAGGTATAGTAGGATAGTCGGGCTTCTGCCTGGCGCTCTGCTCATAGCAGAAGCGTGGCACCTTAGATAGGCATGGTCACCTTCCTGTTTCATACGCGGATGCTTGTGAAGTCTCAATCGACTCCGTAGCGGTAATGCTTTATCCAGCTTCAGCTGAGAGGCGGGCGGTGATTAGACCGTGGTGGAGAACAGCTTAAAGTCATTCATTACGCTCCTCAGCGATCAACAGCGGCCCAGCTTTGCGGCGCCGACAGGGAAGCGGTATGTTCTCCTCGATAATTACAACTTCATCCTTCATCATCGGAAATATTACCAGTGTTCACCGCCGCTGCCACCTACACAAGAGTGCGGCGACGGCGACGTTGTACTCGCTCCTCACCAGTCTCTGATTTATCAATCCATCACACTGTCATCTTCATCCGAATCCTCATCTTTATCAGAACTTTTAGAAGACATCTGATACCTCAACCTCCACCAGTCGATCGTTACGTAGTCCCTTGTCGAGACTGTGGAAAGTAACGCCCCCACATCCACATTCTTCAAGTCTCGTTGACGATCCCGTCCCATTTCGTTGAGCTTACTTGTGACTTTCGTGACCAAGCTCTCGTCCAATCGGGCCCCGTCCTTGATGAACACGCGGAGGACCTCCGCCCACCCCTTCCAAAGCGTAAGCCGCCGTTCGGAAGATGATCCGGATATAGTCGCAACGAGTGCAGCGCACACGACAATGACTAACAAAGGAGCGCCGCTCAGACTGAAGCGATGACTCTGACTTTTCCCGACAAGAACTATATACCTTGTATTCATCTTTCGGTTGTAGCTTACACCTCGGTCCAGCAGGTATTTGAACACGGCGGGATTTGGCGAAGGACAAAGGCACGCTTCCACAAGTAATGGGTAGTAACCTTCATCCGACTTGGGTCGGCTACTGCTCAGAATCTTTCTCGTGATAGCGACGAGCGACCCATGTTGTGGTTCTGTAATCTTATATCGGAGACCAGAGTAAGCGCCGGGCTCCAAGCTTACCTGAAGGTAATCTAAGATTCCAAACCTCGTGACGAGTGCGAGGAAAGGGTCGCCGGTGAAACTTTCATGCCGCGACCCCTCTGAGAATCTGAGCCGCCATGAAGTCATGTCGAGCCAGAAGTAAACACCTGGCCGGACAATTTCTGGGTGTTCCTTCGTGAAACGGTGAAGCGAACGCATGATGCGTATCATAGACTCCTTATCCAACGTGACCTTTGAAGCAGCTTCTAAGCAGCTCTCTAGCCACTCAACATTTTCCCTGCTATCGTCATATTCACGTCTATAGATAGGCTTCCAGCGGTTTTCAAAGCCCGGGAACGTTTCTCGTGTTTTCAGCATAGAAAGGCTTGCCGAACATAGCTGAAGGTGGATGTCAATACCTGCCAATTCTTGGTTTATCTTTGACATCACATCGGGTCGCACAAGAAAGTCCTTCACGGTCCGGTGGAGGAAATCGACACGACCGCGACGACCACTGATTTCCAGGAGACCTTTACATCGACTGTTCAATCGTCTTCGGAGAGTTGCCACCCTAGCCAAGTATCTGCTTTTACTTAGCGGCCGTATGGGCAGTCGGACAGCAAAGTCGATGTCCTCTTCATCTGCGAAAGAAAGGAGAAGCCCATCAACTGACCCATTGCTTTCAAGCACCAGTTGAAAGTACTGGCATGCATGCTTGAAGTAGAATGGGTCCAAGTCTCTCAGGATTCTTTCGAAAAGTTGTTCCAGGTCTGGAGGCAGCGATTGGAGCCTTCTCTCCAAATCTTGGATCCGATCGTCGTTGGATAGTCCAGCAAGTAACGACTCAACAGCGAGCCGAACCCACAAGAATACACCCGAGGATTTGTCGGTGATTTGGTGCATAAGCTTGTTGGAAAATCCGGGCTCCCGCTCTTTCAACCTTCTGAACCCCTCGTTTTGTTCGAAATGGGATACAACGAAGAGCTTGATATCGGGGTAGGTAAGGTCCTGCACACGAAGGCTCGGTCCTCGACCAAAGGAATCTTCGAACTCGACCCAGGGACGGCTTGATACGCAGAGTTTGATATTGGCGATCTCGGAAACCTTGCGAATTGTTGAGATAAGCCCGCTTTTGTTGCCAGCGAACTCGTCCAGGCCGTCAATAAACAGACAGGTGTTGACTTTCCGCACCGAGAGCTCCTTCACTGCGGAGTAAAGAAGTTCGCCTAACACACTTTCAGTCCAGTTGCCGCGGAAGTTTGTCTTGAAAAGACAGGCGGATTCCCATATGGCCGGTGCAATCTGGGGAATGATATCGGGAGACTCCTGAAGCAACTGGAAGAGCAGCGAATTGAACATAGCCTTCTGGGACCCTTGAACTGCCGATCCAGACGCCCAAAAGTAAAAGCTCGCGGTCACAAGCTTCGAGGCCCCAGCCCATTCCAGCAGATGACTTTTGCACAAAGCTGCGCCTTTACCCCTTGACCTGAAATCCGAGACGTATTTCATGAGTGTGGACTTTCCAGAGCCTGCCTTTCCGGTAACCCAGAAAAGATTCTCGTCCGATCTGAGCCATAGAGGGAACCGTGCGGTCTCTCGCTTTGGACCGTCACCGAAAATCCACTGGAAGGTCTTATCATAGGGTGACGTAATCGCTGACTCTCGGTATTCCCGCTCCCTGTAATGAAGACTGAGAATGAAAGCTTTCTGTAGTTCGATCTTCCTCTCCGCAGGGATCTAGAGCTGGGGCTGAATTCCATGAGGAGTGCCAGTTCCGCCGCCACTGTGGAAGGTAACTAGTCTTTTGTGCATGGCGGCCATCAAGAGGTCGATTTGCGACTGTTCTTCTCCCTTGTCCTCCGGCAAGTACTCCGAGAGTGACTCCATGACGACCTCGCCCGGTGCCGGTGGTGACGTCCCGACATGGCCCTGCCCGCGCTCCTTTGGGTCCTTCATCGCATCTCGAAGGGACCTGATTTCTGAGAGGATCGTATCTTGCTGTGCGAGAGACTTTGTAGCGAGGTCCCTTCAGTCGACGACGTGTGTCAATACCTACCGGTTCAGATGGGGTTTAGTTGATACGTACCTTAGTACCACTACTAAATGAGTGGCTAATTGCTCCCTGAGCCGGATTATACGATTCTCGAGCCCCTGAATCTCTGCCCTTTGTCATGTTGCCTTGAACTCGGATAGGATCAAGTCCATCCTCCTTTCCCTGTTACCGACACCAATCTTTTCCAGTTTTTGAAGAACTTCCTCGATCAGATGTGAACATTCTGTTGACAAGGACGACAATTGAGGTACCTCCAACGCCGGAGAATCGGACAATGGGGTCTGGAGCTTCTCGAAGAGTGCCTGGAGATCGGTCGAAATTCGGCTAAGCCGTCTCAGATTCGACGGCCCGTCTTGGTTGCCCTTGCTTCGGTAGATCTCAGCCGCTTTCAGTGTGAACTTTCCGGCCACATCGAAGAACTGTAGCACATTCCCCGCGAGGGCGACTGCTGCAATGGCCTCGGCCATGGCCACGATTTTGGGATGGGTGAGCGATTTCGAACGAAGCCTGATCGAGAAAGAAGGTGGCAGGAAGTCTGGGGTTTGTGAAAACGACCCCGCTCTAGCAGGCTCTGAGGCAGCCATCACTCCTTCCTTGACTTGCACCTGTGGCGAAAATTCTGGGCCAATCGAACACCGATCGCCTCATTTCCGAAGCCCGCAGCGGCCTTACTTTCCCTCCTCCAAATTCGGTGAGCCAGCGCAGCCAATGAAAGCTGCTTAAGCAATTCCCATCAGTCTGGCTCCTTCTGCGGGCAAGAGCGCTTTCCGTCCACTCTTTTCTCCCCAACCCATCCCAAGCATCGAGGCCTTCGGTGAGGGTCCCATTACCACGCTCGTACCAATCACCTTAACTCCACAGAAATAAAAGCTGATCCGATGCCTGTTTCCTTTAAGGCAACCACAGGACTAGGTGATTACTTCACTCACTCACGTACATACTAGCAACCCACTCACGCACTAGTACCTAGTTTCAAATTTCAAAGGAAGCTACGGTATCTTCAAGACGTTTCCTCAACACGAAGCTAAGCTCGCGGCCAACCAAGATTCGAAATCGCACCACGAATCCACGGTCTTTCTGCCAACTCAGCCATAATAAACGCAGTACACCTCCCAGCCATCGACCCGATACAACACCCGGATGTCGTCCTTGTACACGCCATGCCCGGTTCCACCAACTTCCCCATTCCCAACCTGAGTAAACAGGGCAGCCTTTTGGACCTCTGCATCCGGAGCCACAGTCGCAGAGACACACATCCCATCCGCGAATTTCGCTATGCCAAGCCATATTAGCACCAAACCCACAACCACAACCACTTTCCAACAAAGAATGAAGTAAGGTAGGTAAGTAACTCACCAGTATGCGTCGCCCCCTCCCACGTCACAACCCCTCCCTTCTTAACATCAACATACTTATCCGGCCTCTGCCCATCATTCCCGCCCAACCCGTTATACCACGCAATCCCACTACTCGCCTGCCCATCTTTATACGAATTCACCAGATAAAACCCCCCCCCCCTTCCCTCTCCCCCTCCAGTCTTCGGCGGCTCCTCCTCCTGCTGCCCACCCCCCTCTCCCCCCCTCCACGCCGACAACCCACTCACATTCCCCGCAGGCCAATACCGTCCCACGACATACGTCCATCCGTTCTGCCCCCTCGCCATCCCCATGCCCACTTGCGTCGTCTCAGGCCATACGACCTGCGTGTAATGCCCCACCGCACCAAAGTCCAGGTTGGGATCACCAATCTCCTGGCCGTCGTAGTTGGCGCGCTCAGCCGTCCAGGCGGAGACGGCCTCGCTGAAGGAGGGGTTGCCGGTCGTGCCGTAGAGGTTTTCGCCGTCGTCGGTCGAGGCGTGCTCCATGTCGCCGTTGGAGGCGAGCTGGTTCGCCCAGGATTGGGCGCGGGAGGCGAGGTTGGACGACCAGGTTAGGGAGGGCCGGGAGCCGCCGGGGGCTTGGGCGCGGGCTGGAGGGGGTTAGTGGGTGATTTTAGGTAGGTGGGTAGTAAGGGGTATGATGGGGGGAATGGGAGGTACCGGTGTTGTGGGCTTGGACTGCTTGGGAGGACATTGTGTCTGTTAGGGGGAGCTGTTTCTTGTTGGTGATAAGATGAGGGTGCTGGATGTTCTGGGCGGATGTTGATGTTGATGTTGGTGTTGATGAGCTGTGGATTGTAGACTTCAGGTTTACTTATGACGGGATTTAGGATGTCTTATATGCATCGTCGGTCGGGCTGTGCTTTGGCGTTGATCGCTAGCAAGCAAACAGCTCGACGGCGATGCCGATGGTTGGGAGTATCTTCCATCACAGCGGTAAGCCGCTGGCCGCATGGGGTATGACTGCGTAGATGTCGGTGAGCCGTTTCAGCCAGCCCCTTTTCTAGATGTCATAACAGTCCCACAAACAATCAATGCCAGTATACGAGACCGATGAGGCTTCTCCCTCTCTTGGATGCCGATTGGTTCCTTTGGAGAGTATGCAGGACAGAGGGCTGAAAATACCACACAGGGTGATATTCGTTAGCAAGACGTGCTGCCGCATACGGCAGTATTGTCCCCTGAGGTCCTGTGGCCAATCAAGGATAGGCCGCTGTGATTCCGGATGTTGCCGGATGACTAGCTGAAAGCTTGTCTCCCACCCGTGTCGGGATGTTCCAGTGTTACATCATGCAGCCCAAGATCATGATCGAAGGCGGCGGCAGTGTCCTTTTGGAATAAATCGGCCAATCACGGCCGGGGTGTTTTTACCGATGCTGCAGCCACACGGCATTGCGTTCCCCGCACCGAAGGTCGCCGTGAGCCGCTCTGATCGGTCCCAAGCAGCACTGTCCTTCTGAATGGGCCGCAGCAAATCGACGTCCAAGTTGCGTGCAGGGATAAATGGCTGTTTGCCCGTTTTTGTTGCGTCAGCTTGAGACCTCCTCAGGTACCAGACCGTTTTCGACTTGGCGAATTCCATACATCATGACGACTGAGCTACAGATTCAATCCCAGCCGTGGGCCACGGCCGACGATTGGGAGCAGTACAAGGGCGAGATAACTCGACTGTATCAGCGCAAGACTCTCAAGGAGGTCATGGAGTACATGGAGTGCATGCACAGCTTCTACGCCACGTTCGTCTCCGTCCCACGACCCGGTATGAACAAGCTAGATACTGACCGTCAGCAGGGAGAGGATGTACAAGTTCCGTGTCAAAACCTGGGGTCTAACCAAGAACTGGGGCGACGCCCGGGCGAAACGGGCTCTCGACGGCCTCGGAAACGGCACGCTACCCCAAGGAGGCACCCAGCTTCGAAAGCTCGAGCGTTACCTCGCGCGTAAGCCCAGCGCTCTGCAGCAACTGCAAGCTACACACAAGGCTGCCCTGCAGGCTCTACTGGCAGAAGCCGCGGGCGGCGTCCCAAGCGTGGCGTTGACCGGGCCACGACCACTGCAGCCAAGGCCGGCGACGCTGCGGGCGCCGACGCAGCTAGCGCTCCCCGACGAGATCTTCCGGCTGCTGTCAACGTTTCTGACCTCTGCGAACGACGGCTCGGCAATGATGGCATGCAAGGTTCCCGAGCAAGACGAGCGGAGTGAGTTGCGCCCCCACCCCTTTTTCCCTGTTTCCACGCCCCAC
>Ga0247770_1001422_pt1 | contig 18695 bp, 11 predicted proteins | sample UWRJL136409B6_FD_179943 | JGI IMG/M metagenome (GOLD analysis project Ga0247770, IMG submission 179943) | Plant litter microbial communities from Arlington Agricultural Research Station in Wisconsin, United States - UWRJ-L136-409B-6 | ecosystem: Environmental > Terrestrial > Plant litter >... | reverse complement strand
CGGCTGCATCCGTGGATCTGCATAGCCAAGAACGCCAGACTCCACTGCCAACCTCGTATTCAGTCAGCCAACCTCGCTTCGCAGAAGCGAGTGTGGCCAATGCACTCCGTGCACTGGCCACCCTCACGGTTATAATAACACGGCTTCCACTCTCGAAGATAGAAAGAATGAATCACTTTCAACACACTCTGCTTTCCAATGCCTTGACCCCTTTTGCATTTCAACAAGCCGCTCTTAATCTTCTTCACAGGCCTCTTAGGACTTAAACCCAATTCTCCTACCTGTTTTTCAGTAAAGCTGCCTGCAGTAACCCGCTTTTTTAATTTTTTAGTTATTATTAACAAAAGGTGTCAGTTTAAGTATAGATCGCTACATAGAATAATCCTTTGCTAAGCCTCAGCCTTAAGCTCTGGCTTAGGCTTTAGCTCTGGCTTAGAAGTTACTTTATAATAATAGCGTGCTTTCAGTTAATAGTAAGGCTCTCCCTTAGGGTTTAGAGAAGGTACAACTTTTTAAGCTAACAGCTAACGTTATATATTAGGTTAAGTACGCGCTAAGTTGCTTTATAAAAGTATATAGTAAGTCTTTCTCAGTTACTAATTACGTAAAGCTTTAGGAGTAGCCTTTTATAATGTCTGTAATGTCTGTAATATCTGTAATATAATCTGTGTAACTATAAACTTAAGGGGTATTACACTATGCTAATTTCTAGCTACTGAGTGCCCTGTGGGCTCCCTGTATTACAGGGACCTCTAGCAAGCTGTGACGACCCTGCAGGCCGTCACTTAGGCCGGGGCGGCCCGACGAATCCCCCGCAGAAGGAACAGTGCAGAAAGGCAGTACGCACGGTACTGCGCACTGGGCCAAGGGTGCAAAGACCCGAAGCCCCTACAACCAATCGTTGAGTGATCACTCTGATCTCGCCAAGAACACGGTGATCACAGTAATCAGAGGCATTCCGATCACTGTAATCACTCCTCGTATTAAGTGAGCACAGTAATCAAGGTACAAAGTACCTCCTAGTTAGTTAATATAGATAGCTATAGTTATGCCCATAACCACCGTAAGAGACTCTAGTTCCTCACACTAATATTCAATTATTTATTTATATCTTACTATTTAAACTTACCTTTATACATTATAATAACAGTAACCTATAATAATATTAAACTCCCTATTTAAAAGTGCTAGCTTAATAAGCCGTCTTTAAAACGCCCTTTACTTATTAGCGTCTTACTATACGTTCTGTCTTAACTTACATTAGTCCTTTTAAAGCTTATATTAGGTGTAAGTTGTAATATAATATTAACGTTAAGTTCTAAACGCTATTTATTAAATTCCTAAACACTACCTCTCTCTTACTAATATATTAACCTCTAGAAAAGGAAAGGAGATTAAGGAGGTGTAAGCTTAATCTCGGCTCCTTATTATTAATAAGTTAGCTATATACTTTAAAGACTTAAACCTTAACCAGTAAGGACTAGTTAAGGAACTTAATAAAGCTTTCCCTAAAGATATTAAAAGCCGTATTAGTTTTATTAAAAAACTCTAAACTTAACTTAACGCTGTTAAGTTAAAGAATAATAACTTTAAAGGCTTGTAAAAGAAATAAGTAAAACTCCCTTTACCGTTACGTTTTAAGGGAGACTCTACACAGCTGGAGTCTTAAATAGCCTAGCTTTAGAGCTATATCACTTACTATAATAAGCAGTTCTTCGAAGAAGAAGGAAAAGTTAAGTTCGCTAAAGTTTTACTAGATAGAGTAACTGCTTATTAATATAAACCCTATGTGAAGATAATTAATAACTTCTCTATAAACAGAGCACGAAAGGAAGCCCTTAAGACTTAAGCTCTTTTCGATAACTTTAATATATTTATTAACTAACTCCAGACTAAGTTTAAAGAACTAGACGCCCTTAGACGGGTTAAATAACACCTTATAGCCTTAAGGCAGATATCCTTAATTCTTAAGTTCTCTACACGCTTTAAACTAGAAGTAGTAAAGACTAAGCTCGGTTAAGAGGCCTTAGTAATGCTGTTCTAAAGCAGCCTAAAGGAGCACGTTACTAGAGACCTTTACTAAGAGGACTAACCGGACTGTCTTTAAGAGTTAATCGAGATAGTTATTAAAGCTGATAATCGGTACTATAATCACTATTATTAAAAGAACTTCTAGAAAGAATGGACCCCTTACTAGCTAAGTAAACTAAAGAAGGGGAATTAGTCGACTACGATAGGTTATTACCCCAAGCTAATAGATATTAGTATAATAAACCGTTAGAATTAACTTAACTGTAATAAGCCGTAACGACAGTAGTAGTAAAAGCAGCCTAAAGACTTATTATAAGTCTAATACTTTAACTGTAATAAGAAAGGATATATAGTATAGTAATGCCTGTCGTTAAAATAAATTAGTTAGAAACCTGTTCTAAAAGGAGGAAAACACATTAGGTTTAACTTAGGAGACGTTTATGTCAGGATAGTAAGTAATAAGGAAGACTGCGCTTAGATAGATAAGTGCGAATTAAGAGACGAGGAAGAGAAAGAAGAAAAACCTTAAGACGTAATGTACCTAGTCCTTAAAGGTATCTTAAAAGAGTTAGTTATAGAAGTGCAGGTTGTAGAAGACCAACTTTAAGGTAGAAATTTAAAATTGCTAAAGGTACAGGTTACTGAAGACCGACTTTAGGAAAAGATATTCTAATTAGCTGTTATAAGTCTTGAAAACCTTACTTTGCAGGCTTAGGAATTAAGGAAGTCTAGGAAGGACCCTGACTTAGAAATTATTAAGATAGTAGAAAGAGTTGAAAAACTAACCCTTTAAGCTACTTAAACGGTAAAGCATACCTTAGAAGGTGAAAGAGAGTAAGTTAAGAGAATTGAACTAGAGAAACGGAAGTTCTTCTTAACAGTACTTTTTAAGACTTTTAAGTACTTTAAACACGTTAAGTGGATCAGCACCCTTACCTTTTTAAAGGAAGGACAGCTTAGGTGGCTGCCCTGTATTAAAGCTGGTGTATCTTAGACTGGTACCTTAAAGGTTTCCTAAGAAGGCATGAAATAAGCACATTAGCGGAGGATTTAGGAGCTGAAGGAGAAACACTAAGAGTTAATAGACGAAATAGAGGACTTGCGAGTTAAAGGCCTTACTGTGACATTAAAGGATAAAGCGGTGGAAATCAGGCTGAAACTTTATAACAGAATTCGCTTTACTAACTAACTTAAATATCGACTTGTTAAAGAAGACCGTTTTGTAAAAGAACAAGTTAGATTATTACTATTTAAGTTTTAAAAAGAAATTTAGGAAAAATAACGTATACGGAAGTAAGTAGAAGAAGAAAAAGAATAAAGCGCTACTCCCCCTGTTCCGTACTCTATTACCGTAGCACTTACAGTTAATGTTAATTACTTTAACTATAAGGACATACTATAGATTGACTGTATGTACGATAACTGTACTCTTAACTGGCATTATAGACTTAAAGCCCTTTATAACTACTTCTTTAGCGCACGAAGATGGGACTATGCTGTTGTAAAAGTAGAGTTAGAACCGGTCCACTACCGAGTTTCTTACTTCCCGATAAGGGAATCTAATAATAAGCGGAAGGTTACTGTAGTTAACTAAGCCCCTACCACGTGTTAGTAAGGAGAGGTACTTAATAATTACTTAGTTGCGACATATTTATTATATCTTAATAGAAAAGCTAAGGAATAGCAGAAGCGGGAAGATTACTAACAGATTTAAGAGTAAAAAGACATTACTGTAATTTAAGCTTGTAAAGTGTACTATCGACTTATTAAGGACTTTAAGAACATCGTACCGTTTAAAATCGACTGGACATTAAGGTGTAAGAACCTAAGAAAGGTTAATCGTTAAGTTTATTAAAGCTACCTGTTTTTCTAAAAGGAATTAGGAAAAGGCTGTAGGCCCTTTAGAAGGGCTAGAAACCAGTAGTTTGCTAGTTAGTAAAAACCTTAAGAAGAAGGAGAGGTATTTAGAGGTTAAGCTGTATAAGACCTTAAGGACAGGTAATTATTATAACTTAGATGTTAAAGGAGTATAAGCACTACTCCGTTAGTATTGATATAATAAACGGAAGAGGGAGGCCATTTAAGGTAAGAGCAGTAATTAATAGCGGGAGTGCTTTTAACTTAATATACCCTTTATTAATTAACTGAAAGAAACTCCCTAATGAAGAGTATAAAGAAGCTATTCCTATTTAGAACGGAGAAGGAGGCTTATACTAGTATAATAACAGTAAAGTCACTTACTACTTACTACTCCTAATTAAAGTAGATAGGGATAAATAATAAGTAAACTTTAACGTTACACTAGTTGCAGGTTATAATATAATCCTAAGTCTACCCTAGCTAGAAAAATACAACCTTATAATTAACTGGAGGAGTAGCTACCTTACCTTTAGCAAGTCCTTTAGCTGTAATTACTGTTTGGAGAAAGTTAAGAAGGCACTAAACTATTTTAGAGTTACACGAAGCACTTAGAAGTATATTAAACCCTTAAAACCAAACACAGTTTAAGTTAGGTTTATAAAGACGGTTAAAAGACCAGAAGGTTTACCGCGTTGCTTAAATGACGATTTAGAAGGTAGAAAGAAGTAAGAAGCTAATCTATAAGTAAGTGAAGGAGTTAATTTATCTAAAGTACTTACGGAGTATAAGAAGTTTACCTTGTTTCGAAAAAAGATACTGTAACTACTAGACTACAGACTATAAAACTACGAAATTAAGCTAAAGCTAGGAGCGAAGCTCCATAACTTCCAGCCTTACTACTTAAACCCCTAGCAGGTTAAGGCCTTACGGGAGTATGTTAATAAGAACTTAAAGAATAGGTTTATTATAGAGTTTTAGTCACTAGCAGGATACTTAATACTGTTCGTCTTAAGGAAGGGAGACAGTAAGTTACGTATAGTTATTAACTACCGAACGTTAAATGAGGATATAATTAAGAATCGCTACCTATTACTACTTATTACGGAAATGTGAGAACAGATTGTTAAAGTAAACTAGTTCTCTAGCTTTAACTTCCCTATAGGATTTAACTACGTTAAAGTGAAGGAAGAGGATAAGTATAAGATGGCTTTTCGAACTCGTAACGGGTACTATTAATACTGTATTATACCGATAAGATTAATAAATACCCTTACGACTTTTTAAAGCCTTATCGACAGTATCTTCCGCCCCTTTTTTAATAAGTTTATCTTTATATATTTAGATAATGTTCTAGTCTATTCTGAAACTTTAGAAGAATACTGAAAGTATATACGATAGGTTTTAACAGCTCTTAAGAAGGTGAAGCTAACAGTAAACTTAGAGAAAAGCTACTTCTACGTTTAGGAACTGAATTATTTAAAGTTCAGAGTAACTCCTAAAAAGCTCGAAATGCAATTGGAGAAGATAGAGGCAGTTAGGAACTAACTTACTCTGAAGAACTAAAAAGAGTTATAAGCTTTTATTAGCTTTACGAACTTTTATCGCTGTTTTATTAAGTACTTTGCGAAAATCGTAAGATTACTTTACAAACTTACAGGTAAAGGAAAGCCGTTTAAGTGGATTAATAGATAGTAAAAGGCGTTTAAGGACCTTAAATACGCCTTTATTACAGCACTGGTCTTAGCTCTTCCCGATTTCTTAAAGTCTTTCTAAGTTGAAATAGACTTCTTAGAGTTTGTAATCGGTAAAGAACTTAGCTAAGTCTAGGACAATAGGAAACGCTACTTAGTTGCCTTCTTATTGAAAGGGATCTATAGCCTAACCTTATAATACTTAATCTACAATAAGGAACTAATGGCGATTATTTAGTGCTTTACCGAATAGGCATTATATCTAAGCAGTATAGAAGAACTAGTTTAGGTCTTTTCGGACTATAATAACCTTTAGTACTTCCTAACGAAGGAACTTAGCCCACGATAGGTATAGTAGGCAGAGCTAATAGCCCTATTCCACTTCCAGATCCACCATATTAAAGGAAAAGATAATAAGCGAGCTGACGTTTTTAGTTAGAGACAGGATTATAAAGATACTAATCTAGTCCTAGTTCCTGTTACTATATTTAATAAAGCTAAGAACAGCACACTGGAGTATACGCTATAAGTGTCAGATAACTAGATACTGGAATAAACTATTAATGTCTGTATAAACTTATAGATAGAGTATAATATCTATTAGTAATAATAAGACTTTTAAGTAAAAAGACTAACGGAAAGTACCTGTAAGTATAAGTACCTTTTAGAAGACTTCTCAGAATATGTGCAAGACTGTAGTAAAGAGTGCTTAATGTATCTAAACTACGATAAAACCAGTTATTAGCTAGAATAGTTACTAAAAGGCGTAGATAACGTACTTAAACTAAAAGTAAAGCTTTAATATTAAGAGAAACTGTATATTTATAACTTAGATAAACGGAAGAAGTACGTCTAGCAGGTCTATAAGTCTTAACTCGGAAGACATATAAGCTAAGCTAAGACTCTCGTATAAGCTTAGTAAACGTACACTTTCTTAGGAATAAAGAAGTTAGTTGAAGAAGTGGTTAATAACTGTAACATCTGCTATAGGAAGTAGAATCGACATTATAAGCCTTATAAGCTTCTTAAACTACTCCCTATACTATAGGCGTTATAAAGTTCGATCTTGCTTGATTTCGTTACTGGGATCCTAAAGTTTAAGGACCTTACTATAGGAGTTACTTATAACTAGATCCTTATAGTAATTAACAGATTAATGAAATGGGCTTACTTTTTACTAACTTTAAAGGATATAACAGTAGAGTAACTTACTTATATCTTTAAGAAAGAGGTAGTTTTATAATACTTTTAGCCGGATAATATCGTTACAGATTAAGATAAGCTAATTATATCGAAATTTTAGTAAGGACTGATATAGAGAATAAGTGTGAAGAGTAAACTTTCGATAGCATTTTACCTACAGACAGACAGCTAAATGGAGTAAGTTAATTAGATACTTATAACATATCTTAAAGCTTACGTTAACTTCAAATAAGATAATTAGCTTAAGTTATTACTAACAGTACAGATAGCTTATAACATAACGTTAGTTAAGTTAATAAGTATGTTACCGTTCTTTACTAACTACAGTAAAGAGCCTAAACTCCGTTAAGGCCCACTTACTGGCACTCCCTAAGCTACAGTCCGTGCAGACTAGATGTAAGAACTGTATAACTACTTATAAGCCAAATTTGAGTTTATATACGAATAAATGAAGAAGTTTACTAATAAATACCGAACTAAGTAACTAGTATTTAAGAAAGGACTTTATTATAATAGTGAACGAGTTAAAAGACTGACTTTTTAAGAGGGGGATTATGTCTACCTTTTTTTACGAAATCTACGTTCGAAGTGGCCTAGTAAGAAGCTCGACTTTAAAAAGTATAGACTGTTCCGGATTAAGAAAAAGGTTACTACCTTTAATTATAAACTAGACTTACCTACCAGTATAAAGGTAAGGATTAAAGTTTTTTATATCTTACTTTTAAAACCTGCTTTAAAGGGAGTTCCTTTAGAAAAGAAAATTAAGATTAACGCTAATAAAGATAAGTACAACGTCAAGGAAGTTATAGATTCACGGAAGGGAAAAAACACGTTTAAGTATCTTATCAAATAGTTAGACTACAGCCTTAAGAGCAACTTGTGGGAGCTAGTTAAAAACCTTAAGTACCCAGACCTAATTATGGAGTTTTACTGAAAAAATCTAAACTGACTAAAGTTAATAATAAGAATTAGAAATAAAATAAGATTTAATATTTAAATTATTATACTGAAAAGTAAGATTACTGTAGGACTTAAAGCCCGAGAAGTGGTAGGAAACTCCTTAATAAGTATAAAAGGACATTTATTAGAACCTTTAATTAGGGTTAAAAGGACCTTAGACCTAATAAGGAAGCTAGGCCTCCTTTAGAGTTCCCAGCACGTTCCGCACGAAAATAAGTACTGTTAAAAAAAAAAAAGAGTTAGTAAAAAAGAAGTAAGTGCACTACCGTTACGCTAGGGAAAGCTGTTTTCGTTTAGTGAAAGAAAAAAGTAACGGATTAAGTTAAGAAGAAGTTACTAGCTGTGGTAACCCTTTAGAAAAAGAACCGCACGTTAACTCTACTAGAAGACTCCCCTAATCGAACTTAGGAACTGGTGCAGTTACTTTATAAGCCTTACGCTCCTCCTTTACTATAATGTTAAACTTATAGCTAAAAAGTTCGTCTGCTTACTGCGTTAGTCCTTTCTATTAGTCTTTAAGGCGCAGAAACTTAAAGGCCGTGTCGTGAAGAAGGAGAGCGGTTTCACGCTCCTTAACGTCAAAGCGCTTCTTTTCGTCCAGAACCTTACACAGGATAGACGGATTGTTCCTATAAATGTTATAAGACGAGTATACAGTCTTACCAGCTACTATATAGTAGCTGTATAACTTACTTTTACTAGTTACTTTATAGTCTGGCAGGTTTAGGTAGTGGTAGTAACTGCACTTTACAGGCATAACGATCCTGAAAGTAAAAATAAACTCAGCGTTAGTAATACAACGTTTAGTTAATAAGGGCGCTACATTTCTCCTATTCTTAATTACCTAGTTAAATAACATAATAACTGGTAAAGAAAGGGAGGAACGTATAAGTAAGTTCTTTATAAAAAAAGAATGTTAAAGAGGGGGAATCGTGTAACAACCTTACAGGCTATTACTTAAGCTGGGGCAGCCTGACAAATCCCCTGTAGAAGGAACAGTACAGAAAGGCAGTATATACAGTACTGCGTACTGGGCTAAGAGTGTAAAGACTTGAAACCCCTATAACTAATCATTAAGTGATCACTTTAATCTCGTTAAAAACACGGTAATTATAGTAATTAGAAGCATTCCAATCACTGTAATTACTCCTTATGTTAAGTAAGCACAGTGATTAAGGTATAAAATACCTCCTAGTTAGTTAGTATAGATAGCTATAGTTATACCCATAACTACCGTAAGGGACTTTAATTCCTCACGTTAGTATTTAATTATTTATTTATATCTTACTGTTCAGACTCACCTCTATGCATTATAGTGACAGCAACCTACAGTGACATTAAACCCCCCGTCTAAGAGTGTTAGCTTAATAAGCCGTCTTCGGAACGCCCCTTACCTGTTAGCGTCCTGCCATACGTTCTGTCTTAACCCGTGCCAGTCCTCTCGAGGCCTATGTCGGGTGCAGGTCGTAATACAAGCAACAGCTTATAGCTATTACGTAGTTGCGTACTTTATAACTACTGGTCGAATCTTCTAGGACCCTAGAGAGTTCTAGAAGATTCTAACCCACTTTAGGGCTTCCTGTGGCCCCTGGAGTACTCAGAACCTACTAAAATCCAGAAGGTGGAACTCCCTTAAATCCAGTGGGGCTACTGCTCTACAGAATTAACTAAAACACTATAGTAGCCACGTCAGCTACTACGTAACAGAACTACGCAGAATGGATTCAAACAGTATTATTCTATTATTATATTAGTTAGTTCTACTTTACAGAAGGCTATGGAATTCTTCTAGAGCCTTCCACAGCTTATAACAGGCCCTCTCCTCTTCTGTATCTAATTCTAGTTAAGTAATTAACTTTATTCTTTTCTAGTTATTTTATAAGGGACTGCCTTCCGGATCCTCTTGTTTTAGTGTTAATATTCACTGTGATAACTCTCTTACAGAGGCACTGCCTCTGCAAATCAGGCCATTTGTTTGCTTCCTACAGTGCTGTAGGCACTTTAGTACAGCTTGGACTAGTACGCACTTCTTCCTCTGAGACTATAGGCTTTTACTACAGCCTTGTGGGTTCCTGAATTTTAACACTACCTTTAATTAAAAGACTTACTTACTTTAAAAGGAGTAGTTAAATAAGCTTCCTTCTATTTCTGGAATTAAAGCATGTTAACCTCTTAGCTAAATATAAAAAAGGCCTGTAGTTTAGTCTTATAACACTGTTTATCTATCTAATCTAATTAAATAGCTGTTACTTAAAGCTCCTAAGCTTTTAAATTAAGGGTTTACATAACGTTATTATATTTAGTGTTAAGGTAACGTTTCTTAAAAAGAAGTTACTAAAAGAAGATGTTAGTATAGCTAAACGTATTATAAGCTAATAAAGTCCTTACCTTTTGGTATTCTAAATAATTTTAAAGTAATATTTACAATCTAAAGGTTAAAATAAAGTCAGTAAAGTTATAATAGATATAATAATGTTTATTTATACTAATTATCTAAAAGATACTTTATATCTTACTTAATAAGACTTTACTTACTTACAGATTAAGCATTCTGTTATTAAGTACCTTTTACTTAGTAACTCTTAAACTGCTTAGCAGATAAGCGTAAGTATTAAGACTAAATAATTCATAATTAATTATGAAGGCTTTAGGTCATTACACCCTTAGCTCAGTGTATAATATTATATACACTGTTCCATTAATAGAAGATTAATTAGCCTGCTCTAGCTTAGGTGACAGCTTATAAGGTTATTATATAATTCCCCCTTTTGAATATTCTTTTTTTATAAAGAATAAGATAAAAGACGTCCTCCTCTTTATAATATAAGGATACTTATTAACTGCATATAAAAGCATACTGCTAATAATAATATCTTTTACTATTAGTATATATTTCCATATGGGAATACCGCCGTTTTTAGCAGGCACCTATCACTTAATACAGCGGTCATTCCACAACCCCACATCCTGCAGCCTAAAGCATCTAGTTGCTAACTTATTTCCTATAATGGGACTAAGCTTCACCGCCTACTCTTTCCTGACAGAAATGTTCTATTAATACGCAGCGTAAGTTAATTTAGCTTAACTAAGAGAGAGAGTGGAGAACTGTTCTTAGGAAGAAATGACTCCTAGGAGCAAATAACTCTTAAGAGCGAATGATTCCTAGGAACAAATGACTCCTAGGAACGAATGACTCCTAGGAACGAATGACTGCTAGGAACAAATGACTCTTAGGAGCGAATAACTCCTGGGAGCAAATGCCTCCTAGGAACGATTCCTAGGAGGGAACGATTCCTAGGAGGGAACGATTCCTAGGAGAGGATAACTCCTAGTATAACGGGCAAGGTAGTGTATTGCAACTTGCTAGGCTTGTCTCTAAGTTGAAAGAGCTAGGTGAGGAAGAGCGGGGTTGTCGGCGGCGTAGCGATGGTCACAGGGCGCGAACTCAACCAGAAGTGAATCGGCGGCGCAGAAATGGTTGCGGGGCACAAACGTGGGGGCTGGCGGGTTGCGTGATTGCTTCCCGCATTAACTCGACTGTTCCCTCTCCCCGTCTGTCACCTGTCACTTGGTCCCCCCATCTGTCACTGTCACTTGCTGTTACTTTGTTATCAGCCGTTTGTCATTTCCTATCACCATCATGTTGTGGCTGTGATTCCTATCTTGGCTAGTAGTCCTATATTTAGGTCTGATTCATCGTCGCTTGCCTGATCCTTTCCCTCATGGCTGGCAACGTAGCAGGCCGGCGCTGCCGCAAAGCTCGGAGAATGCGCGCTGCCTCGAATTCGTTCAGATTCGAAATATCAGCAAGAGTCTCGGGATAAGCAGGGATCTTATCTCCTGTCCGAATATCGCGAAGTGGTAGGAGACGGCCACCAGGAAAAAGTGTACAACTACCTTGTTAGTACTCACAGGATGATAGTTGTAGTGGGAACATACTGGTGCAAATTTCTCTGTCCAATTTGGATGTTTTCCGACCGGGTTCTGATTTCTTCACATATAACCCGGACATCTTCCACCTCGATTGATAAATCCAACAGGTCTGCGTTTAGCCCCTAGTTCAGCTGCAGCGGCTGTATGTTTATGTGTTGTCCATGGTGGTGATTGTGATGGTGGTGATTGTGATAGTTGTGATTGTGATGGTGGTGATTGTGATGGTAATGGTGATGGTGATGGATCACGTTGCCGTGGATAGCCTGCAGCTGCTGAGCTTGTTGCTGGAGGAGCTGCTCAATAGCTGTGAGCCGCTGACCTTGTTGCTGGAAGCCTGCAGCTTGTTGCTGACCAAGTTGCTGAACTTGTTGCTCGACCGCCGTGAGCCGATGATCGATAGCCGTGAGCTGCTGACCGATGGCGCCAACAAAGCCAACACCGAGAGCGAGGACAGGGAGGTTGTTGTTTTGCGCCATGATAGCTGCGACTGGTATGTGACGATGGGAAATGGGGAATGGTGAATGCTGTGGAGGTGTGTGGGCGTGTATAAATAAAAAAACAAAACAACAAAACAGTGGGAGACGCGACATAACATATAACCGAACACGTGACCGCATTCACCTGTGTGTGTTTATTTGCAAAGCCCTGGATGGCGTTAACGTGCCGATGCGGGGTAACCAATACGTGGTGACATGTCACGGGTCACGTGGCGTGAACGTAATTACAAGTCAATCAGGCCGCAGGGTGGGAACTACATCACAAAAAAGAGGATTTGGGGGCGTAGCAATAGTTGCGGGGCCGCAGTCATTCGGGGTCAGTGCGAACTCAATCAGAAAGGACATAATAGTTCAGCGGCGTAGCGATAGTCGCGGGGCGCGCCGAGGCATTCGCAAAGGCCGGTGCGAATTCCATCACAAGTCAATTAGAAAGGACATGATATAAGGCGCCGCAGCGCTGGTCGCGGTTGCACTTACGTCAACTGTGGGAATCAATAGCGGTTAAAGTTTGGGAGCTCAGCAACCGCGTCCACGCCGGTACAAAGTGGGCCCCAAGCCAGAAAGTCAGTCTGTCTCATCTCACCGGACGGTGCTGCACCACCAAGCGTATAGCCAAGCGCCGCCGTGGAATTGGCGCTGTACGGACATGGTCTCGTGTCTATCGTGGGAGGGAAAGCCAGCCGGGGAGAGCAGGTGCGGCTCGTCGAGGGAGCAAACACAACCTGCACAGTTAAGCGCCGCGTGCCGCCAAGGAACTGGCGCTGTACGGATTGGTGTCGTGTGTCAATCGTTGAAGGGAACTCCGTCCATGGCCAGCGAAAGCGGGTGTGGTTCAAAGGGTCTGCTGCCCAGCCTGCACCAACTGCCTTTCCCTGTCCCTGTCCACCGGATCCAAGCTCCCAATATGCCTCGGTGAGTTGACCCAGTATATTCTCACACTCCTCCCACTTCTCCTGGCGAGAATAGGCGGAGATGAGCATCTCGGCAACCTTGAGTGAGCGATTGTTAAGAGGCCCGTAAGCCCTCTTAAAGACGGACAGCGCTATGCGGAATCGCTTCTCGGCTCCTGCAAAGTCCCCTACCTGGGTGTGGCGGATTCCGAAGTCAAGCATGTTCTCTACGGTGTCGACACTGCCGTCGTGAGACCCTTTGTCTGTCGAATCCAAATCGTCTCCCGCCTGAATTGCATACGCAAGATACTCTGGGCTAGAGACCCTGTCCTCCATGGTGGCAAGCGCGAGGGAAACGACATTAGCAACGTCAGTTGGCCTTGGCCAGCCCCTAACAGCTTCCTGTTGGTTGCGCTCTCCTTTTGCACCCTGTAGGTGCCTAGGTACCTATCGCGCTGTCTTGGCAGTGGCGAGAGTCCAATCCCGAATTATATCTGAGTTCCTTCAATGCGGTCCAAACAGATCGTTACTCGACCCTATCGATCAATAATCGAAATGGCCCGCCACAAGCCGCCTCCGCTTTTGGTGGAGCGGACAAGGAAGTTTCAAGCATCAAGGAAATCCCCAATAAAGAGCGCATCCCAAAATGATCTCGAACACTTGGAGTCTGTCAATGTTCCATCGACATCACCAGTCACTCCCGTGCGCACCTTCCACCTTCCACCTTTCCACAACCTCGCTCCATCTTCAACTCTCCACCTCCATCCATCTTTGCCTTCCTCGCCACCATCACTGAACCGCCGCCTCTGCAATTGCAATTCCTTCTTCCATCCGTACGGCGTGCGAGGCGAAGAGAGTCAAGATCACGGGTTAGGGAGAGCTAAGATAGTGGATTAGAGAAAGCCAAGATCGCAGCTCGAGATCATGGCCCAGTCGCAACTGCCAGAGCACTACTATCCTACGAGCACAATTAACCAGATTTCCTCCCCACAAGCGAACGTAAGCGGCCAGATCTCCTCAGCTACAATCTCCGCCTCAATATCATTACCACAATACTACAGACCCTAAAAATCGTCTCCATCCATTTGCCCGTTAATTAGAAGTCGGCGTACGCATCGTACACATCGTACAACCACCTTATTATGACAAATTAGCCGCAAAAGACATCATCTCCATTAAAATTAGCCCGTCAATCAGAAGTCGGCACACACATAACTATATTGCCCGTTACGGCAAATGGCCGCACAAGAAAAGCAAGAAAAGCAGTGGCGCTCTGATTTTCTTCATCGTTTACCGTGGCGCTGCAGCCCCAGTTTTGAAACAGCTGCACACAGGGCGTGGAAGCTGATGAAATTGTTGTCCATGTGAGTGACTGCTTCCTAACATCATAGTGTTCTCGATAGACTCAAGATTCTTACATATGGAAAGACGTACGAGCTTAACGCTCTTATAAGTACGCATGATAATTTGGACGTTATGTTTTTATGCTGCCTAAGATGTGATGCGGATTACTGCTGTACCACTTTGGTTACGCCGATCATGAAACCCCTCGCGAAGCCCCCTCATCTTTTTCTTAACAACGCTCCCAAGTTCACCATTACACAAAAGGGGCTGGGTACTCCAGGAGCGACTCCTTTCGGCTAGGACAATTCACTTCACCAAGTCCCAAATCTTCTGGCACTGTCTGGAAAACCTAGGCTCCGAATCCATCTTTAGCCATCTTACCTTCCCGTCATGCAGATTGGCGATTACACAGACATCCGAATCACCGCCATGGAGATACAAAAGCTCGGACTGACGCCCGCAAGAGCCGCAAGACTTATTCTAGATTGGGATAACATCATCACGCAGTATACCACATGCGGGCTCACCAAAGACGACGACAAACTCGTTGCCCTCTTTGGCATTGTCGACCACGTGGAAAGACTAACAGGAGATCGATGCCTCCTGGGCCTGTGGAGAAGTCAAATGCCAGCTTGTCTCTTGTGGATTATCGATTGGAAGTTCCCTCGCCCGGACGGACACAGTACGGTCCCGGGTTTGGGGTCGGGGTTGCAGCGGCCGGAGAGATGGAGGGCGCCGTCGTGGAGTTGGGCGTCGCATAATTTGGCAGTGAACTTCTTGTTTTACAAGGATGACGCTGTCCGTTACACCGAGGTGGTAAGGACGGTTGTGGTGAGGAGGCAGAACGGTAGCGCGTTGTGTGAGGAGCTTGTACTTCAGGGTCCAGTTGTTGAGGTTGATGTTGGTTTGGTTCAGGGGGAAATTGCGTCGAGGTGGTCTGAGGGTGTTGTAGGTGGCTTGCCGGTGGAATGCCATGTCCGGACAGACGGAACGTACGACTAGAACAGCACAGCAAAGGCGCTGCTCGTCATGCAAGACTAAGCGTGTTTTTTCCTGCTTATTGTACCTGTTGACCCTGCTGAGGCGGAACCGACCGCTTTCCATCGAGCCGGTATTCTCCTTGTCCTTGCGGAAATGGATGACGAAAAACAGCCAGGCCTTTTCTCCACGACCAGGGAGGGCGGGAAAGCGAGGTGGAGTCTGTACAGTAAACTTATCCAACTCCTCTAGGTCATGGCGGTCGCCGCACGTAGCCAAGTCCATCCTCATTTCCACCACATCATCACTTACCATCACCGCCGAACAGATCCTCCCCCCTGATGAAAACGGCTCTAAAGAAGCCCATGAGATTCCCACCCTCGATGGGGTGGGAGCCTTCCCCAACTTTGTGCTCCGAGCCGAGGACGCAAGCCTGTCCAAGTTTCTGCGTCCCTCAAGGACATGCAGAGTGTGCTGCGTAATAAGAGGGTTCATCTCTACATCCAGCTTTGGTGTGGATTTCCCCCCAAGGGAACTTTCCCTAGGGAGAGCCAAGCCAAAATGGTCTGGCATCCATCGTTTGCCAGTGCACGGCGTCCAGCCATGCCGCTGCACTTTCATGCCGCCATAGACGGTGGCGCCGACTCAGCTCTGCAGTCGATGCTTGGGTGATCAACGTGGCCGAGGCCCCTGAACCCCTTTCTTTCTGGCAACAACCAAGAGAGAGCTTGAACTCTTCGCCAGTTGTAATACCACTCTATTTTTTTTCCCGTCTAATCAACACCAGAACGCCTTTGACTTTCTACACAACGCCAAAAAAAAAGTTCAACCACGGCAACAACTCTATCAAGGAGTGGACTGACGAGCAGCATGATGCCACCACACACATACACTCAACACACACTCTCAGCAAAAAGTACATGAACGCTGACAGACACACACGCGCGCACGGGGGTTATCGCACAGCGGCCAAATGGTCATTCTACCACTGTGCTAAACACTCTTGACTCGGGAAAGAACTTGGTACCGAGGAGTTCCGCCGTCTCTTGCGTCCGCGGCTGTCGTCGTCGTCGTCGTCGTCCTTCCAATTGCCGCCGCCCTGGTTCTGGCTCCCAGCGCCTCGTTCGCGCTTCTTGGGGCTCCGGCTCCGGCTCCGGCTACTGCTTGAGTCCTTTACCAGTGTGCACTTTAGCAGGTAGTCTAGCCCCGATACGGTTTCTACCTTGACCTCGTCTCCCTATACCATTACCAGCTATCGGTTACTGCCAGCACGTAGAAAGGTGCCCTATGCCTGCGTAAAAACGGTCTAGGTAAAACGTACCAGTAATCAGGGGTTGCTTTAACCCAACGACAGCTTTTATCTCCGTTGGCCCTCTCGAGAACGTCTGGACAGCACGGCACCTCGGTCTTTTTGCGCCAAACAGGGCTCTGCAGACAGCGGGAGCACAACAAGCAAAACCGTCACAAAGTAATGTCCCATCATGCCAGTGATTCCAACAGTAGATCTATACGAGTGCTTGATGTCTATAAAATACCAGAGAATACCCCACATAACTGTCTGCCAGAGACATTGTTACAAGTGCCAGATGGCCGACCTACGCATCGTCATGGGTCCTGCTACTCTGCCAGCAGTGCATCCCCAAGTTGATAAAGAACTTCCCAGTCAGAACGAGGTTCTTCTCCCTCGGCCCCGTCGGTGGTCGTAAGAACACGTGCTCAAAAGGGATGATCATCGGTGCACCCTCCACGACCCAATGACTAGCGTCGTACAGAATAAGCGGCTTATCTGGGTGCGGTATAATAGCGACGGTATGGAAAGGGGATTGCTGGCCACGATACCACTGCTCTACGAGGATGCGTTGCTGGTGACGTTCCATCTTGATAAGGAGAACGACCACGACATCCCCACGGGGTTGGCCTGGGGGCGAGTTGTCAAACCACCAATCTTTATCCCTGTGAAGTAGCTGAAGGGATTCGCTATTTCCTGCTTCCATCACTAAGGTAGGAAAATGGTCGCCAGCCCAGCGAGGCGGATCGGGCCGGATGCCACCGTCGCCCTCCTTCTTCTTGGAACCAATACCCTTGTATGTCGAGGAACCGGTGGGCCGGATAGCATACCTTAGACCCATCCGGTTAATCAGATGTCGGATCTCGTCGTAGAGATATAGATGGGCCATCTCGTGAAGCGGTAACGGCATTCTGAAGTAGAGAAGACCGCTCTCGTTGCCAAAAAAGGTGATGCGGCCGGGGTAGATACTGTCACGTCTGTTAAGAGCGTTGATGTGAGCGGTTGTGGCGCTGTGGTAGATAAGGGTCTCCTGGGTTGACGTTCCCGCGAGGAGCTGGTCGCGGCGCTCTTCGGCGTGTCTGGATATGGCGGCCGCGATGCCTTGGATGTCGGGGATAGGGAGGATGATCAAGCCGGTGAGACCAAACCGGTCGGCGTGTGCCTGCGCCTGCGCTGCCAGACGAAGGGAGCGGCGTGGCGCGGGAGAGGAATGATAACGGCGTGCTGCTAAAGGGGAGGAACGATGACCTGCGGAAAGAGAGAAAGGACGGCAGCGTACCCGCGTTGCCGTGATGGGAGAAAGAGAGATTCGAGAAGAAGAAAGGTGAGAAGAAAGGTGAGGAGAGAGGTAAGGAGAAGACGAGAGGGGAGGAGACGGTGATGTTAAAGAAGGCGGCATGATGGGCTAGAGCAGACTGGCTGTCAGTTCTGGTGAGGAGAAGAGAGATTGGGCTGGGCTGTCACTTTTAGGGGGACAGGCGTCATTTTATGATAGCGCCTGGCATGGTCACCGGCGGATCAAGAGATCAAAGAAATGCTGGCAGAAGAGTGGCAAGAACCGGGGACAATGGAGAAGAGACAAGATCCCGACTCTGCAGCACCGGAAAGGGCAAAGACAGAGAAAGAGACCGAAGAGGCCTTGGCGACGAGAGCAGCGAGATCGGTTCGATGAATCTGCAGCCCCAGGATCAAGATGGAGGGTGAGCGACGGGATTTTGAAGGTCGCTGTTGGGGTGGTGTGGCAGGCAAATGGTCAGCACTGGAACGAATTGACACAGCGATCGAATGCTCAGCTGCTGGTGACAGATTGCGACGCCATTCGCGACAGGTGTTTTTTTGCGGGCCAATTTGGCAAAACAAAGACCAGAGGCTGCGTGAAGCCCACCACAGCGCAAATACGAGGTTTGGCAGGAGGCCGAGTGGACAATGAACGGCGGGGTGCATTTGCGTCGACGGCCGGCCAGCAACGCCCAGCCCATACTTTCGAGCGCAGCGAGCAGAGGCGCCCCCAGAGGCTTCG
>Ga0247770_1001420_pt1 | contig 18710 bp, 15 predicted proteins | sample UWRJL136409B6_FD_179943 | JGI IMG/M metagenome (GOLD analysis project Ga0247770, IMG submission 179943) | Plant litter microbial communities from Arlington Agricultural Research Station in Wisconsin, United States - UWRJ-L136-409B-6 | ecosystem: Environmental > Terrestrial > Plant litter >... | reverse complement strand
CTATAATAACACGGCTTCCACTCTCGAAGATAGAAAGAATTAATCACCTTCAACACACACTGTTTTCCAATGCCTTGACCCCTTTTGCTTTTCAACAAAAACACTTTTATCACCTTCGCTTTAATAGCGCGCCGTTAAGTTTCGACACACTATAACTTCGTAAGAGAATTACAGTGCTTAGTAACTGCCTGGTTATATAAGGTGTCTAGCTTCTTTTTCTTATCTATTAAACCCTTAATAAATTCGTTAAAGTGACTAAATGCGTCATACGAAGAAGGTATACTAGCGGACTGGTACTTGCCGTAACTGTCAGATTACACTGCGACTTAATATAGTAAAGACTTAGTTTAGCAGCGGGTATAGGGAGATATCTGTAAATTAAAGCGTTAAGGGATTTTATAAGACGAATATGACAGTTATAAGGAGCCTTTTCCTGCTTTCTCTATCTTTTACACTTCTTAACGTGGTTAGAAGATATGACGAAGGTGGAGGAAAGAAGGAAACCGACCTAGTAATTCTTTATGGGAAAAGAATGTTAAAGAGGGGGAATCGTGTAACGACCTTATAGGCCGTCACCTAAGCCGGGGCGGCCCGACAAAACCCCCACTTAAGGAACAGTATAGGAAGACGGTATATACTGCCTAAGCATATTAGGCCAGGGGTGTAAAGACCTAAAGCCCTTACAACCAGTAAGAAAGCGCTTAGTGGTCTATAGGGACTGATAACACTAAGCACCATTTAGTTAGCTGCTTAGCCGTAACTGCGTGGTACACCACTAAGCATAATGGACTAAGTAAGGTACAAAGTACCTTTTAGTTAATTAGTATAAATAGTTATAGTTATGCCCATAACCACCGTAAGGGACTCTGGTTCCTCACGTTAGTATTTAATTATTCATTTATATCCTACTATTCAGACTCACCTCTGTGCATTATAGTGACAGCGACCTACAGTGACATTAAACCCCCCGTCTAGGAGTGCTAGCTTAATAAGCCGTCTTCGGAACGCCCCTTACCTGTTGGCGTCCTGCCATACGTTCTGTCTTAACCCGCGCCAGTCCTCTCAAGGCCTGTGTCGGGTGCAGGTCGTAATAGCATCACGGGATGAAATCTCCAGGTTGTTATAACTAGAGGTTGCTACAGTCACGAATGCAGCCAACAATAAGGTGAAGGATCTGGAACAGAAAATACGCTCTCTGGATAAAAGACTCTACATCCAAACCTAAGGTGCAGACGCTCCAGATGGAAAATGGACGTTACAGGCAACGTTGCAGGCAACAGGTTCTCAGGTTTGGAGGAGATCTGGTGGCAGTTGAAAAGCGTTACGACGAGCTTGAAACGCGCGATAACGATTTGATGCGGGGACGTTTGGTTGGAGGGTGGGCAGATTTTAGGTCCTCTTAATGATTGTGGGCTTTAGTAAGCGTGAATGGCAGTAACGGAATGGTATAAAGTAGAGGGTTAGGTGTCTTAATTTGATTATTGTCGCGTATTACCACTGCACTAAAAGCACGGAACGTTCATTACTCTAATAAGTGGTACTGTAAAGACCGAAATCAGTGTCCACAATTTCGATATTTAAACTTTCTCCGCACGGGCCAGTTCCCCACTTGCTATAGATTACACAGTGCACCGCTGCTCGCGTTGTACAGCTACAGTCAGCTTGAAAACTGCCTGCAACTAGGATGCATCGGCAGCCGTGGCCAAAGACGATAGCGTGTCGGCGGATGCTTCTGACTAAGTGCTCGCCGCTAAACTTGGGCACAATCCTTCATCAGTACCAAAATATCTGCCAAAATATCTGCCAAAATATCTGCCAAAATATCTGCCAAAATATCTACCAAAATATCTGCCAAAATATCTGCCAAAATATCTGCGCGTCGGCTTTGACCTCTTTAAGTAAAAGCCAGGTTGGTCATGCGCGTCAGTGTATCTAGGTGGTCCGCTCCAAGTTTAGTCTTAAAAGTCTCAATTACGTTAAGAAGAAGAGCTTAGCCTGAGCTCAGCCTAAGTGCAGTAGTGTTACGACCCAGGACGTGACTAGGCAAGCTGTGGTAAAGAAACCTGTAAGCTTCTTACAGTCACTTGTGTCGCCCTAGTGTGCTGGAAAGAATCTGCACGGACCATATAAGCTGTCTGGTGGTAACATAGTAGCTTCCCCTTGTGCGGGGCTAAAATTGCGGTGCTGAGGGCCATGGTGCCGCAAAAGGGGGACTTCCTAAGTTGAGCAGCGCCCAGCACTGCAATTTTAGCCCCGCACGAAGGAAAGCCATCATGCAGCCCAATCCGGGATGGTCTGTGCGCAGAATAAATCCGCGGCCTAGAGGACTGGAACCCGATTTCGGTCGCAACTGTAAGTTCAACGAGAAGAACGAAGAGCATAGGCAGATCAGGAGCGGGATTGAGTTTGGGAATGGACTTACGAGAATGGCAACGGTCGAAGAAAAGAGAGAGGGACAAAAAGAGGTGGGATTTGAGGTCCTAAGTGAAGAGAATATGGCGTATAGAACGGCGCTAGTGCCGTAGTGGTATGCGACAGCGGGGGATATACGGCGGGCGTAGAGGGTGCCAAGGTAGGTGAGGTTTTAGAAGATTTTTGTGATAAGTCCAGTGTTTCATACTGTGTTTGTGAGGCCCTTTACAACATTTTAGTTTAGTTAGAGGTGGAGAAGAAGGAGTTGTTAGCGGAGCTGGATTTGATGTGGTATTGTTGTCGGTCGGCCGCGGTGGGGGGCCGGTTGGATGTTTTTACGCCGATGTATGTGTTTGCTTGTCGGAAGCCAGAGAGTGGGGGTACCACTTAGACTCGAAATGGACAGCCGATCACCCATCCCATTCAGCCGCGCGGGGAAAAGGAAACTGGGACAAAATACCCTAAGTTCTTGTTCAATTCCAGTAAAGAGCCATCGGTCTGACCCCATTTTCTTCCAAGTTCCATCCTACCAGCGCTAGATTCGCCCGCCCGACCACTTCACCGCGCGACACCCTCGAGACCAGACGCCATGGCTAATGCCAAGGGAGAGGAAAACACGGCTCGCGAGCAGCGCGAGTTCGCCCAGCAGATTCGCATGGCCCTCAAGAACGGAAACCTCGTGATATGCGCTGGTGCAGGCGTTACTCTCTTCACCACGGCAGATGCCTCGGGTCGTATTCACCCGCAGTCGCTCACTTGGCTCAGGCTTATCCGCAGCGGTTTCAAATACATCGAAGAGCACCTGTCCAGCGCATATAATGACTCAGACAACAAGAATCGAATTCAAAAAGCCAGAGCGACCCTCGACATCCCAGACAAGCAATATTCCGAAGCAGATGAGGCCATCTACCTCGACGCGGCGCAGACGCTGACAGATATCCTGAAACCATTTTCGGAATCATTCGCCGACTGGCTCAGTCGGCAGTTCCAAACACTCGATGTGTACTTAACGCACCCGGAGATCCACAACGTCCTCAACAGACTCCACCAGGAGGGAGCGCAGCTCATGACGACCAATTATGATCGCCTAATTGAACACCACTGCGGACTCACTCCCGTTGATATTTCTCAGCCCCCGGAGGACGGCAACAAGCGCGTATTCCACCCGCACGGCGAGTGGGAAAAACCCAACGGGATCGTCCTGAACAGCAGGGAGTACTACGCAGGCACGAGTGCAGACAATAATAATCCGGCGCAGAATCTCTTGCGAGACATATTCAGGAGCAAAACTGTGCTGTTTATTGGGTGCGGACCGGGCACTGGGGACCCTAACTTCGGGGAGATGTTGAGGTGGCTGGGCAATCAGAAGGAAAATGAAGGTGATATTGGGCAAAGCCACTACATACTGCTTCGCAATCGTGACAATTATCGGGAGGTAGAAGGGCGGCTGCCGCTGGTGAAGGTGAGGGTGGAGACGGTTGATGATATTCCGCATTGGCTTGAGGGGTTGTTGGAAACGGGTTCCCCAGGTGCAGAGGGCATGAGGAAGTGATGGCGTCAGCAGTTAGATCGTGTTTTTACATCGATATGTGTGTTTACCCGTTCTTCAGAAGGCCTTTATGTTTAACTACATTATTTATCCACTATCTAACCGCTCGGCTTATATATCACTCTCTTATATAACTACTAACGGTATAATAACCTATACGAAATGAACCTAATTTATATAATCCTTGTCTGATTTATTAAAGGCATTATACTCTTAAACGTGTAATACTATATTACTCTTTTCGTCTCCTTATTTTCCTCTTTTTTAATTTCAAATCGAGCTTAATATATAATAGTAAATATAATACATTTAAAAATAAAAGGTTTTTTTAAAGCTATTATCTTTCTTTAAAATATTTAATAATAATAATAATAATAATTTGGATATTTATCTTAAAATAATATTGATTTTAATGATTTCATATAGTAAAGTGTAAAAAGCTTTTTTTTCAATATAATAAAAGGTGTAGTTTTTATTATTACTAAGTTTAAAGGTTTCAATTAATAACAATAACATATTACTAGCCCTTAGCTTAACTAATTCTTTTACTTTTAAACTTAATGAAAAACTATAATTTAAATATTAAATTATATAGTTTTCCTCTTTATGTTAAGTCGGGTGACCGGCTTTTAAACCGACCCACTTTTAGACCACGCATTAAAATCGCACTCCCACTACATCACCAACTTCAATTGCCCACAACTTTATTAATTAGATAGCTACGTTAATACAGCTTGCAGTTTCAGAATCCTCTTCTTCTGACAATTCAGAATCTGTAATATCCTCCCCAGCAGCTAACCTCTGTGCGTGGCGGATCTTATTAATACCAGCAAAGGCCTTATTAGGGTCGATTTCAACCCTCCTTCTCTTCTGGCCTCTTGCGCGTTTGAGGTCTTCCTGGGCCGCTTGTAATTATTATTAAATGGTAGCTAATTAGAAGTCTATATTTTAAATGCTTTATAAGCCTTCCGTATGAAAAGCCGCTTGCTAGCAGTATATTTAATACTGTGTAGAAAACGCTTCCCTTAAGCCGAGAAGTCCTTAGCCTTTTAAGAGTAAACCACACAGGCTGGTCATTTAAATTCATACTTAAAATAGGATTATTAAACGACTTAAAGCCTGTAGAAGGTATGGGGGCTATTATACTAACGCAGTTATTAGAATTCTTAATACTAAAGATGTTACTTAAGGGCTTCCTTAAGGAGACTGGCCATAACCCTAAAGCTTTCTAATTAATCTTAATATTTAACTTAGTTATTCTATAGATTCTAGCACGCCTATAGTATTTTAAAAACGCTCGTTTTCTAGCTATAAAGTCGTTAGTTAGGCTAGAAAGGCAGTTTTTCAGCTATACCCTGTATTTAACCTTTATGGAGCCAAAAACATATTACAACCTGCACCCGACACAGGCCTCAAGAGGACTGGCGCGGGTTAAGACAGAACGTATGGCAGGACGCTAATAGGTAAGGGGTGTTCCGAAGACGGCTTGTTGAGCTAGCACTCTTAGACGGGGGTTCAATGTCACTATAGGTCGTTGTCACTATAATACACAGAGGTGAGTCTGGACAGTAGGACATAAATGAACAATTGAATACTAGCGTGAGGAACCAGAGTCCCTCACGGTGGTTGTGGGCACAATTATAGCTATCTATACTAACTAACTAAGAGGTACCTCCGTACCTTACTCTATCTGCTCCCTGTCTTAGCGACAGAGCAAACAGAGCAACTGCTCTGTCTGCTCTCTTGCTCTGTGACAGAGCACACAGAGCGACAGAGCACTTTCTGATTGGTCGTAGGGGCTTCGGGTCTTTACACCCCTGGCCCAGTGCGCAGTACCGTGCGTACTGCTCCTCTGCACTGTTCAGGCTGCGGGGAATTCGTCGGGCCGTGCGGGCCCAGGTGACGGCCTGCAGAGTCGTCACAAAACAGCTATATTCATAAGCTGGAGAACGTAAGAGGTGTAGGCTAGTAGAAATAATAACTGTACGTTGTTAGTAAAAGTTAATTATATAAATTCCTTAATATTATAACTGCTATCTCTATTTAGAATAAGGAGGTATTTCTCTTAGCTAAGTGGCTGGAAGAAAGATTTTGTCAAGCTATTTAACGTAATATTATTATTAGTCCACCTGTTTTTAATTAGTTTAAAGGCCTAGCTTTTAAATAGGGTTAAGTCTTATAGGTACCACTATTATTAAAGGCTCCTACCCTTAAAAATAACCAGGGGGTTTAAAAACTAGCTATTAGCCAAAACGCACTCTAGGATAGTCGTTTAAATTCGGTCTTTAGATTTCTTCTTTTATAAAAGCTTTCTAGATTTAAAGCCTATAACTAGACTGTTATCTCCAATACTATTACCTATACCAGTTTTGTTTATATTATACCTGTTCTTTAATAAAATGGCCTTAACCCCCAGAACCTCTAAGTAGTTAAACCAGGGCTGAATAACGGCCTTACAGGCTTAGTTAGCACGGTTTGCGTAGATTCTCTATGATCTTTGGTTAGAAATGGAAGGATTACGCTTTAAAAACCAGTGGTACTAGTGTTTTCTAAGGTGGGCTAGCTCTCTAGAGGTACTGAGTATTCTTTTACCCAATTTCCAGATTTGCTTATAGCTTAGAGGGTTACTAATAGCCCCTCAGAAAAGAATCCATTCGGTAAGACGTTCTTCCAGGGCTGGAGAAAGCTTCTGATTATTAATTTAGGTGTAAGGGGCTGGATTGGTGCCTTGGGACCGATAATATAAAGTTTTGTAGGGGATGCCGTGGTTTTTAGCCGCATCGTGGAGTTTTCCAGTTTCAGCATACTCTGTGAGGGAGCTCTGCAAATCTAACTCAGTATATGGCTTTATTTGCCAATTTAAATCCATTGAAAAAGGAAGAAAACAGATTGGAATTAACTTAGTGGAGTTGTGGGCGATTGAAATAGGAGAGTTGGGTGGTGAGGGTGGCGAGGATGAGTCAATCTGTGTGGTCTAAAAGGGGGTTGGTCTAAAAGCTGGTCACCCGACTTACGACCTGCTCTTAACGAGGACCTGAGGGGGGACCAGATAAGATAAGACAGAGTGTATGGCAGGACACCAAGCTTAAGAGGTGATTTAAAGACGGTTTACTAAGCTAGCACTCCTAGACGAGAGTACACTGTCACTGTAGGTCGTTATCACTATAATGCATAGAGGGAAGTCTGAACAGTAGGACGTAAATGAACAATATAATACTAGTATGAGAAACTAGGAGTCCCTCACAGCCATCGTGGGCACGATGATGTCTATTTATACTAACTACTTAAGAAGTATTTTATACCTTGTGCTCACTCTGCTTTTAACACTAGTGAGTGATCAGAGTGATCAGTTTCTTCCTACTCACTGTGATCACCATTAAAACCAGTGATCACGGTGAGCAGCCCCTGATTAGTCGTAGGGGCTTCTGGTCTTTGCACCCCTGGCCCAGTGCGTGGTGCCGTATACACGGTCCCCCACACTGCTACTTCTGCGGGGGATACGTCGGGCCGCGCCGGCCCAAGTGACGGCCTGCAGAGTCGTCACACTTTATTTAAGACCATTATTTTGTTTTAACTATTAGATATACGTTTATGTATTAAATTCTCGTATTATGTTACGTTCTGGCAGATAAACAAGATCTAGCCGTGATTTAGAAAAGTAGAATGCATTTGTTTGCGTATGGGAAGTTGGCGGAGAAGGAGGAGAGGATGGGAAGATTGTCAATAGTAAGGGAGTTTAGGTTATTTTAGATGACGAATCGAATACTCCTTCCGACTAATGCATTCCAGTTGCATCTCCCGACCTATTGTGGCTCCATTTTGGAATCCTTTATGGCTTTTTCTACCAGTTCTGCAAATCCACCGCCTTGCCTCCTAAGTGGGACGAAGACGCTCTGCTCTCCTCTCGATCGATCGGGCGTATGGTTGGATAAAGACAAAGACCTGCTCGACTGCGCATCCAAATCAGAGCGGTCACCCCGTGCGGCAATTCCCGAATCTTCATCGCCAGCCTCCAGATAACGTCGCGGTATGGCGAAGAGCGCGAGCTGTTCCATGTGGCCGCCGACATGATGCTGAAACTGCTGCGGCCTGACAACCAGAGTTTCGTCGTCAGGAATATTCCTGTTTAGCGCCCTTAGAGTACCCTCCTAGGTAGAGCCCTAGGTAGAGCAGAGGTGGCAGGCACTCGGAACAAGCTGAGTCAAAGGCTGTTCACACGTCGTGGAGGGGATGGCGAGCTGTTCACTGGAAAGTTGTATGTCGTGACGCTTGTTCAGTGGCTGTGGCTATGAAGGCTTTCGATGACGGCGAATGGGGCCATGTCGCACAAGCAACATTGCCACTCCAGAAGATGGGTTTAAAGCCCGTGGGAAAACCAGGTGTGTGCATTGCCGAACAGCTTCATGTCGCATGCTTCAGCCGTGCAGACGTATGCTGCAGATCGGCCATGAAGTGCTTCCTGGTAGTCGCGTTAGCTGCTGATTGTGTGTCTATCTTTTAGTACAACTATTGCATAAATTAGATCGCCAGATCGTAGCTGATCGACTGTGTGATCGCCACGCTTGCCAATCAAGGCCACGATCCACTCCGTGCGTGGATCGTACCCACCTTTCTGATAATGATGCACATCTCTAACAAGGGTTGAACGTGAGGGAATGTCGGGAGGCGATTGAGAAATTGCATGACATGGAACGTTCGACAACTCTATTTGGTGGTCTTTCTAGTTACCGAGCTGATCGCTCTGTGTCTCCCGCGGCGTGTGCTGAGCATCGCTTTTCCCAGTCGCGTCCCAAGTCTGAGAGTTCTCTGCCGTGTTTGGTGGTTTCCCAGGCTTCATTCCATTCGCCTCGCAACGCCTGGCGAACGGCGAGCTTCGTGGCTGCTACGAGGATCCGTATGGATTTTAGCTCTGTCGGCGGTTCGTTATGGGATCCTACGTACTAGAATGCCGGCAATAGTCTTTACCTCACGCAGGACTCCACATGCAGAGGAGGACCAGCTGGCTTTGCGCCGATTTTTAGTGCGTTGGCATTTTTGACGTGGCGTTTGGGTACGACAGGTGTATTGGGTGTCGCTGCTGTGCACAAACGCCACGTCAAAAATGCCAAGGCGCTAGCGAGCCCTCGTAGGTAAGCGATGCTGTGATGATGTTGAAGACGACAATTTTCAGCTAGTTCGAAAAGGGATGTCTTCTTCGACTTTAAATAGGTGGTCTTTGGATAGCTCAACATCAAAAATAGTTCGAGATGAGTGTCCCGTGGCTGGCGGGTTGCGATGGATCTGTCAGGCCATTGCAATACTTGTTTAGCGAACTGAAGTGATTGTGTGCTACGTCCAACACTCTGCAGAGCCATAGATCAATGATTCAGTCACTTGACTCGTTAGCAGTTTGCTATGTTGTTTGCTCTATTGTCCTGCGACCGGCCACGTAGTAGTCCCTGCTATCAGAAAAGGGGCAGCGGTTAACCCTAACCCTCGCCAAATAGAGAATGATTGTTGATATATGGCACTGCTGGATACCTTTATAGTCACACCCGCTCTTTTTTCTGGTCAAGTCTGTATTAGTTACAGATCCTGAGAAAGAGGCGAGCCATACTGAGGTTCGCCTGAGCCAAGGTGAGTCTAATGAAATTGCTTTAGCTATAGCTACCGTGACCATAAATGGGGCGGTGTGGTTGCAAGGGTACGATCGTAAGCCCAGTTTTGGGACACTAGCCCCACTGCACGTCACGGTCGCTTTCACCACGTACCTGCGGTTTGCTCTTTTCCATCTGAGAAATCACCGTTAGCGGGTTCATTTAAATTTCGAATCGTATGCTCTTTACATTTCAAACAGCCTAATACAGACACTGCGTTATAACCGCAAACAAACCAAGAAATACCAGCAATCAAGCTCTTGAAGGACAAGGACCAGTTGGGCCCAGCAAGGAAAAAGACCAACGATGGAAGTGGTTTAAAGTCACTATCCTTCAATAGTAGTGTAGCCACGGGATGAGACCCTCTGGAAAAGATACGAGACGGCGAGTCCTCTGTCCGATCGACCGAGTATGACAGGCTTGAGCATAATGATTATGGACACATAGCATACCAGCTATCTACATCCTAAGCAGTAATTCTTACGAAACTACAACGTACGCTACCTTATAGTCGAATACACTTTAAAGGCCCCGTCCCTTAATGCTGATATGCCTTGGTTATGCTTCAAGGTACTTCTGTGCGTCGTGACAACAGTTGGTGAAGCCCCATCTCATTGCATAGGACGGCTGAGATTCTCAACCTCGGAAGTAACTGTTACGGCCCGCACCCAAAGAGGGGTTAAGACAGTTGTAAGTGAGTGTCACGTCGGAACGTAAGGCAGGCACCTAAGGGCTGGGTGGTCGGAGGACTGGATGTTATATGGGACACTGCCCTTCTAACCCCTTTGTTTTGCAGTGCTGATTTCACTGTAAGTGACTTATAGGCTCTGCACTAAAGGCCTTCGCGTGCTTCCTTCAGCACCTTACTAAGCTCTGCTGTCGTAACGCACGTGATTCTAAGCTTGGAATAGTACTGCCCTGTTTCCCAAGGCGGATTTTGCGGTCACGATTTGGGGAGTTTGTTCTTTGGGCTCGTTTCTACGGTTCTGAAGTGGGATATGGCTGCCATTAGGATAGGGGTTTGATTTGGTGTGCTGACACTGGCGACATGGTTGGGTGTAGTGGGTTTGCGTGCGAGGGGAGGGAGCAGAGGGGAAGTAGATTGATAACGGCCAGGGAATAGACAGACCGGCGGTGGGTGTCTTTCCCACCTAATGGTTCGGGGCGGCATTTACTGTCACTTTGATCGCGAACTACAAGATAGAAAATCCCAGTTCCTCAGCTAACAAGCTTGAAACAAACATAATATTCTTAGCTCTGATTATGAAAGAACTATAAACATTTACCAAAATTTAGCTCTCCAATCTCCTCTTCTCGGGCCCCCTTTACCCCCTCGTCTCCGCGTTCCGGTACCTGTCGAAAACTGCCCACATCCTCACCCTCTGTCCGTCGGTAAACCGACCCATGCACGCATCCGAGCTTTAACTCATGTAGTTCTCGACGGGGTCGTAGATAAGCGTCTGCCCCGTCGTCTCGGGACAACTGTTCTGCGTCTTATTACACACACTGGTCCCGACGTCCGCATCTTGGGCGTATCTTGACGAATTGGCACCCCCGGTCCCCCAAAGTTGAGCTGGATGCTACCCCGCGACGGCTACACCACCACAGGGATCTTGACGATTTCTAAGTCCAGCGTCTTGCGAGAGTTGGGCTGGGTGTAGTCCAAGGGTACCCGCAGCGTACCGCATTGGACAGCAACGGTCGTAGTGAATTCACCTTTGGGATAGGGACCCCATCGAATCTTGGAGCTGGCTGCCGCGGACGCGAAGGCCGCAAGGCAGAGACCGGAGAAAATGGTCTGCATGGTGGGATGATTCTGCCCAGGAGGGCGGCGAACAAAGGCAAGTTCATAAAACTGGTGACGATGGCTGCTTCTTATACACACAGTTACCAACATAACGCCGTCTGCCATTACACCGGCCTCGGCCCGGGTATCTCCTGCCCGTCGTATCCCCCCGTCCGTATCTGCACGCAACCTCAACGTCACGCCGGGGAATCAGGATCGCGGGAGCCTCTTCCTACCCAGGGAATGGAACTCAAATGGTAGAGTTAAGACATGAAAATTGACCAATCACATCGCCGCCTCGTCGTGTCGTGCAGATACGCGTTTAGAGACCCCTGCTGAACCCCGCTGGTCTTAGCGACACTGCCATCTAGAAAGGACTCGGCACCGAATCAGGAAGACGGGAAGGATTTAGTGATTACCATGGCGGGAAATTGTAGGATCCAAATGTCAGGCATCATCTTCTCCATCATTATTTTCCACATCATCTTCCCAGTTATCACCACCATGCCACTCATCGCTGGTGTCCATATCCTCGTCATCAAAGCCATCTTCATCCCCTCCCACCTCTTCCTCCTCACTACCATCCACCTCAAGTTCACCATCACTTACATCACCAATCCATGGTAGCCAAAATTCCGTATAAGGCGCCTGTCTATTAACCCAGTAGTTCGTCCACTAATCCACGACCAAATCTTGATCCGGCGGTAGCCAAGAAAGCGCGCGAGGAGGCTCACAAGGCCAACCGCAACGTCAAGATCTTTGCCATGCAGTTCTGGGGCACCACGGACAACTTCAATCCATAAGCTCTCCAGGCGCCCTCTCAACCACCGCAAGTTCCACCAGCGGAGCCTGTTCCCAGCTTCCGGCAAGCTCGGCGGCCCGGTGGTGCCCGGCTACCAGATCATAGCTGGGAGGCGCAGACAATGTTCCGTTTTTAGCGGTATCATCCTCAACATGCCGGCCCATCGCCCCCACCGCGGCTCTTGGTTGTTCTTCCTCCTCCTTACACCCATAACGAAAGAGCAATGGCGCACGCGAGCACCAATACTTCCCGACAGCGATGCCTGTGTCGCTGAGCTGAAGAAAGGTGCTGCAGCTCCTACCGCCGTCGTTTGTGACGTCAAGCGCCTTTTGCATCCCGCCGCGCGCCGTATAAAGGTAGTAAAAGGGTGCGAAATCTGTCGCTCGCAGGAGCCATTATACATTGGTTGGTGGCGCCTCCGCCGTGACGTGTATCCACGTCGTTTTAGAGTCGGCGGTTGAGATGGCAAAGCTTTTCATCTTCGAGCGAGGATAGGGAGCGAGAAGGGAAGCGAAGTAACGTTGACCTTCATCACGAGATAACCCGGTTCAAAGGTTTAAAACATCCCACAGTCTTCAGGAGACACCAACTTTAACATTGGATACCATCACGATTCAAATTCTCAGCTATATAAACACTCTTCTAACCACCTTCCCATGCTTCAAGGGATGAAATTGTGTGTCCATTTCAACCAAGAATTCCCCGAGTCGGAAAAACAACATGAAAGGATTCTCGAATTTCCATGCCCAACCCATCCAAAGACTTCTCTTCCCGCAAATGCCTCACCCCTACACCCACACTCGTTGGAAAAGGTCACATGTACTCGGATCTTAATCAGCCAACCCCACGGAGCGGGACTTGGGAGTATTGGGCTGGCTTACCGGCTGGTAACATACCTAACACATGGCACCTGAAGAAAACTCCGAAGGCCAGGGTCTGGGCCTTCCAAGCTGGCGGGGGCCCCGGCCTGTGGTCCCATGCTTCCAGGCTCTGCTGGGTCTACGATATCGACCTTACGGCTACGGCTCTTGGATGCGGGAGATGCGAGAGCGACCGAGGCGAGGGTGAAGGTCGTCGCTATAGGTAGAGCACTCTCTGGTGTTATTTGTTCCCAGTATTATCAGATAAAAGCCCTTTGAGATGTGAATGGGTGATGAGAAATAGTGCCCGAGGAGGGACCGATGTCTGCATTCTGACAAGCGTTCCAAATCCACCTCAGGACGACATGATTCTTCATGTCAAAGCAACGTTCGGTCATACGTCCCTCGAAAAGTAAGCGCACACCAAATGGCTCAACGCACGACGTCTAAATACACCATCAATGTATCATGACGGAATCCATGAAACAATCCAGCCCAGCCATCCAACTGCAGCAGTCATTCTTGCTTTCTTTGTGTCTTCACTTTTGTCAACAGAAGTCGCATCAAAGCCAGCATTTCCGCCCGTAGCGGTCATCTCCCGTATCCTTCTACTCCCCGCTTTTCGTTCCCAAGTCTCCTGGCTGCTTGAGACAAGCAGTCCCAGCGCCGTGGACCTCGCCGCCAAAGTCTCCGGCAGCATTTGAATCACGGCTATGGGTGTAAGTTTTGGGTGGCCAGGTAACGTCGGATGATGGTCCGTGACTGTGGTAGGATCTGCACCATATTGGAGAAAAATTTCCAGGATATCCGCCCACGCATCGGCGCTTCTTTCCCATGTGCTTGAGGATATCGGATTGTTTTGAGTTGTAAAGTGTGATGCTGCGCTGGTCAGCACAGCGTGCCAGGGGGTGATGCCGCAATACGCCAGGTTTGGGTTCGTCCCAGACTCAAAGATGTCTCGAATGGATTGGGGGTTAGGCGCACCGCCACTTTCTGCTGAGAGAGCGTGCTGGAGAAGATGAACATTGACATCTTGATCAAAAATCATGCCAGACAGACTTTTAGCGGCAATGTAGTAGGATAGTCCGAGATTGGTGGCGAGGGCGTAGAAGGAGTTGGCATCGCTTTTGGCGTTCATGCCAGGTATTTCGACGCTGTATGACCAGTGATGTAGATGGCCATCCTTAGCCACAAACTCTGGTGCTCCCTCGGAACGGTGACTATGGCTGACGATCGTTTCATCATCGCAATACTCCTTATTGCCTGAAATACTGAAGAGGCTGCTATCACCGGCTATCCTGCGCCTTTGTTGATGCTGGTAACTTTTGGGCTGAAGACTTAGGTTTTCGATATGTACGCTTGCATCAGCAGATCTCCATGGAAGAGCTGCATCCGCTGCAAGAAATTCGCTCAAGGACCCTGCGTGTTTTGCTGTGTGCGTTTGTGCCGTTCCTCCCTTGGGTGACATCGAAGAGTTCCTATCATAATGAGCATTAGCGTTGCTAAAACGCCAATGGTAAGACACGACGACGTCCAACTGGTCGAGAAGCTTTGGAAAACCGCGGCCCAGATCTGCCTCGGCTGCCCGGGCGTATTTCAAACTGTCAGTGACGACGTTCATATCCAATGCGGACAGGTGCGAGTCAAAGCCTTTGAGTTGCATGACACACGATTTGAGCAGGCATAGATTCGGACTGAAATCCGACTCAGTGGTGTGCTGTTGGATGTTGGCCCATACATCTGGTTTGGAGATCCAGTCAGATACAGTTCGGTGCAGGAAAACGACCTTGGCGTCTGGTGCGATGGATGAAAACCGTGTTGTGACTGACTCCAATAACCCGGCGCAGATGCTCTTCAGACGGGAGTCCATGATTTGGCACCTTTCGAGTATTTCGTCATGGCTGATCGGCTGTATTGGTGCTGTTTCCGCCAGGTCGGGTTCTTCGTCCTCAGCCCAGGACAAACTCAATAGGGTAGGCCCACGGTGAGAGGTCCACCGAGCGGCCTGGAAAATCTGAAAGAGTTGCGAATATTGCTCGCGGTAGAATGGATCGGCGACACGTTCTAGCATATGAGCGTAGAGATCTTCAAGGTCGCTTGGAAGGTGATCGACTCTCCTCCGAAGGTCGGATAAGCGGGTAAAGTCAGACAACCCTTTGGCCAACGATGCCACAACAAGCTTCACCCATAGAAAAACACCCTGCGCCTTCGCCACGATGTCTGCCTCCAATGCCTGCGCCTCGGTCGAGTACCTCCTTGAGAGCTTGTACTGGTCACAATGAAGCCGACACCTCACGTAATGACGGATATCGCCTTGGGTTAGGTCCTGCAACCTCAATCCCGGGAGTGTGTCAAAAGCAGTGCAAAAGGCAAGCAGAGGTCTGCTGGAGAGGCACAGCTTGAGATTGGGAAACTTAGCGAGCCCTTGGAAAAGGTCGATGAGATCCCAGTGGTCGCCGCCGTATTCATCCAACCCGTCGATAAACAAGCATAGCTTGACCTTTCCCCGAAGATGAAGATGGTGTATAAGATCCCCAAATGCTCGTTTCAACCGTTCAACGGTCCAGGGCCCAGGCTCAGGGGGTAGGTGTGGGAAGTTCTGTGGTAGCTGGTGACCGATGAGTGCGGTGGCTCGTGCTGTCCAGGCATCCCACTCGTCGGGGAGAATGGTGGGGAGTAGATCGCGATGCCGTCCAAGTATGTCGAATAAAAGAAACCTGAGAAGGCCTTCTTGCGATCTTTGATTCTCATCTCCGCTATTCCAGAAGAAAAACCCAGAGGTCTCAAGTGCTGTGGCGCCAGCCCATTCTGCGAGCGCCTCCTTCGTGCGATAATCTTCAGAGATGTACTTCATTAGCGTCGACTTGCCTGATCCAACCTTGCCGTTGATCCAATAGATTCCAGACCCAGTCTCTAACCAGTCGACGAAGCTGTCCCAGCGTCTTTCCGATGTCTTGCAATTGTCGAATATCCACTTGAATGTGTCGCGATGTGGGAGCTCAACGCTTTCCTGCCTGCCGATAGACGATATGAAGGACAGGTTACCCAGGACCCCATTCTCGATCAGGAGTAGGCGTAGCTCTTCCTGAATTTGCCCATCTCGGCGAGTGCTTTCTTCCAAAGTAGCATCCGAGTTTTCATCGAATCGGGGCGCCTGAAATGTCCCGACGCGGCCAAGGGTGCCCTGGAAGAAGTTTTCCTCCTTCTGGACATCTCGCACCGAGCCGGATCTCTGAAATTCCTGGATCTGCAAAAGTCTTTCGGCCTGTTTCTGGAGCTGTGTTGCTAAACTGTCGCGAGTGTGGAGAAAGCCCTCCAGGATAAGATGGGTGGCTTGCGCGAGCTCTTGAGAAGCATGCGACTGTTGCGATGCAAGGTCGTTGAGTGAACCGCTGTGCGCATGTAGGTGTGAGCTGGCTGTGATAGAGGACGCTCAGCAATAGATATGCGTGGTTCTTACCGGAACATAAGCAACATACGAAACTGGATCTCGCCCCTGAAGTCTCGGAGGGTGGCTGCCAAGTCCTCTATCTCCTGCTTATTCCACGACGCCTCTAACGCCTTTCGAAAGCTTTGCCAACTCCGGAACGCCATTGAATGCCTATCTCCGTCCTCTTTCGATAGAAAGAACTGGGCATTCACATCTGACTGGGCAGGGTGATCGTCGGGCGCCTGTTCCTCCACTGTGGGGGAGAACGAGGCATGAACTTCAGGGTCCCATCCGGTAGGCTTCATGTATCCCCCGTGTTTCTCCGCTGTGCCCTCGGATTTCCTATTCAAAAGTTTCGCATTATCGCGCTGTACCCGGCGGCTCGGCGTCTTAACTTTCAGTTTGTCTAGCCGAACCGCCAACTCGGTTGCAATCTCGACGCATCGGCGACACAGATCATCAAGAATATCATCGTTTCCTGAGGCTTTCGAACTAAGCGAGGGTTCCGCGAGCGGCCGATGTTCGGGAAGTTTTCTCCTGAGACCTTGTGCCAGGGTTGCAATGTCGGCCGCAATGACCTCTATGTGAACGTTCTCTGTGAGGACACCGTTGGCCGACTGGTAGAGTTTCCGAGACCTCGAGAGCAATTTGCTCCCAAAGTCCACGAATGAAATAATGCTAGTGGCGACAGATAGAGCGGTGAGGGGTTCCATGATAAGGGTGGTCAATTACCATCTAGGCAGCTTTGTGACCAGCATCGCTGGGAAGAGGCTCTGGAAGAGGGGCAAATAGCTGTCGAGTTAATGCCTTAGGCAAACATTCACCGGAAGGGTCAGGTGCCGTGCTGCGCCCCAATGACGCACCAGCGGCTGCTGCTCTTTTCAGGGTGTTCATTTGTCGCGACCCTAACCCTAAGAACTATTTTCGTCTAAGATGCCTGTACTTTCAGTCTCGCTGGAGTAAACAGTCGTAGGAAGGTGAGCAATGATCAAAACAGCTTCATGCCATGGCCGGTGAACGTAAGAAGCTCATGAAACACCGTTGTGCTCGCAATTTCACCAGCTAATCTAGGTACCGATTTGAGAAACGAGAAGCATGGGTTCCGGATAGACCCGATAAAATCCCTTCCAGTCGGGAGGGACAGCGATGGGCTGGCGCTTCCAGTCGGGGCGACCACGCTTCCAATCAGGAGGCCCGGGTGCGGGTTCTCTCTTCCAGGCCGGCGGGCCGAGTGCCTGTTCGCGTTTCCAATCAGGCGGTCCCGGGGCTGGCCCGCGCTTCCTGTCAGGAGGCACGGTGAGGGCGGCAGAGGCCAAGGTGAGGATTGCAATCCCGGTGAGCTTCATAGTGGTTAAAGGTGGATCAAAGGCCGTGGAGATCTCTATAAGGTTTTTGGTCAAAGAAGTGATAGTCGAGGTTGTGATGGACAAGAGACTTTAGTCTACATGAGAGGGAGGAAGTGCTTTTATAGACGATCTGTCGGCAGGGCTCACTCGGTTTCTATCCACACGATGGCCTCGATATCATTGATCAGCGAGTAGGCCCTGGCTATCTACGACTCGACTTCGCCTATCCCATCCATCGATGACCAACGAAATAGACCATGTCAACGCGGGCGAATTTGAACTCGAGCTTGAAGCGTCATGATACTACAACTGGGCAAACTCAACATGTTAATGTAACATGGGGCCGGGCCCTTTTCGCAGCCATCAACGCTATGGACGCCCCTTACTATATACATTCCTGACGCCAAGAACATAGAGACGCTAATGAAGACAAAGAATTGTGTAGCACCTCGCTAGCATTTCCATTCAAAGGCAAAGATGGCCCGACCTCGAAAGACAAGAACACCTGCACAGGCGCGCAGGGTTGACAAAGATACCGATTTATGTGCGACAACCCGTTCAACTGCATTTTAGGCTCCTCTTGGAAGGTGCTCATCTGATGTCGCATCTTATCATAGTCAATGTCGTCATTGTTATTCTCGACATTACCGTTCTGGGGCTGTAGTATTCTGGGATGTACAATCAGCTACAAAAAGTCATTAGCCACTTTCGGAAAAGCCACCCCCGCAGCCTCAGACCCCCCCACTTCAGTGACACACCAGAAGTAGTGTTCCGAAAGACAGAAATGAAAATTTCAATTTTCAGGCTTCAGAACCCTTTCATTTCAGGGGGGCCGGAAAACCCTGAAAAGGTGAATTTCAGGGATAGTGGGGGGGCCCCATAATTTGCC